>Ga0256839_1000005_pt1 | contig 349695 bp, 322 predicted proteins | sample 354166metaG_FD_185968 | JGI IMG/M metagenome (GOLD analysis project Ga0256839, IMG submission 185968) | Hydrothermal vent microbial communities from Mid Atlantic Ridge, Atlantic Ocean - 354-166 | ecosystem: Environmental > Aquatic > Marine > Hydrothermal vents | place: Atlantic Ocean: Mid... | reverse complement strand
CCTCTCGCCACAGGCCCCGATGTCGAGGGAATCGAGACTGGTGGATCGCCCGGCTGGATCACCGGATTCCGTCCGCTCTGAGCATCTGTCCCGACGAAGAAAGGATCGTTCAGAAATGTGGACCGCCCGGCGCGTGGCACTCCGGCCATCCATTCCGGTGGAGAAAATCTCGAGACCCGGCCGCGGGATGGACGGTTCCCCGGCGCGCCGGCCGCCCGCAGGCGCCGGAAGACGGTCACCGGATCCCGCTGCGCGCTGCGAAGGGCCGCCTTTCCTCCGTCCGGACGGACACGGCGGATCCGCCACCCTCCGGCGCGGGGGCCGCGGCCCCGGCGGCCCTCCGTTCGCGCACCTGCCGGACGCGCCCCCTCGTCGCCGGCCCCGCCCCGGTGGCCGGGAGGACGTGCACGATCAGGGGATCGCGGTGACGGAAGTCCCCGAATCCGATGCCGCCGCGTCGCGGGAAGACGGCGAAGGGACCGGCGCCCTCAGCGCCCCCGGCCGGCGGTCCCCGCCGATCCGGGCCGGAGTCTCGCGGCCGTCCGGCCACGGCCGCCGCGACGCCGCGGCGGGGCGAACAGGTCCATGAGCTGGCCCAGCAGCACCCCGCCCAGCTGCTCCGGATCGGAGATGGTGACGGCGCGGCGGTAGTATCGTGTGACGTCGTGGCCGATGCCGATGGCCAGCAGCTCCACCTCCGAACGGCCCTCGATCCAGGCGATCACCTCCCGCAAGTGCCGGTCGAGATAGTTGCCGGGATTGGCGGAGAGGGTGCTGTCGTCCACCGGCGCGCCGTCGGAGATCACCATCAGGATGCGACGCTGCTCCGGCCGCCGCAGCAGCCGGTGGTGGGCCCAGAGGATGGCCTCGCCGTCGATGTTCTCCTTGAGCAGCCCCTCCCGCAGCATCAGCCCCAGCGAGCGCCGCGCCCGCCGCCAGGGCGCGTCGGCCGCCTTGTAGACGATGTGCAGCAGGTCGTTGAGGCGGCCGGGACGGGGCGGCTTGCCGGCGGCCAGCCACTTCTCCCTGGACCGCCCGCCCTTCCAGGCGCGGGTGGTGAAGCCGAGGATCTCCACCCGGACCCCGCAGCGCTCCAGGGTGCGGGCGAGGATCTCGGCACTCATGGCCGCCACGGTGATGGGCCGGCCGCGCATGGAGCCGGAATTGTCGATGAGCAGCGTCACCACCGTGTCGCGGAACTCCGTCTCCCTCTCGCGCTTGAAGGAGAGGGGCGTCGCGGGATTGACCACCACCCGCGCGAGACGGGCGGTGTCGAGGATCCCCTCCTCCAGGTCGAACTCCCACGCCCGCTGCTGCTGGGCCATGAGCCGCCGCTGCAGGCGGTTGGCCATGCGGCCGATCATCCCCTCGTAGCGGGCGAGATAGGCATCGAGCTGGGCGCGCAGCCGGGCGAGCTCGCTGGGCCCGCACAGCTCCTCCGCCGCCACCTCCTCGTCGAACTCGGTGGTGAAGACGCGATAGGCGAGCGCCTCGCCCCCCGGCGGCAGCCAGCGCGGGTGCCGCGGACGGCTCCGCCCCTCCTCGTCCTCGCTGCCGCCGGGCGCGTGGGTGCCGGCACGGGCCGACTCCGCCTCCGCGCTCTCCTCGCCGCGCATCTCCGGTGGCACGGGCTCGCGCTCGCCGCGCTCGCGCGCCTCCGGTCCGGCCTCGTCGGGCGCACCCCCCTGCGGCTGCTCGCCACCCGTCTGCCGGGGAGATGCTCCGGGATCCGGCGCCTCCTCGCCGCGCGCCTCGGCGGGCGGCTCCTCGACATCCGTCTCGAGCCCCAGATGGCGCAGGATGTCGTGGACGCGCCGCGCGAAGGCCGCCTGGTCCGCGGCGAGCTCGGCGAGCCCGGCGAGGCGGGGGCCGAGCTCGCGGTCCAGCCACCCGCGCCAGCCATCCAGCTGCAGCCGCTGCATCGGCGACGGCGCGAAGCCCAAAAGCCGCTCGCGCACGTAGAGATCGACGATCTCGGCCAGCGGCGCGTCGCGCCCCTCCACGAGGGGCGGCCCCTGGCGCAGGCGGTGGAGCCCTTCGAGATTGCGGCGCACCCCGGCCCAGCGCCGACTGCCCAGCGCCTCGAGACGGACCTGTTCGAGGCTCTCGAAGAGATGGGCCGCCACTTCCCCCCGCGGCCGCAGCCGCCGGTGCAGCTCCGGATCGTGGAAGCGCAGCCGCAGCGCCGCCCGGTCCGCCTCGCCGCGCACCCGCGCCACCTCCGGCGGCGGCAGATCGCCCCGCGGCGGCGGCACGTGGACGGTGGGCCCGCCCTCCCCCTCGCGGCGGGCGGGACCGCGACGCAGCAGCAACTGGGCGTCGCCGCGGCCGGAGAGGGCCCGGAGCGTCGCTCCCAGTGCCCGCTCCAGGCGCTCCAGCGTCCGTTCGCGGGCGCGCGCCTCCCTCTCCTCGGCGGTGGGGGCGCCGATGTTGCGCGGGCGCATCTCAGGCCACGACGGCCAGCGCCGCCGATTCCGGCAGGTCCTCGCCGAAGCAGCGCTGATAGTACTCCGCCACGATGTGGCGCTCCGCCTCGTCGCACCGGTTGAGGAAGGTGAGGCGGAAGGCGAGGCCCACGTCCCCGAAGATGCGGGCGTTCTCCGCCCAGGTGATGACCGTGCGCGGCGACATCACCGTCGACAGATCGCCGCTGGTGAAGCCGCGGCGCGTGAGCTCCGCCACGTCCACCATGCGCGAGACGATGCGCCGCCCCTCCGGCGTGTCGTATTCCGGCACCTTGGCGAGCACGATGCCGCACTCGGCCTCGTGGGGCAGATAGTTGAGCTGGACCACGATGCTCCAGCGGTCCATCTGCGCCTGGTTGATCTGCTGGATGCCGTGGTAGAGACCGCTGGTGTCGCCCAGCCCCACGGTGTTGGCGGTGGCGAAGAGGCGGAAGCTGGGATGGGGGCGGATGACCCGGTTCTGGTCCAGGAGGGTCATGCGTCCCTGCGCCTCCAGCACCCGCTGGATCACGAACATCACGTCCGGCCGGCCGGCGTCGTACTCGTCGAACACCAGCGCCACCGGCCGCTGCACCGACCAGGGCAGGATCCCCTCCCGATATTCCGTCACCTGCTTGCCGTCGCGCAGGACGATGGCGTCCTTGCCCACGAGGTCGATGCGGCTGATGTGGCTGTCGAGATTGACGCGGATGCAGGGCCAGTTGAGGCGTGCCGCCACCTGCTCGATGTGGGTGGACTTGCCGGTGCCGTGGTAGCCCTGGATCAGCACCCGCCGATTGTACCGGAAGCCCGCCAGGATGGCGAGGGTGGTATCCCGGTCGAACCGATAGGTGGGATCGAGATCCGGCACATAGTCGGTGCGGCGGGAGAAGCCACGCACCTCCATGTCGGCGTCGATGCCGAAGGTGGCCCGCACGTCCACCGGCCGGTCCGGCTCCGGCGGCAGCCCCAGGGTGTAGTCGTGCTCGTCGTGGACGAAGGTGGTCACGTGCCCTTCCCGCAGGCTGAAGCCATCCCGCGCCCGTCAGCCGCGGGGGCCGCGCACGAGCCCGAGATGGGAGCGGAGATAACTATAGGCCTCGTTGATGGACTTCAACCGCTCCTCCGCCCGCCGGTCGCCGCCGCGGAGATCGGGATGGTGGGCCTTGACCAGCTCCTTGTAGCGTTTCTTGAGGGTGGCGAGGTCGAAGCCGGGCTCGAGGCCCAGCACCGCCATGGCCCGCGCCAACCGGCCGTCGCCCCCTCTCGCCACCCGCTCCGCCCGCGCCCGCCGCATGTCGGCGAAGATGCGGTGGACGTCCTCGAACCGGAGGCGGAAGGGATTCGCCCCGGGCGCCGTGCCGAAGCGCCAGCTCGGCCGGTGCCAGGTGAAGTCGGCGTGACGGTGGGCCTCGATCTCGGCCGCGCTCATGCCGGCGAAATAGTCCCAGCGGGCATTGTACTCGCGGACGTGAGCGAGACAGAACCAGATGTAGTCGCGGAGGTTCTCCCGCGAGCGCGGCGCCGGATAGCGTCCCGCCTCCGCACAGCCGGGCCAGGCGCAGCGACGTTCCGGCTCCCGCTCGCGCCGGTCGAGCCGGAGCGCCTCCATCCGCTCGTGCAGCTTCGGGCGCCGTCGCGTGGTGGTCATGGCGGCGGAACTGTGGCGCGCGTCGCCCCGACCGGCAAGGTTCCGCCGCGGTCGATCCCGCTACCGGCCCGCGCGCCTCGGCGCGAGGCGACGTCCACACCCCATCAGACGCCGCGACGGCGGCGGGCGCGGACGCGTTTCTTCGCCTCGCGCTTCTTCCTCTCCCGCGGGTTCTTCGGCTGCGGCATCGGCCCCGGTGCGGGGCGCACCGGCGGCATCGTCCCCAGGAGCTGCGCCTCGAGGCGGCGGATCTCGTCGCGGACCTCCGCCGCCTTCTCGAACTCCAGCTCGGCGGCATAGGTCTTCATCCGCTTCTCGAGCTCGCGGATGCGGGCCTCGAGATCGACGCCCGCGAGCGGCGACGGCGCCCCGGGCCCCAGCGGCACGGTGACATAGTCCCGCTCCGCCGGATGCTCGAGGATGTCCTCGATCCGCCGCTTCACGCTCTGGGGCGTGATCCCGTGTTCGGCGTTCCAGGCGAGCTGCTTCTGCCTGCGCCGGCGGGTCTCGCGGATGGCGGCCTCGAGGGAGCGGGTCATGGTGTCGGCATAGAGGATGGCACGCCCCTCCACGTTGCGCGCCGCCCGGCCGATGGTCTGGATCAGGGCCGTCTCCGAGCGCAGATAGCCCTCCTTGTCGGCGTCGAGGATGGCGACGAGGCCGCACTCGGGAATGTCCAGCCCCTCGCGCAGCAGATTGATGCCCACCAGCACGTCGAAGCGCCCCATCCTGAGATCGCGGATGATCTCCACCCGCTCGATGGTGTCGATGTCCGAGTGCATGTAGCGCACCCGGATGCCGTTCTCGTGGAGGTACTCGGCCAGATCCTCGGCCATGCGCTTGGTGAGCACGGTCACCAGCACCCGCAGACCGCGGGCGGCACAGGCGCGGCACTCGGCCAGCAGATCGTCTACCTGCCCCTCCACCGGCCGCACGATCACCTCGGGATCCACGAGCCCGGTGGGGCGGATCACCTGTTCCACGAACACCCCGCCGGTGCGCTCCAGCTCCCACGGCCCCGGCGTGGCCGAGACGAAGACGGTCTGCGGCCGCATGGCGTCCCATTCCTCGAACTTCAGCGGCCGGTTGTCGACGCAGGAGGGCAGGCGGAAGCCGTATTCGGCGAGGGTGCTCTTGCGGCGGTAGTCGCCGCGGAACATGCCGCGCAACTGCGGCACGGTGACGTGGCTCTCGTCGACGAAGAGGATGGCGTTCTCCGGCAGATACTCGAAGAGGGTCGGCGGCGGCTCGCCCGGCGCGCGGCCGGTGAGATAGCGGGAGTAGTTCTCGATCCCCGGACAGGAGCCGGTGGTGAGGATCATCTCGAGATCGGCGAGGGTGCGCTGCTCCAGCCGCTCCGCCTCCAGCTCGCGGCCGCGAGCGCGGAACCAGGCCACCCGTTCCGCCAGCTCCGCCTTGATGCCCTCCACCGCCTGCTGCAGGGTGGGCCGCGGCGTCACGTAGTGGGAGCTCGGATAGAGCCGGATCTGGTCGAGGCGGGCCGTGCGCCGGCCGGTGAGGGGATCGAACTCGTCCAGCGCCTCCACCTCGTCGCCGAAGAGGGAGATCCGCCAGGCCCGGTCCTCGAGATGGGCGGGGAACACCTCGATCACGTCGCCGCGGACCCGGAAGCGTCCGCGCGCGAAGTCGAAGTCGTTGCGCTGATACTGCAGTTCCACCAGCGCCCGCAGCAGCCGCTGGCGGTCCACCCGCTGGCCGCGGCGGAGGGTGAGGCTCATGCGGGCGTACACCTCGGGCGAGCCGATGCCGTAGATGCAGGAGACGCTGGCGACGATGATCACGTCGTCGCGCTCCAGCAGCGCCCGGGTGGCGGCGTGGCGCATGCGGTCGATCTGGTCGTTGATGCTGGCGGTCTTCTCGATGTAGGTGTCGGTGCGCGGGACGTAGGCTTCGGGCTGATAGTAGTCGTAGTAGCTGACGAAGTACTCCACCGCGTTGTTCGGGAAGAAGGTTTTCATCTCGCTGTAGAGCTGCGCGGCGAGGACCTTGTTGGGGGCGAGGATCAGCGTCGGCCGCTGCACCCGGGCGATCACGTGGGCCATGGTGAAGGTCTTGCCCGAGCCCGTGACCCCCAGCAGCACCTGGTCGCGCTCGCCGCGCTCCAGTCCCGCTACCAGTTCGGCGATGGCCCGGGGCTGGTCGCCCGCCGGCGCGAAATCCGCCACCAGCTCGAAGGGACGGCCCGCCTCCGGCCGCGCCACCGCCGCCCCGTCGGCCAGGGCCTCCAGCAGGTCCACGGAATCGAGGACTTCCGCCGCGCGCACGGCACCTCTCCCGCGCGATCCGGACTCCTCATGTGGCGGCGGCGGAGGGAACGGGCAAGGCGCGATCCCGGGACCCGTCTCCCGACGGTCCCGCCCCGCGTGATCCGATGGGGAGGTTGGGGCGAGCGATGGGATTCGAACCCATGACCCCCAGGACCACAACCTGGTGCTCTGACCTGCTGAGCTACGCCCGCCGCGAGCGCCCCCGATCTTGGGCGGAGCGCCGCCCACGTCAAGGCCGGGCGCGGATCTGGACAGCGCCGGGGGGGCCACCTATAACTCGCCTGCCCGCCATGCCCAGGTAGCTCAGTTGGTAGAGCAAGGGACTGAAAATCCCTGTGTCGGCGGTTCGAATCCGTCCCTGGGCACCATGCCCCCGTGAGAGACCGTTCCGTCGACGCCCGCGCGCGGCGATCGGTGCCGGCTCGTCAATCCCGGATCCCGTCGCCGCCCCGGCCACCGGTGGACCCGGAGGTCCCCCGGCTCCGATGCCGGTCGCCCGCCGGAGCCGCCGAGCGGACCATCGATGCCGACGAGGGCGGGGTCCCTTGCGACGAAAGGGATGTCCTTCCATCGCGCTCGGGCCCTCTCGCGCCGGCCCTCTCGTCCGAAGAGGGGAGGGCCATGGCCATCCCCGAGCTTCGTCGTCGGATCGGCCTCGTCGCGCGAGCTCTGCCACCGCGTCGCCCGGGGCTTCGGGCCACGTCCCCACGGGAGCGCGCCGCGGCCGGATCCGGCGAGGCGTGTCCGGAAGCGCCCATACGCCACCGGCGCCTGCGGCCCCCGGCTTCCCGCCCGCGGCCATCCGCCGGCTCCCGGAGGCGCGGCGGCACGCGCCGTTGCCCGTCACCGAGGGGATCGTCCCGGTGGTGGCGCCGTGCCCGGCGGCATCCGGGACGACGACCGCCTTCGGCGAGGAGACGGGGCGTGCGGGTCCCGGACCCTCCTGGTCGGGGCGGGCGGATTCGAACCGCCGACCCTCTGCACCCAAAGCAGATGCGCTACCAGACTGCGCTACGCCCCGCGCCCTCCCTATCTATGCCCGACCGCCGCGGCCGACAACGCCGCCGGCCATGTCCCACGGCACCGCGAGCACCCTTTTCAACGCCGGGGCGAGGGCCTAGCCTGACCGGCATCCGCCCCGACCGGGCGGCCGGCCGCGTGCGGAGCCCATGGAACCGAGCATCTTCCGCTTCGTCTGGAAGTACAGCTGGCGCCAGCAGCTGGTGATCCTGGCGCTCACCGCCCTGTCGCTGCCCGTCCTCTACGCCTCCCTGGAACTCCCCAAGACGATCGTCAACGAGGCCCTGGGCGGCGACCGCTTCGTGTTCGAATTCTTCGGCGTGGAACTGGACCGCACCGGCTATCTCTTTGCCCTCTGCGGCAGCTTCCTCGCCCTGGTGGTGATCGGCGGGGCGCTCAAATACGTCCTCAACGTCTATTCCGGCGTGGTGGCGGAACGCATGCTGCGACGGCTCCGCTTCATGCTCTACGAGCACATGTTGCGCTTCCCGCTGCCCCATTTCCGCCGCATTGGCACCGGCGAGCTGGTCCAGATGATCAACGCCGAGGTGGAGCCCCTCGGCGGCTACGTGGCGGCCGCCTTCACCGTCCCCGCCTTCCAGGGCGGCACCCTCCTCACCATCCTGCTGTTCGTCTTCCTCCAGGACTGGAAGCTGGCCCTCGCCGCCGTCTCCCTCTATCCGATCCAGATCCTGGTGATCCCCCGTCTGCAGCGCCGGCTCAACGCGCTGGCGGTGCGGCGGGTGCGCCAGGTGCGGCGCAATGCCCAGCGCATCGGCGAGACCGCCTCCGGCATCCTCCACGTCCACGCCGACGACACCAGCCTTTACGAGCGCGCGCGCTTCGGCCACGAGCTCGGCGAGGTGTTCTTCATCCGCTTCGACATCTACAGGACCAAATACCTGATCAAGTTCCTGAACAACTTCATGGGCCATCTGGGCCCGTTCCTGTTCTTTTCCATCGGCGGCTACCTCGTCATCCAGGGCGATCTCACCCTCGGCGCGCTGGTGGCGGTGCTCAACGCCCACAAGGACATGATCTCTCCCTGGAAGGAACTGCTCCAGTACTATCAGCTCACCCACGACGTCAGGATCAAGTACGAACAGGTGGTCGCCCAGTTCACCGCCCCGCGGCTGCTGCCGCGCGCGCGTCTCGACGCCGATCCGCCGCCGGACGCGCCCGCCTTCGCCCGCGAGCTGCAGGCCGTCTCGGTGGTGTGGTGCGAGGAAGGGGAGCGGGTGCTGGACGGCCTCACCTTCCGCCTGCCGCTGCCGGCACGGGTGGCGGTGGTGGGACCGCCGGGCAGTGGCCGGCGCGCCTTCGGACTGGTGCTGGCGGGGCTGTTGGTGCCGGAGAGTGGGCGGGTGCGGGCGGACGGGGTCGATCTCCACCGGCTGCCGGAATCGGTGCTGGGGCGCCGCATCGGCTATGCCGGCCCCCACAACTGGATCTTCGAGGGGACGGTGCGGGACAATCTCCTCTACGGACTGCGCCACCGCCCCCGCGAGGCGGACGGAGGCGATCCGGAGCGGGCGCGGCGCCGCCGCGAGGCGCGTCTTTCCGGCAATCCGCCCCACGATCCCGCGGCCGACTGGATCGACGACGAGCAGGGCGGCTTCACCTCGCCGGAGGACCGTCTCGCCCGCATGGTGGAGGTGTTGCGCCTCGTGGGCCTCTACGAGGACGTCTACCGCTTCGGGCTCGCCGGCCGCATCCGTGCCGGCGAGCGTCCCGAACTGGCCCGCCGGCTGCTGGAGGCGCGGCGGCGCGTCCTCGCCCGCCTCGCGGCCCTGCCGGAATCGCGCCGGGTGGTGGAGCCCTTCGCCGTCGACCGCTACAACGCCAACGCCACCGTCGCCGAGAACCTGCTCTTCGGCACGCCGGTGGACGAGGATCTCGCCTTCGACCGGCTCGCCGAACATCCCTACGTGCAGCGGGTGCTGACCGCCACCGGACTCCTCGGGGAGCTGCTCGGGGTGGGGCTGCGGCTGGCGGAGACGGTGGTGGAGCTGTTCGCCGAACTGCCGCCCGAGGACGAGTTCTTCGCCCGCCTCTCCTTCGTGGCGCCCGAACAGTTGCCGGAGCTGCGCATGCTGCTGGGCCGGGTCGATCCCGCGAACCCGGCGGCGGCCGACGAGGCGGACCGGGTGCGGCTGCTGTCGCTGGCCCTCCATCTGATCCCGGCCCGCCACCGTCTGGGACTCCTCACGCCGGAGCTGCAGCGGCGGCTGGTGGAGGCGCGCCGGTGGCTGCGCCGGCACCTGCCGCCGGAGCTGGAGGGGCGCATCGCCTTCTTCGATCCGGAGCGTTACAACGATGCCCTGACCATCGAGGAGAACCTGGTGTTCGGCAAGGTGCGCCACGGCTATCCGCGCGCCGCCCAGGCGGTGGGCGAGCTGGTGCGGGAGGTGTTGGGCGAGCTGGATCTGGAACGGGCGGTGGTGGACGTGGGGCTCGATCATCCCTGCGGCATCGGCGGCCAGCGCCTCGGCGAGGCCCAGCGCCAGAAGCTCGCCGTCGCCCGCGAGGTGATGAAGCGGCCGCGCATGCTCGTCCTCCACCACGTCACCGCCCCCCTCGATCCCCACGACGCCGTGGCCCTCACCGCGGCGCTGCTGGAGGCGTTCCGCGACCGGACGCTGGTGTGGATCCAGCCGGATCCGGATCAGCTCCACCGCTTTCCGTGGCGGATCGAGCTGGAGGCGGGCCGGGTGCGGCGGATGGCGGGGCCGGCGGCGGCCGAGGGTGTCGCCGCCGACGGGGCCCTCGAACGGGAGACCGGACCGTGACCATCCAGCGCGATCTCCGATGTCTGCGGCAGCTGCCGCTGTTCCGCGACGTGGATCCCCAGCGTCTCAAGCTGCTCGCCTTCGCCAGCGAGCGGGTGCACTTCGAGCCGGGCGAGACGGTGTGCCGGCAGGGGGAGCCGGGCGATGCCGCCTATGTGATCCTCGAGGGACGGGCGCGGGTGGTGCACGAGGGCGCGGAGGGGCCGGTGGAGGTGGCCACCCTCGGCCCCAACGACGTGGTGGGCGAGATCGCCATCCTCTGCGGCGTGCCCCGCACCGCCACGGTGGTGGCGGAGACGCCCCTCGAGACCCTGCGCATCGACCGTGACACCTTTCTCGCCACCGTCCGCCAGTTCCCGGAGATCGCCCTCGGCATCATGCGCGAGCTGGCCGTGCGCCTGCACGAGACCACCCGGCGGCTGGGCACGCTGGTGGCCGAGTGCGGCGCGCGGTCGGAGCGGCCGTGAACGGGCCGCAATCCCGTGGCCCCTGGCCGCGACGCCGGGGGGCCGCCCTCGCCTGGCTCGCCCGCGAGAGCGTCCGCGAGCGCTTCATCGACCACGTCTTCGCCCGCACCTGCGCGCTCCTGGGCGAGGACGGAGTCCCGGTGGCCCGGGCCACCCTCCACCTCCACACCCTCCATCCCCAGCTCGCCGGCGCCACCCTCCGCTGGCGACACGGACGCCGCGACGCCGAGATCGTCTTCCACGAGCGCGGCGTGTTCGAGACCGACGAATATCGCCACAGCCCGATCCGGCCGCTGGTGGAGGGGGACGCCGAGCGCATCCGCTTCCGCCTCGACCGCGAGACGGTGGACTTCGCGGTGCTGCGCGCGCTGGCGGAAGAGGGGTTCACCGACTATGTGGGCTTCGCCCTCACCTTCACCGACGGACGCCGCCACGCCGCCACCTTCGCCACCCGCGTGGCAGACGGCTTCACGGACGCCCAACTCGCGGATCTCGCCGACATCCTGCCGCTCTTGGCGATGGCGGTGGAGATCCGGCTCCAGCGACGGATCGCCCGCAATCTGCTGGCCACCTACGTGGGGGCGCGGGCGGGCGAGCGCATCCTCGCCGGCGAGATCGCCCGCGGCGCCGGCGAGACCATCGAGGCGGCGCTCTGGATCTTCGATCTGCGCGGCTTCACCGCCCTCGCCCAGCGGCTGCCGCTGGAGGAGCTGCTGGCGCTGGCCAATGCGGCCTTCGACGCGGTGGGCGAGGCCATCGCCCGCCATCGGGGCGAGATCCTCAAGTTCATGGGCGACGGCCTGCTCGCCGTCTGGAGCTTCGCCGATTCCCCGGATGCCTGCGGCTGGGCCTTCGACGCGGCGGTGGCGGCGCTGGCCGCCTTCGACCGCACCATGGACGCCCGGCGGGCCCGCGGTCTCCCGGTGGCCGACGCGGTGGTGGCGGTCCACGCCGGCCGGGTGCTGTGGGGCAACATCGGCACCCGCAGCCGTCTCGACTTCACCGTCTTCGGCTCCGACGTGGCCATCGCCGAGCGGCTGGAGGAACTGGCCAAGCGCCTCGGCACCCGCATCCTGCTGTCGGACCGCTTCGTGCGCGGCTGCCGGCGCGCCGGCGCGCTGGCCCGCCCCCTCGGGGCCTACCGGCTGCGCGGGGTGGAGGCACCGGTGGCCGTCTCCACCCTCGACCCCGCGGCGCTGGCGCGGGCGTCGCGGCAGCAGTAGAGGCGCAGGCGCACCGTGCCGAGCCCGCCGAGATCGGCCGTGGCGCCGGCCCGGAAGCCGGCCCCCAGCCGCTCCGCCGGCACCCGTCGTCGCGTCAGTTCCTCCAGCACCGCCGCGAGACGCAACAGGGCCAGCTCCCAGTCGTCCACGGCGGCCCGGCCGTCGCGGACGGCGCGCGGACTGGAGGCCTCCACCTCCACCCACCAGCGCTCGCCGGCAACGGGCGCGAGGGCGGCGGCGAGCCCCTCGAAGGCGGCCTCGCGACGGGCGGGATCGAGATCGGCGAGCCGCCAGCGGCCGGGCTCGAAGCGCAGTGTGGCCTCGTAGAGAGGACGGCGGGTCGGCGCCCTCGCCGCCGCCGGCACCGGCGGCGCGGCCACCCTCGATCGTGACCGCGGGGATGCCTCCGCGGGATCCGTCTCCGCCCGCGGCGCGGTGCGCCCGCCGGTCGGCACCGCCGTCGCGACGGGCTCCGCATCACCCGCCACCGGTGGGGCGAAGAGGGCGGCGAGGCGGGCCTCGAGGGCGGGCCGGAAGGTGACGACGGCCACGATCCCCACCACGGCCAGTCCGCCGAGACCGAGGAGCAGGGCCCACCTCCGTTCGCGGCGCGCCCGGCGGAGATGGCCGTGGGGCGGCGGGGACGACGGACGATGCGACGGTCCCGGCCCGACCTCGCCGTTCCCCGTGGCATCGCGATCATAGGCCATGCGGCGCATGGGATCCGACAGCGTTTCGTAGGCCTCGAGGAGGTGGTGGAAACGGCCTTCGTCGCCGCCGGCATCCGGGTGGTGCTCGCGCGCCAGCCGTCGCCAGGCGGCGCGGACGGCGGCCATGGAGGCGCCCGGCTCCAGACCGAGGGCCCGGTAGTAGCCCTTCGGATCGGACGGGTCGCCCGCCTCGTGCATCCCCTGCTCCCTCCCGGTCGCGTCCCTCAGCGCGCGGTCAGCTTGAACTCGATGCGGCGGTTGCGCCGATAGGCTTCCTCCGTGTCGCGCGGATCGATGGGGCGGAACTCGCCGAAGCCGGCGGCAGCCAGATGCTCCGGCGGAATGCCGTGGGCCACCAGGAATCGCACCACCGTGTTGGCACGCTCGGTGGAGAGTTCCCAGTTGTCGCGGAAGGGCGAATCGGGGCGCAGCGGACGCCGGTCGGTGTGACCGTCCACCCGCAGTACCCAGTCGATGTCGGGCGGGATGTCGGCGGCGATCTCCTTCAGGGTCTCGGCGATGCGTTCGAGCCGGCGCCGACCTTCCGGTTCCAGTTCGGCCGAGCCCGAGGGGAAGAGGATCTCCGCCTGCAGGACGAAGCGGTCGCCGACGATGCGGACGTCCGGATGGTTCCCCAGCACCTCCCGCAGCCGGCCGAAGAACTCCGAGCGGTAGCGCTGCAGCTCCTCCACCTTGCGGGCGAGGGCCTCGTTGAGGCGGGCGGAGAGCAGGGCGATCTCGCCCTTCTGACGGGCCACCAGCCGCTCCACCTCGTCGAACCGCTGTTCGCTCTCGGCCAGCGCCGCCACCAGATTGCGGGTGTAGCGGTTGAGCCGGGCCACCTCCTCGGTGAGGCGACGGATCTCGCTCTCGCGCGCACCGAGGCTCTCCCTGAGCCGTGCGATCTCGGCGGCGAGACGCTCACGCTCCGCGCGCAGCGACGCGAGGTCCTCCTCGAGCCTGCGGCGGGTCGCCTCGCCTTCCTCCCGCGCCGCGGCCAGCGCCTCCTCCCGGGCGGCGAGGGCCCCCTCCAGCTCGCGGACCCGGGCGACGAGCCGATCCCGTTCCGCCAGTACGGCAGCGAGCCGCTCACGGACGGCCCCGAGGCCGTCCCCGAGCCGTTCCCGGTCCGGGCGTTCGAGCCCCAGGAGGTCGGTGAGGGCCGCCACCCGGCTCTCCAACGCCGCCAGCAGCCGCTCCCGCTCGCTCATGGCGCTCTCGAGCCGGGCGCGCTCCTCGCCCAGCTCCTCGAGACGCACCGACAGCTCCCGGGTCTTCGCCCGCAGGCTCCGGGTGGTCTCGCGGGAGGTGCCGAGGAGTTCCGTGGCCTTCTCCACCTGCTCGCGCAGCCGCGCCAGCGCCTCGTCCCGCTCGGCCGCCATGCGGCGCATGCGCTCCAGCTTCTCCCGCATGCGGGCGACGAGGGCATCCACGTCCTCCGGCGCCATCGCCGGCCCGGCGGGGGTCGCCGCCTCGTCCGTGTCTGCCGGCATCTCCTGGGCCGCGGTCCCGGCGGCCATCGACAGCGCCGCGGCGACGACGAGCCCGCACGCGATGCCACGAACGCCCATGCCCCTCCTCCGGCCCGCCCGTCCGCGATCTAGCGCGAGGGGCCGTCCGCGTCACCGTCCGCGGCGGCGGCGAGCGCGCGGGGCGCGAGCTCCACGGGCCGCGCCTCGGGGAGCGGACGGTCGGCCGGCGCCGCGCCGAGGGTCTCGAAGCGCCGCGCCTGCGGCAGCACCCGGCTCTCCAGGGAGCCCACGGCCTTGTTGTAGTGGTCCACCGCCGAGCCCAGCGCCTTGCCCAGCCGTTCCACGTGGCCGAGGAAGATGCGGATGCGCTGGTGGAGCTCGCGGGCGGTCTCGGCGATGCGGGCGGCGCCCTCGGCGATCTTCTCCTGCTGCCAGCCGTAGGCGATGGCCTTCATGAGGGCGACGAAGGTGGAGGGGGTGGTGATGAGCACCTTCCGCTCGAGCGCATATTCGAACAGCTCCGGATCCCGCTGCAGGGCGGCGGCGTAGAAGGGATCGCCGGGGACGAAGAGCACGACGAAATCCGGAGCGTCCACCACGCCCTGCCAGTACTCCTTGCGGGCGAGCTTCTGGACGTGGCCGCGGATCTGGCGGGCATGCTGCCGCAGTTCGTGTTCGCGCGTCTCCTCGTCCTCCGCCTCCACGGCTCGCAGATAGGCGTCGAGGGGAGTCTTCACGTCCACCACCACGCTCTTGCCCCCCGGCAGACGGATCACGGCGTCCGGGCGCAGCCGGTCCTCGGTGACGGTCTGGGTGACATAGTCCACGTGTTCGCTCATGCCGGCGAGCTCCACCACGTTGCGCAGCTGGAACTCGCCCCACCGTCCGCGCACCTGCGGCCGGCGCAGTGCCTGCACCAGACGGCCGGTCTCGACGCGGAGTCTCTCCTGGCTCTCGGCCAGGAGCTGCACCTGCCGTTCCAGGGCCCGATAGGCGCCTTCGCGGGCCTTTTCCAGCTCGCCCACCCGGCTCTCGAACCGCTCGAGGCTCTCCCGGAGCGGCCGCAGCAGCTCGGCGATGGCCCGCTGGCGCGTCTCCAGGTCCTGCACCGCCTCCCTCCGGTGCTGATCGAACCGTTCGGAAACGAGGCGCAGGAACTGCCGGCTGTTGCGGTCCAGGACCCGCGAGGCGAGCTCTCCGAACTTCTCTTCGAGCGCCACCGCCGCCCGTCGCAGTTCCTCGAGCCGTGCCGCATGGGCCGTGCGCTCGGCGGAAAGTCGCTCCTCGAGGCCACGCTTTTCCGCTTCCAGGCTCCGCAGTCGCTCCTGCAGTCCGTCGGCCCGTCCCTGCAGCTCCGCGTGGGCGGACTCGACGGCGGCCGCCCGCGTCTCGGCGGCCTCGGTGCGGACACGCGCCTCCGCCAGTGCCAGCTCCAGCGGACGCAGGCGCAGCAGCCACACCGCCAGCGATCCGAGGGTGGTGCCGAGGAGGAAGACGATGGCGAGGAGCGGCAGGCTCGGGTCCATGGACGGCTCCGGAGCGGACGTACCCGTTTCGTTCCCCCTCCTCTAGCGCCTCCCACGGTGTCGGTCCAGCACCGGCAGGCCTGTCGGTGGGGCATCCCCGTCGGACGGGAAGGCCGCCACCGCTATCCTCGGGCGGAGGTCGGGGCCGGATGCTCCAGCTCGACCCCAAGCCGGGCTACCGTCTCCGCATCGCTCGCCGCCGCCAGCCGTTCGAGGTACGGGCGCATGTGCGCCGGTGGCGGTGCCTCGATCACCAGCGGCGGACGGGAGGGATAGAGGGGAAGGACGATGCGGCGGGCGTGCAGCATCATCGGCCCCTGCCGGTCGTCCTCGCGACCGTAGACCGGATCGCCCAGGATCGGGCAGCCGATGTGCGCCAGATGCACCCGCAGCTGATGGGTGCGGCCGGTGCGCGGGCGCAGCTCCAGCCAGCTGGTGGTACCGTCGCCGGCCAGCAGCCGGTATTCGGTGACGGCGGGGCGTCCCTCCGGATCCACCCGCATCCACCAGCTCCGCCGCGCGCGCGTCACCTTGGCGAGGGGGGCGTCCACCACCCCGGCCGCGGCCGGCGGCCGGCCGTGCACCACCGCCCAGTAGACCTTCTCCACCCGCCCGCTCCGGAACAGACGCCCCAGTTTCCGCAGCGCCTTGGGATGGCGGCCGAGCACCAGACAGCCGGAGGTGTCCCGGTCCAGCCGGTGGGCGAGCCGGGGGCGGTGGCGGAGGCCGAAGCGGAGGGCGTCGGCATAGTGTTCCACGGTGAGGCCGCCACCCGGTCCGGGATGCACCGGCATGCCGGCGGGCTTGTCGAGCACCAGGACCAGGGGATCGCGATAGAGCACGCGCGCGATCATCGCCGCCGCATCGGCGGGCGGCGGTGCCGCCGGGATGTCGTCCCGCCGGGGATCACGGGCCTTCGCGGCAGTCCTTCTGGGCGAGGGCACGGACCCGCAGTCTCAGCGCGTTGAGCTTGATGAAGCCTTCCGCGTCCCGCTGGTCGTAGACCCGGTCCTCCTCGAAGGTGGCGAGATCGCGGCGGTAGAGGCTCACCGGGCTCCGACGTCCCACCACCTGCACCGAGCCCTTGTAGAGCTTGAGCCGCACGGTGCCGGTCACGCACTCCTGGCTGCGGTCGACCAGCGCCTGCAGCATCTCCCGCTCCGGCGAGAACCAGTAGCCGTTGTAAACCAGCTCGGCGTAGCGCGGCATCAGCTCGTCCTTGAGGTGCATGGCGCCGCGGTCGAGGGTGAGGCTCTCGATGGCGCGGTGGGCCACATACCAGACGGTGCCGCCGGGGGTCTCGTAGACGCCGCGCGACTTCATGCCCACGTAGCGGTTCTCGACGATGTCCACCCGGCCGACGCCGTGCCGCCCGGCGATCTCGTTGAGCCGCGCGAGGAGCGCCGCCGGCGACAGGCGTTCGCCGTCGACGGCCACCGGATCGCCGCGCTCGAAGGTGATCTCCACGTATTCGGGCTCGTCCGGAGCGCGGCGCGGGTCGACGGTGCGGGTGAACATCTCCTCTTCGGGCTCCACCCACGGATCCTCGAGGGCCCGGCCCTCGTAGGAGATGTGCAGGAGATTGGCGTCGGTGGAATAGGGGGGCTCGCCGCGCTTGCCGCGCGGGATCGGGATCTGGTGCGCCTCGGCGTAGGCGACGAGCTTCTCGCGCGAGGTGAGGTCCCACTCCCGCCAGGGCGCGATGACGCGGATGTCGGGATCGAGGGCGTAGCAGGTGAGCTCGAAGCGCACCTGATCGTTGCCCTTGCCGGTGGCGCCGTGGGCGACGGCATCGGCACCGGTCTCGCGGGCGATCTCCACGAGCCGCTTGGCGATGAGGGGGCGGGCGATGGAGGTGCCGAGGAGATAGCTGCCCTCGTAGAGGGCGTTGGCGCGGAACATGGGCATCACATAGTCCCGCACGAACGTCTCGCGCAGGTCCTCGATGCGGATGTCCCGGACGCCCAGCATCTCCGCCCGGCGGCGGGCCGGCTCCAGCTCCTCCCCCTGGCCGAGATCGGCGGTGAAGGTCACCACCTCGCAGCCGTAGGTCTCCTGCAGCCAGCGCAGGATCACCGACGTGTCGAGCCCGCCGGAATAGGCGAGCACCACCTTGCGCACCTCGCCCCGCATCTCTCCCCTCTCGACGACGGCACGCCCGCCGCGGGGCGGGCGCGCGGATCCGTCCCGACGACCGGCTCAGGCGGTGGTGTCGACGCGGCTCCCGGGCGCCTCGCCGCCGCCGCCCTCCTCGCCACCGCCTCCGGCCGGCGCCTCCGCCGTCCCGGCCGCGACCGGAGCCGGCGGCCTGGCGATGCCCACGCGGGCCGGTCGCAGCAGACGCTCGCCCATCCGGTAGCCCACCTGCATCACCTCGGCCACGACGCCGGGACGATGGTCGGGCGTCTCCACCTCGTAGACCGCCTCGTGCAGCTCGTGGCGGAAGGGCTCGCCCGGCGTGGGCTCGATGCGGCGGATGCCGTACTTCTCGAAGACCTGCAGGAGCTGGCGCTCGACCAGCTCGACGCCGGTGAGCAGACTGGTGAGCAGTTCGCTTTCCCCGAGTTCGGACCGCGGCACCGATTCGAGGGCACGGCGCAGATTGTCGGCCACTTCCAGCAGGTCGGTGGCGAAATCGGCCAGCGCCTTCTTGCGCACCTCGTTGAGTTCGCGCACGTGGCGCCTGTGAATGTTGTCGAGATCGGCGAGCGCGCGCAGATGGCGGTCGCGCAGCTCCGCCAGCTCCTGTTCGAGGCGCCGGGCGACGGCGAGCGGATCCTCCTCGCCCGCCCCGGTTTCCGCTGCCGGCGCGGCTTCCCTGGCCTCCGCCGCCTCCGTGCCGGTCTCGGTGGTGGTCCGTTCGCGTTCCTCGCTCATCGTCCGCTCTCTTCCGTTCCGTCGACCCCGAGGATGCGGCTCACGACGCGGGCGGTGTAGTCCACCAGCGGGATGATCCGCGCGTAGTTCATGCGCGTCGGTCCGATCACGCCGATCGCGCCCACCACCTGCGGTTCCCCCTCGCCGGCGCGGGCGCGATAGGGGGCGACGATCATCGAGCAGCCGGAGAGGCCGAAGAGTTCCGTCTCGGCGCCGATGAAGATCTGCACCCCGTCCGCATGTTGGGTCTGCTCCAGCAGCTTCAAGAGACCGCGCTTGCGTTCCAGGGTCTCCAGGAGGGCGCGGATGCGCTCGAGCTGGGCCAGGGTCTCCACGTCGGCGAGCAACTGGGCCTGGCCCTTGACGATCAGCACCCCCTCGTCACCGTCCCGCGCCCAGGTGGCGAGGCCGGCCTCCACCACCTGGCGGGCGAGGGCGTCCAGTTCGGTGCGCTGCTCCTCGATCTCGCGGCGGATGGTCTCGAAGGCCTCGGCGAAGGTGCGGCCGGCGAGGCGGGCGGAGAGATAGTTGCCGGCCTCCACCAGGGCCGAGGGCGACATGCCGAGGGGCACCTCGATGACCCGGTTCTCCACCAGCCCGTTGTCGGTGACCACCACCACCAGCGCCCGTCCCGGCGCCAGCGGCACGAACTCCACGTGCCGGAAGGGCCGGTCCAGCTTGGGCGCCACCACGATGCCGGCGTGCCGCGAGAGACCGGCGAGGGTGGCGGAGGCCTGTTCCAGCACCTGCTCCACGGAACGGCCGGTGGCGGCGCAGTGGGTCTCGATGGCGCGGCGCTCCTCCTCGCCCAGCTCGCCCAGTTGCAACAGCCCGTCCACGTAGAGACGCAGGCCGAAGTCGGTGGGCACGCGACCGGCGGAGGTGTGGGGCGAATAGAGGAGCCCCATCTCCTCCAGATCCGCCATCACGTTGCGCACGGTGGCGGGGGAGAGGGCGTGGCCCATCTGCTTGGCGATGGTCCGCGAGCCCACGGGTTCGCCGGTCTCGACATAGGTGTCGACGATCCGGCGGAAGATCTCCCGCGAGCGCGCGTTGAGCTCGACGATCATCCGTCTCCCGGCGAATGTTCGCCTTTCGTACCCGGTCCCATCTAGCGCCGCGCCCGCAAGGGGTCAACGCGGCCACCGCTCAGTAGACCGGCAGGTACCAGGCATGGTCCAGATCGGGGACCCGGCGGCGGTAGCGCTCGTACTCGCAACGCCGGACCCGTCGGTAGAGGTCCAGGAGACGGTGGTCGAGATGACGGGTGAGGGCCGGTCCGGTGGCGAAGCGTTCGAGGGCGGCGCCCCAGTCCAGCGGCAGCGGCGGGCCGCGGTCGTAGGCATTGCCGCGGGCGGGCGGCCCCGGGTCGTGCCCGGCATCGAGACCGTCCAGGAGCGCGGCGAGGATGGCGGCCAGCACCAGATGGGGGTGGGCATCGGCGCCGGCGGTGCGGTGTTCGAGGCGGCGGGCGGCCGGCGGTGCGGCGGGGATTCGCACGGCCACCGTCCGGTTGTTGTGCCCCCAGGTCGCCCGGACCGGGGCGTAGGATCCGGGCACCAAGCGCCGGTAGCTGTTGGCGTTGGGAGCGAAGATGGCCATGGACTCGGGCATGGCGGCGAGGAGGCCCCCCACCGCCCGCCGCAGCCAGTGTTCGCCCTCCGGCGTCTCGCCGAACAGATTGCGCCCCTCGCCGTCGCGGAGACTCAGGTGGACGTGCAGGCCGGAGCCGGAGCGGTCGGCGAAGGGCTTGGCCATGAAGGTGGCGCGCAGGCCCACCCGCGCGGCGGCGCGGCGCACGGCGATGCGGAAGAGGAAGGCCTCGTCGGCCGCCCGCAGGGCGTCGGCCCGGTGGCGCAGGTTCACCTCGAACTGGGCGGGCGCGTATTCGGCGCTCACCGCCTCCAGTTCGAGACCGAGGGTGGCGGCGTAGGTGGCGAGGGTGTCCAGGAACTCGTCCACCTCGGCGAGGCGGTCGAGGTCGTAGACCTCCGGGGCCTCGCCGGCCGCGGGGCGGCGGGAGGAGGCCAGCGGGCGCGGCGGGTCCTCCCCGTCGGCCAGCAGGTAGAACTCGAACTCGAAGGCCGCCACCACCTCGAGCCCCCGCGCCCGCAACCGGTCGCGGAGGGCGGCGAGGGTGTGCCGGGTGTCCCCCCAGAAGGGGCTGCCGTCGGCCTCGGTGAAGCTCGCCAGCACCAGCGCCCGGTCCGGCCGCCAGGGCGCCGGCCGCAGGGTGGCGGGATCGGCGCGCAGCGGCCGGTCGGCGTCCCCCTCCGCTTCCACGAAGGGCGAATCGTCCACGTTCTCGCCCCGCACGTCGACGCTGAGGACGGTGGTGGACATGGCGTGACGGCCTTCGAGCAGGCCGTTCAGATGGTCGACGGCGAGGCGCTTGCCGCGGGCGATGCCGAGCAGGTCGGGGACCAGCACCTCGACCTGTTCGACCAGCGGATGTTCGCGGCGGAATCGGTCGGAAGGGGTCATGACGCGGCGACGGCGGGACCGGGGTCCCGCCGTCCGGGTCTCACGCCGCCTCGGCCAGCGTCTCCTCGACCCACTGGTCGAGCCGGGTCTTGGGCATGGCGCCCACCTTGGTGGCCTTGAGCTCGCCGCCGGCGAAGATCATCAGGGTGGGGATGCCACGGACGCCGTACTTGGTGGGGGTGAGGGGATTCTCGTCGATGTTGACCTTCACCACCTTGATGCGATCGCCCTTCTCGCGGGCGAGCTGTTCGAGATAGGGGGCGATCATCTTGCACGGCCCGCACCACTCGGCCCAGAAGTCCACCAGCACCGGCCGGTCGGCCTGCAGCACCTCCTTCTCGAAGGTGGCGTCGCTGACTTCGACGATGTCGCTCATGATCCTTCCCGTACGCAGCTCCTGCCGGTCACCCGGCCCCCGGGGAGCATTAGGGGTCGCATCGGCGGTCCGTCAAGCGCGCCCCGGCCGTGTCCTGCGGGGTGTCTTCAGGCGGCGAGATCGTAGCGCCCGTCGCGGACGGTGATGCGCACTTCGATCTCGGTGACGCCGACGGCATAACGACGCGCGAGTTCCTCGACCGGCACCCGCGGATCGATGTCCAGCCGTTCCGCGGCGAGCTTGCGCACGAGGGTGTCGGCGGTGGCCTGGACGGGGGTCTCGCCCCGTTCCCAACGGCCCACGGTCTGGGCATCCACATGGAGGATCTCGGCGAGACCCGCCTGGGTCATCCCCATCTCGGTCCGCAGGAAGCGCAGCTCACGGCCGTCGAGGGGACCGCGCTTGTCGATCAGCGCCTTGGCGATGAGACGGTGGAGCACCCCGATGCGGGGGATCTTCACCACCTCCTCGCCATGGTCGTCGCGCACGATCTCGACACCCTCGATGTAGACATTGTCGAGACCGCAGGCGGTGTAGTGATAGCGCGCGGTCATGGCCCGATCCCTCATTCGTCGATCCACATGACGGTGACGATCTTCAGCGCCGGCCGGCCCGGCGCCGGGACCACCACGACCCGAACGCGACGCCCTCCGGAATTCGGAGTCTCGCTCTCCACCCGGTAGCGATGGAGACCCGCCTGGGTCGCGGGTTCGGCCTCGTCGTACACGTGACCGTTGCGCAGGACGTGGAGCACGTCACCCATGGTGAGGCCACGTTCCTCCAGACGCTCCTCGGCATGCCGAGTGAGGAAAATGTCGCACCACTCGTCACGCGCATAGGCGCTGATCCGCCACCTGGCCTCGGCAGGGGACCAGGGCTCCGGCATCCGGCGCTCCCGGACCACCTATCACCATGATAGGTCGCATGCCACAGTGAGGCGTCGGTGGCAGCGCGTCAAGCGTGAGAAGCACGAGACGTCCCCGGATATGATCCACCCCCTCACTCCGCCTCCCGCGCGAGTGCGGCCAGGGCCTCGCGGTGGGCGCGGGCGGTCTCCTCGCCGAAACAGCAGAAGATCACCTCGCGCGGGCGAGGATGGCGCGCGAGGAAGTCGGCCACCGTGCCCACGGCGATGCGGGCCGCCCGCGGGATCGGGAAGCCGTAGACGCCGGTGGAGATGGCGGGGAAGGCCACGGTGGCGAGCCCGTGATCCCGGGCCAGCTCCAGCGCCCGCCGGTAGGCGGAGGCGAGGAGCCCGTCCTCGCCCCGTTCGCCGCCCCGCCACACCGGGCCCACGGCGTGGATCACGTGGCGGGCGCGGAGGCGGAAGCCCGGCGTGATGCGGGCGTCGCCGGTGGGACAGGGTGCCACCTCCCGGCACGCCCGCGCCAGTTCGGGCCCGGCGGCGCGGTGGATGGCGCCACACACGCCGCCGCCCGGGGCGAGGCGCTCGTTGGCGGCGTTCACCACCGCGTCCACGTCGAGGGCGGTGATGTCGCCCTCCACCACCCGCATCCGTTCCAGCACCGCGCGCGTGGTCACGGCCACCCCTCCCTTCCGCGGACTCCCCCGCTATTCTCGGAAAGCGGACGGCCGGGACAAGGGGTGATGCTGCCACCGCCCGTGGTGCGGGTGAGCGCGGAGGTGCGTCGGCGCCACAAGCTCCGCAATCTCGTCCACTCGCTGCTGCTGCTCCTGGGCATGGCCTTCGTGCTGGCGGTGACCGGCCGGGCGCTGTGGGGGCCGGAGGGGGCGTGGTGGACGGTGGCGGGCGGTCTCCTCGCCTTCCTGCTGAGCCCCACCGTTCCGCCCGAATGGGTGATGCGGATGTACGGCGCGCGGCCGCTGCGGCCCGCCGAGGCCCCGGAGCTGCACGCGGTGGTGGCGGAGCTGGCGCGGCGGGCGGAACTGCCGCGGCCGCCGGCGCTGTGGTGGGTGCCGAGTCCGATCCTCAACGCCTTCGCCGTGGGCACCCCGGAGCGGGCGGCGGTGGCGGTGACCGACGGCATCCTCCGCACCCTCACCCTGCGCGAGCTCACGGGCGTGCTGGCCCACGAAGTGAGCCACATCCGCAACCGGGACCTGTGGCTCATGCAGCTGGCGGATGCCATGAGCCGCTTCGTGAGTCTCCTGTCCTGGTTCGGCCAGCTGCTGCTGCTGGTCAATCTGCCCCTCCATCTCACGGGCCGGGCCGTCTATCCGTGGGTCGAGGTGCTGGTGATGGTGTTCGCGCCGACGCTGATGGCGCTGCTCCAGCTCGCCCTCTCCCGCGCCCGCGAGTTCGACGCCGATCTGGACGCGGCGGGGCTCACCGGCGATCCGCTGGCGCTGGCCGCGGCGCTGGAGAAACTGGAGCGCCATCAGGGCCGCTTCTGGGAGGAGATCCTGTTCCCGGGCCGCCGCATCCCCGAGCCCTCGCTGCTGCGCACCCATCCGCCGACGGAGGAGCGCATCCGCCGCCTGCTGGACCTGGCGCGGGCGGGGCCGTCTCCGCTGTCCGGCTGGGACCTTCCGGAGCGGCCGCGGCTGCCCGACGGTCTGCCGCCGGTCTTCGGCCCGCCCCGCTTCCGCCGCTATGGTTTCTGGTACTGAGAGCCCTCAGCGCCGCGGGGCGTCGTTGCGGAAGTTGCGCACCTCGCCGCGGCGGATCTGCTCGGCCAGGATCCTGGAGCCCTCGGCCAGGTCGCGGGCCCGGGCGAGCATCTCGGCATCGGCGTCCTGGGGATAGAAGGTGTAGGAGAGGGTGATCTGGCGCACCTCGCGGGCGTCGGCATCGTCGAGGAGCGACTCGTCCACGAAGAACTGCACCGGCATCTCGGCCCGCTCACCGGGATCGAGCCGCTCTTCCGTGAAGCAGAAGCACTCCGTCTTGAAGAAATAGGGCGCCGCCTTGAACGGGGTGACGTTGAACACGGCCTGGCCGACGGTGGGGCGGTCGGAGAGGTTCACCGCCTCGTAGAAGACCACCACCGGTTCGCCGAGCCGGACCTTCACCTTGCTCCGGAGCGGGCGGAACCGCCAGGGCAGATCCCGGGAGATGTTGGCGTCCAGATAGACGGTGATCTCCGGCAGCGACTCGCGCTCGCGGGCCGGATCCACCGCGGCCCGCGCCTCGGGCGCCACCTGGACGGTGCCGCCGTAGCCGGTGATGGCGCAGAAGAGCTGGTAGAGGGTGGGTGCGTAGACCACCAGTCCCACCATCACCGACAGCGGCACCATCAGCAGCAGGACGGTGCGCCGGATGCCTCGCCGCCGTGCCTCGCTCACCGCCACCTCCTCCACTGCACCTCCGCAAGAGTCTCCATTCCTCCCACCGGGACAACTGCGAAACCTGGTCGCAGCCCCTCACGCCGGTGCGGGCACGGTTCCTGGATGGACGCGATCCTCCGCCGGGGCGCCCACGGCCAGCAGCCGCAGGGCCCAGGCCACCACCACCAGGGTCGCCCCCACGTCCGCCGCCACCGCCAGCCACAGCACCGCGTAGCCCCCGAGCGCCAGCCCCACGAACAGGGCCTTGACGGCGAGGGCGAAGGCGACGTTGGCGCGGATGGTGGCGAGCATGCGGCGGCCGTGGGCCACGAGCCAGGGAAGCCGGTCGAGGCGATCGGTCATGAGCGCCACATCGGCGGTCTCGATGGCCACATCGGTCCCGATGGCCCCCATGGCCACGGCGAGCTGGGCCTCGGCCATGGCCGGCGCGTCGTTGACACCGTCGCCCACCATGGCCACCGGCGCGCGGTCGCGGGCGAGGCCGCGCACCGCCGCCACCTTGTCCTCGGGCAGGAGCTCGGCCCGCACCTCGTCGAGACCGACTTCGCGGGCCATGGCCTCGGCGGTGCGGCGGTGATCGCCGGTGAGCAGCACCAGCGATCGGATCCCGAGGCGACGGAGCTCCGCGAGGGCGGCGCGCGCCTCGGGACGCGGCACGTCGAAGAGGGCGAGCAGACCCAGCACGCGCGCCCCGCGCCCCACCACCACCACGCTGCGCCCCTCCTCCTCGAGACGGGCGAGGGCGGTGGCGAGGTCGCCGAGATCGGCCCCGCGTTCGGCGGCGAAGCGGGGCGAGCCCAGCCACAGGGTCTCGCCCTCCAGCTCGCCCACGAGACCGCGGCCGGGAACGGTGACCACCCGTGCCGGCTCCGGCCAGGCGAGACCGCGCGCGCGGGCCCCCGCCACCACCGCCCGGGCCAGGGGATGGACGCTCCGCGCCTCGAGGGCGGCGGCGAGCCGCAGCACCTCGTCGGGATCCGCGTCCGGAGCCGCTTCCACGGCCACCAGCCGGGGACGGCCGAGGGTGAGGGTGCCGGTCTTGTCGAAGGCGACGGCGCCGAGGCGGGCGGCGGTCTCCAGGTGGCTGCCGCCCTTGACCAGGACGCCGTGGCGGGCGGCGGCGGCCAGCGCCGAGACCACCGAGACCGGGGTGGAGATGACCAGCGCACAGGGACAGGCCACCACCAGCAGCACCAGCGCCCGGTAGAGCCAGACCTCCGCCGGCGCGCCCATCAGCACCGGCACGAGGAACAGCAGCAGCGCCGCCGTCATCACCGCCGGCGTGTAGACGCGGGCGAAACGGTCCACCCACCGTTCGCTGCGGGTGCGGCGGGCCCGCGCCTCCTCCACCATCCGGACGATGCGGGCGAGCACCGTGTCGGTGGCGGGACGGGTGGTCTCGATCTCGAGGATGCCCTCCACCAGGATGGTCCCTGCGTAGACCTCGTCGCCCGGCCCCTTCTCCACCGGCACGCTCTCGCCGGTGATGGGGGCCTGGTCGACGGCGGAGCGTCCGGCCCGCACCACCCCGTCCAGCGGAATGCGCTCGCCGGCCAGCACCCGGATCCGGGCGCCGGGTTCCACCGTCGCCGCCGGCACCTCCCGCGTCCCGTCGGGCCCGACGAGGCGGGCGACGGGCGGGGCGAGGTCGAGCAGGGCGGCGATGGCGCGCCGTGCCCGCGCCACGCTCCAGCGCTCCAGCAGCAGCGAGAGGGCGAAGAGGAACACCACCGCCGCCGCCTCGAACCACTCGCCGAGGGCCACCGCACCGAGGGCGGCCACGGTGACCAGCAGGTACATGTCGGGCCGCCGCGCCCGGAGCGCCGCCCACGCCCGCGGCACGAGCAGCACCAGACCGGTGCCCACGGCGAGGGCGAAGGCGGCGATCTCCGCCGGCGGCAGGCGGTCGCCGTCGTGGCCGGCGAGGAGATCCAGGGTCTCGAAGAAGCCGACGGTGGCGAGATGGAGGAGGATGCCGGCGAGCCAGAGGCCACCGCTCGCCGCCGTGAGCAGAGTGCGCCGGCGCAGATCCCGGTCCCCGCCGCCCTGCTGCCCGCGGTCCACCTCCGCCTCGAGGCCGGCCTCCCGCACCGCCCGCAGGATCGCCTCCGCCTCCACGGCGGGGGCGGTGTCCAGCACCATCATCCGCCCGTGCAGCACGTCGAAGGCGAGATGCTCGCGCCCGCCCACCACGGGTCCCACCGTCCGCTCCAGCAGCCGCACCTCCTCGGCGCAGTCGAGCCCGCGCACCCGCAGCCGCAGTCGCACGCCGGCCCCCTCGGACCGCGGCGGCGATGCCGCGGCCGCGCCGCCGCCGCAGCACCCGCAGGCGTGGGTCTCGGGACGGTGGGGCGATCCGCTGGTGGGGGCTCCGTCCATGGCCGTCTCGCTGGTCGGGGCGTTCGGGCGTCCTAGATGGCACCTGCAGCGACTGCAGCTTCAAGGGGCCGGGGTGCGTTACGGCATCGGCGAGCTGGCACGGCGGACCGGGACCAACGCCCAGACCATCCGCTGGTACGAGCGGATCGGTCTGCTGCCGCCGCCTCCGCGGACCGAGGGCGGGCAGCGCCGCTACGACCGGCGCCATCTGGAACGCCTCGCCTTCATCCGCCACGCCCGTGAGCTGGGCTTCTCGCTGGATGCGGTGCGCAGTCTGCTGCGGCTGGTGGACCGGCCGGATGCGCCCTGCGAGGAGGCGGACGCCATCGCCCGCGCGCGACTCGCCGAGGTGGAGAGCCGCATCCGCCGGCTCGAAGCGCTGCGGGAGGAGCTGGTGCGCATGGTGGAGGCGTGCCGCGGCGGCCAGGCCCGCGAGTGCCGGGTGATCCGGGTGCTGGCCGACCACCGGCTGTGTCTCTACGAGGATCACCGGCGGCCACGGCGCCGGGAGGAGGACGGCGATGCGCCGGCGTGAGCTGCTGGCGGCCGGGCTCGCGGCGGGGGCGGGCGCGGTCCTGTCGCCGCGACGGTCCGCGGGAGAGCCGGGGCTGGTGGTGCGGGCGCTGGAGGCGCGGCCGGTCCGGCGGCGGCTGCTGGGCCGCGAGGTGGAACTGTGGCTCTACGACGGACGGCTGCCCGGACCGCCGCTGGTGCTGGAGGAGGGAGAGACGCTCCGCCTCGTCTTCACCAACCGCCTGCCGGAGCCCACCAATCTCCACTTCCACGGCCTCCGCATCCCGCCGGGGGGGCGCGCCGACAACGTCTTCCTCGAGATCCCGCCGGGCGAGCGCTTCGTCTACGAGTGGACGGCGCCGGTGGGGGAGGCCGGGACCTACTGGTACCATCCCCATCGCCACGGCCTCATCGCCACCCAGATGTGGCGGGGGCTCGCCGGCGGCATCCTGGTGCGGGGCCCCCACGAGCGCGATCCCGATTCCGAACTGGCCCGGGCCGACGACCGGCTGGTGGTGCTGCGCGATCTGGAACTCGCCGGCGACCGCCCGGCCCCCCACGAGCCGCGGGACTGGCACACCGGCAAGGAGGGCCCGTGGCTGCTCGCGGACGGCCTGGTGGCGCCGGTGTGGCGGGCGCGGGCCCGGCTGGTGCGGCTGCGGCTGGTCAACGCCGCCAATGCGCGCACCCTGCGTCTCGCCCGCGCCGACGGCCGCCCCCTCGTGATCGCCGCCCTCGACGGCCATCTGCTGCCGGCGCCGGTGGAGGTGGACGAGCTGGAGCTGGCGGCCGCCCAGCGGGCGGACCTGCTGATCCGTATGCCGCGGGATGCGGCGGTGACCCTGGTGGCCCGTCCACGCCACCGGGGCGTGCCGACGCCGCGGCTGCGCAATCCCTTCGTCCTGCGGCTTCTGCCGCCGCCTCTCCACGTGCCGGACGTGCCGCTGCCGCGAACGCTCGCGGGACCGCTGTCCCCGCCGGCCCCGCCGGTGCGTCGCCGCACCCTCACCCTCGCCATGTTCACCCTCGACGGCCGGCGCTATCGTCACGGGCGGGTGGACATCCGGGCGCGGGCGGGAACGGTGGAGCGCTGGCGGGTGGTCAACATGGGCACCATGGACCACTCCTTCCACCTGCACACCTGGTTCTTCCGGCCGGTGGCCCGCAACGGCCGCCCCTGGCCCTTCGACTGCCGGCTGGATACCGTCGATCTGCGTCCGGGCGAGGTGGTGGAGCTGGACATCCCCTTCGTGCGGGAGACGGGACGGACGGTCTACCACTGCCACGTGGCCGAACACGGCGACCGGGGCATGATGGGCACCATCGAGGTGGGGCCGGCGCTCCCCTGGTCGGGTCCGGTGAGCTCCGATGCCATCTGCGCCTTCCCGCGGCGGCCCGCCGGACGCTGACGGCCCGCGCCCCTTGACGGCCGCCGGGGGCGGCGCAAACTAACGGGGTGCGGGCGGGTGTAGCTCAGTGGTAGAGCAGCAGCTTCCCAAGCTGCGTGTCGTGGGTTCGATTCCCATCACCCGCTCCAGCTCCCGCCCTCCTCCGTCGCTACCGGGAACGCCCTCCGTGCATGGCGGCCATGTGTGCGCGCGGCTGGTCGCCCCACGGCCGGACGCCTAGCCTCGCCCGCGGGCGGGGCAGGCGATGACGGAACGGGCCAAAGGCGACGGGCATGGATCGCGCGAGCGGGTGTGGGCCGGCGTCCTGTGGATGGTGGTGGCCGCCGCCAGCTTCGCGCTCATGATCAATCTGGTGCGGCGGGCGTCGGCGAGCCTGCCGGTGCTCGAGATCGCCTTCTTCCGCAATCTCTTCGGCCTCGCCGTGATGCTGCCGTGGCTCGCGCGCGAGGGGCGCCGCGCCCTCGCCACCCGAAGGCCCGGCCTCCATCTGCTGCGCGGCGTCCTGGCCCTCACCGCCATGTTGGGCTGGTTCACCACTCTCGCCCACATGCCCCTGGTGGAGGCGACCGCCCTCAGCTTCACCGCCCCCGTCTTCGCGAGCCTGCTGGCGATCCCGCTCCTGGGCGAGCCCGCGAGCGGACGGCGCTTCCTGGCGCTGGCGGTGGCCTTCGCCGGCACGCTGGTGATCCTGCGCCCGGGCCTCGCGGTGCTGGACCCGGTGGCACCGCTGGCGCTGGCCACGGCCCTCGTGTGGGGGGCCAGCACCGTGCTGGTCAAGCGCCTCACCCTGACCGAGACGCCGGCGGCGGTGGTGACCTGGATGGTGCTCTTCACCACCCCCGCCTCGCTGCTTTTGGCGCTGCCGGTCTGGCGCACGCCGACGGCGGCGGAACTGGCGCTGCTGGCGCTGCTGGGTGCCGCCGGCAGCCTCGGCCACTACGGCATGACCCGGGCGCTGGAGGCGGCGGATGCCGGGACCGTCGCCCCCCTCGACTATCTGCGGCTGCCGCTGGTGGCGCTCTTCGCCTGGCTGCTGTTCGGCGAGCGGACGGAGGCGTGGACCTGGGCGGGCGCGGGGCTGATCGTGGCCGGCGGACTGCTGGTGGTGGGCGGACGGCGGCCCGCGGGAGCGGCGTCGTGAGGGCGCCGCTGCGGGCGGCGGGCTGGATGCTGCTCGCCGCCGGCTCCTTCGTGGCCATGGGGGTCCTGGCGAAGACCCTGGGCCAGCGCCTGCATCCGCTGGAGGTGGCCTTCGCCCGCGCCGTCTTCGGCCTGTTGACCGTCGCGCCGCTGGTCCTGCGGGAAGGGCCGCGGCTGTGGGTCACGCCCCACTGGCGGCTGCACCTGTGGCGGGGGCTGCTGGGGACCACCGCCATGGCCTCCGCCTTCTATGCGGTGGCGCGGCTGCCGCTGGCGGAGGCCACCGCCTACGGCTATACGCGCCCGCTGTTCCTGGTGGTGCTGGCGGCCTGGTTCCTGGGCGAGCGGCTCGGCCCCACCCGTCTCGCCGCCACCCTGGCCGGCTTCGCCGGCGTGCTGGTGATGCTGCGACCGACGGTGAGCGGCCTCGCCCCCGGCGCCGCGGTGGCCCTCTTCGGGGCCGCCTGCGCCGCCGGGGTGGGGGTGCTGCTGCGCCGCATCGCCCAACGGGACCGGCCGGCGGTGATGCTGGCCTGGCTCGGCGCCCTCGGCACGCTGCTGCTGGCGGGCCCCGCCGCCCTCGTCTGGCGCGCGCCGACGGCGGCGGAGCTGGCGCTCATGGGGGCCATGGGGCTCGCCGGCACCCTCACCCAGATCGCCTTCCTGCGCGCCTACCGGCTGGCCGAGGCCAGCGCCCTCGCGCCGCTGGACTACGTGCGGCTGCCCCTGGCCGTGGCCGTGGGCTGGGCGCTGTTCGGCGAGTGGCCGGATGCGGCGGCGCTCCTCGGTGCGCTGGTGGTGGTGGGCGCGGGCCTGCTTCTCGTGGTGCGCGAAAACGCCGCAGCCGCGCGGACTTCCCGCTGACGGACGGAAGCCCGGGATGCGGCATCCCGTCCCCGTGTTCGCCGCGGGACACGGGCCCAACTTCGGCGCGGCCGCAGACGACGGATCCCACGGTGCGAAACGAGGCGCTGTTCGTGCTGATCGCGAGCCTGGTCACCATCGCCGTGCTGGCGGCGGTGGCGACGCTGCTGGCGGGATGAAGGCCCCGTCCGACACGGCGATGTCGAATGCGAAGGGCCGGGGCTCGCGCCCCGGCCCGCGTCCCGCCAACGGGAACCGGACGAATCAGTTCTTCATCTGCTGGTACTCGCTGTATTCCATGTACTTTCCGTCGGTCCAGATGTAGACGACGTAGTTGCTTCCCAGCACGTCGCCCTTCTGGTCGAACTTGATCTTTCCGATCACCGTGTCGAACTCCATCGAGTGCAGGACCGGCAGGATCTTGTCCAGCTCGGTGGAGCCGGCCTTCTCCGCCGCCTGGTCGAACACCTGGATGGCGGCGTAGGTGTAGAGGGTGTAGCCCTCGGGATCGTAGCCCTGATCGAGGAAGCGCTGCACCACCTCCTTGGCGGCCGGATTCTTGCGCGGATCGGGGCTGAAGGTCATGAGGGTGCCCTCGCCGGCAGCACCGGTGATCTGCCAGAACTCGTCGGTGACGAGGGCGTCACCCGACATCAGCCGTGCCTGCAGTCCCTGCTCGCGGGCCTGTCGCACGATGAGGCCGGCCTCGGTGTGATAGCCGCCGAGATAGATGAGATCCACGTCCAGGTCCTTGAGCTTGGTGATGAGGGCGGAGAAGTCCTTCTCGCCAGCGGTGATGGCCTCGTAGAGCACCTCCTTCATGCCGCGCTCGTGGAGCCGCTTCCGGAACTCGTCGGCGAGGCCCTTGCCGTAGGCGGTCTTGTCGTGGAGGATGGCGATCCGCTCGCCCACCTTGTTGTCCACCACGAAGTCGGCGGCCACCTGCCCCTGCTGGTCGTCGCGGCCACAGACGCGGAAGACGTTGGGCAGGCCGCGATCGGTGAGCTTGGGATTGGTGGAGGCCGGCGAGATCATGAGCACGCCCTCCTCCGTGTAGACGTCCGACGCGGGGATGGACGAGCCGGAGCAGAAGTGGCCGGCCACGAAGACGATGCCCTTGTTGACCAGCTGGTTGGCCACCGCCACCGCCTGCTTGGGATCGCAGGCATCGTCGCCGATCTCGAGCGACAGCGGCTGGCCGAGGGTGCCGCCCGCCGCGTTGATGTCGGCCACGGCCATCTCGGCACCGCGCTTCATCTGTTCGCCGAATTTCGCGTACTGGCCGGTCATCGGGCCGACGGTGGCGATGGGAACCTCGGCCGACGCCGAACCGACGGCCAGGGCCGCGACCGCCGCGCCGGCGAACCACATGGACAGACGGCGCATGATCCTTCTCCCCTGGATGGTCTGGTCTCGCGGCGGGCCCGCGCCCGCCTTCCGAGGTCATACGCGCCTTTTCGGCGAGCGCAAGGCCGCGTACCGGTGGATACCCCCGGCACCCCGCGGACGGACCGCCGGCGGCCGGCGGAACCCGCTCCGGCCGCGGGCATCCCGCTCGCGACGGGGATGGAAGGGTCCGGGGTCGTGACGGTGCCGGTCCTCCGGCGGTCACGGGATGCCCCGCGGCGAACCTCAGGCCGCCGCACCGTCGCGCCCCGGCCTCCGTCCTCCGTCGCCTCCGGATCGTCGCCACGCCCCGCGCCCGGCACCTCCGGCCCCGACCCGGCCGGGCGGACGGGGAACGGAGACGGCGGCGGCTTTCCCGGCCGTCCCGGACGCCGTCGGCCTTCCGGCCGCGGGCTTCCGCCTCCCTCGCGAGCACACCGTCCGCGGCACCGGCCGTTCCCTGCGTCACCCATCCCCCGGCGCGACGCCGCGCTCCCGGCATCCCGGCGGCCGCCGGCGGTCGCCGCCCCCGCGGATGCCGGCGCACCCCTCGCCCGCACGCGGGGCGGGAAAACCCGGTCACTCTGCCGGACGGCGGGCTCCGGGTGCCCTGGCCCGCGCCCACGGAGGCGGAATCTCCCGCGCCCCGGCCACGGCGGGACCTGCGCCGTCGCCCACCCGCACGGAGGCGGAACCCGGGTCGCGGCGCGGGGACGTTCCCCCGTGCCCCGTCGCCCGTGCGCCCGGAGGCAGAGCCGGGATCCGCGCACGCCGTCGCGGGATCCGTCCACCCCATGCCGCGTGGTGGCGCCGCCCGCCGCGCGCACGGGAGTGGAAAGGACCATGATCGTCCTGGGGAAGCCGGAGACCGCCGCCGTCCGCGTGCACCCGGGTGGAACCGCGCCCGCCTCTCGAAACGCCGGGAAGCGGCACCGTCGTCCAGGTGCACCGGGTGGAACCCTCGACGACACGCCCGGACAGCCTGCCGGTCACCGTCGTCCGCGTGCACCGGGGCGAAACGCTCTCGCCCTCTCCCGCGCTCGCCGCGCTGCCCGTCGTCCGCGCGCGGGGGTGGGGGTGAACGGTGGTGCCGCGGTGCTTGGCGAACGCGCCGGCGTCCGCGCGGGGATGGGGGCGCATGCCGGCGGCGGGACGTGAGGGCCTGATGACGCCCCCGTCCCGTCACGCCCCCGATGGCGCGATCCCGGGACAGAGGAGCGGAGAAAAGCGCCCCACGCGGCAGGCTCTCGGCGCGTGATCCCGAGGAGAGGGCACGCGCGACCCGCGGATCCCCCCACCGGCGCGATCCGGGACCCGGAAGGGCGGATCCCCGTCCGCGCCCGTGACGGCCACCCTCCGCCCGAGGAGAGCCGGGGGCGCCGTCGGCCGGCGCACCGGGGCATCGGATGGCCCATCCCGGCCCCCGCCCCGGGGCCGGCCTCAGCCCGGGCCGCCCGGATTCCCGCCCTCCGCCTTCCGCGCCGGCCCCAGCACCGACAGATCCGGGCGGGCCGGACTCTCGGAGAGACGGCGGGTGAGCTCGCGGGCGCGCTCCGGATCCATGGCCTGCAGCACCAGGGCGAGACGGGCCGGCCGCATGCGGGCGGCGATGGGCAGCAGCGTCTCCATCTCGAGCCGGTCGAAGATGGCCGCCGCCTTCTTGGGCTTCATGCCCTCGTAGATCTTGACGAGACGGGCGAGGCGCCGTTCCTCCCGCTCGTCGAGGGTCCCGACGAGCCGCCGCAGTTCGTCCCGCAGCGCCTCCAGCCGGCGGATGCGCGCATCGAGGGCCTCGATACGCGTCTCCACCTTCTCGAGGAGGGCGAGGGCCGCCTCGCGGTCGGCCGCCACCAGCCGCGCCCGCCGCGCCAGCTGTTCGCGGAAGGCACGCAGCTCCCGCACCACCCGGGCCTCGTCGAAGACGCCGGCGCCGCCCGCGCGGGAGGTCGGGGCACCGCCGCCCGGTTCCGCCGGGCCCTCTCCGGCGGCACCGTGCCCCTCGCCGGAGGGCGCCGTCCTCGCCGCCGCCGGCGCCCCACCCTCCTCCTCCGCGGCCACGGCCACGGCGACAGGGCCCCCATCCATCGCCGGATCCCCGCCGCCCCGGAAGGCCCCGGCCAGGGCCAGGACGAAGGCGAGGAGCGAGGCCAGCGCCGTGGCGGCCGGCACCAGCCCGGGACGTCCCCGACCCGTGGGCCGTGGGCCCCGGGTCTCCTCCGGCAGGGCCCTGCGGGCCGCCGTCCACCATCCGGCCCGTGGCCGATCGCACCGCGGGCCGCACGACCCTCGTCGCCACAGCCGACCGATCGCGGCACCGATCCGCCCCGGCCACCGGGAAGACGACGGCGGGCGATGCGGGATCCGGCCCGGGAACGTCGTCGGTACCCTCATGCCAGCGCCTCGAGGATGGCCCGCAGCGCCACCGGATCCGGTGTCTCGCCGGCGGCGGAGACCGTCGGCCTCACCTCCGCCGCCGCGGCCCGCCTCGCGGTCCCGGCGGCACCCGCACGCATCCCGCCTCCGGCTCCGGCCACATCCCTCGTCTCGCCGAAACCGGCCGCCGGCGAACCGTCCCCGTCCCCGACGGCGGTCGCGCCGTCACGGGCGGAGGGGCGGGGCGGCGTCCCGCCGCCGTCGGCCCCCGCCGCCGGTGCGGCGGCGAGGGGCAGTCCCTCCGCCAGCCGGCGTTCCAGCCGGCGGGCCGCCTCGCACAGCCGGCCCAGCTCCTCCGCCCGGCGCCGGGCCGCCTCGGTCCGCCGTTCCAGCGCCCGTTCCCCGGCCACCAGTTCCTCGCGCAGGCGGGTCAGCATCTCGCGGCCGGCCGTCACCGCCGCCTCGAGGCGCCGTGCCGCCTCCTCGAGCCCGGCTCCGTCGGCGGCGAGTCGCCGCAACCGTCGCCACAGCAGCGCGCTCCAGACGGCGTTGACGAGGCTGAAGACGGCCACCAGCGCCGCCACCCACGCGGGATCCATCACCGCTCCTCCTCGCCGATGCGGTCCTCGATGCGCACCGCCACCCGATTGTGGCGGCGCCCCGCCTTGGCCCGGAACAACGGCACGTCTCCGCAGCGGAGGACGACGTCCGAATCGGGGCCGACGGTGAGGGGCAGATGGGTCCCCACCCGGAAGGCGAGGGTCTCGCGCAGCGGCATGGTGAGCTCCTCGATGACGGCGGCGAGCTCCACCTCCGCCTCGCGGATCTCGCGACTGAGATGGCTCTCCCAGATGGAATCGCGGCCGAACTTCTCGCCCAGGAACATCTGCAGCAGCACGTCCCGCGCCGGTTCCAGCGTGGCGTAGGGGAAGAGGAATTCCATGGTACCGCCGCGATCCTCCAGATGGATGCGCATGTTGAACACCACGCAGGCGTTGTCGGGGCGCACGATGGCGGCGAAGCGGGGGTTGGTCTCCATGCGCTCGAACTGGAAGTGGACCTCGACGATGGGTTGGAAGGCCACCTCCAGATCCCTCAGCACCGCCCGCGCCAGCTTCTCCACCAGCCGCATCTCGATGGTGGTGTAGGGGCGGCCCTCGATGCGCATGGGCGAGGTGCCGCGGCGTCCACCGAGGAGGATGTCGATGACCGAATAGATGAGCGGGCTGTCGATGGTGAGCAGGGCGAAATTGTCCCACTCGATGGCCTTGAATATGGCGATCATGGCCGGCAGGGGAATCGAGCGAAGGTAGTCGGCGAAGCGCTGAGCCGTGATGTTTTCGAGATTGATATCGACGTTTTCGGAGGTGAAATTGCGCAGGCTCGTGGTCATGATCCGCTCGAGACGGTCGAAGACCACCTCGAGCATCGGCAGACGTTCGTAGGTGACCTCCTTCGGATTGACCAGGAGGTCGAGGACGGAGTTGCCGCGCTCGCGCTGGGTCTCACCGGTGCCGAGGAGGAGATCGATCTCCTCCTGACTCAGGAGCTGTTCCTCCGCCGGCACGGGCGGCGGCTCGCCGGGGGACTCGTCCTGGGCGAGGGCGTCGCTGCGGATGAGCTCGGCCCATTCGGAATCGAGATCGCCGACCGGATCCCCGCCGCCATCCTCCTCCGCCTCGGCGTCGATCCCCGCCATCTTCGCCCATTCGGCCGCCATGGCCTCCTGGTCGGGGGGCGCCTCCTCGGACCGGCGTTCGGGTTCCTCGCTCACCGCCTTCCTCCGCGGCTCGACGTCCCGCACCCGCTCACTGGACCAGCATCTCCTTGAACAGGACGTCCTCCACCCGGTGGGGGCGGATCGCCCGGTTGATGCGGGCCAGCATCTCCTCCTTGAGCTTCTCCATGCCCAGCGCCCCGCGCACGTCCTCCACCGTGAGCGAGCGCAGATAGAGCTGGATGCCGTCCATCACCCGCGGGGTGAGCCCGCGGACCGCCCCGGCCGTCTCCGGATCCTTCACCTCCAGCACCACCTTGAGCTTGAGGTAGCGCATGCGGCGGCCGCTGGAGCGGAGGTTCACGAGGATGTCCGGCAGATCGACGAAATAGACGCCCTCGCCCGCCTCTCCGGCGCCCGGCTCCTCTCCCTGCCGCTCGCCCTCGCGCTCACCGCCGCTCTTCTTCTCGGCCTCGGCGGTCGCTTCCCCGCCGCCCTCCTTCTCGGCCTCGGCGGCCACCGCCCCCTCGCCGCCGTCCCCGCCGCCGAAGACGCCGAGGAACCAGGCCACGCCGGCACCGCCACCGCCCAGGACCAGCAATCCCACCAGAGCGAAGATCAGGAGCTTGAGCTTGCCTCCGCCCTTGCCGGCCTCCTCTTCCCGCTTCGCCTCGTCCGCCATGGCCGCGCTCCGCTCCGTTGCCCTCCCCTTCCTAACCACCTTTCCTTAACGGACCGTTAGCGCCGCACCCCCGCCTGTGGCCGCCCCGCACTGGTGCCCTTGCGGGCATGGTGCTAAGCCGTCTCCCGTGGACAACTCGCGGTCGAGCGGAGGGAACGGGGCATGCGGCACGGCGTGCGGCTCTCGGCATGGCTGCTGGCGGGTGTGGTCCTGCTGGGCGCGGCGGAGGTGCGGGGGGCGGGTTTCGCCATCAAGGAACAGTCGACGGCGGCGCTCGGCAACGCCTTCGCCGGCGCCACCGCGGCGGCGGAGGACCCCAGCTACAGCTTCTTCAATCCGGCCGCCCTCGCCCGTCAGCCCGGCATCCGCACCGCGGCGGCGGTGAGCTGGATCGTCCCCCGGGCCGAACTCGAGACCGCCGCCGCCGGCACCGTCCTGGGCACGCCCATCACCGGTCGCACCCACCGCGGCGACGTGGCCGAGGACGTCCTGCTCCCGGCCCTCTACGCGAGCTGGCAGGTGGATCCCGCCCTCACCCTCGGTCTCGCCGTCAACGCCCCCTTCGGCCTCGCCACCCGCTATCCGCGCGACTGGGTGGGACGCTATCACGCCCTCGACTCGGAACTGCGCACCGTCACCGTCACGCCGATGCTGGCGCTGCGGCCGGATTCCCGCCTCGCCGTGGGCCTCGGTCTGCAGATCCAGTACGCCGAGGCGCGCCTCACCAACGCCGTGGACTTCGGCACCATCGGCGCGGTGCTGGGCATCCCGGGCGCCGTCCCCGGTGCCCAGGACGGTCGGGTGGAACTCGAGGGGGACTCCCTCGGCGTGGGCGTGGTGGCCGGGATCCTCATGGAGCCGTGGGCGGGGACACGCGTCGGCCTCGGCTACCGTTCGCGGGTGCAGCACAATCTCCGGGGCGACGTGGACTTCACGCTGGACGGCGCCGGCATCGGCGCCACCCTCTCGGCCGCCACCGGCCGCTTCGTGGACACCCGCGGCGAGGCCCGTCTCACCCTGCCCGACCAGATCTCCTTCGGCCTCTACCACGAACTCACGCCCGAGCTGGCGCTCATGGCCGAGGCCCAGCTCACCCGCTGGAGCGTCTTCGACGAGCTGCGGGTGCGCTTCGACAATCCGGCCGAGGCCGACAGCGTCACCGACGAACGCTGGCAGGATTCCTGGTTCTTCGCCCTCGGGGCCAGCTGGCGTCCCGTGGACGGCCTCGTGCTGCGCACCGGGATCGCCCACGACCAGACGCCCATCCGCACCCGTTTCCGCACGCCCCGGATCCCCGGCGACGACCGCTGGTGGCTGACGGTGGGACTGAGCTGGCAGCCGGCCGCGGGCTTCACCCTCGATGTCGGCTACACCCACATCTGGGTGGAGAGCTCGCGCGTGCGCCTGACCACCGCCGGCGCCGGCAACACCTTCCGCGGCAATCTCACCGCCCGCTACGACAACGCCATCGACATCCTCGCCGTCGGCGGCCGCGTCACCTTCTGAGATCCCGCCGGCCGGTTCAGCGGCGGACGGCGAAGTCGGGCGGCTTGACGGCCAGCAGGGCGCAGCGGATGCGACGCAGCACCGCCTCGGCGGTGCTGCCGAGGGCGAGTCCCTCGAGATGGGAGTGGACGTGGGTGCCCATCACCACAAGGTCGATCCCGTGCCGCTCCGCCGTCTCCACGATGGTGAGCGCCGGCGGGCCCTCGTGCACCTCCAGCGCGATCTCGACGCCGAACTCGGTGAAGGGGGCGAGCAGGGTCTCCAGCACCGACCGCCGCCGGCGGGTCTCCTCCTCCTTCATCCGTTCGATGGCGCGGCGGGCGCGGTCGGTGAAGGCGCGCCCCCGCATGCCCTCCTCGCCCTCGAGGTGCCAGACGTGACAGACCACCACCCGCGCCCGCTCCATCCGCGCGATGGAGACGGCGTGGTCGAGGATGAGGGTCTCGAGGGCGCGTTCGTCGGTGAGATCGACGGCCGCGAGGATCCGCGCGAAGCGCTCGTGGGGTGTGGGCTTCTCGATCAGCACCGGCGCCGCCACCCGCTCCACCAGGGTGGTGTCCAGCGTGCCGAAGAGATAGCGCGTGAGGGAGTCGTCCGGCTGGGCCTTCTTGGCCACCAGGTCCCAGGCCTCCGCCGCGATGGCCGCGAGCAGGTCCTCCGGATCCGCCGGCAGGACCGCCGGCGTCACCGGCACCGGTGTCTCCAGTCCCGCCAGAAAGCCGCGCAGCCGGCCCTCCAGGTCCGCGTGGTCGTCCCCGCGCCCGGCGAGGCGGGCCAATGTGATCCGCCCCTCGAAGGCGGCGGCGAGATCGAGGACCCGCTGGAGGGCGGAATCCCGCACGGGCTCGCCCTCCACGAGATAGAGGATGCGGCGGTAGCGCTTCATGGCGTGGTCCCGCTTGCGACCGCCCCCAGAATGACACGCGGCGGGAGACGCGAAAAGCGGCGGGAGGAAAAAAGGGAGGCGCCCTGCGCCTCCGTGCGAGATCGGACCTGCGTGTGGGCTTGCGCCTCTTGTCGGGACAATTCTACGCAAATCCCCGCGATCCGCAACCCTCCCGCCAACGGTCCCCGTCGCGACTGGTCGCGGCGGCACCGTCCGCTACCTGTGCACGGAGGAACGCGCGCGGCGGTGGCATGACCCGGGAGAAGGTACTGTTCCTGACCGGCCGGCTCGCCGAACCGCGGCTCCGGCGGGTGCTGGAGGGCATGGGCCCGCTTCCCTTCGACTGGGAGATCCGCCAGCTCGGCGTCAAGGTGGCGGCGCTGATGACCACCGAGATCGTGGAACGCCGCCTGGGTGCGGTGGACGGTGCCGCCCGGGCGGTGTTGCCCGGCCGCTTCCGCGGCGATCTCGACCGGCTCGCCCGCACCTTCGGCATCCCCTTCCTCCGCGGCCCCGACGATCTCGTCGACCTGCCGGAATGGCTGGGCCGTCCCGGCGGTCCTCCCGACCTCTCCGCCCACGACATCCGGATCTTCGCCGAGATCGTGGAGGCGCCGCGGCTGTCGGTGGCGGCCATCCTCGACCGCGCCCGCGCGCTGCGCCGGCGGGGCGCCGACGTGATCGATCTCGGCGGCCTGCCCGGCACGGCCTTCCCCCATCTCGAGGAGGCGGTGGCGGCGCTGCGGGCGGAGGGCTTCACCGTGAGCGTCGATTCCGGCGACGTGGCGGAGCTCCGCCGCGGGGCCCAGGCCGGCGCCCACTATCTGCTGAGCCTCACCGAGGAGACGCTGGACCTCGCCTTCGAGACGGAGGCGGTGCCGGTGCTGATCCCGGCCCGCCCGGGCGATCTCGACGGGCTGCTGCGGGCGGTGGACCGGCTGGCGGCGGCGGGCCGCCCCTTCCTCGCCGATCCGGTGCTGGACCCCATCCACATGGGCTTCGCCGCCTCCCTCGCCCGCTACGTGGAGCTGCGGCGCCGGCGGCCGGAAGTGGAGATGCTCATGGGGATCGGCAATCTCACCGAGCTCACGGATGCCGACACTCCCGGCATCACCATGACCCTCATGGGCATCTGCTCGGAACTGGGGATCCGCCAGGTGCTGGTGGTCTCGGTCAGCCCCCACTGCCGCCGGGCGGTGGAGGAGGCCGATCTCGCCCGTCGCATCCTCCACCGGGCACGCCTCGAGGGAAGTCTGCCCCAGGGCATCCATCCGGGCCTGCTGTGCCTGCGCGATCGCCGGCCGTGGCCGCTGGCGCCGGAGGAGATCGCCGCCGAGGCGCGGGCGGTGCGGGATCGCAACTGGCGCATCCAGGTGGCCGCCGACGGCATCCACGTCTACAACCGCGACGCCCACCGGGTGGCGCGCGATCCCTTCGCCCTCTTCCCCCATCTCGGCGTCGAGACGGACGGGGCCCACGCCTTCTATCTCGGCGTGGAGCTGGCACGGGCCGAGATCGCCTTCCGCCTCGGCAAGCGCTACGTGCAGGACGAGCCGCTGGACTGGGGGGTGGCGGTGGACCGGGAGGAAGCACCGGACACCCACTTCGCCCCGCCCGGCGCGACGCTGCGGCGGCGGGGAGAGGACGCGTGAGTCTCGTGCGCGAGAGCGTGGTGGTGACGCTGGATGCGGCGGGCCGGCCGCACCCGGCCCCCCTCGGCGTGATCGAACGCCCGCCCCATCTGGTGCTGGCGCCCTTCCGCCCCTCGCGCACCCTCGACCATCTGGAGGCCCGCCCCTTCGCCACCGTCAACTATGTGGACGACGTCCGCATCTTCGCCGGCTGCGTCACCGGTCGCCGTCGCGACTGGTCGGTGGTGCCGGCGGAACGGATCCCGGGCTTCCGCCTCGAGGCGGCCCTCGCCCATTCCGAGGTGGAGGTCGTGGCGGTGGAGCCGGACCCGCTGCGCCCGCGCTTCCTCGCCCGCGAGGTCCACTTCGCCTCCCACCGCCCCTTCCTCGGCCTCAACCGCGCCCGGCACGCCGTGCTGGAGGGGGCGATCCTGATCTCGCGCCTGCATCTCCTGCCGCGGGGGGAGGTGGAGGCGGCCTTCCGGCGACTCCGGGTGCTGGTGGAGAAGACGGCCGGTCCCGCCGAACGCGAGGCCTGGGCGTGGCTGGAGGAGGCGCTGGCCCGCGCGCCGGCGGACCGGGCGGGGGCGCCGTGATCCCCGTCGCCGACCGCAACCCCACCCGCCGGCGGCCGGTGGTGACGGTGACGCTGATCGTCGTCTGCGTGCTGGTCTATCTGGGGCAGCTCGCCCACGGCTTCGAGGAGCTGGTGCTAGGCCTCGGCGTGGTGCCGGCGGTGCTCGGCGGTCGCGCGGAGCTGGCGCCGGAGCTGGTGCTGGTGCCGGCGCCCCTCACCCTCCTCACCTACCAGTTCGTCCACGGCGGCCTCGTCCACCTCGCCGGCAACATGCTCTATCTCTGGATCTTCGGCAACAACGTCGAGGACCGGCTGGGGCCGCTCCCCTTCCTCGCCTTCTATCTGGGCAGCGGTGTGGCGGCGGGCCTGCTGCACCTCGGCCTCGATCCCGCCTCCGAGGTGCCGATGGTGGGGGCGAGCGGCGCCATCTCCGGCGTCCTCGCCGCCTATCTGCTGTGGTTCCCGCGGGCGCGGGTGCTGGTGGTGATCCCCGTCGCCTTCCTCTTCACCCTGTGGCTGCCGGCCTCGGTCCTCATCGGCGTGTGGCTCGTGGTGCAGGTCCTGGGGGCGATCACCGCGGGCGGCGAGGGCGGCGTCGCCTGGTGGGCGCATCTGGGTGGCTTCGCCGCCGGCCTGCTGGTGGCGGCGCTGGTGGGCCGGCCGCGTGCATCCCGTCGGCCGGGGCCGTGGGGATGAGCGGGAGGCCGGAGGCGCTGCGCGAGGAGATCCGCCGGCGGGCGCGGGCGCTGGGGTTCGCGGCGGTCGGCTTCGCGCCGGCGGCGCTGCCGGCGCGGGTGCGGCGGGAGTTCCGCGCCTTCGCGGCGGCGGGGCTCGCCGGCGACATGGACTGGCTGGTGCGTGCGCCCGAACGGCGGGAGGATCCACGTGGCCTCTGGCCCGAGGCGCGCACGTCCATCTGCGTCGGCCTCGACTACGGGCCGGAAGGGGACCCGCTCCCGGAACTGGGGCTGCGCGGCCGCGGCTATGTCTCCGTCTACGCCCGCAACCGCGACTACCACGACGTCCTCAAGGGGCGCCTCAAGCAGCTCGCCCAGTGGCTGCACCGGCGCACCGGGGCCGCCGTCAAGGTCTTCGTGGACACCGCCCCGCTTTTGGAAAAGCCTCTCGCCCACCGGGCCGGGCTCGGCTGGCCCGGCAAGCACACCAATCTGGTCTCCCGCCGCTTCGGGTCCTGGCTGTTCCTGGGCGAGATCCTCACCACCCTCGAACTGCCGCCGGACCCGCCGGAGACGGATCACTGCGGCTCCTGCCGGCGCTGTCTCCGGGCGTGCCCCACCGGCGCCATCACCGCCCCCTACCGTCTCGATCCCACCCGCTGCATCTCCTACCTCACCATCGAGCACCGGGGGCCGATCCCGCGACCGCTGCGGCCGCGTCTCGGCAACCGCATCTACGGCTGCGACGACTGTCTCGCCGTCTGTCCCTGGAACAAGTTCGCGCGCGCGACCCGCGAAGCGAAGCTGCGCGCGCGGCCGGAGCTGGTAGCGCCGGATCTCGCCGAACTCGCGGCGCTGGACGAAGCGGGCTTCCGCGCCCTCACCCGCGGCTCGCCCATCCGCCGCATCGGCCACGCCCGCTTCCTCCGCAACGTGCTGATCGCCGCCGGCAACAGCGGGGCGTCGCGTCTCCTGGGCGCGGTCCGGGCCCGGCTGGACGATCCGCTCCCGCTGGTGCGGGGGGCGGCGGCGTGGGCGCTGGCGCGGCTCGACCCCGCCGCCGCCCGCGGCGAGGCGGCACGCCGGCTCGGCCGCGAGTCCGATCCCGCCGTGCGCGAGGAATGGCGGGCGGTGGCGGCGGGCGAGGTGCCGCCGGCGGAAGCCGGCTAGGCCGGCCGCGGGATCTCGTGCACGTGCACGTCGCGGCCGCCGTGGCGGTGGAGGATCTCCAGCGCCCGCCGCTCCTTCTCGGGCGTGTCCACGCGCACCCACAGGAGGATGCCGCCGTGGCGGAGCTGCTCCACCAGCTCGCGGGCCCGGTGCTCGCCCAGCCACTCGGCGAGGAGGGTGGCGAGCATCCCGCCGGCCATGGCGGCGCCCGCCAGCAGGGCGGCGAGGGGACCGCTGGAGGCCACCACCAGTCCGCCCGCCAGCAGCGTCGGCAGCACGGTGAGACTCGCCGCCACCGCCCGCTCGCCCGCCTCCAGATCCTCCAGGTGGACGAAGGCGGTGCGGGGGGCCTCCGGCACGTCCTCGAGCTCCTCCACCCGCCGGTAGCGGTGGCCCAGCTTCTTCTCCACCGTCTCGAAACCGGCCAGCATCTGGATCTCCTCCGGCGCGAAGCCGGCCTCCAGCAGCGCGTGCAGGGCCGCCTCGTAGTCGGCCACCGCGTCGAAGACGGCCACCGCCTCCCGCACCCGCCCGCCGCGCACCTCTCCCGTCTCCGGCTCCCCGTTCATCGCACCCCCGTCGCGACCGCCGTCCCGCCCGCGGCCACCGGCGCCGGCGCGTCGCCGCTCTCCGCACCGCACCGCACCCGACCGGCCAGCACCACCAGGGTGAGGACGCCCGCCGTCGCCTGATAGACGTTGTTGAAGTAGTTCTGGAGGAGGCTCTGGGCGAGGAGATCGGCCGCCAGCGCCAGCAGCAGGGCCCGGTCGAGGGGATCCGGGGCCTCGCGGGCGGCCGCCACCGCCCGCACCACGAGCCCGCCCACCAGCAGCAGGGCGAAGGCGAGCCCGAAGAGCCCGCCCTCCACCCAGAAGCGGACGAACTCGTCGTGGGGCCATTCCAGTGGCCGCGCCCCGTCCAGCATCGGCCGGCCCTCGGCGAACAGGCGCCGTACCGCACCGATGCCGAGGCCGAGGGGATGGTCGAAGGCCAGCGCCGTCCAGTGGGCGAGGGCGGCGGCGCGGCCCGAGGTCCAGTCGCCCGGCCCCGCGCCCACCAGCCGCAGCCACAGCGCATCGTTCACGAAGAGGGTGAAGAGGGTGAAGACGACGGCGCCGGCACCCGCGGCGAGGGCGAGCCGCACCGCCCGCCCGCGCCACGGCCCCGCCGCCAGGTCGAGGAGCGCGAAGAGCAGCAGGGTGAGGAGGGCGGTGCGGGTGGCCGTGAGGAACAACATCACCAGGGCGAGGGCGACCACCCCCAGCAGGAGGGCCCGCCGCAGCGCCCGCGCCTCGTGGACCAGCGCCGTCAGCGCCACCGGGAGGAAGACGGCGGCGAGGGCGGCATGGACGATCATGGAGCCGCTCACGTCCACCCGCACCACCCCGCCGGCCCCGCGGGCGAAGGCATCGCCGCCTTTCACCGCCAGCAGGACGGCGCTCGCCAGGAAATAGCCGGCGAGCAGCACCAGGAGCCGCCGCGGCCGGACCACGCCGGCGAGGAGACGCGCCAGCTCCGGGGCCAGCAGCAGCACCGCCAGCACCGGCAGGATCTTGTGGTCGAGGGGATCGAAGGGGACTCCGGGATGGAGGGTGACCATCACCCAGTAGAGGGCCAGCAGCGCCACCGCCATCCCGCGGCCGCGGGCGGAAAGGCGCGGCCGCCCCGCCAGCGCCAGCAGCAGGAGCGCGCCCATCAGCGCCGAGAAGACCACCACCCGCAGGCGGGCGAGCCCCAGGGCCTCGGCCGTCGCCGCCGACAGGAAGACGAAGCCCCAGACCGCCAGGTAGAGCGCCGGGGCGAGGGTGCGGACCACGGATCCCCCATGAGGAAGGCATCTCGACAGCCGATAAACTACAGGTAGAATGCGGACGGCACAAGCGGCCACCGCCATGCTGGCCAAGCCCAAGCCCTTTCCCCTGCCGCCGCGGCTCGCCCGCTCGCCGCTGGTGCAGAATCCGCTGACGGTGCTGGCCGTCAACTGGCTGTGCCAGGGTCTGCGCGGCATGGGGCGGCGCGAGCGGCGGGCGCGGCTCGCGGCCGAGGCGTCGCTGGTGCTCCTGCTGTGGCCTGCGCTGGTCCCGGCCGCGGGCACCGGCGGCGGCCTCCTCCTCGCCCTCCTCCTCGCCCACACCCTGCAGTGGACCCTGAACGGCCAGTTCTGGGTGGTGATGCGCTATCTGCCCGGATGGCACCGGGATCCGGCGGCGGTGGTGGCCTTCCGCCGCGCGCTGGAAGCGCGGCTGCGGGCCGCATCGTGGCTGCGCGAGGCGGTGATCACCGGCTCGCTGGTGCGGCGGGCGGAAGGCGCGGGGCCGCATTCCGACATCGACGTGCGGCTGGTCTATCCGCCACGGGCCGCGGCGCGGCTGCGGGCCGATCTCCTGGCGCTGGCGCTGCGGGCGCGGGCGTTCCTGCGGGCCATCCCCCTCGACCTCTATCTCGAGGACCGGGTGGAGGATCTGGCCCGGCTCGATCCCCGCGATCCCTGGCGGCTGGTGGTGGATCGCGACGGCCGCATCCGCCGGCACTTCGCCGGCCGCCGCCGGATGGAGGGGGCGTGAGCGAGGCGGACGTGACGTGGGTGGAACACCGGCGCACCTGCCTCGCCTATTCGCCGGGTGGGCACAAGGCCGAGCTCGACCGGGCGCTGGCCGGCATCCGTTTCCTCGACCGCTTCGACGTCACCTTCGCCAGCGACCGGCCGCCCGATCCGGCCGCCCGCCGCACCTACCGGCTGGTGCACCCGCGACGCTCGGTGGCGCGCACCCTCCTGAACGCCCTGCAGGCCCTGGTGGTGGTCCTGCGCGAGCGGCCGGAGCTGGTGATCTCCACCGGCGCCGACGTGGCGCTCCCCATCCTGCTGATCGCGAAGCTGTTCGGGGCCCGCGTGGTGTTCGTCGAGAGCGGCGCCACCACCGGCCCCTCCCTCACCGGCCGGCTGGTCCATCCCTTCGCCGATCTCTTCGTGGTCCAGTGGCCGGAGCAGGCCCGCCACTACCGCCGCGCCGTGCTGGCCTCGGGACCGCTGCTGTGAGACGGGAGCTGCTGGTCCTCACCGGAACCGCCTTCTGGGGCTTCGACGAGCTGGTCGTGGCGGCCGACCGGGCGGCGGTGCGGCTCGGTCTCCGGGGCCTCGCCCAGATCGGCGGCGGCCGTTTCCGTCCGCGTCACCTGGACTGGGTGCGCTTTCTCCCGGAGGCGGAGCTGCGGGCGCGGCTCGCCCGGCGGCCGCTGGTGGTCACCCACGGCGGCATGGGACTCCTGGGCGACGCCATGCGCGCCGGCTGCCGCATCGTCGCCGTCCCCCGCCGCGGCCCCACCCGCCGCCGCAATCCCGCCAACGACCAGCGCGCCCTGCTGGAACGGCTCGCCCGCCGCCATCCCATCCGCGTCTGCGCCGCGCCGGAGGCGCTGGAAGGGGTGCTGGCGGAGGTGCTGCGCGATCCCGGACCGGATCCCGTCTATCGGCTGGAGAGCGACGTTCCCGCCATCGTCCGCGCCTTCCTCGCCCGCACGGCGGCCGAAACGCCTGCGCGGCGCCGCACCCTCAGCGCAGGGTGGCCGGGAAGACGAAGACGTGCGCCGGATCCAGGGTGACGGCCACCTCGCTGCCCTCGGCGAAGTCGACGGGCCCGGTCTCCCGCACCCTGACCTGACTGCCGTCCGGCAGTCCCAGCCACACCAGGTGGACCGGACCCAGGTCCTTGCGGGCGACGATGCGGGCGCGCACGCCGGCACCCGAGGGGGGGCCGATGCGGATGCCCTCGGGGCGGATCACCACCGTCACCTCGCCGCCCTCGGCGAGACCGGGCGCGGGCACCTCGCCGATGGGGGTGGCGGCGCGGCCGCCGCGCACCCGGCCGCGGAAGCGGTTGACCGGGCCGAAGAAGCCGGCGACGAAGGGATGGGCCGGAGCGGCGTAGAGCCGGGCGGGCGTGCCGCTCTGGACGATGCGCCCGTCCAGCATGGCGTGGATCACGTCGGCGGCGCGGATGGCCTCCTCGGCGTCGTGGGTCACCAGCAGGGTGGCGGTCCCGGTCTCCCGCAGGATGGCGAGGGTCTCCTCCCGCACCTGGGCCCGCAGCCCCGCATCCAGCGCCGAGAAGGCCTCGTCCAACAGCATCAGGTCCGGCTCGGGGGCGAGCGCCCGCACCAGCGCCACCCGTTGCTGCTCGCCACCGGAGAGCATGTGGGGATAGCGGTCCTCGTAGCCCCGCAGGTGGACGCGGGCCAGCAGCTCGCGCACCCGCGCCTCGCGGCGGCGGCGGTCCAGCCGGCGCAGACCGAAGGCCACGTTCTCGGCGACGGTGAGATGGGGAAAGAGGGCGAAGTCCTGGAACATGAGCCCCACCCGCCGCCGCTCCGGCGGGACGGCGAAGCCGGGCGCCGCCACCAGCCGTCCGCGGATGCGGATCTCCCCCTCCCGCACCGGCTCGAGGCCGGCGACGAGGCGGAGGGTGGTGGTCTTGCCGCAGCCGGAGGGGCCCACGAGACAGTGCACTTCCCCCGGCCGCACGGTGAGGGAGACCCGCTCCACCACCCGCCGCGTGTCGTAGGCGTGGGACAGCTCCCGCACCTCGAGGCCGGGCGGCTCCGCCGCCGCCTCCCCGGCGCGGATCTCCTCGACGACGGCCGGCGCCGTTTCCTCACGCACCCGACGGGTCCTCCGTTCCACCCCCGCGCGCCGCGAACAGCCCGTCCCCGAACTCGTCGAGGCGCGGCAGATCGTCCAGCGAGGCGAGGCCGAAGAAGTCCAGGAACTTCGGCGTGGTCCCCCACAGCACCGGCCGTCCCGGCACTTCCCGGTGCCCGCGGGGTGCCACGAGCCCGTGCTCCAGGAGCTGGTCCAGCACGCCGCGGGAGACCGCCACGCCGCGCACGGCCTCGATCTCCGCACGCGTGACGGGCTGTTTATAGGCGATGACGGCGAGGGTTTCGAGGGCGGCCCGGGAGAGCCGCCGCGGCCTGGGGTCGAGCCGGGCGAGGGCGGGGGCGAGATCGGGCGCGGTCCGGAAGGCCCAGCCGGCGGCGCTCTCCTCCAGCACCACGCCGCGCCCGGCATAGCGCGTCCGCAGCCGTGCCAGCACCGCCCGCGCCTCGCCCCGCGCCCCCAGCACCTCCTGGATGCGCGCCTCGGTGAGCGGCTCGGCGCTGGCGAACAGCAGTGCCTCCACCAGCCGCTCCGCCTCCTCCCCGCTCATGGCCGCTCTCCTCTCCGCCGCCTGCGCACCAGCACCGGACCGAAGGGCCGCGGCTGGCGCAGCTCGATCTCGCCGCGACGGGCGAGTTCCAGTCCCGCCACCAGCGTCGCCGCCAGCGCCGCCCGCCGTGCCAGCGGATCCTCCGCCACCGGTGGCAGGAAGGCGCGCAGGTCGCGCCAGTCGTGACCGGTGAGCCGGCGGGCCAGCCAGCTCAGGGCCTCCTCCGCCGACAGGGGCCGTCGCGGCACCAGCGTCACCACCCGCGCCCGCTCGGCCCGGGCGGCGAGGGCGAACCAGGCCCGCACCAGCTCCGCCAGGTCCACCCTGAGCGGTCCCGTGCGCCGCATCGGCAGGCGTTCGGGCCGACCGCGCGGGTGGCGTTCGCGCCCGAGCCAGGGACGGTCCCGGAGCCAGTCGGCGGCGCGGCGGGCGGCATCGAGGGCGGCGAGGCGCCGCCGCAGACCGACGGCCTCCGCCTCGGCCTCCGCGTCCACCGCCGCCGCCGGCAGCAGCAGCCGGCTCTTGAGGTAGAGCAGCCAGGCGGCGGTCACGAGATATTCGGCGGCCAGCGCCAGCCGGCGGCGCCGCGCCCCCTCCAGCCAGGCGAGATACCGGTCCGCCAGCTCCACCATGTCGATGCGGGCGAGATCCACCCGCTGGCGACGGGCGAGGTCCAGCAGCAGGTCGAGGGGGCCGGAGAAGCCCGCCACCTCCACCACCAGCACCTCCTCGTCGCCGCCGCTCACCATCCCGTCACCCGCAGCACCAGATCGTAGAGCCATTCCACCGCCGGCAGCAGCACCAGCGCCAGCGGGTTGAAGGGATGTCCGAGTTCGCGCGCGATCATGGGCACGAGGAAGATCAGCACCAGCAGGATCAGGAGACCGTAGCGCTCGATGCGGCCGAAGCGCCAGGCGAGGCGGGGCGGCAGCAGGCCGGTGACCACCCGTCCCCCGTCCAGGGGCGGCAGCGGCAGCATGTTGAAGGTGGCCAGCACCACGTTGACGACGACGGCATTGGCCAGGTTCTCGCCGGTCCAGGACAGCCAGGGTTCGGGCAGGCGCACCGTCAGATGCATGGCGAGGGCGGCGAGGACGGCCTGGGCGAGATTGCACGCCGGTCCCGCCAGCGCCACCAGCACCATGCCGGAGCGCGGGTCCCGCAGGCGATGGAAGGCCACCGGCACCGGCTTCGCCCAGCCGAAGACGAAGGGGGCGCCCACCAGCAGCAGGAAGCCCGGCAGCAGCACGGTGCCGAAGGGATCCACGTGGCGCAGGGGATTGAGGGAGACCCGCCCGAGCCGCGCCGCCGTGTCGTCGCCCAGCAAGCGGGCGACGTAGCCGTGGGCCGCCTCGTGGAGGGTGACGGCGAGGAGCACCGGCAGCGCCCACACCGAGAGCAGACGCAGGAGATCGAGGAGGGTCTCAGCCATGGTGGGGGGCGAGCCGCCGTGCCAGTTCCGCCGCCATCGCGGCTGCAGGTAGCGGCCGCCGTCTCCGGGTCAAACCGGCCCGCAGACGGGCGAGCCGGCGGACCACCCGTGCGTCCGCCTCGCCCGCCGCCTCCAGCACCGCCCGCGTCGCTACCGGATCCCCGTCGCACCACAGCACGAGATCACAGCCGGCCGCCCGCGCCGCCCGCACCCGCACCTCCGGCGGTCCGGTGAGGGCTCCCATGGCCAGATCGTCGCTCAGCACCACGCCCCGGAAACCCACCTCCTCGCGCAGCAGCCGGTGGGCGGCGGGCGACAGGCTCGCCGGCCGCTCGGGATCCAGCGCCGGGTAGAGGACGTGGGCGGTCATGGCGAAGGGGGCGTCCCGACACGCGCGGAAGGGTACGAGATCGCGGGCGGTCAGCGCGTCCCGCTCGGCCGCCACCACCGGCAGGGTGCGGTGACTGTCGGCGGTGGCGCGGCCGTGGCCGGGGAAGTGCTTGACCACCGCGCCCACGCCGAAGAGGGCGAGGGTGCGCACCACGAGCCGCCCCAGCCGCGCCACCGTCGCCGGATCGTCGGCGAGGGCGCGGTCGCCGATGGCGTCGGTGGTCTCCGTCGTGGCCACGTCCAGCACCGGCGCACAGGTGACGTCGAGACCGGCCGCCACCACCGTGGCGGCGATGGCGGCGGCGTGGAGACCGGCGGCCTCGAGCGCGGCGGCGGGGTCACGGGCGTGGAGCTCGCCCAGCAGTCCGGGCGGCGGCAGGGCCGGGGCCAGCGGCGGGCCCAGCCGCTGCACCCGGCCGCCCTCCTGGTCTACGAACAGCAGGGCCTCCGGCAGCAGGGCCCGGAGTTCGGCCACCAGCGCCGCGAGCGTCTCGGGTCCGTCCAGATTGCGGCGGAAGAGGATCACGCCGGCGGGCGGCAGGCGGGCGAAGAGGGCGCGCTCGCTCTCGCTCGGCGCGATGCCCCGGATCCCCACCACCGCCGCCCGCACGCCCTCACCTCGCCCGCACCGGTCCGGCCACGAGACAGTCGCCGCCGGCCCCGCGGATGGCGGCACAGGCCCGTCGCGCCGCCGTGCGCTCGGCGAAACGTCCGAACTGGAGGCGGTAGAGCGCGCGCCCGCGCACGGTGACGGGCACCAGCACCGGCTCCGCGTCGCCGATCACCGAGGCGAAGCGCCCCCGCGCCCGCTTCCAGGCGGCGAGGGCCGCCCCGCGGCTGGCATAGGCGCCGAGCTGCACCCGCCAGAACCGCGCGGCTGCGGCCTGCGGCCGGGACTCCGTCGCCGTCCCGGCCGAGGCGTCCGCCTTCCCGGTCTTCCCGGCCTCGTCGGCCGTCGTCGGCGCGGTCGAAGAGCCGGCGGCCGCGGGCGTTTCCTCCGTGGCCACGGGGGATGGCCGCGAGGCCGGCGCCCCGTCCGCGCTGGCGGCTTCCACCGGCTCCCGCGGCGATGCGGCCGGCGGGGCGGCGGCGGGCGCACGGGCCTCCGCCGGCGGCGGTGCCGGTGCGGACGTCGGCGCCGAGACCGCGGTAGGAGCGGGCGCCGGGGCCGCGGGCGCGAGGGACGGCGTCGCCGCCGGACGGTCGTCCCCGCTCCCCTTCGCCGGTGTCGCACCGGGCCCCTTCTCGCGCAGCGGCGGCGGGATCAGCAGCACCGGCTCGGCGCCGCTGGAGGGCGCCACCGTCTCGCGGCGCTCCGGTTCGAGCCCGGCGGCCGGGCGGATGCGCTCGGCCGCGGCCAGCGCCCGGGCGGCGCCGTCCCCGGCGGCCCCGGCATCGCCGCGGGCGGCCGGCTCCGGTTCCGGCACCGCCACCCGCGTCACCGGCGGCGGCACCAGGGTGACGGGCGGCTCCTCCCGCGCTCCCTCCAGCACGGTGGTGATGGGCGCCGACTCGTTGACCACGGGCATGCCGCCGCGCTCCTCCGGTTCCACCCGGTAGGGACCGGGCGGCGCGGTCACCAGCGGCGGCTCCGACGCCAGCAGCGCCCGGCCCTCGCGATAGGCGTACCAGATCACCGCGGCGAAGACGAGAAAGGCCGCCGCCACCACCAGGGCGGCGAGCACCCGGGCCAGCGGACGCGGCGCACGTGCGACCGGCGCCGCGTCGGTGCCGGCGGGCGAGGTGGGGGACGAGGCCTGCAATGCGCGCTCTCCTCGACTGGGGGATCGCACCGGTCAGTGGAGCTCCTCCACGGGTTCCACCCCCATGATCCCGAGCCCGCAGGCGATCACGACGCGCACCGCCGCCAGCATGGCGAGCCGCGCCCGGGTGACGGCCGGGTCGTCCGCCACGAGGAAGCGCAGCGTCGCGTCCTCCTTGCCCCTCGTCCACAGAGAATGGAACGAACCGGCCAGCTCGTGCAAGTAGAAAGCGATGCGGTGCGGCTCCCGCGCCCGGGCCGCCCCCGCCACCACCCGCGGCCAGTCCGCCATCCGCCGCACCAGCGCCAGCTCGTCCGGATCCCGCAGCCGCTCCAGCTCCGCCGCCCGCAGCGTGTCGAGATCGACGGGGATGCCCGCCTGCTGGGCGTGGCGGAAGACCGAACAGATGCGGGCGTGGGCATACTGGACGTAGAAGACGGGGTTGTCGCGGCTCTGCTCCACCGCCTTCTCGAGGTCGAAGTCGAGAGGGGCGTCGTTCTTGCGGGTGAGCATCATGAAGCGGAAGACGTCGCGTCCCACCCGCTCCACCACGTCGCGCAGCCACACGATGTTGCCGGCGCGCTTCGACATCCGCACCGGCTCGCCGCGCTCGTGGAGATGCACGATCTGACACAGCAGCACCTCGAGCCGCGCCCGCCCCTCCGTGAGGGCCGCCACCGCCGCCTCCATGCGCCTGACGTAGCCGCCGTGGTCGGCACCCCAGACGTCGATCAGGACGGTGTGGCCGCGGCGGAACTTGTCGTAGTGGTAGGCCATGTCCGCGGCGAAATAGGTCCAGGCGCCGTTGGAACGCCGGAGCGGCCGGTCGATGTCGTCGCCGAAGGCGCTGGCGCGGAACAGGAGCTGCGGCGCGGGCTCCCAGTCCTCCACCGGCCGCCCCTTGGGCGGCGGCAAGGTCCCCGTGTAGACCAGCCCCCGCGCCTCCAGCGCCGCCACCACCTCCTCGATGCGCCCGGCCTCGATCAGCGCCCGTTCGGAGACGAAGACGTCGTGGCGCACGCCGAGCCGCTCCAGATCCTCGCGGATGCGCGCCATCATCGCCTCCACGGCGACACGGCCGAAGCGATCCAGCCATTCGGACTCGGGCCGGCCCAGCCAGCGGTCGCCGTCCTCGGCCACGATGCGGCGTGCCACCGGCACCAGCTCCTCCAGCGGATAGAGCCCCTCCGGCAGAGGACCCGGATCGTCGCCCAGGAGCTCCCGGTAGCGGTGGTACACGGAGCGGGCGAGGGCCTCGATCTGGCCGCCGCCGTCGTTGACGTAGTACTCGCGCGTCACCCGCCAGCCGGTGAAGGCGAGGAGATTGGCCAGCGCGTCGCCCACCACCGTGCCGCGGCCGTGGCCCACGTGGAGGGGACCCGTGGGATTGGCGGAACAGTATTCCACGTCGACCCGCTCGCCGCGGCCGAGATCGCAGCGTCCGTAGTCGTGGCCCAGCTCCAGCACGGTGCGGATCTGCTCGCGCCAGACCCGGTCGTGGAGGACCAGATTGACGAAGCCGGGCGGGGCCGCCCGCGCCGCCGCCACCTCGGGGAGGGCGGAGAGCTCGGCGGCGAGACGTTCGGCGATCTCGAGCGGCCGCCGGCGGGCACGGCGGGCCAGCACCAGGGCGGCGTTGGTGGCCATCTGGCCGTGGGCGGGATCGCGCGGCGGCTCCACGGTGACGGCCGAGAGATCGAGGTCGGCGGGGAGCTCGCCCCGTTCGGCGAGCCGCGCGAGGGCCGCGCGCACCCGCTCCAGCATGGTCTCGTAGAGGTTCATGGACGGTCCCAGCGCGTGCTGCAGATGCGTTCGTGTTCGCGTGCCGCGTAGCGGTCGGTCATGCCGGCGATGTAGTCGCGCACCACCGCCGCCGTCTCCTGCGACCCCGCCGCCCCCGCCCGCCGGCGCCAGTCGTCGGGCAGGCATTCGGGATGGGCGTGGAGGGTCCCGAACAGTTCGCGAACGATCCGGCGCGCGCGGTGGGCGGCGCGGCACACCCTGTAGTGCCGGTACACCCGTTCGTGCAAGAAGCGGCGCAGCGCCTCGAGATCGCGCGCCGTCGCCGGCGAGAAGGCCACCACCGGCTCGTCGAGCCGGCGCACCGCATCGGCGTCGGCCGGCCGCCAGCGCGCCAGCCGCCGTTCCGTCTCGGCCACCAGATCGCCCACCAGGAAGTCGATGGTCCGCCGCACCGTCTCGTGGGCGAAGCGCTCGCGGGAAAGGGTCCCGTACGCGTCGCGCACCGCCCGCGCCGCGCGGCCCACCACCGGCACCTCCAGGAGCTCCTCCGGGCGCAGGAAGCCGGCCCGCACGCCGTCGTCGATGTCGTGGCTGCAGTAGGCGAGATCGTCGCAGAGCGCGGCGAGCTGCCCCTCGGCGTGGCAGCGGGCGAAGGGGTCCATCCGCTCGAACAGGGGATGTTCGCGCACCGGCGCCGGCACGCCTTCCGGCGTCAGCGGTCCGTGGTGCTTGACGATGCCCTCCAGCGTCTCGGCCGTCAGATCGAGCCCGTCGAAGGCGGCATAGCGCCGCTCCAGACGGGTGACGAGGCGGAAGGTCTGGAGGTTGTGGTCGAAGCCGCCGAAGTCCCCGAGCGCCTCGTCGAGCGCGCGTTCGCCGGCATGGCCGAAGGGGGGATGACCGAGGTCGTGGGCGAGGGCCACCGCCTCGGCCAGATCCTCGTCGAGGCCGAGGACGCGGGCGGCGGTGCGGGCGATCTGCGCCACCTCCAGGGTGTGGGTGAGGCGGGTGCGGTAGTGGTCGCCCTCGAAGGCGACGAAGACCTGGGTCTTGTACTGCAGCCGCCGGAAGGCGCCGGAGTGGACGATACGGTCGCGGTCGCGCTGGAAGGCGCTGCGGAAGGCGTGCTCCGGCGCTCCCGAGGCGCGGCCGCGGGAGCGGGCGGGATCGCTGGCACAGGCTCGGCGCATGGCGGACTTCCGGGATCGTTTGGAAAATGGCACCCGATCCCTTACATTCCATCGCGGACGGAAGGAACCGGGCCATGAGCGCCGAGGTGCGGGATGCGCCGGTGAGGCTGAGCGAGCGGGCCGTGCGCCGGCTGCGCGAGATCTACGCCGCCGACGGACGGAGGGGGGTGTTCCTGCGCCTGTCGGTGGAGGGCGGTGGCTGTTCGGGCTTCCGCTATCGCTTCGATCTCGACGACACCCCGCAGGCCGACGACGTCTTCGTGGAGCGCGACGGCGTGCGGGTGGCGGTGGACGGCATGGCGCTGCTGTTCCTGGTGGGCGCCGAGCTGGACTTCGTGGAGGACCTGACCGGCGCCTATTTCCGCGTCCACAATCCCAACGCCACCGCCTCCTGCGGCTGTGGCCACAGCTTCGCCGTCTAGCGCCCGGCCCGCGGCGGCGTCTCCGCCAGCAGCGCCTCGAGCCCCAGCCGCGCCCACTTCGCGTCGACGCGGCGGACGATCTCGGGATCCATCACGATGGGCCGTCCCCATTCGCGGCGGGTCTCCGGCGGCCATTTGGTGGTGGCGTCGATGCCGAGCTTGCCGCCGAGGCCCGGCTCGGGTGAGGCGAAGTCGAGATAGTCGATGGGGGTGTGGTCGATCACGAGGAGATCGCGGGCCGGATCCACCCGCGTGGAGATGGCCCAGACCACGTCCTTCCAGTCGCGGCAGTCGATGTCGTCGTCCACCACGATGACGAACTTGGTGTAGAGGAACTGCCGCAGATAGGACCACACCGCCATCATGATACGGCGGGCGTGGCCGGGATAGGCCTTGCGGATGGACACCACCGCCACCCGGTAGGAACAGCCCTCCGGTGGCAGCCAGAAGTCCACGATCTCGGGGAACTGCTGCTGGAGGATGGGGATGAAGATCTCGTTCAGCGCCTCGCCCAGCACCGAGGGCTCGTCCGGCGGCCGGCCGGTGTAGGTGGTGAGATAGAGGGGATCGCGCCGCATGGTGACGGCGGAGATGCGGAAGACCGGAAAGCGCTCGACGGCGTTGTAGTAGCCGGTGTGGTCGCCGTAGGGCCCCTCCTCGCCGAACTCGTCCAGCATCACCTGCCCCTCGAGGACGATCTCGGCCGAGGCCGGCACCTCCAGCGGCACGGTGACGCCCCGGACCAGCTCCACCCGCTCGCCCCGCAGCAGGCCGGCGAAACGGTACTCGGAGAGATCGTCCGGCACCGGCGTGACGGCCGCCAGCATCACCGCCGGATCGGCGCCGATCACCGCCGCCGCCGGCATCGGCTCGCGCCGGTGCTCGCGCCAGCGCCGCCAGTGCTGGGCGCCGCCGCGGTGGCGGAGCCAGCGCATAAGTGTGCGGTCGCGCCCCACCACCTGCATGCGGTAGATGCCGAGATTGACGTCGTCCTCGCCGCCCTCGCCGGGGCCGCGGGTCACCACCAGCGCCCAGGTGATGAGCGGTGCCGGCTCGCCCGGCCAGCAGGTCTGGATCGGCAGGCGGCCGAGGTCGATCTCCCCGCCGCGCAGCACCACCTCCTGGCACGGCGCCCGCGCGACGACGCGGGGGCGGGCGGCGAGGGCGGTCTTCAGCACCGGCGCCAGCCCCAGCGCCTCCCGCAGGCTGCGCGGCGGCTGCGGCTGGCGCAGGAAGGCGAGCAGGCGGCCGAACTCGCGCAGCTCCTCCGGTTCCCGCCCCATGCCCCAGGCCACGCGCTCCACCGTACCGAAGAGATTGGTGACCACCGGGATGTCGTGGCCCGCCACCCGCTCGAAGAGCAGCGCCGGGCCCCCGCGGGCGAGGACCCGGCGATGGATCTCGGTGATCTCGAGGGCGGGATCCACCGGCTCGCGGATGCGGGCCAGGCGCCCCCGCGCCTCGAGATGGGCGAGGAAGTCGCGCAGATCGCGGAAGGCCACGGTTCAGGCGGCCTCGCGCCACTTGATGGAACAGCCCATGGACGGGATCTGCTCCCTGGGCCCGCGGCCGGTGCGGGCGATCTGCACCATGGCCTCGAACAGCTCGCGGCGGGCGTCCGGCGGCGCCGGCTGGCGGCCGGAGGAGTCGAGCCGGCCGCGGTACTGCAGCTCCAGATCGGCGTTGTAGCCGAAGAAGTCGGGCGTGCAGACGGCGCCGTAGGCGCGGGCCACCTCCTGCGTCTCGTCGCGGAGATAGGGGAAGGGGAAATCCTTCTCCTCCGCCCAGCGCTTCATGTTCTCGAAACTGTCCTCGGGATAGCGCTCGGCGTCGTTGGGATTGATGGCGATGGTGGCGACGCGGTGTTCGCGCAGCTCGCGGGCGTCGCGGATCAGCCGGTCGATGATCGCCTTCACGTAGGGACAGTGGTTGCACATGAAGACGATCAGCGTCCCGCGCTCGCCCCGGAGCTCGTCGAGGGTGTGCCACTTCCCGTCGACGCCGAGCAGGCGGAACGGCTTGGCCTTCTCGCCGAAATCACACACCGGTGCGGTCACCGCCATGGTCGCTCCCTCCGTGCTGCGATGGCCCGGTGCGGAAATGGCGGGGCCCGGCGGCGACCGCAAGGCGGCGGATCAGCGCTCGGCGCGACTCGGCACCATGATCACCGCCTCGCCGTCCAGCACCACCCGGCCGCCGACGAGGCAGATCGTCTCCATGCGCACCCGCCGCCGCTCCCGCTCCACCTCGAGGACGGTGACGCGGGCGGTCACCGTGTCGCCGGCCCGCACCGGCGCCCGGAAGCGCAGGCTCTGGCTCACGTAGATGCAGCCCGGCCCCGGCAGCTTGGTGCCGATGGCGGTGGAGATGAGACTCGCCGTGAGCAGTCCGTGGGCGATGCGGCCCTTGAAGGGGGTGTCGCCGGCGAATTCCTCGTTGAGATGGACCGGATTGGTGTCGCCCGAGACCCCGGCGAACATGAGGATGTCGGCATCGGTGATGGTCTTGCCGAAGGTGGCCGACATGCCGGGCTCGAGGTCCTCGATGAAATAGCCGTGCTCCGTCATCGCCGCTCCGCCTCTCCCTCGGGACGCGGCGCAGCATGCGCCGGCCGCGATTCCCGATCAAGAGGGGAGGAATCGGCTGCTGCAGCGCACTACGACGGACCCGTTCCGGCCGCGCCGGGGCGCCGGCGGAAGGGGGCCGGCAGGAAGTCGGCGAGGCGGCCCACGGTGCGGCCCAGCACCAGCACGTCGCGGAGCCGGCGGTCGAGGAAGGCGCGGGTGGCGATGGAGTCGTCGGATTCGTCCTCGAGCCAGTAGAAGAAGGTGGTCACCAGCACCGCCGCCAGCAGCGCCCGACGGGTGTAGCGGGAGAACCCGCGGTCCTCGGCCTCGCGCACGCCCGCCGCCTTCCAGATGCGGTCCACCGTGCGCCACAGCGCCTGCAGTCCGCCGGGCAGATTGTGGGGCAGACCCTTGGCCACCACCGCCCGCCGCAGGGCCTCGCGATGGGGGGCCAGGACGGTGAAGCGGGCCCACAGCAGGCGGGCGATGCGCCGGTGCAGCGGCAGCGCCGCCAGATCCTCCTCCGCCACCGCCGCCAGCATCCGCCGGTCGGCCCAGTCGTCCAGCCACTCCAGCAGCCCGTCGCCGCCCCGCGGGAAGAGGCGGCGGGCGGTGGCGGGATCCACGCCGGCGTCGCGGGCGGCATGCTCCAGCACGCGATCGGTCCAGCCGTCGAACGGGGCGTGCAGCAACGCCGCCTCGAGGATGCGGTCCCTGAGCGCGATGCGTCGCGCCGCGGCTTCCGACACGGTCTTGTCTCCCCGGGCACGCATCCAAGATGGCGCCGGGAACGGCCGTCGCGCAAGGGGCGCCGCGCCGCACCGTCGGAGCCGTCGCGTGTCCCCGCCACCCCAACTCTTCGACCGCCCCCGCATCCGTCTCCGTCGCGAACGCGCCGCCCGCGCCGGCGGCGACTTCTTCCTCGAGGCCGAGGCGGCGGCGCGCCTCCTGGACCGCCTGGACGACGTCCGCCGCACCTTCCGCCGCGCCCTGGTGGTGGGCGGCGGTCCCGACCTCGCCCGGGCCCTCCGCCGCCGCCTCGGTCCGGCGGCCCTGCTGCTCCATCTCGATCCCGCGCCCGCCCGCCTCGCCCCCGACGCGGCCCGGGTGGCGGTGGCGGACGAGGCATGGCTGCCGGTGGCGGCGGCGACCTTCGACCTGGTGCTGGCGGGACCGGGGCTGGCGCTGGTGGACGACGTGCCGGGGGCGCTCGCCCAGATGGTACGGGCGCTGGTGCCGGACGGGCTGCTGCTGGCCGCCTTCTGGGGTGGCGAGACCCTGGTGGAGCTCAGGACCGCGTTCGTGGAGGCGGAGCTCGCCCTCCGCGGCGGGGCCGCCCTCCGCGTCGCCCCCTTCGCCGATCTGCTGGAGGCGGCGGCGCTGCTGCAGCGGCTGGGACTCGCCCTGGCGGTGGCCGACCGCGACCGCATCCGCGTGCGCTACGCCGATCCCTGGCGGCTGCTCCTGGACCTGCGGGCGGCCGGCCTCACCGGCGTGCTGCGGGCGCGCCGTCCCCTCCGCCGCGACGTGCTGGCGGCGGCCCTCGCCCGCTACCGCGAGGCCTTCGCCGACGCCGACGGCCGGGTGGTGGCGAGCTTCGAGCTCCTCTTCCTCACCGGCTGGAAGCCGCACCCGGGCCAACCGAAGCCGCGACCGCGCGGCAGCGGCCGGGTGGACCTGGCGGCGCTGCTGGGGCGTCCGCCGGGCGGCGGCGAGGATCAGATCTCCGGGGCGGCCGGCGACGCCGGGGCCGGCCGGTCGAAGCGGGCGCGCATGTCGGCGCAGCCGTCGAACCCCGCCCCCGGCCAGGGCGAACGCAGCTCCCAATAGACCACCTTCGGCTCGGCGAAGGGGGTGTCGGCATAGAGGAAGAGGTCGAGGGTGCAGCGGGGGAAGCTGTAGCGCCAGTATTCCGCCGGCGGCTCGCTGCGGCGCAGGCTCGGCTCGCCCAGGAGCGCGCGCAGATAGGGGGCCGGCGCGCCCGTGAGACGGACGCGCGGCGGCAACGGCCGGGGACGCGCGATCACCGGCCTCGTCACCGCCGCACCGCCGGCGGACGCCGGCTCTTCGACCGTCGCCGTCGCGCGGAGGGCCGTCGGCGTCGGGGCGAGGCAGCCGGCCAGGACCGGCACCACCCAGGCCACCGCCGCGAGGGATCGGAGATGCGGGATCCGCGACACCTCCCGACCCTCTCCGGATCCGCGGCCGTTCAGGAGGCCTTGGCCTCGGGGCCGGCACCACCGGCCACCGGCCGGGCCGCGCTGCCGCCGGCACCGCCACCGCTCTGCGGGCGTGCGCCCTCCAGCACCTCCACCTCGCCGGAGATGCGACCGCCCCGTTCGATCTCCAGTTCGCCGTAGCGGATCTTGCCGGTGACCCGGCCGGTGGAGCGGATCAGCAGCCGGTTGCGGACGGTGAGCTCGCCCTCGTAGACGCCGCTGATCTCCGCCTCCTCCACCTCGGCCTTGCCGTTCATGAAGCGGCCGCTCTCGGTGATCTCGATGGCGCGGGTCTGGTTGAGGGTGACCTGGACGCTGCCCTCCACCACCAGCCGGTCGCAGGCGGTGATCTCGCCGGAGAGGCTGATGCCGCGGCCCACGATCAGCCGCTTGCCCTCCGGCGGCACCGGCGTGCCGCGCTCGGCGGGCCGGACGGGCTCGCTGCGCCGCGGCAGCTCCAGCTCCTGCTCCGGCACCCTGCCCTCCGCCGCCGGCGTGCGGGTCTGGGCGGTGGACTTCTCGGGCTCGCGCTTGCGACTGAACATGGGACGCGGCTCCTCCACGGGACGGGTTCGACCGAAGCCGGCAGCGACGGCTCTCCACCTGTGTAGGCGGTCCGCGCGTCCGCGTAAAGCCGGAATGCAAGCTTGTACGCGTCACCGCGGAAGCGAGCGCGCCGGCTCCTCCCCGTCGACGCACGAGGCGGCCGTTCCTTCCGGGAGGCCCGCCCGACAGGCATCCTCCCGTTCCAGTTCGGCCCGGGCCGCCAGCAGGGTCTCCAGCAGGGTCTCGGCGGTGAGCGGCCCTCCCGCCCGCCACGCCGCCGCCGCGTGCAGCCACACCGCCGCACAGGCCGCCTCGAAGGCGGGCAGCCCCCGCGCCAGCAGGCCCACGAGGATCCCCGCCAGCACGTCGCCGCTGCCGGCGGTCGCCAGTTCCGCCGGGGCGTCGGCCATGACGGCGGCGCGGCCGTCCGGCGCCGCCACCACCGTGTCGCCTCCCTTGAGCAGCACCACCGCCCCCGCCGTCTCCGCCGCCCGCCGCGCCCGCGACAGGCGGTCGCCGCGGAAGGGGAACAGGCGGGCGTATTCGCCGTCGTGGGGCGTGAGCACGCAGTGGGGCCCGAGCCGGTCGAAGAGGGCCGCGGGATCGTCGCGAAAGACGGTGAGGGCGTCGGCGTCCAGGACGGTGGGGCGGCCGTGGGCCAGCAGCCGCGGGACCAGCGCGCGGGTCCCGTCGTCGACGCCGGCGGCCGGCCCGAACAGCAGCGCCGTCACCCGGCGGTCGGCCAGCAGCGCGTCCAGCTCCGCCCCGTGGCGCCACGGCCGCGTCATCACCGCCGTGTGACGGGCGGCGTAGACCGGAAGCGCCTCGGGCGTGCAGGCGACGGTGACCAGTCCGCAGCCGGCCCGCAGTGCCGCCTCCGCCGCCATGCGGGTGGCGCCGGTGGCGTGCGGCGGCCCGCCCACCACCACCGCGTGGCCGAAGCGGTACTTGTGGTCGAGGGGCGTGCGCGGGCGCAGGAGATGGCGGAAGAGGGCGGGGTGCAGGCGGCGCAGCCCCTCGTCGTGGGCGCGGACGTGATCGTCGGTGATCCCGATGTCCGCCACCACCAGCTCGCCCACGTACAGCCGGCCGGGCAGCAGCAGATGGCCGGGCTTGGCCCGCACGAAGGTGACGGTGAGCCCGCAGCGGGGTGCCGCCCCGCGGACCGCGCCGGTGGCGCCGTCGACCCCGGAGGGGACGTCCACCGCCACCACCGGCAGGCCGGCCGCCGTCGCCGTCTCCACCACCGCCCGGGCGGGGCCCTCGAGATCGCGGGAGAGGCCGGCACCGAAGAGGGCGTCCACCACCAGCCCGGCCCCGGCCAGCCCCTCCGGGGCGAGGGGCGCCACCGGGCCGTCGTAGCGGGCGGCGGCGCGGGCGGCGTCGCCCGCGAGACGCTCTCTCGGCACCAGGGCGAGCACCCGCACCGGCCAGCCCGCTTCCCGCAGGCGCCGCGCCACCACCCAGCCGTCGCCGCCATTGTTGCCGGGACCGCACAGCACCGCCACCGGCCGCGGCGGGAAGCGCCTCAGGATCTCGCGGAACACGGCACGGCCGGCGTTCTCCATGAGCACGTGGCCGGCGATCCCGTCGGCCATGGCGGTGCGGTCCACCGCCGCCGCGGCGGCCGGGGTCAGCAGCACATGGTCGTCGGGATCGGTGCGCGGCATGCGCGTCTCGTGCGCCGTCCCCGTCCCCATCTGCGCCCGCCGGGACCGGCCGGCAAGCCCCGTCCGGGGATGCACCGGCGAGGACCCGGCGGTTGACCCCGATCCGGCCGGACACTACGCTTTCGGCGCCGCAACAAGACCGAGGGTCCCCCGGCGATCGCCATGTCCCCGCCGAAGGAACCGCCCCGCTCCTTCCAGGAGCTCGTGCTGCGACTCCAGCAGTTCTGGGCCGACTACGGCTGCGTGCTGCTCCAGCCCTACGACATGGAGGTGGGCGCCGGCACCTTCCATCCCGCCACCACGCTGCGCGCCCTCGGCCCCGAGCCCTGGAAGGCGGCCTACGTCCAGCCCTCGCGCCGGCCCACCGACGGCCGCTACGGCGAGAACCCCAACCGCCTGCAACACTATTATCAGTTCCAGGTGGTGCTGAAGCCCTCGCCGGACGACATCCAGGAGGTCTATCTGCGGAGCCTCCAGGCCCTCGGCATCGACCCGACGCTCCACGACCTGCGCTTCGTGGAGGACGACTGGGAGAGCCCCACCCTCGGCGCCTGGGGCCTCGGCTGGGAGGTCTGGTGCGACGGCATGGAGGTGACCCAGTTCACCTACTTCCAGCAGGTGGGCGGCATCGACTGCGACCCGGTCACCGGCGAGATCACCTACGGTCTCGAACGGCTGGCCATGTACGTGCAGGGCGTGGAGAACGTCTTCGAGCTGGACTGGAACGGTCGGGGAACCACCTACGGCGACGTCTTCCTCCAGAACGAACGGGAGTACTCGAAGTACAACTTCGAGGTGGCGGACACGGACATGCTGTTCCGTCACTTCGAGGACGCCGAGCGCGAGTGTCGGCACATCCTCGAGTTCGGTCTGCCGCTGCCGGCCTACGACCAGTGCCTCAAGGCGAGCCACATCTTCAACCTGCTGGATGCCCGCGGGGTGATCGGCGTGGCCGAGCGCCAGGCCTACATCGCCCGTGTGCGGGCGCTGGCGCGGGCCTGCGCCGAGGCCTGGCTCGCCGCCCGCGGCCGGGGGACGGCGGCCGATGGCTGAACTCCTGCTGGAGCTCTATTCCGAGGAGATCCCCGCGGCCCTGCAGGCGGGGGCCCGGCGCGATCTCGCCCGCCTGCTGGAGGCGCTGTTCGCCGAACAGGAGCTGGACCACGGCGCCATCCGCACCTTCGCGACGCCGCGACGGCTGGTGGCGGTGGTGGAGGATCTCGCCACCCGCCAGCCGGACCGGGTGACGGAGCGGCGCGGCCCGCGGGTGGACGCGCCGGAGCGGGCCCGTCGAGGCTTTTTGCGCAGCCTCGAGGGACAGGACTTCCGCCTGGAGGAGCGGGAGGATCCCCGCCGGGGCCGCCATCTCGTGGCGGTGATCGAGCGTCGCGGCCGCCCCACCGCCGAGCTGCTGGCCCAGCACCTGCCCGAACGCCTCGCCCGCTTTCCCTGGCCCAGGTCCATGCGCTGGGGGACGTACCGGGTGCGCTGGGTGCGGCCGCTCCACGGCATCCTCTGCCTGTTCGACGGCCGGCCGGTGCGCTTCCGATTCGGACCGGTGGAGAGCGGCGATCGCACCCGCGGCCACCGCTTCATGGCCCCCGGCGGCTTCGCCGTGCGCGACTTCGCCGACTACCGGCGGGGGCTGGAGGCGGCGAAGGTGCTGCTGGAGCCGGAGGCGCGGGCCGCCCGCATCCTCGCCGAGGCCCGCCGCCTCGCCGCCGGGGAGGGGCTGCGGCTGCGGGAGGATCCGGCCCTCCTCGCCGAGCTCGCCGGCCTCGTGGAATGGCCGGTGGTGCTCCTGGGCCGCATCGATCCCGCCTTCATGGACCTGCCGCCGGAGGTGCTGGTCACCTCCATGCGCACCCACCAGCGCTATCTGGCACTGGAGGACGCGGAGGGACGCCTCGCGCCGCGCTTCCTGGTGGTGGCCGACACCGAGACCCGCGACGGCGGCGCCGCGGTGGTGGCCGGCAACGAGCGGGTGCTGCGGGCGCGGCTGTGGGACGCGCGCTTCTTCTGGGAGAACGACCGCCGGGTGCCGCTGGAGGATCGCCTGCCCATGCTGGAGAAGGTGGTCTTCCACCAGCAGCTCGGCACCCTCGCGGAGAAGGTGGCGCGCCTCGAATCGCTCACCCCGGCCCTCGCCCGCCACGTCCCCGGCGCCGATCCCGTCCTCTCCGCCCGTGCCGCCCGTCTCTGCAAGGCCGATCTCGTGACGGGCATGGTGGCCGAGTTCCCGGAGCTGCAGGGCGTCATGGGCGGCTACTACGCCCGTCACCAGGGCGAGGACGCGCGGGTGGCCGAGGCCATCGCCTGGCACTACCGGCCGAAGGGACCGGAGGACGACTGTCCGCGGGCGCCGGTGGCGGTGGCGCTGGCCCTCGCCGACCGCATCGACACCCTGGCCGGCTTCTTCGCCGCCGGCATCCGCCCCACCGGCTCCAAGGACCCCTTCGCGCTGCGGCGGGCGGCGCTGGGCGTGATCCGGCTGGTGCTGGAGAACGACCTCAGGCTGCCGCTGGCGGAGGTCTTCGCCACCGCCCTCGACCTCTACGGCCGCCGCTTCGCCGCCCTCGACCGCGAGGCCTTCACCGGCGAGATGCTGCGCTTCTTCGCCGACCGGCTGGTGGCGCACCTGCGGGAGCGGGGCGTGCGCCACGACCGGGTGCAGGCGGTCTTCGCCATCGTCCCCGACGACGATCTCGCCCGTCTGCTCCGGCGGGTGGAGGCGCTGGACCGCTTCCTCGCCGGCGCCGACGGGCGCGATCTGCTCACGGCCTATCGCCGTGCCCGCAACATCGTCGCCATCGAGTCCCGGAAGGACCGTCGGGAGTACGCCGGCGAGCCCGATCCCGCCCTGCTGCGGGCGCCGGAGGAGCGCGCGCTCCACGCGGCGCTGGTCCGGGCCGAGGCGGAGATCGCCCGCGCCCTCGCGGCGGAGGACTTCGCGGGCGCCATGCGGGCGCTGGCGGCCACACGGCCCGTGGTGGACGCCTTCTTCGACCGGGTGCGCGTCAACGTCGACGAGCCGGACCTGCGCGCCAACCGTCTCCTGCTCCTCGACCGGCTGCGTCGGGTGTTCGAGCGGATCGCCGACTTCTCGCGCATCGAGGACCGCGAGACGACGACGGCATGACGGAGGGGTGTCGATGAGTCGCAAGTGGGTCTACCGGTTCGGCGGCGGCGGGGCCGAGGGCCACGCCGGCATGCGCGATCTCTTGGGCGGCAAGGGCGCCAATCTCGCCGAGATGGCGAGCCTCGGACTGCCGGTCCCGCCCGGTTTCACCATCACCACCGAGGTCTGCGCGTACTTCTACGCCCACGACCGCACCTATCCCGACGACCTCGCCGATCAGGTGGACGCCGCCCTCCGCTGGCTGGAGGAGACCCGCGGGCGCCGCTTCGGCGATCCCGCGAACCCGCTCCTGGTCTCGGTGCGCTCGGGCGCGCCGGTGTCCATGCCGGGCATGATGGACACGGTGCTCAACCTCGGCCTCAACGACGCCACGGTGGAGGGGCTGGCCGCCGCCACCGGCAATCCCCGCTTCGCCTGGGACTCCTACCGCCGCTTCATCCAGATGTACGGCGACGTGGTGCTCAGGGTCGAGCACTACCGCTTCGAGGAGACGCTGGAGGCCCTCAAGCAGGCCCGCGGCGCGCGTTTCGACACCGAGCTGGACGCGGAGGCCCTGCGCGAGCTGGTGGCGCGCTACAAGCGCATCGTCGAGAAGGAGACGGGGGCGCCCTTCCCCCAGGACCCGCGCGCCCAGCTCTGGGGCGCCATCGGCGCTGTCTTCGGCTCGTGGATGAACCAGCGGGCCATCACCTACCGGCGCCTGCACGAGATCGACGACGCCATGGGCACCGCCGTCAACGTCCAGTCCATGGTCTTCGGCAACATGGGCGACGACTGCGCCACCGGCGTGGCCTTCACCCGCAATCCCTCCACCGGCGAAAGGGAGTACTACGGCGAGTTCCTGGTCAACGCCCAGGGCGAGGACGTGGTGGCGGGCATCCGCACGCCCCAGCCCCTCACCGAGAAGATGGCACGGGAGAGCGGCCGGCCCGGCACCAGCATGGAGGCGGTGATGCCGGAGACCTTCGCCGAACTGTGCGAGGTCTTCGCACGGCTGGAGCGCCACTACCGCGACATGCAGGACATCGAATTCACGGTGGAGCGGAAGAGGCTCTATCTGCTGCAGACCCGCAACGGCAAGCGCACGGCGAAGGCGGCCCTCAGGATCGCCGTGGACATGGCCGAGGAGGGACTGATCTCCCGCGAGGAGGCCATCCTGCGGGTGGATCCCGCCTCCCTCGACCAGCTCCTCCACCCCACCCTCGACCCCACCGCCGAACGGCGGGTGATCGCCAAGGGTCTGCCGGCCTCGCCGGGCGCGGTCTCGGGCAAGGTGGTGTTCAGCGCGGACGACGCCGAGCGTCTCGGCCAGGCGGGCGAGGAGGTGATCCTGGTGCGCGTCGAGACCTCGCCCGAGGACATCCACGGCATGCACGCGGCCCGCGGCATCCTCACCGCCCGCGGTGGCATGACCAGCCACGCCGCCGTGGTGGCCCGCGGCATGGGCAAGCCCTGCGTGTGCGGCGCCTCCGACATCACCGTGCGGGCCGAGGAGGGCCGCTTCCTCGCCGACGGGGTGGAGGTCCGGGCGGGTGACGTGGTCACCATCGACGGCTCCACCGGCGAGGTGATGCTGGGGCGGATCCCCACCGTCGAGCCGGAGCTCTCGGGCGAGTTCGCCACCCTCATGGCCTGGGCCGACGGGGTGCGGCGGATGCGGGTGCGCACCAATGCCGAGACGCCGGCGGACGCGCGGACGGCGGTGCGCTTCGGTGCCGAGGGCATCGGCCTCTGCCGCACCGAGCACATGTTTTTCCAGGAGGAGCGCATCGTCGCCATGCGCGAGATGATCCTCGCGCGGGACGCCGAGGGACGGCGGCGGGCGCTGGCCAGAATCCTCCCCATGCAGCGGGGCGACTTCGTCGAGCTGTTCGAGATCATGGCCGGCAAGCCCGTCACCATCCGCCTCCTCGATCCGCCCCTGCACGAGTTCCTGCCCCGCCGCGAGGAGGAGCTGGCCGAGGTGGCGCGGGCCGCCGGCATCGAGCCCAGGGTGCTGGCACGGCGGGCGGCCGAGCTCGAGGAGGCCAACCCCATGCTGGGTCTGCGCGGCTGCCGCCTCGGCATCGTCTATCCCGAGATCTACGAGATGCAGGCGCGGGCCATCTTCGAGGCCGCCGTGGAGGTCCGGCGCCGCACCGGCGAGACGGTGGTGCCGGAGGTGATGATCCCGCTGGTGGCCACCGCCCGAGAGCTGGAGCTGATCCGGGCGCGCATCGACGCGGTGGCGCGGGCGGTGGCGGAGGAAACCGGCGAGACCCTGGACTATCTCGTGGGTACCATGATCGAGCTGCCGCGGGCGGCGCTGCGGGCCGACGCCATCGCCGAACACGCCGCCTTCTTCAGCTTCGGCACCAACGATCTCACCCAGATGACCCTGGGGCTCTCGCGGGACGACGCCGGCAAGTTCATCGACGCCTACCGCAAGGCCGGCATCTTCGAGCGCGATCCCTTCCAGAGCCTGGACCGGGAGGGGGTGGGCGAGCTGGTGCGCATCGCCGCCGAACGCGGCCGCGCCACCCGGCCCGACCTCAAGCTGGGCATCTGCGGCGAACACGGCGGCGATCCCGCCTCCATCGCCTTCTGCGAGGAGGTGGGCCTCGACTACGTCTCCTGCTCGCCCTATCGGGTGCCCATCGCCCGCCTCGCCGCCGCCCGGGCGGTGCTGGAGCGGCGCGGCACATGTCGCCCCCAGCCCTCGACCGTGTGAGGGCCGGCGGCAAGGCGGCGCTGGCGCGGGCGCTCGCCGCCGTCGAGACCGATCCCCTCGCTCCCGCGACGCTGGCCCTCCTGGAGGAGGCCTTCGCGGCCCCGCGGGCGCGGGTGCTGGGGCTCACCGGTCCGCCCGGCGTGGGCAAGTCGACGCTGGTGGGGGCGCTGGTCCGCCGTTGGCGGGCACGGGGGCTCACCGTGGCGGTGGTGGCGGTGGACCCCTCCTCCCGCCGCTCCGGCGGCGCGCTCCTGGGCGACCGCACCCGCCTCGACCTCGACCCGGAGGACAGCGGCCTCTTCGTGCGCTCGCTGGCCGCCCGCGCGCGGCTGGGCGGTCTCGCCGACCTGTGCCCGCCGGTGGTCACCCTCCTGCGCGCCCTCTTCGACCGGGTGCTGGTGGAGACGGTGGGCGTGGGCCAGAGCGAGACCGACATCGCCGATCTCGCCGATCTGGTGCTGCTGGCGATGCAGCCGGCCGCCGGCGACCTCCTCCAGTTCCTCAAGGCCGGCATCCTCGAGATCCCGGATCTGGTGGCGGTGACCAAGGCGGATCTGGGCGCGGTGGCCGAGCGCACGCGGCGCGAGCTGGAGCTCGCCGTCCGCCGCGGGGCGCTGGGGTCGGAGCTGCCGGTGCTGGCGGTCTCGGCCCGGAGTGGCGAGGGGCTCGACACCCTGCTCGCGGCGGTGGAGGACGGCTTCGCCGCCCTCCTCCGCTCGGGCGAGCTCGTCCGCCGCCGCGCGCGTCAGGCGGAGGCCTGGCTCGAGGCGATGGTGCGGGAGGAGTTCGGCCGCTCGGGTCTGCGTCGCCTGCGGGGCCGCGCCGCCGAGCTGCCCGGCCGTTCCCCCTTCGCCCGCTACGCTGCCTTCGCCGCGGCCCTGGATGCCGGGGGCGCGGACCGGGACGGCATCTAGCCCTCGTCCCACGCCGGCGCGAGGTCGGGCAGATCGACGATGCGGCCCGAGGGACTCGCGAGGGCGGCGATCTCCGCCATCTCGGCCTCGGTGAGGTGGAAGTCCCAGATCTCGAAATTGCGCCGCACGTGTTCCGGCCGCGAGGAGCGGGGGATGGCCACCACGCCCTCCTGCTGGACCAGCCAGCGCAGCGCCACCTGGGCCGGGCTCTTGCCATAGTGGCGGCCGATGCGCTGCAGCACCGGGTTGCGGAGGACCCGCCCGCGCGCCAGCGGACAGTAGGCGGTGAGCGCCATGCCGTGGCGGCGGCAGGCGGCCAGCACCCGCCCCTGGGCGAGGAAGGGGTGGTATTCCACCTGGTCGGTGACCAGCGGCACCGGCGCCGCCAGCCGCACCGCCTCCTCGAGCAGCGCCACGGTGAAATTGCTGACGCCGATGTGGCGGGCGAGGCCGCGCGCGCGCACCGCCACCAGCGCCGCCACCGTCTCGGCCAGCGGGACCTCGCGGCTGGGCCAGTGCAGCAGCACCAGGTCCACGTAATCGGTGCCGAGGCGTTCCAGACTCTCCGCCACCGACCGCTCCAGATCGCCGCGGCGGAAACGGTCGGGCCAGACCTTGGTGACCAGGAACACCTCCTCGCGGGGCAGACCGCTCGCCCGCAGGGCGATGCCCACCTCCCGCTCGTTGCCGTACATCTGGGCGGTGTCGATGTGGCGGTAACCCGCCGCCAGTGCCGTCTCGACGATGCGGATGGCGACGGCGCCGCGCAGCTCCCAGGTGCCGAGTCCCAGCGCCGGGATCCGCGCCCCGTTGGCCTCGACGACGTGCACGGCCCCTCCCCCCGGACGACGGTCCGCATCCTCCCTAGCACGGAGCCGCCGGCCGGTCATCCGTCGCCGTCGTCCAGCAGCCGGCGACAGAGGGGCAGGAGCAGCGCCGGCAGCAGATAGACGGGGAACTGGGCCAGCGCCACGTAGAGGGCGAGGGTCGGCGGCGCCACGTCGGCGAGACCGGCCATCACCAGGCCCAGATTGGTGTTGCCGGAGAGCAGCCCCACCGTGAGGGCGGTGCGCCGGCCGTGGTGGGCGAAGAGGAGGGCGCCCGCGAGCTGCAGCCCCAGATTGAGGGCGAAGGCGGCGGCGAGGAGACCGAGGAAGGCGCCGGGATCGGCGGCGAGGCGACCGCGCACGCCGTCCATGACGGCGACGGCGAAGACCAGCAGCCCCGCCACCGCCGCCCCGTCCAGCCGGCGGGCGTGGGCGAGCAGGCCGAGGGGCCCGAGGCGGCGGCGCAGCCAGGCGCCGAGCAGCCCGCAGACGGCGAGCAGGAGGGCGAGGCGGAGCGCCAGCTCCGGGGCGGCGACGGCCACCTCGATGCCGGCGGCGTGCACCACCAGCGCCAGGGTGAGGGGCGCCAGCAGGGTGGCGGCGGTGGTGGCGAGGACGGCCAGCTCCACCTCCAGCCCCAGCAGCAGCGCCAGCGCGCTCGAGGCCATCACCGGCGGGGCGGCGGCGTGGAGCAGCAGGGCGTCGCCGAGGGCCGGCGGCACCTCCGGCCGTTCCGTCACGAACATCACCAGCGCCGGTGCCCCCAGCAGCAGCCACGACAGCAGTGGCAAGGTGGTGCGCGGCGTGCGGGCGAGGGCGCGCAGCCGGCCCGGATCCACCCGCGCCAGCGCCACCACGAAGGAGACGGCGATGGCCGGCACCAGCAGCGGCCGCAGCGCCGCCGCCAGCTCCGGCAGCGCCAGCCCCAGGAAGATGCCGGCGGCGAGGGCGGGTGCGCCGTGCCGGGCCAGCCGCTCCAGCACCGGGGCCTCACACGGGCGCCAGCAGGTCCAGCCGCATGGGCTGGGCGAGGACGAAGCCGCCGTCCGGCTGCGGCTCCGCCCGCTCGGCGAAGCGCCGCGCCAGCTCCGCCTCCACCCCGGCGATGCGGGCGGCGCGGGCGGGATCGGCGGCGAGCAGACGCCGCCGCAGTTCCGCGAACCCGTCGAGACGGGCGGGATCGCACCATTCCTCGCGCCGCAGCCGCCGCGCCCGCCGCACCGCCACCAGCGCGTCCACCGCCCCGGCGGCGGCCGCCCGCACGTCGCTCTCGTCCTCGAGCGGTCGCATCACCTCGAACCAGGGCCCCTCGGCCAGCGGCTCCACCACCAGCAGCCGGCCGCCCTCGGCCAGCACCCGCAGGGACTCCGTGAGGGCCCTGGCCATGGCCACGACCGGCACATGGTGGAGGGCGTTGAACCACACCACCAGATCGAAGCGGCCGCCCGCCAGCGGCAGCGCCTCCCCGCGCCCGGCCACGAGCGGCACCTCGGGAAGGCGCGCGCGGGCCGCGCGCAGGGCTTCGGCATCGGGATCGAGGCCCACCGGCCGGGCGCCGCGGCGCACCAGCCAAGCCAGCAGCGCGCCGCGCCCGCAGCCCGCGTCCAGCACCCGCCGTCCACGCCAGTCGAGGAGCCCGGCCAGCACCTCGGCATTGCGGCGGCGGGGGCGCCCGGACACGGCTCAGCCCGCCGGCATGGCGAGGCCGCCGTTGACGTGGAGGACGTGGCCGGTGACGTAGCCCGCCTCGCGGCTGGCCAGATACACCACCGCCGCCGCCACGTCCTCGGGCGTGCCGAGACGACCGGTGGGAATGCGCTCGACGATGCGGGCGCGCTGCCGCTCGTCGAGAGCGTCGGTCATGGCGGTGGCGATGAAGCCGGGCGCGACGCAGTTGACGGTGATGCCGCGGCCCGCCACCTCCTGCGCCAGTGCCTTGGTGAGGCCGACGAGGCCGGCCTTGGCGGCGCAGTAGTTGACCTGGCCGGGATTGCCGGTGCTGCCCACCACCGAGCCGATGTTGACGATGCGGCCGAAGCGGCGCCGCATCATGCCCCTGAGCGCCGCCCGGGCGAGGCGGAAGGCGGCGGTGAGGTTGGTGTCCAGCACCGCCTGCCAGTCCTCGTCCTTCATGCGCAGGGTGAGCTGGTCGCGGGTGACGCCGGCGTTGTTGACCAGAATGTCGAGCCCGCCGGCCTCTTCCTCGGCGACGGCCACCAGTCGGCCGGCATAGGCGGGATCGGTGAGGTCGCCCACCGACACCGCAACCCGCTCGCCCAGCTCGCGGGCGAGCGCCTCCAGCGCCTCCGCCCGCCGGCCGGAGAGGACCACCGCACAGCCGGCGGCGTGCAGGGCCCGGGCGATGCCGCCGCCGATGCCGCCGGAGGCCCCGGTCACCACCGCCCGCAGGCCCGAGAGATCGAACATCATCTCCCCTCCCCGCCGTCGGCGAGGGCCGCCGCCACCGCTTCGGCCTCGGCCGGCTCGCGCACGTTGAACAGATCCGCCCCCCGCAGGGCCCGGCGGGCGAGGCCGGTGAGCACCCGCCCGGCGCCGAACTCCACCAGCCGGTCCACCCCGGCCGCCCGCGCGAAGGCCATGGTCTCGCGCCAGCGCACCCGCGCCGTCACCTGCCGGCACAGCAGCTCGCGGATCCGCGCCGTCTCCCGCACCGGCCCGGCGGTGACGTTGGCCACGAGCGGGACGGCGGGCTCGCGCAGCGCCACCCCGTCGAGGGCCGCCGCCAGCCGCTCGGCGGCGGGCGCCATCAGCCGGCAGTGGAAGGGGGCGCTCACCTCCAGCAGCACGGCGCGGCGGGCGCCGCGGGCGCGGGCCAGCTCCACCGCCCGCAGCACCGCCGTGCGATGCCCGGAGACCACCGCCTGACCCTCGGCATTGTCGTTGGCGAGCTCGCACACCTCGCCGTCGCGGGCCGCCTCCGCCGCCACCGCCGCCACCGCCTCGGTGGCGAGACCGAGGATGGCGGCCATGGCACCGGTGCCCACCGGCACCGCCGCCTGCATGGCCTCGCCGCGCAGGCGCAGCAGCCGCGCCGCATCCGCCACCGACAGGGCGCCGGCCGCCGCCAGGGCCGAGTACTCGCCCAGCGAATGGCCGGCCACATAGTCCACCGCCGTCGTGAGGGCGCGGCCCAGCAGCGACTCCACGGCGCGGACGGCGGCGAGGGAAGTCGCCATCAGCGCCGGCTGAGCGTTGCGGGTGAGGGTGAGGGTCTCGGCCGGTCCCTCGAAGACGAGACGGGAGAGGGACTCGCCCAGCGCCTCGTCCACTTCCTCGAACACCCGGCGGGCGGCGGGAAAGGCCTCCGCCAGCGCCCGGCCCATGCCGGGCTCCTGGGCCCCCTGACCGGGGAAGACGGCGATGGTGGGCATGCGACCTTCCGGAAGCGGGCGGGGTTGCGCCATCCGCGGCCGGACATACCCGCCCCCCTCGCCCTGTCAACCGCGGGGACGGAGGGCGCGGATCCCCGGACGGGCTCAGGTGCCGGCGGACTCGGCCAGGAGGTCCTCGATCAGGGTCCGCACGTCCTCCCCGTCCCAGCGATAGAGACCGAAGCGGCGCAGCACCTCGCGCCCCTGCCGGTCGATCACCAGCGTCGCCGGCAGACCGGGGATGCCGAGGATGCGGGTGCTGCGCATCTTCGGATCGCGGGCGACGGTGAGGTGCCGCACCCCGATCTCCTCCAGGAAGGCCACCACCTTCTCGTTGCCGCCCCGATCCACCGACAGGGCCAGCACCACCACCGGCCGGTCGGAAAAGGCCTCCTGCAGCCGGTCCAGCGACGGCATCTCCTCGCGGCAGGGCAGGCACCAGGTGGCCCAGACGTTGAGCACCACCACCCGCCCGCGCAGATCCGCGAGGCGCAGCGGCTTGCCGTCGAGGTCCGTCATCGGCAATTCGGGCACCGGCGCCCGTGCCTCGGGCGGCTTCGGCGCCAGCGCCGCCGACGCCGTCCCCAGCGGGACCGTGAAGGCGAGGAGCAGGGCCACCAGGCGCAGCATGGGAGATCTCCGGTGAGCGACCGCGAGGACCATAGCGGCACCCGCACCGCCCGGGAACTCTGGGGCGGTCATTTCGCCGAGGACGCCGCTCCCCTCATGGAACGGATCAACGCCTCCATCGACTTCGACCGCCGCCTGTGGCGGGAGGACATCGAGGGCTCGCGGGCCCACGCGCGCATGCTCGCCGCCTGCGGCATCATCTCCGCGGCCGACCGGGACGCCATCCTCGCCGGCCTCGATCGCATCGCCCGCGAGATCGAGGAGGGGCGCTTCCCCTTCTCCCGGGCCCTCGAGGACATCCATCTCAACATCGAGGCCCGGCTCACCGAACTGGTGGGCGAACCGGGGCGCCGCCTCCACACCGCCCGCTCCCGCAACGACCAGGTGGCCACCGACCTGCGCCTCTGGGTCGTGCGCGCCTGCCGTCGTGCCGACGGGCTGCTGCGGGCGCTGCAGCGGGTGCTGGTGGCGCGGGCGCGCGAGCACGTGACCACCGTGATGCCCGGCTTCACCCATCTGCAGGCGGCCCAGCCCGTCACCCTCGCCCACCATCTCCTGGCCTATGTGGAGATGTTCGGGCGCGACCGCAGCCGCTTCCGCGACGCGCGGCGACGCATGGACGAATGCCCGCTGGGGGCCGCCGCCCTCGCCGGCACCTCCTTTCCCGTCGACCGCTTCATGACGGCGCGGCTGCTGGGCTTCGCCCGCCCCACCGCCAATTCCGTGGATTCCGTCTCGGACCGCGACTTCGCCCTCGACTATCTGGCCGCCGCCGCCATCACCGCCGTCCATCTCTCGCGGCTGGGCGAGGAGCTGGTGATCTGGTCCACGCCCCAGTTCGGCTTCGTGCGCCTGCCGGAGGCCTTCACCTCCGGCAGCTCCATCATGCCCCAGAAGCGCAATCCGGACGCGGCCGAGCTGGTGCGGGCCAAGAGCGGGCGCATCTTCGGCGATCTCCAGCGGCTGCTGGTGGTGCTGAAGGGCCTTCCCCTCGCCTATTCCAAGGACATGCAGGAGGACAAGGAGGGGGTGTTCGATGCCGCCGACGGCCTCGAACTGTGCCTCGCCGCCGTCCGCGAGATGCTGCGGGGGATGGAGGTGCGGCCGGAGCGCATGCGGGCCGCCGCCACCGTCGGCCACACCCTCGCCACCGATCTCGCCGACTGGCTGGTGCGGGAGAAGGGCGTGTCCTTCCGCGAGGCCCACGGCATCGCCGCCCGGGTGGTGCGCCGGGCGGAGGAACGGGGCGTCGAGCTCCACGAACTGTCGGCCGAGGAGCTGCGGGCGGTGGACCCGCGGCTGGATGCCGGTGCGCTCGCGGTGCTGACGGTGGAGCGGGCGGTGGCGAGCCGGACCAGCTACGGCGGCACGGCGCCGGCGCGGGTCCGGGCGGCCCTGGCCGAGGCGGTGCGCCGCTGGGGCCTCGAGGAGGAGGATGGAACCGGGGAGGCGGAGCCGTGAGGGATCCGGTGCTGCGCGAACTCCGGGACGCCCTGGGCGCCGGGGCGGTGATTCCGGGGGAGGAGTCGGATCCGCGCTATCACAACGACTGGGCCGGCCTCGAGCCGGTGGTGCCGAAGGCGGTGGTCCGTCCCCGCAGCGTCGAGGAGGTGGCGGTGGCCCTCGCCGTCTGCCACCGTCACCTGCAGCCGGTGGTGCCGCAGGGCGGCCGCACCGGTCTCGCCGGAGGCGCGCGGCCCAGCGAGGGCGCGGTGGTGCTGTCGCTGGAGCGGCTGAACCGGGTGCTGGACGTGGATCCCGCCGGCGCCACCATGGTGGTGGAGGCGGGCGTGGTGCTGGAACGGGCCCAGGAGGCGGCGCGCGAGGCCGGGATGTTCCTGCCCGTGGACCTGGGCGCCCGCGGCTCCTGCCAGGTGGGCGGCGTGCTCGCCACCAACGCCGGCGGCAACCGGGTGATCCGCTTCGGCATGGCGCGGGAGAACTGCCTCGGCCTCGAGGCGGTGCTGGCCGACGGCACCCGCGTGGGGCGCCTCGACCGCCTGCTCAAGAACAACGCCGGCGTCGATCTCGAGCGGCTGTTCGTGGGCTCGGAGGGGATCCTCGGCCTCGTCACCCGGGCGGTCCTGCGTCTCCAGCCGGAACCCCGCACCACCATGGCCGCCTTCTGCGGTCTCGTGGACTTCGACGCGGTGGTGACCCTGCTGCGACGGGCGCGGGCGCGGTTGGGCGGGCTGCTCACCGCCTTCGAGGCCATGTGGCCCGAGTACTACGATCTGATGATGGCGCGGGTGGCCCACCTGCGTCCGCCGCTCGCGGGCCGTCACGGCATGTACGTGCTGCTGGAGGCCCAGGGCTTCGACCCGGAGGGCGATCCGCCGCGCTTCCAGCGGCTCCTGGAGGAGATGGTGGAGGAGGGGCTGCTGGAGGATGCCGCCGTCGCCCGCTCCGAGGCGGACGTCCGCGCCTTCTGGGCGGTGCGCGACGCGGTGGCGGAGTTCCCCCTCCTCTTCGGCCGCGACCGCCACGTGAACTTCGATCTCGGCCTCGTCCCCGAGCGCACCCGGCCCTTCGTGGACGCGCTGCGCCGGGAGCTGCCGCGCCGCTTTCCCGGCATCACCGCCGTCTATTTCGGCCACCTCGGCGACGGCAACATCCACGTGGTGACGGGTCTGCCCGAAGGGGTGGACAAGCGGGCGGTGGAGGCGGTGGTCTACGAGACGGTGGGCGCCTTCGACGGCACCATCTCGGCCGAACACGGCATCGGCACCGTCAAGAAGCCATGGCTCCATCTGGTGCGCGGTGCGGCCGACGTGGCGGCCATGCGGCGGCTCAAGCGGGCCCTCGATCCCAACGGCATCCTCAATCCGGGCAAGCTCCTGGACGCCTAGCGGCCATCCCCTCACCGCCCGCCTCGGGCGGCGCCAGCGCCGGCCGCCGCCACAGCCGCACCAGTTCCACCCCGCCGAAGGCCAAGAGCGCCAGCATCAGCGGCAGCATGTAGTAGATGGCGCGGAAGGCCACCAGCGCCCCCAGCACCGCCGCCGCCAGCTCCGGTGCCGGATCCACCAGCAGCATCACCGCCCCCTCGAAGACGCCGAGACTGCCGGGCACGTGGGAGAGGAGACCGAGGCCGAGGGCGGCGACGAAGATGGCGAGGGTCTCGAAGAAGTGGAGTCCCAGCACGCCGGGCAGCAGCACGTGGAGCGTCGCCGCCACGCCCAGCAGATCGCCCACGCCGAGGGCCAGCAGGAAAAGGCTGGTGCCGAGGGAGGGCAGGTCCACCAGATGGCCGAGGATCCGCACCCGGCGGTGCAGGACCGCGCTCAGGAACACCACTACGGCCACGCCGGCGATGAGCAGACCGCCCACCACGCGCCACGGCCAGGTGCCGGTGCCCACCGCCCGCGCCAGCGGTTCGGGATCGAGGGCGAGGCCGAGGCCCACCAGCGTCACCAGGGCGAGGCCGAAGGTGGTGGAGAAGTAGACCTGGACGGTGACCACGTCCAGCAGACCGAAGCCGCGGGCGCCGTAGAGCTTGTAGCGGACGGTGGCGCCCACGAAGATGGCGAAGCCGGTGGCGTGGGCGATCCCCTGGGTGATGAAGGAGTAGAGGGCGACCACCGGCAACGCCAGACGCCGGCGGGTGTAGCGCACCGCGTGGTATTCGTAGCCCACCAGCGCCACGAAGCTGAGGGCGGTGAACAGGACCGCGAGCCCCACCCGCACGGGACCGATGGCGGCCAGCGCCGCCAGCAGATCGTCGAGGGTCACGTGGCGGGCCCAGCCGGCCAGCACCTCCACGGAGAAGGCGAGGAGCCCCACGCCCAGGAGGAGCGACAGCGCCTGCCGCAGCCGGAGCCGTCCCCGCCGCACCGCGGCCGGCGGCGGCGACGGTGGGGATGCGGCGGACGCGACCGTCCCCTCGGGACGGTCCACCACCTTCTCCTCGCGTGGGATGTCGCGGACGGCGGTCACTCCGGCCCCCCGGCGGCCCCGGTCATCCTGCGCGCGGAAGGTTGAGGATCGGTGAACGGACCGCAGGGCCCACAGCCGCGGGCGATCCAGTCGCGCACGCGGTAGCGCAGCACCTTGCCCATGGCGTTGCGGGGCAGCTCGTCCATGAAGACCACCGCGCGCGGATGCTTGAAGCGGGCGAGGCGGCCCTCGAAGAGGGCCAGCACCGCCGCCTCGTCGAGACCGGCATCGGCCCGCACCACCACCGCCACCGGGATCTCGCCCCAGCGCGGATCGGGACGCCCCACCACCACGGCGTCGCGGATGCGGGGATCGCTCTGCAACACCGCCTCCAGCTCCGCCGGATAGATGTTCTCGCCGCCGGAGATCACCACGTCCTTCTTGCGGTCGACGATCCAGAGATCACCGTGTCCGTCGAGCCGGCCCACGTCGCCGGTGCGGAACCAGCCGTCGAGGAAGGCCTCACGGGTGGCCGCCTCGTCGGCCCAGTATTCGTACATGACGTTGGGACCGCGGATCAGCACCTCGCCCGGCTCGCCCGGCGGCACGTCGCGCCCCCGTTCGTCCACCAGCCGCATCTCCACATGGAGCCCCGGCTTGCCGGTGGAGCCGGGCCGGGCGAGGGCGTCGTCGGCCCGCTGGTAGACGGCGATGGGTCCGGTCTCGGTGGAGCCGTAGACCTGGGCCGCCGGCACGCCGCGGCGGTTGAAGGCGTCCAGCAAATGACGCGGCACCACCTGCGAGCCGCAGGCGATCATGCGCAGGCTGGAGAGATCGGTGGACGACCACAGCGGATGATCCACCAGTGCCTGCATGGTGGCGGGCACCAGCACGGTCAGGGTCGGACGGGCGGCGGCGATGGCGGCGAGGGTGCGGGTGGCGTCGAAACGCTCCAGCAGCACCACCTCCGCGCCCACGTAGAGGGCCGGAGTGGTCTGGATGTTGAGGCCGCCCACGTGGAACATGGGCAACACCGTCAGCACCCGGTCGTCCGCACCGAGATCGTGCATGTGGACGGCGTTGAGGGCGTTCCAGAAGAGGGCCTCCTGGGTGAGCACCGCGCCCTTGGGGCGGCCGGTGGTGCCGGAGGTGTAGACCACCAGGAGCGGCGTCGAGAGGTCCACGTGGGGGTTGCGGTCGTCGCCCTCGACGGCGGCGAGCGCGTCCAGATGGGGCAGGTCCTCCGCCGGCGCCACCGTCACCGTCCGCAGCCGCGGGAGCCGGGCGGCGAGATCGCACCCGCGCAGCTCGTGTCCGGGCCCGCAGATCAGCAGCTCCGCGCCGGCATGGCGGAGGATCCACAGGTGTTCGGCCGGCGCCAGCCGCCAGTTGAGGGGCACCAGCATGGCGCCGAGACGGGCGGCGGCGAACAGCAGGACCAGCATGTCGGGATGGTTGTAGCCGAGCCAGGCGACGCGGTCGCCGCGGCCGACGCCGAGGGCGTGCTTCAGGGCCCGCGCCACCGCCCGCACCCGCCGGTCCAGATCCGCATAGGTGAGGACCCGCTCCGCGAAGCGGATGGCGGGGCGCTCCGGCTGGAAGGCGGCGTGGCGTTCGATCCACCGGCCGATGTCCATGAGACCCCCTCCCCGTCCCCGTCGCGTCTCAGCCCGCGAAGGGCTCGCCCCGCGCGCGGATCTCCTCCACCCGCGGATGGGCGACGTGGTAGAAGTGGCGGTCGCAGTACTTGCACACCGCCTCGCCGCCCTTCTCGAGGGTGATGAACTCCACCGGATGGCCGAGCACGCCGCCGCCACCGTCGCAGCGCACCTCCATCCGGTCGACGATCACCACCTCCTCGCCGTCGAGGATGTAATGCTCCTCGATCCCTTTACCCGCCGTCGCCGCAACCGACATGGAAGCCGTGTCTCCCGATGGTGAGGGCCGGGGCATGGATAGGCCGGACGCCCCCGCAGCGTCGAGTCCCGAAGCGGTCGCGGCCATCGAGATCCGCGGCCTACGCAAGGTCTACCGCGGCCAGGGCGGCCGACCGGACAAGGAGGCGCTGGCGGGCATCGACCTCACCGTCCCCCGCGGCGGCTTCTTCGGCCTGCTGGGCCCCAACGGCGCCGGCAAGTCCACCACCATCAACATCCTCGCCGGGCTGGTGACCAAGACCGCCGGCCGCTGCCGCATCCTCGGCGTCGACATCGACGCCCGCCCGCGCCTCGCCCGCCGGCTGATCGGGGTGGTGCCGCAGGAGCTCAACATCGACGCCTTCTTCACGCCGCGCGAGACGCTGGAGTACCAGGCGGGCCTCTACGGCGTGCCGAAGCCCCGCCGCCGCACCGACGAGCTGCTCGCCGCCCTGGATCTGGCCGACGTCGCCGACGCCTACGCCCGCACCCTCTCCGGCGGCATGCGGCGGCGGCTGCTGGTGGCCAAGGCGCTGGTCCACGACCCGCCGGTGGTGATCCTCGACGAGCCCACCGCCGGCGTCGACGTGGAGCTGCGCCGCCAGCTCTGGCGCTACATGAAGGAGCTCAACGCCCGGGGCACCACGGTGGTGCTCACCACCCACTATCTGGAGGAGGCGGAGGAACTGTGCGACACCATCGCCATCGTCGACCGCGGGCGGGTGGTGGCCTGTGATCGGACGGAACGTCTCCTCCACCGTCTCGACGAGAAGGAACTGACCCTGCGGGTGGACCCCCCGCCGGCGGACCTGCCTCCCGCGCTCGTGCGTCTCGGCTTCCGCCGCCTCGCCACCGGCGAGCTCGGGGTGCGGTACTCGCGTGGCCGCACCCGTGTGGATGCGCTGCTGGAGGCGGTGCGGGAGGCCGGCTTCCGCATTCTCGACCTGCGCACCCGCGAGCCCGATCTCGAGGAGGTGTTCCTGCGGCTGGTGGCCCGCGATCCCGGGCTGCGCGCCGGTGCACCCGCCGCCCCTTGACCTTCCCGTTCCCGGAAGGTCCAGATGTTCCCCCGACGGCGACCCACGGGGGAGTGCCATGCACGAGACGGCGACGGAGACCCGCGAGACCGTGCGGGAGATCGCCTTCCCGGTGGAGGGCATGAGCTGTGCCGCCTGCGCCGCGCGCATCCGCCGGGCGCTGGAAGGGGTGGAGGGCGTGCGTCGGGCGGAGGTGGACCTCGCCCTCGAGCGGGCGCGGGTGGAGGCGGATGGGGGCGTTCCGGTGGGCCGCCTCGTGGAGGCGGTGGAACGCACCGGCTACGGCGTGCCCCGCGAGACCGTGACCCTCGCCGTCGAGGGCATGAGCTGCGCCGCCTGCGTGCGCCGCATCGAACGGGCGCTCGCGGCGGTGCCGGGCGTGCTGGAGGCCCGCGTCAATCTCGCCCTCGCCCTGGCCGAGGTGGCGGTGGTCCCCGGCGCCGTCGAGGTCGCCGATCTGATCGCGGCGGTGCGTCGCGCCGGCTACGAGGCCCATCTGCGCGAGGAGACGCGACGGGAGGCGGAGGCCGGCGAAGGTGCACGCCGCTCCGAGGCGTTCCTCACCCTCGGGGCCGTGCTCCTCACCCTGCCGCTGGTGGCGCAGATGGTGGCGCGGCTGGTGGGCTGGCCCTTCCATCTCGCGCCCCTCGCGGAGCTGGTGCTGGCCACGCCCGTCCAGTTCGTCGCCGGCTGGCGCTTCTACCGCGGCGCCTGGAAGGCGCTCCGGGCCGGCAGCGGCAACATGGATCTCCTGATCGCCCTCGGCACCACCGCCGCCTACGCCTACAGTCTGTGGCTGGTGTGGGATCTGGGCGCGGCCGCCGCCGGACGGCTCTACTTCGAGGCCTCGGCCGCCATCGTCGCCGTCACCCGCATCGGCAAGTGGCTGGAGGAGCGGGCCAAGCGCAGCGCCGCCGAGGCCATCCGCCGGCTCATGGAGCTGCGGCCGGAGCGGGCCCGGGTGCGGCGCGACGGCACCGAGGTGGAAGTGCCGGTGGAGGAGGTGCGGGTCGGCGACCTGGTGCTGATCCATCCGGGCGAGCGGGTGCCGGTGGACGGCGTCGTCCTCGCCGGCGAGAGCGAGTTCGACGAATCCCTGGTCACCGGCGAGAGCCTGCCGGTGGCCCGCGGCGCGGGCGACACGGTGATCGCCGGCGCCGTCAACGGCAGCGGCTACGTGGAGATCCGTGCCACCCGTGTGGGCCGCGACACCACCCTCGCCCGCATCGCCCGGCTGGTGGCCCAGGCCCAGGCCGGCAAGGCCCCCATCCAGAAGCTGGTGGACCGGGTGGCGGCCGTCTTCGTGCCGGTGGTGGTGGGCATCGCCCTTCTCACCTTCACCGGCTGGCTGGTGGCCGGCGGCGGCTTCGAACAGGCGCTGGTGGCGGCCGTCTCGGTGCTGGTGATCGCCTGTCCCTGCGCCCTCGGCCTCGCCACGCCGGCGGCGCTGGTGGCCGGTACCGGCGCCGCCGCCCGCGCCGGCATCCTCGTCAAGGACATCGAGACGCTGGAGCGGGCCCACGCCGTCGACACGGTGGTCTTCGACAAGACCGGCACCCTCACCGAGGGGCGGCCCGACGTGGTGGCGGTGGTGGGCTTCGGCCGCGACGAAGGGGAGGTGCTGCGGCTCGCCGCCGCCGCCCAGCGCCGCAGCGAGCATCCCCTAGGCCGGGCGATGGTGCGGGAGGCCGAGGCCCGCGGTCTCGACCTGCCGGCGCCCGAGCGCTTCCGGGCGGTGCCCGGCCGCGGCATCGAGGCGGTGGTGGAGGGGACGCCGGTGCGCGTCGGCCGCCCCGGCTTCGCCACCTCCGGCATCACCGTGGATCCGGTCGTGGAGGCACGCGCGGCGGCGCTGGAGCGGGAGGGGACGACCGTCACCTGGGTGGTGGCCGACGGTGCGGTGATCGGCCTCGTGGCCCTCGCCGACCGGGTACGGCCGGATGCGGCGGAGGCGGTGCTGCGCCTGCGCGCCCGCGGGCTCCTGGTGGTGATGATGTCCGGCGACAACCGGACCACCGCCGAGGCGGTGGCGGCGCGGCTGGGCATCGACCGGGTGCTCGCTCCGGTGCCGCCGGAGGAGAAGGCGGCGCGGGTCGTGGAACTGCAGCGGGAGGGACGCACCGTCGCCATGGTGGGCGACGGGGTCAACGACGCGCCGGCGCTGGCGGCGGCGGAGGTGGGCATCGCCATGGGCTCGGGCACCGACGTGGCCATGGAGACGGCCGGCATCACCCTGATGCGGCCGCGGCCGGTGCTGGTGCCGGCGGCCCTCGACATCGCCCGCCGCACCCGCCGCAAGATCCGCCAGAACCTCTTCTGGGCCTTCGCCTACAACGTCACCGGCATCCCCGTCGCCGCGGCGGGGCTGCTGGATCCGGCGGTGGCGGCCTTCGCCATGGCCTTCTCGAGCGTGAGCGTGGTCACCAACGCCCTGCTGCTGCGGCGCTGGGTTCCGGACATCGTGGAGGAGGAGAGCCATGAACATCGGCGAGGCGGCGAAGCGCGCGGGGCTGCCCGCGAAGACGCTGCGCTACTACGAGGAGATCGGCCTGGTGGTGCCGAGCGGGCGGCGGGCGAACGGGTATCGTGACTACAGCGAGCGGGACGTCCACCTGCTGCGCTTCGTCCAGCGCGCCCGCGCCCTCGGCTTCTCGGTGGCGGACTGCCGGGAACTGCTGGCCCTCTATCTCGACCCCGGCCGCTCGGCGGCGGAGGTCAAGCGGCTGGCGCTGGCCCGCATCCGCGAGATCGAACGCCGCATCCGCGAGCTGGAGGCGATGAAGCGGGCGCTCGAACATCTCGCCGAGAAGTGCCACGGCGAGGACCGGCCGGACTGCCCCATCCTCGACGATCTGGCGGCGGAGGAGACGGAGACGGCGCCGGCGCCGGCGGCGTGATCGCGGCCGCCGCGGGCTCCCGGAACCGACCGCGAAGGTGGTGCCGCCGCTAGGCGGCCCCGTCCGGATCCACGATCTTCCCCGGGTTCATGATGCCGTGGGGATCGAGGGCGCGTTTGAGGGCGCGCATGGCCGCCACCGCCTCCGGTCCCAGCTCGCGGGCGAGCCACACCTTCTTGCCGAGCCCCACGCCGTGCTCGCCGGTGCAGGTCCCCTCGGCGGCCAGCGCCCGTTCCACCAGCCGCGCGTTGAAGGCGCGCACCCGCGCCCACTCCTCCTCCGCCCGCGGATCCACCAGCAGGATCACGTGAAAATTGCCGTCGCCCACGTGGCCGAGGATGGTGGCGGGCATGCCGAGCTGGTGCAGATCGGCGCGGGCGGCCCGGATCTGTTCCGGCAGCCGCGAGACCGGCACGCACACGTCGGTGACCCAGGGCTCGGCGCCGGGACGGAGCGCCTTGGCGGCGTAGAAGGCGTCGTGACGGGCCCGCCACAGCCGCCGCATCTCCTCCGGCCGCGTCGCCCAGCGGAAGGCGGTGCCGCCGTGGGCGCGGGCGATCTCGCCGGCGAGCTCCGCCTGCTCCCGCACCGAGGCCTCGCTGCCGTGGAACTCGTAGAACAGGGTCGGTACCGGGGCGAGATCGTCGAGACGGGCGAAGTCGATGCAGGCCCGCATCTGCAGCTCGTCCAGGAGTTCGATGCGGGCCACCGGGATGCCCGTGGCCACCGTCTCCACCACCGCGTCCACCGCCGCCTCCACCGAGGGAAAGGCGCAGACCGCGGCGGCCGTCCGCTCCGGCCGCGGCCACAGCCTCAGGGTGAGTTCGGTGATGACGCCGAGGGTGCCCTCCGAGCCCAGGAACAGGCGGGTGAGGTCGTAGCCGGCCGCCGACTTGCGCGCGCGGGTGCCGGTGCGCAGCACCCGCCCGCCCGGCAGCACCACCTCCAGCGCCAGCACGTTCTCCCGCATGCCGCCGTAGCGGACGGTGGTGGTGCCGGTGGCGCGGGTCGCCGCCATGCCGCCGAGCGTGGCATCGGCCCCGGGATCCACCGGGAAGAACAGGCCGCTGTCGCGCAGATGCTCCTCCAGCCGGCGGCGGGTGACGCCGGGCTGCACCACCGCGTCCATGTCCTCCACCTGGACGGCGAGGATGCGGTCCATGCGGGAGAGATCGAGACAGACGCCGCCCTCGGGGGCCAGCACGTGACCCTCGAGGGAGGTGCCGGCCCCGAAGGGCACGACCGGAACGCGCGCTTCGTGGCAGCGGGCCAGCACTTCGGCCACCTCGGCGGTGCTCTCGGGCCAGATCACCAGCTCCGGCGGCATGGCCGGATGCCACGCCTCGCCACGACCGTGCTGGGCCCGCACCGTGGGATTGCGCGAGGCACGCGGGCCGAAACGGGTCTCCAGCTCGGCCAGCACCCCTTCACGGGCGGCGGATGGGACCTCGGCGGACACGACGGATCGCCCCTTCCCGCACCACCCCCGCTGTGGCACGGAACGGGACGGCAGGGAAGAGCATATCCGCGTATGGGGCGATTGCCTCGCTCGTGTGTCGCGTGCAAGGTTACGGCAAGGTTGCCGTGCCACGGGGGGAAGCGGCGGGACATCGATCCGGGGGAGGATGCCTTCGATGGAACGCACGCACGAGAGGATCCGGGAGGTCGGGCGCCGGCTGCTGGGCGTGTCGCTGCTCGCCCTCGGCTGGCTCGTGGCACCGGCGACGATCTCCCCGTGGCCGGCCGCGGGCGGCGTCGCCTGGGCCGACGAGGACGTGGACGAGTCCGACGAGGATCGGGACGACGACCGGGACGACGATCGGGACGAGGACGACGATTCCGACGATGATGCGTCGGATTCGGACGACGGAGGAGACGACGGGGACGAGGACGCCACTTCCGACGGGGACGACGCCCCCTCCGGCAGCGGGTCCGACGGCACCGAGGCCTCCGACGACGGTGCGGGCTCCGGAACCGACGATGACGACGGGGACGACGACGGGAACCCGGACGACGGAGACGACGACACCGCTGGCGGGGAAGAGGACGGGGCCTCCGACGAGGAGGGTCCCTCCGGTGAGGAGGACGACGGCTCCGCGGACGACGGGAGCGACGACGGGCCCGACGGTTCCGCCGAGGGCGAAGACGACGGGAGTGCGTCGGACGGTTCCGGCGACGGCCCGTCCGACGACGATCCGTCTTCCGACGACGACGCCGATGGCGGGGCCGGCGGAACCCCGGACGACGGTGGTTCCGGTGGATCCGCGGACGCCGATGACGGTGATTCCGCCGACGACGGCGATGCCGGGGGCCCGGAAGGGAGCCCCGCACCCGACGGGGACGGAGTCCCGTCCGACGGCGAGGATGGGCCGGACGACGATTCCGGAGGCGGGGACGACGACGGCGGCGACGAGGGTCCGGACGGTTCCGACCGCTTCGACGACGGGGACCGGCACGGCGGGGGATCGGCGGACGCGGTCCCCGGCCTCGACGAGGGCGGCGATCCGAGCGATCTCTACGAGCCGATCCCGGAAGAGGAGGAGGAGATCATCCTGAGGCTGCGCTGGAGATCGTGACGGTGGATCGGACCGGGAGGAGGCTGTGCTCCGCCGTGGTGGTGATCGCGGGACTGCTGGGTTGTGCGCCCTCCCCCGGCGGCCGCCCGGATCCGGCCCCGTCCCTTTCCCTGACCCGGCTGCTGCGGCAACCCGCCTGGGCCCGCACCCTCCAGTGGACGCTGGAGACCCGGCGCAGCGGCGAGCCGGTGACGGTGCGCCACGCCGTCCCCGGCCGCATCGTGGTGCTGCGGACCTACCGTCGACGCGACGGCCGCTGGTGCCGCCGGTTCCGCGTGGAGGCGGCGGGTCATCCCACCCTCACGGGCTTCGCCTGCCGCGACGACGCCGGCCGCTGGCGCCTGCGCCCGGACCCCTTCGCCGGCCAGATCCGAACGGGGCGCCGCAGCGGGGCTCAAGGCCCGGAAGCGCGCTGACGGCGGACCTCCGCCTCCAGCGCCAGCACCTCCTCCTCGCTCATGCCGAAATGATGGCCGATCTCGTGCATGAGCACGTCGAAGACCACCTCCTCGAGACTGCAGCCCCGCTCGCACCATTCGTGGAGGATGGGCATGCGGTAGAGGTGGATCATCTCCGGTTCCTCGGGCGGCAGGGCGAGGGCATGGCGCTCGCCCACCGGCACGCCGCGATAGAGACCGGTGAGCTCCAGCGGATCCTCGATCTCCAGGGAATCCAGCGTGGCCTCGTCGGGCCAGTCCTCCACCTTCACCGGCACCACCGCCACCAGCCGGCGGAAGGGCTCCGGCAGCTCCCGCAGCAGCTCGCGGGCGACGGTGGCGATGTCGTCGAGGGTGGGCGGGTACATGGCCCCCGGCCAGGCGCCGTCCTCCGGCCTCACCCTCCGTCCTCCTCCATCCGCACCGTCTCGATACCCCGCGCCGCGAGCCGCTCGGCGAGGCGGGTGCGCGCGGCTTCCAGCCGGACGGGATCGGCGCCGCGGAAGACGGCGTGGGTGCCCACGCGGCCCTGCCGGTAGAAGGGATAGCTGCCGATCTCGAGATCGGGAAAGGTGCGCTGCACCTCCGCCAGCACCACGGCCACCTCGCCCTCCGGGGCCAGGACCAGGAGGGTGCGCGCGGCGAGGGGCGGCCCGCCGACGAGGCCGGATCGCAGGGTCTCGAACATGGCCCGCGCCACCTCGGGAATGCCGGCCAGCACGTAGACGTTGTCCACGCGGAAGCCGGGCGCGGCGCTCACCGGATTGTCCACGAGCTCGGCCCCCTCCGGCACCTCGGCCATCTTGAGGCGGGCGGGGTTGAGCCGTTCCGCACCGTACCAGGTCCGAAGCCGCCGCTCCGCTTCGGGATCGCGGACCAGCCGGCGGCCGAAGGCGCGGGCGACGGCGCGGGCGGTGACGTCGTCGTGGGTGGGGCCGATGCCGCCGGTGGTGAACACCAGATCGTAACGGCGCCGGCAGGTGTTGACGGCCTCGGCGATGGCGTCGATCTCGTCGGGCACCACCCGCGCCTCGCGCAGCCGGATGCCGAGGGCGGCCAGCTCCCGCGCGAGATGGGGGAGATTGGCGTCGCGGGTGCGGCCCGAGAGGATCTCGTTGCCGATGACGATGACCGCGGCGGTGCGCGGGAGCCCTGCCCTCTCCATCATGTCGCCGTCCCGAGGAGCGAACGGTGCGTCTTCCCCGCCCCCTGCACGAAGGCATCCTGCTGCGACGCTATAGGCGCTTTCTCGCCGATGTCGAGCTCGCGGACGGCACCGCCGTCACCGCCCACATCGCCGATCCCGGCCGCCTGCCCGGTCTCGCCGTCCCCGGCGCCCGCGTGTTCCTCTCCCACGATCCGGCGCCCCACCGGCGCCTCGCCTGGACGGTGCGGCTCATCCTCCAGGACGGGCGGCCGGTGGCGGTGGACAGCCGCAATCCCAACCGGCTGGTGCGGGAGGGGCTGGAAGCGGGACGGCTCGCGGTGGGCGCGGTGCGCCGCGTCCGCCCCGAGCCCCGCGCCGGCGCCGGCACCCGCCTCGACTTCCTGGTGGAGCGCGCCGACGGCGACCCGCTGTGGATCGAGGTGAAGGGGGTCACCTGGCACCGCGGCGGCGGCCTCGCCGCCTTTCCCGACGCCCCCACCGCCCGCGGCCGCCGCCATCTGGAGGTGCTGACCGATCTCGCCGCCCGTGGTGCGGCGACGCTGCTGCTGTTCGTGGCCCAGCGCGGTGACGTGGACCGCTTCACCGCCGCCGCCGACGTGGATCCCGATTATGCCGCGGCCCTGGCGCGGGCACGGGCGGCCGGCGTGCAGGTGGAGGCGTGGTGCTGCCATGTCAACTTTCGCGAGATCATACTCGACAGAACGATACCGGTGGTTTAATCCGGGGGCATGGACACCCCCTCTCCCGCGGCCGTCGATCGTCTCGCCCGCTTCGGCCTCGCCGTGGAGCCGGCCGACGGCGGCTTCGTGCTGCGGGGCGGGACCTATCCGCTGCGCCATCTGCTGCGGGAGGCGGGCGGCCGCTGGGATGCCGCCGCACGGGTCTGGCGGCTGGACGGGGAGGCCCTGACGAGGCTCGCCGGGCGTCTGGAGACCCTCGCGGAGGCCGGTGGCCTCGCCGAACGTCCCGCCAACTTCGCCGCGGACGGGGAGGCGGCGCGGCCGGAGGGCCGGGGACGTCCCCACTATCACGGCCATCGCCGGCGGCTCCGCGAACGCTTCCTGCGGGCCTCCGGGGAGGCGCTGGCCGACTACGAGCTCCTGGAGCTGCTCCTGTTCTTCTCCGTCTGGCGGCGCGACACCAAGCCCATCGCCAAGGACATGCTGGCGCGCTTCGGCTCGCTGGGGGCGGTGCTGGCGGCGGATCCCGCGCGCTATCGCGAATGCTTCGGTCTCGATCCCACCGCCGCGGGCGAGGGCGCGGCGCGGCAGGTGCGCGAGGACGACCTGCTGTTCACCCGGGTGCTGCTCAAGGCCGTCTACGAGCTGCACAAGCGGGTGCTGGCGGAGGCGGTGCGGGAGCGGGAGGTGATCTCGAGCTGGTCGGCCCTGCTGCGCTATCTGGAGGGGACGCTGGCCCACGAGCCGCGCGAACAGTTCCGGGTGCTGTTCCTCGACCGCAAGAACCGGCTCATCGCCGACGAGGTGCAGGGGCGGGGCACCGTCGACCACACGCCCCTCTACCCGCGGGAGGTGGCGAAGCGGGCGCTGGAGCTGGGCGCCTCGGCGGTGATCCTGGTCCACAACCATCCGAGCGGGGACCCCACCCCCTCCGAGGCCGACGTGGCCATGACCCGGCGGGTGGTGGAGGCGCTGGCGGCGGTGGGCGTGACGGTCCACGACCATGTGGTGGTGGGGAGGGGGCGCCACACCAGCTTCCGCGCCGCCGGTCTGCTGTAGGACCCACGGTTTCCCGCCCTTCCTCCGCACTATATTTAGCGGCAGCGACAACCCCCGGACGGAAGCGAGTTCTCCATGGCGGACGCGGCAACCCGACAGCGCGAGACGGACGAGCGCCAGCGCGCCCTCGAGGCCGCCATCGCCCAGATCGAACGGGCGTTCGGCAAGGGCTCGGTGATGCGGCTCGGCCGCAGCGACCAGAAGATCGAGATCGAGACCATCTCCACGGGCTCGCTGGGGCTCGACATCGCCCTCGGCGTGGGCGGCCTGCCGCGCGGGCGCGTGGTCGAGATCTTCGGCCCCGAGAGTTCGGGCAAGACCACCCTCGCCCTCCACGTGATCGCCGAGGCCCAGCGGGAAGGCGGCGTGTGCGCCTTCGTCGACGCCGAGCACGCGCTGGATCCCACCTATGCGGCGGCGCTCGGGGTGGATCTGGACAATCTCCTCATCAGCCAGCCCGACACCGGCGAACAGGCGCTGGAGATCACCGACACGCTGGTGCGCAGCGGTGCCGTCGACGTGATCGTGGTGGACAGCGTGGCGGCGCTGGTGCCCAAGGCCGAGCTCGAGGGGGAGATGGGGGACGCCCACGTGGGCCTGCAGGCGCGGCTCATGAGCCAGGCGCTGCGCAAGCTCACCGCCTCCATCAGCCGCTCGCGGACGCTGGTGATCTTCACCAACCAGATCCGCTCCAAGATCGGGGTGCCCTTCGGCAACCCCGAGACCACCACCGGCGGCAACGCCCTCAAGTTCTACGCCTCGGTGCGGCTGGACGTGCGCCGCATCGGCCAGATCAAGGACCGCGACCGGGTGATCGGCAACCAGACCCGGGTCAGGGTGGTCAAGAACAAGGTCGCGCCGCCCTTCCGCCAGGTCGAGTTCGACATCGTCTACGGCAAGGGCATCTCCAAGGCCGGCGAGCTGCTCGACCTCGGCGTCAAGGCCGGCATCGTCGAGAAGTCCGGTTCCTGGTACGCCTTCGACGGCCAGCGCATCGGCCAGGGCCGCGAGAACGCCAAGGCCTTCCTCGAGGCCCATCCCGAGATCGCCGGCGAGATCGAGCGCCGGCTCCGGGAGAACGCCGGCATCGTCGCCAGTACGCCCGGCTACGACCTCGCCGCCGAGGAGCCGGTCCTCGACTGACGCCACCGCCCCAGCCCACGGACGGACCATGCCGACCACCAACGAGATCCGCAGCCTGTTCCTCGACTATTTCCGCCGGCACGACCATGAGATCGTGCCCTCGAGTCCCCTCGTGCCCCACAACGACCCGACGCTGCTGTTCACCAATGCCGGCATGGTCCAGTTCAAGAACGTCTTCACCGGCGTGGAGACGCGGCCCTACCGGCGCGCCGCCACCGCCCAGAAGTGCGTCCGCGCGGGCGGCAAGCACAACGATCTGGAAAACGTGGGCTACACCGCGCGGCACCACACCTTCTTCGAGATGCTCGGCAATTTCTCATTCGGAGACTATTTCAAGGAGGGGGCGATCGAACTCGCCTGGAAGCTGGTCACCAGGGAGTTCGGACTGCCGGAGGACCGGCTGCTGGTGACCGTCTACGTGGAGGACGACGAGGCGTTCGAGCTCTGGAAGAGGATCGCCGGCCTCCCGGAGGAGCGGATCATCCGCATCGCCGGTTCCGACAATTTCTGGATGATGGGCGACACCGGCCCCTGCGGCCCCTGTTCGGAGATCTTCTGGGACCACGGGCCGGAGGTGCCCGGAGGTCCGCCCGGCAGCGCCGAAGCGGAGGGCGACCGTTTCATCGAGATCTGGAACCTGGTGTTCATGCAGTACGAGCAGCTCCCGGACGGCCGCCGGGTGCCGCTGCCGAAGCCCTCCATCGACACCGGCATGGGCCTCGAGCGTATCGCCGCGGTGCTGCAGGGGGTGCACGACAACTACGAGATCGACCTGTTCCAGAAGATCATCCGGCGCTCGGTGGAGCTCACCGGCAAGCCCTTCGAGGGCCGTTTCCGCCCCTCCCACAAGGTGGTGGCGGACCATCTGCGCGCCGCCGCCTTCCTCGTCGCCGACGGCGTGATGCCGGCCAACGAGGGGCGCGGCTACGTGCTCCGGCGGATCATGCGCCGGGGCATGCGCCACGCCCACTTCCTGGGCGCCAGCGAGCCGCTCATGTGGCGGCTGCTGCCGGTCCTCGTGGAGGAGATGGGCACCGCCTATCCCGAGCTGGTACGGGCCGAGTCGCTGATCCGCGAGGTGCTGCGGCTGGAGGAGACCAACTTCCGCCGCACGCTGGAACGGGGGCTGCGCATCCTGGAGGAGGAGCTGGCGAAGCTGCCGGCGGGGGCGCCGCTGCCGGGCGAGGTGGCCTTCCGTCTCTACGACACCTATGGCTTTCCCCTCGATCTCACCCAGGACATCCTCCGCGGCGAGGGGCGCGGCGTCGACGTCGAGGGCTTCGAGCGCTGCATGGCCCGCCAGCGCGAGGCGGCGCGGCGGGCGTGGAAGGGCTCCGGCGCCCGGGCGGTGGAGCGCATCTGGTTCGAGGTCCGCGAGGAGCACGGCCCCACCGAGTTCGTGGGCTATGTGAGCCCCACCGCCGAGGCGCGCATCCTCGCCATCGTCCGCGACGAGCGCCGGGTGGAGCGGGCGCGGGCCGGCGAGCGCGTCGAGATCGTGGTCAACCAGACCCCCTTCTACGGCGAGGCCGGTGGTCAGATCGGCGACACCGGCACCATCCGCGTGGGCGAGGCGCGGGTGCGGGTGGAGGACACGCAGAAGCCGCTGCCCGATCTCCACGTCCACATCGGCGTGGTGGAGACCGGCGAGATCCGGGTGGGGGAGGTGGCCGAGCTCGCCATCGACGTGGATCGTCGCGACGCGCTCCGGCGCGCCCATTCCGCCACCCATCTGCTGCACGCGGCCCTCAGACGGCATCTCGGCACCCATGTGGTGCAGAAGGGCTCGCTGGTGGCTCCCGACCGGCTGCGCTTCGACTTCGCCCACACCAGGGCGGTCTCGGCCGACGAGCTCGCCGCCATCGAGGACGAGGTCAACGCCATGGTCCGCCAGAACGGCGAGGTGCGGGTGCGGATCATGGGTCTCGAGGAGGCGCTGCAGTCGGGCGCCATGGCCCTCTTCGGCGAGAAGTACGGCGACGAGGTGCGGGTGGTGGCCATGGGCGAGCGGCCCGAGGACGGCGCTCCGTATTCCGTCGAGCTGTGCGGCGGCACCCATGTGGCGCGCACCGGCGACATCGGCTATGTGCGGCTGGTGGCCGAGGCCGCCGTGGCCTCGGGCATCCGGCGCATCGAGGCCCTCACCGGCGAGGCGGCGGTGCGCCGGGCACGGGAGCGCGAGACGCTGCTGGAGGGCGTGTCCTACACTCTCAGGGTGCCGGCGGAGCAGCTCCCGGCCCGCCTCGACCAGCTGCTCGAGGAGCGCCGGCGGCTGGAGCGCGAGATCTCGGAGCTCAAGCGCAGGCTGGCGCTCGGCGGGGCGGCCGCCGCACCGGAGGTGGAGGAGGTGGCCGGCATCCGCTTCGTGGGCCGGGTGCTGGAGGGCGTGCCGCCGAAGGAGCTGCGCGCGGCGGCCGACCAGCTGCTGCAGAGGATCGGCCCGGGCGTGGTGACGCTGGTGTCGGTCAACGAGGGCAAGGCGTCGGTGGTGGTGGCGGTCGCGAAGGATCTCACCGACCGGCTGGATGCCCGCGAGCTGGTGCGCCGGGCGGTGGAGGTGCTGGGCGGTCGCGGTGGTGGCGGCCGTCCCGACTTCGCCCAGGGCGGCGGCCCACGGGGTGAGAAGGCGAAGGAGGCGGTGGAGGGGGTGAAACAGAACGTTTCACTTCCAATGCACAATTTCATACATTTTTCTAAATAGTTGTCCTTCTTGTATTATGGAGATATCCTAGATGCCCGGCGTAAGTCTAACCGACGACGAGCGTAATTTGTTGCGGCGCTGGCAACACGGACAATATCCTTATCCAACGCTTCGAGCTATTCACATTTCTTCCTCGGGAAATAGCACCGATGCTGGTTTACGTGGGATAAGAAACCTCGATATCGAATTCAGATATCCAATAACTGCGATTGCGGGGCCAAACGGCTCCGGAAAGAGTACTATTCTCGCACTGTCTGTGCTCGCATTTCATAGCATATTGGGCTATGCTCCCTTTAACGCGCTTCGCAAGCCCGACTCGGAAGGTACGTCATATTATACCTTTCGGGATTTCTTCTATCGCGGGCCGGTCGATCCAGATGTTACAGGCGTCTCAATTCAATGGGATTACCGTGGCAAACGTAGCCGCGGCTCCGAGATCGAAGACTGGAAGCTTTCCATAAAGAAGGGAAAAAAGAAATGGATGAATTATGATAAGCGCCCTAAGAGACCTGTTGATTATTTTGGGTTGTCGAGATGTATACCAGCATTTGAGGTTAGAACTTTGAAAAACCTTTTTAAGGCACGTATCGATACAGATCCCACCTCTTTGCTTACTGATGATATGCTACAACGATTTTGCGACATTCTAGGGTCTAATTATAGCAGTACCCTTTTGCATAAAAAATCTCGTTATCATTTGCGCTCATGTGAAACAGTTAGTGGTCACACATATTCAAGTTTCAATATGGGAACAGGAGAGGACGCCGTTCTACAGATTTTGTGGATGTTAGATAAAGCATATAAAGGAAGCCTAATTGCTATCGAGGAAATTGAAGTCGGAATTCATCAAAATGCGTTGAAAAAGTTATGTAAGCATTTCGTTGAAATTGCCAGGAGAAAATCACTTCAAATTATTATCTCTACTCATTCTGATGTAGTGTTTGATGCTCTTCCAAGAATCTCGCGAGTTTACATCGAAAAACTTGGGGAAGATCATAGAGTTATTTATGAACCTACTGCACGCTACGCAATGGCGAGATTGTCCAACGTACAAAAACCTGAGGTTGAGATATACTGTGAAGATGATGCAGCGGAGGAATTTCTCAAAGCGTACCTTCCAGCAGAATTGCGAAAGCGCATTCGTATTACGTCTATTGGTTCACATAGTGAGATACCGAAAGCTCTTATATGGCATAGAAAGTTGAATAAGGCAGAAAAATGCCTAGCAGTTTTTGATGGGGATGTCGAGGATAAGTATTTACAGAGATATCTCGACGAGTTGAAAGAATATTATGATGAAAATTTCGTTAAAGATGCAATCTACAAATTGCCAGGTAATACTTCCCCAGAGAAGTATGTTATTAACATACTGCGTACTGACGAGGCTATAACGAAATTATCTGGGATGTGGAGGGCAGAAAATGGAGAAGTTCGGTCTAGATTGGAAGAGGCGTGCGCAATCTATGATTGCCATGAGTCTGTGAATTTTCTAGCAATGTCTTTTGCATTGAACAGAGAGCAAACATGGAGAGATTTGGTTCGAGTTTCATCTGAAATTGACAGAGAGGGCCGAGAAAGTATTGTCGGTTGGATTGAAAGAGCTCTTGCTATTAAAGGCCCTATCAGCTGATGGCGTATTGTGATTGAAAAAATTGCGTTTATCTTTTGAGAGTGTTCTTATTATTTGAATCTGAAGAAGTGGCGGGATCGGTCAACTTGCACATAGCAAAGAAGTTATACTGGCAGGGAGCCTCACCCCAATGTCGGGATGCTCCACTCCGGCCCCTGGGGCTTCTCCGGCCAGCGGGCGGTGATCGCCTTGAGCCGCGTGTAGAAGCGGATCCCCTCCATGCCGTGGGTGTGGTGGTCGCCGAACAGCGAGCGCTTCCAGCCGCCGAAGCTGTGATAGGCCACCGGCACCGGAATCGGCACGTTGATCCCCACCATGCCGATCCGCACCGCATTGGCGAACTCACGCGCCACCCCGCCGTCGCGGGTGAAGATCGCCACGCCATTGCCGTACTCGTGCGCGTTGATGATCTCCACCGCCTTCTCGAGCGTCGGCATGCGCACCACCGACAGCACCGGGCCGAAGATCTCGTCCCGGTAGATCCGCATGTCCGGCGTGACCCGGTCGAACAGGGAGCCGCCGATGAAGAAGCCGTTCTCGTAGCCCTGCATGCGGAAGTCGCGGCCGTCCACCACCAGCTCCGCGCCCTCCTCCACGCCGAGGTCGATGTAGCGGCGCACCCGCTCCAGGTGCTCCCGCGTCACCAGTGGCCCCATCTCCACGCCGGGCTCGGTACCCGGGCCGATGCGGATCTGCCGCACCTTGGGCGCCAGCTTCTCGATCAGCCGGTCGGCCACCTCGTCGCCGATGGGCACCGCCACCGAGATCGCCATGCAGCGCTCGCCCGCCGAGCCGTAGGCCGCACCGTAGAGGGCGTCGACCGCCTGGTCGAGGTCGGCGTCGGGCATGATCACCATGTGGTTCTTGGCGCCGCCCAGCGCCTGCACCCGCTTGCCGTGCGCCGTGCCGGTCTTCCACACGTACTCGGCCACCGGCGTCGAGCCGACGAAGGAGACCGCCGCGATGTCCGGATGGGCGAGGATCGCGTCCACCGCCTCCTTGTCGCCGTTGACCACGTTGAACAGCCCCTCGGGCACGCCCGCCTCGATCGCCAGTTCGGCCAGCCGCATGGGGCAGGAGGGATCCTTCTCCGACGGCTTGAGCACGAAGCCGTTCCCCGTGACCAGCGCCAGCGGCGCCATCCAGAGCGGGATCATGGCCGGGAAGTTGAAGGGCGTGATGCCCGCGCACACGCCCAGCGGATGGCGCTGGGAGACGAGGTCCACGCCGGTGCCGACGTTCAGGCTGAATTCGCCCTTGAGCAGGTGCGGCGCGCCGCAGGCGAACTCCACCACCTCGAGGCCGCGGATGATCGAGCCCTTCGAGTCCTCGAGGGTCTTGCCATGTTCCTCGGTGATCAGGCGCGCGAGCTCGTCCATGTGCTTCTCGATCAGTTCCTTGTAGCGGAACATGACGCGCGTGCGGCGGATGATCGGCAGCGCCGCCCAGGCCGGCTGCGCCTTCTTCGCCGCCTGCACCGCCCGGTCCACCTCCGCGGCGGTGGCGAAGGCCACCCGGCCCGTCCGTTCTCCCGTCGCCGGATCGTGGATGGGACCGAAGCGGCCGCTCTCACCCGCCACGTGCCGGCCGCCGATGAAATGTCCGATGTCCTTGGCCATCGATGCGCTCCCCCGTGCCCCGCGTGCACGACCGGCCACCTTCTAGCCTCCCGCCGGCGACGCGTCGAGGCCGCTCCGCCCCCGTTCCACGGTGCCCGCCGTCGCACCCGGGCCCTTGTCCCCGTCCCGGCGCCGTTCCATATGGCCGTCGGGATCTCAACGGGGTGCGCCGGGAAGGCGCTGAGAGCCGCGTAGCCTCGCGGCAACCCGTCGAACCTGATCCGGTTCGTACCGGCGGAGGGAATTGAGATGCCGACACCGCGGTGCCCGCATCGTCCCCCGACCGGCCGCGCTCCGGGGGACGGTCATGGGCGGGACTGAGAGCGACCGCGAGCTTCCCCGTCGTGCCGGCGAGCTGCTGGAGCGGGTGCGCGCCCGCGGACCGCGGGTGCACGTGCTCACGAGCCCCGTCGCCGCCCGCCGCTCCGCCGACACCCTCGCCGCCGTCGGCGCCGAACCCTCCATGACGGCGCGCCCGCGCGATCTCCCCGACTTCCTCGCCGCCGCCGACGCGCTGGTGGTCAATCTCGGCATGCTCGAGCACGACCGCGAGATCGCCGTGGATCTCGCGACGGCGGTGGCGGAGGCGCGACGTCTGCCGTGGCTGCTGGACCCGGTGAAGCTGGAAATGGCCGGCGCGCGCGGCCGCCTGGCCCGCACCCTCCTCGCCCGCAGCCCCGCCGCCGTCCGCCTCAACCGGAGGGAGGCGGCCCATTTGGCCGGCCGCGGGCCGGCGGAGATCGCCGCCGGGGCGCGCCGCCTCCGCACCGTGCTGGCCGTCACCGGTCCCGTCGATCTCGTCACCGACGGCCACCGGCGCGTGGCGATCGCCCGCGGCACGCCGCGGCTGGACCGGATCACCGCCACCGGCTGCGCCCTCTCGGCACTGGCCGGCGCCTTCCTCGCCGTCGAGGCCGACGCCTTTCTCGCCATCGCGGCGGCGCTGCTGGTCTTCGCCGTGGCGGCGGAGGTGGCGGACGCGCGCGCCGCCGGTCCCGGCACCCTGGCGGTCCACCTGTTGGACGCCCTCGCCGACCTCGACCCCGCCACCCTCCGCGAGGGGAGCGATCCGCGATGAGACCCGCCCTCGATCTCCGCCTCTACGCCATCCTCGACCCGGACCGGACGGGCGGGTGCGATCCCGTGGCCCTCGCCGAGGCGGCGGCTCGCGGCGGCGCCACCCTCCTCCAGCTCCGCGACAAGGGTCGGAACACCCGGCGGGCGGTGGCGCTGGCGCGGACACTCCTGGCCCGGCTCACGCCGCTGGGCGTGCCCCTCGTCGTCGACGACCGGGTGGACGTGGCGCTGGCCGCCGGGGCCGCCGGCGTCCATCTCGGTCGCGAGGACATGGCGCCGGAGGATGCCCGTCGTCTGCTGGGGCCGCGGGCGGTGATCGGCGTCACCGCCCACCGTCCGCAGGAGGTGGACGCCATCGATCCCGCCGTCGCCGACTACGCCGGCCTCGGCCCCGTCCATCCCACCGCCACCAAGGATCCCGGGGATCCTCCGCTGGGCCCGGAGGGGCTCGCACGGCTGATCGCCCGCCTGCGCGCCCGTGCGCCCGGCTTTCCGGTGGTGGGCATCGCCGGCATCACCGCCGCCAACGCCGCCGAGGTGATCCGCGCGGGTGCCGACGGCGTGGCGGTGATCTCCGCCATCTTCATGGCCGAGGACGTGGAGGCGGCGGCCCGCCGCCTGCGCGCCGCGGTCGATTCCGCCCTCGAAGCCCGGAGGACCTCGCCATGAGCGTGCCCACGGCCCTCACCATTGCCGGTTCGGATTCCGGCGGTGGTGCCGGCATCCAGGCCGACCTCAAGACCTTCTCGGCGCTCGGCGTCTACGGCGCCTCGGTACTCACCGCGCTCACCGCGCAGAACACCCGGCAGGTGACGGCGATCCACGACGTGCCGGCGGCGTTCGTCGCCCGCCAGATCGACGCCGTGTTCGAGGACATCCGCATCGACGCGGTGAAGATCGGCATGCTCTCGCACGTGCCGATCATCGAGGCGGTGGCCGAGCGCCTGCGCCACTGGCGGCCGCGCTGGATCGTGCTCGATCCGGTGATGGTGGCCAAGAGCGGCGACCGGCTGCTGCGCGCGGAGGCGGTGGAGGCACTGCGCCGGCACCTGCTGCCGCTCGCCGATCTGATCACCCCGAACCTGCCCGAGGCGGCGGTGCTGCTGGGCGAGGAACCGGTCACCGAGCGCCGGGCCATGGGGCGTGTGGCGGCGCGGCTGCAGGGCCTGGGCGCGCGCAACGTGCTGCTCAAGGGCGGCCATCTCGGCGATGCGGAGAGCCCGGACCTGCTGCTCTACGGCGGCGAGCTGCACTGGCTCGAGGGCGAGAGGGTGGCGACGCGCAACACCCACGGCACCGGCTGCACCCTCTCCTCGGCGATCGCCGCCTGGCTCGCTCGTGGCCGGCCGCTGCCGGAGGCGGTGGATCTCGCCAAACGCTATCTCACCGGCGCCCTGCGCCATGCCGGTGAACTCGGAATCGGCCACGGCCACGGCCCCGTCCATCACTTCTGGCACCTCTGGCCCCGTCTCGAGGAGTGGAAGCCGTGACCCGACGCCGCCGTCTGCTCGCCGCCGCGGCCGCCGCCCCGCTGGCCGCGCCCTCCGTCGTCCGTGCCGAACGCCACCACCGCTGGCGGATGGTGACCAGCTGGCCGCGCGACCTGCCCGGGCCCGGCGTCACCGCCCGTCGTCTGGCCGAACGTATCACCGCCCTCTCCGGCGGTCGTCTCACCGTGGAACTCTTCGCCGCCGGCGAGCTGGTGCCGGCCTTCGAGGTGCTGGACGCGGTGGGCCGCGGCGTGGCCGAGATGGGGCACAGCGCCGCCCTCTTCTGGACCGGCAAGGCCCCGGTGGCGGCCCTCTTCACCGCCGCGCCCATGGGCCTCACCCCCCTCGAGCACATGGCCTGGATCGAGCACGGCGGCGGCGGGGAGCTGTGGCGGGAGCTCTATGCCGATTTCGGCGTGATCCCCTTCATGGCCGGCAACACCGGCATGTCCATGGGTGGCTGGTTCCGCCACGAGATCCGCGCGGCCGCGGACCTCAGGGGACTGCGCTGGCGCATGCCCGGTCTCGGTGGCCGTCTCTACGCCGCCTTCGGCATCGTCCAGGTGTCGCTGCCGCCGGGCGAGATCCTGCCGGCGCTGCAGAGTGGTGCCATCGACGCCGCCGAGTTCGCGGGTCCCGCGAGCGATCTCGCCCTCGGCTTCCACAAGGTGGCGAAATACTACTACTGGCCCGGTCTGCACGAGCCGAACGGCACCGGCGAGGCCATCGTCTCGCGCGCCGCCTGGGAGGCGCTGGACGGGGAGCTGAGGGCGGTGGTGACGGAGGCCTGCCGGGCCGAGAACGCCTACGCCCTGGCCGAGAGCGAACGCCGCAACGCGGCGGCCCTGCGGGCGCTGGTGGAGCGCCACGGCGTGGTGCTGCGGCGCTTTCCCGACGAGGTGATCGCCGGCGCCCGGACCCGCGCCCCCGAGGTGCTGGCGGAACTCGCGGCCGCCGGCGGGATCGCCGCCCGCATCGTCGACTCTTACCGCGCCATGCTGGCGGAACTGGGCGACTGGCCGCGGGTGTCGGTGACCGGCTTCCTGGAGGCGCGCACCGGTGGCTGAGCGTCCGCCCGCCGTCACCCTCGGCGTGCCGCGGCTGGTGCTGGGCGGCCGGCTGCTGTTCGAGAACCTGCGTCTCCACCTCGAGGCCGGCCGCTGGACCTGTCTCCTGGGCCCCTCCGGGGTGGGCAAGACCACGCTGTTGCGGCTGCTGGCCGGGCTCGTGCCGGGCGGCCTCGTGGTCACCGACGACGGCCGGCCCATGGACGGCCGTCTCGCCCTCATGGCGCAGCAGGACCTGCTGCTGCCCTGGCTCACCGTCCGTGAGAACGTGCTGCTGGGCTTCCGTCTCCGTGGCCAACGCCGGCGGCGCGGTGCGGCGCTGGTGGCCCGGGCGGAGGACCTCCTGGCGCGGGTGGGGCTCGCCGGCCGCGGCGACGACCTGCCGGCGGCGCTCTCCGGCGGCATGCGCCAACGGGTGGCGCTGGCCCGGACGCTGATGGAGGACCGGCCGGTGGTGCTGATGGACGAGCCCTTCTCGGCACTGGACGCCGTCACCCGCCACCGCCTGCAGGATCTGGCGGCGGCGCTGCTGCGGGACCGCACGGTGCTGCTGGTCACCCACAGCCCGCGGGAGGCGCTGCGCCTCGCCCACCGGGTGCTGGTGCTGGGCGGCCGCCCGGCCCGGCTGCGGGAGGTGCCGGTGCCGGCGGGGGAGCCGCCGCGCGATCCCGCCTCGCGCGAGCTGCTGGAACGGGAGGCGGTGCTGCTGCGCGAGCTGGTGGCCTCGGTCACCCGCGGGGAGGAGGTGCCGTGCGCGTCCTCCGCCCCCTCCTGACCCTCGCCGGCCTGCTGGCCCTGTGGCAGACGCTGGTGTGGGCCACCGGCGTGCCCCGCTACATCCTGCCGGCGCCGCTGGACGTGGCCCGCCGTCTCCTCCGCGACGCCGACCTGCTGGCGGCCCACGGCCTCGTCACCCTCGGCGAGATCCTGCTGGGGCTGCTACTGGGTACCCTGCTCGGCGTGGCGGCGGCGGCGGGCCTCGCCGCCTTCCGCCCGCTGCGGCGCTGGCTGGAGCCGGTGCTGGTGGCGAGCCAGGCCATTCCCGTCTTCGCCCTGGCCCCGCTGCTGGTGCTGTGGCTGGGCTACGGCATGGCGTCGAAGGTGGCCATGGCGGTGCTGATCATCTTCTTCCCCGTCACCGCCGCCTTCTTCGAGGGATTGCGCCGCACCGATCCCGCCTGGCTGGAGCTGGCGCGGGTGATGAACGCGCGGCCGCTCGCGGTGCTGCGGGAGCTGCGGGTGCCGGCGGCGCTGCCGGCACTCGTCGGCGGCCTCAGGGTGGCGGCGGCGGTGGCCCCCATCGGCGCCGTCATCGGCGAATGGGTGGGCGCCAGCCGCGGGCTCGGCTTCCTCATGCTCCACGCCAACGCCCGCCTGCAGGTGGATCTGGTGTTCGCCGCCCTCTTCCTGCTGGCCGTCCTGGCCCTCGCCCTCTACCGCGCCGTCGACCGGATCACGGCGCGCATCGTTTACTGGCAGAAGGAAACCCTGACCCCGACCGGCTGAGGGAGTGCACCATGCGTCGAACCGTCCTCACCCTCCTCCTCGCCCTCCTCGCCGTCCCGGCCGCGGCGGCGGAGCGGCTCACCCTCGTCCTCGACTGGTTCGTCAATCCCGACCACGGCCCGCTGATCGTCGCCCGCGAGAAGGGCTTCTTCGCCGCCGAGGGGCTGGAGGTGGAGCTGATCCCGCCGGCCGATCCCAACGATCCGCCCAAGCTGGTGGCGGCCGGCCGCGCCGATCTCGCCGTCTCCTACCAGCCGCAGCTCCACCTCCAGGTCCAGGAAGGGCTGCCGCTGGCGCGCATCGGCACGCTGGTGGCCACGCCCCTCAACGCGCTGGTGGTGCTCGCCGACGGTCCGGTGAAGAGCCTCGCGGACCTGCGCGGACGCCGCATCGGCTTCTCGGTGAGCGGCTTCGAGGACGCGCTGCTGGGCGCCATGCTGGCCGGCGCCGGCCTTTCCCTCACCGAGGTGGAGCTCGTCAACGTCAACTTCAATCTGACGCCGGCGCTGCTGTCGGGGCGGGTGGACGCGGTGATCGGCGCCTTCCGCAACTTCGAGCTCAACCAGCTCGCCCTCGAGGGCGCCCGGGGACGCGCCTTCTATCCCGAGGAAGAGGGGGTGCCGGCCTATGACGAACTGATCTACGTGGCCCGCCGCGACCGGCTGGACGATCCGCGTCTGCGCGCCTTCCTGCGCGCGGTGGAGAAGGCGACGCTGTGGCTGGTGAACCATCCCGAAGAGGCGTGGGACGTGTTCCGCCGCAGCGGCCGCGAGCTGGACGACGAGCTCAACCGGCGGGCCTGGCGCGACACCCTCCCCCGCTTCGCCCTGCGGCCAGCGGCGCTGGACGTGGGACGCTATGCGCGCTTCGCCGCCTTTCTCGCCGAACACGGCCTCCTTGAGGAGGTCCCGCCGGTGGAGAGCTATGCGGTCGACCTGTTCGCGCGGGAATGAGCCGCCCGCCCCGGCCGCCCCGGTCTCCTGCGGGCCGGGGTGGTTCGACGAATGCGTCCCAAGACATGGACTGCGCGCACTCGATGCTCGCGAAGCCACTGCCGGACATGACGGGAAGGCAGTGATCCCATGGGAAGCCTGACTTCGACCACCAGTCGCACCAGCCCTTTTGTCAAGGAACCCTGTGGGCCCGATGGCGATGCAAGACAACACTCTACAGAAAAACATTGCTACAGCATGCAATTTCTGGAAAAATGAAATTGCAAGTCTTTCAAACTGGTCATATCATGGGCGAAACAAACTGGCATCGCCAGAAGAGATCATGGAAATTCACTGTAAAATTGCCGAGTTCTGTGCCAAGAGAAAACTCCATTACGCAGGTATCGTGATAAAGGATATTAATGTTTTTTCTTTCATCATGTTTCAGACAGATCAACATTGAATACTCCATGAAAGGAATCGCGCCTTCCAGCCAAAGATTCTATGTAATTTCAACTCTTTTCTTAAGACTTTCCCGGAATCATCCGTTCATAGACGCAAATAAAAGAACAGCCTTGTTGGCTCTTCTTTATCATATGCACAAATACAAATTGGCTCTCAAAGTATCAAGACAGGTGGTTCATCGCCTGGTCGTTGATCTCGTTGAACATCGCTTGCAAAGCAGCCCATCCTGAAGAAAGAAAAGCAAGTTCAAGAACTATCATGACGAGATCGAAATCATAGCAAATTTTCTTCGAAGGCACAAGCGCGAAATTGATGAGAATTATCGAAGCATAACATACAACCAATTGAAAACCAGGTTACAGCACATTTTCGATGAGTGCGTGTTTTCTCCTCTAAAGGGCAACAGAGTCAAGATACTCGTACGGCAGGGGCACATGAAGAAGCAATGTATAATCGGGTTCAGAAGCTGGACAAGTATAATCCCTAAATCCGATCTGAAAAAATTGAGAAGAGAGATGGGCCTGATCCTTCCCAGCGGATTCGATATGAGAGCAATTGTTGGTATAGAGGATCCGATAGAATATTTGCTTACTAGATACGAAGAGCCCCTTGAAAAGCTAGCATACTTGTAGAAGCACTCAAGGTTGCGCCAGCAGTTCACGGCCGGCGTCGAGGAAGGTCAGCGGATCCACCGCCCGCCCGTCCACCCGCACCTCGTAGTGGAGATGCGGGCCGGTGCTGCGGCCGCTGCTGCCCACCACGCCCACGGGTTCGCCCCGCCGCACCCGCGCCCCCCGGCGCACCAGGATCCGCGAGAGATGGGCGAAGCGGGTGACGAGCCCGCCGCCGTGGTCGATCTCCACCAGCCGTCCGAAGGCGCCGCGCCGCCCGGCGAAGCGCACCACCCCCGCCGCCGGCGCCCGCACCCGGGTCCCGCGCGGGGCCGCGAAGTCGAGGCCGGCATGGAAGGCCCGGACAGCCCGGAGGGGATCGCGCCGGTTGCCGAAACGGCTGGTGAGCCTCGCGCCGGCGACGGGCATGGTGACGGGCAGCCGCCGCAGCAGGTCCTCGGTGTGGGCCAGCAGTCCCAGCAGGGCCTCCACATCCGCCTCCGACCCGGGCTCCGACCTCGGTGGCAGCAGGGGCCCGCCCCGTCCGTCGCCCGGCTCGGCGAAGTCCGCGGGATCGAGGCCGGCGCGCTCGAACAGCCGCGCCAGCGCCTCCCGCCGCCGGCCGAGCCACGCCGCCAGCGCCGCCGCCGTCCGCCGCCGCTCCGCCTCCAGCTCCGCCACCCGCCGCTCGGCCCGCCGCACCCGCCAGCGCAGGCCCCGCAACTGCCGCTCGGCGGCGACACGGGCCTCGCGCACGGACGCCAACTTCGCCAGCAGCCGCTCGCCCTCCCGCATCGCCTCGGCCAGGCGGGCGGCGAGCCGCCGCCGCTCCGTCTCGGCGCGGGCGAGGGCCGTCTCCAGCCGTTCCACATCGCGCCGGGCTCCGGCCAGCGCCGCCCGGAGCCGGTCCCGTTCGGCCCCGAGCGCCCGCCGTGCCCCCGTCTCGGCCGCGAGCCGCTCACGCACCTCCGCGAGCTCCCGCCGCAGCGCCAACGTCGTCCGCTCGCGCTCGGCGAGACGTGCTTCCAGCCGCCGCACCTCCGCGCGCAGACCCAGGACCAGCGTCGTGGCGAGGGTGAGGGCCGCCACGCCCACCGCCAGCGCCACGGCGGCGGCGAGGCGCCGTGGAACGCGCACGCCCGGGACGGTCACCGCCGCGGTTCTCCCCGAAGGGTCCCGGGGTCCATCATGGCCGACCTTTCTGAACTCATGGTTAACGACCGGGGCGATCCTACGCGCAGCGCGCGAGGGCGCAAGGGCATCCCTCAGAAGCCCAGCGCCAGCCCGTCCTTGCGCGGGTCGGAGCCGCCCACCAGCACGCCCCGGCGACGGTCCACGAGGATGCACTGGCCGCCGCCGTGGGGGACCTCCGTCTCCACCACCCGATGGCCGCGGCGGGCGAGTTCGGCCCGCACCTCCGGCCGCACCCCCCGCTCCACCGAGAGTTCCCGCGGCCAGGCCATCACCCGCGGCGAGTCCAGCGCCGCCTGGGGGTCCATCCCCCAGTCCACCAGATTGGTGAGGAGGTGGACGTGGCCCACGGGCTGGTAGTCGGCGCCCATGACGCCGAAGCAGGCCCAGAGCTCGCCGTCGCGGAAGGCGAGGCCGGGGATGATGGTGTGCATGGGCCGCTTGCGCGGGCCGATGGCGTTGGGATGGTCGGGATCGAGGCGGAAGGAGCGGCCGCGGCAGTGGAACAGCACGCCGGTGCGGGGGCAGAGAAGGCCCGAGCCGAAGCTGTCGTAGAGGGAATTGATGAAGGAACAGGCGCCGAGATCGCCGTCCACCACGCTCACATAGACGGTGTTGCCCACGCCCCGCAGCAGCGGCGGCGGCAGATCGGCGAGGGCCCGGTCGGGCCGGACGAGCCGCCTGAGCCGCGCCGCATAGGCCCTGGAGAGCATCTCCTCCACCGGCACCGGCACCCGTCGCGGATCGGCCAGGAGGGCGTCGCGGTCGCGGAAGGCGAGCCGGGTGGCCTCGGCCTCGAGATGGAAGCGGTCGGCGCCATGGGGATCGAGGGCGGCGAGATCGAAGCCCTCGAGGATGTGGAGCATGAGGAGGGCGGTGATGCCCTGCCCCGGCGGCGGGCATTCGTAGACCCGCACGTCCCGGTAGGTGGTGTGGATGGGCTCCACCCACTCCGGCGCGTATTCGGCGAAATCCGCCTCCTCGTGGAGCCCGCCCAGCTCCCGGAGGCTCGTCACCATGGCGGCGGCGAGCGCACCGCGGTAGAAGGCCTCGGCGCCCTCGCGGGCCAGCACCTCGAGGGTGCGGGCGAGCCGCGGCAGCCGCAACACGCGACCCGGCTCCGGCGCCCGGTCGCCGGGCAGATAGGCGCTGCGGGCCGCCTCGCTGGCGCGAAGCCGCCCCTCGGCCCGCCGCCAGTCGAAGGCGACCCGGGGATGGACGGGAAAACCGTCGCGGGCATAGCGGATGGCCGGCTCCAGCACGGCGCCGAGATCGAGCCGACCGTGGGCCCGCTGCAGCGCCTCCCAGGCGGCGACCGCCCCGGGCACGGTGACGGCGTGGGGACTCGTGGCCTCGATGGTGGCGAGACCAAGGCCGCGCAGGCGTTCCACGTCCGCCGCCGCCGGCGCCCAGCCGGCCCCGGCGAGGGCGAAGACACCGCCGGACGGAGGGGCATGGAGGGCGAAACAGTCGCCGCCGATGCCCGTGGACTGGGGCTCCACCACGCACTGGACCGCACAGGCGGCGATGGCCCCGTCCACCGCATTGCCGCCGCGGCGCATGATCTCCAGAGCCGCGAGGGTGGCGAGGGGATGGGAGGTGGCGGCCATGCCGCCGGTGGCGTAGACGGTGGAGCGTCCGGGAAGCTGGAAGTCGCGCACGGGCGGCCTCCCCCTGCGTTCCGCCGGGGTTCTAGACCGCGCCCCCGGGCCCGACCAGTGTCGCCGGCCGGACCCTCCCCTGCGCGCGATGCACCCCTCGACCGCGGGCGCCGCCGGATCCATCCTTCCCGCCGGAGCCACGTCGGAGCGCCGCCGCGTGTCCGCCGGTCGGGACTGGCGCCTCGTCCGCTTCCTCGTCCGCCACGCCCTCGTCGGCATCGCCGTCGGCTGGAACCTGCTGGGCCTGCTGCTGGTGCTGGACGTGGCCGGTCTCGGCACGCTGATCTCCGGGTCCGAGCACCGGCTGGTGGCGCTGGCGCTGCTGCTGGCCGGCTTCGCCGTCACCTTCGGCGGCGTCGCCATGGCCACCGCCGTCTTCCTCATCCCCTTCGAGGAGCCGCCCTGCCGCCCCGGGCCGCCGTCCGAGCCCTGATCAGTCCAGCTCCCGCAGCACCGCCTCCAGCCGCGCGAACAGCAGCTCCAGCTCCGCCTCGCCCGTCACCAGCGGCGGCGACAGGGCGATGGTGTCACCGGTGACGCGGATCAGGAGATCGTGGCCGAAGAAGGCCCGCCGCATGGCGTCGAAGCCGCGCGCGCCGGGAGCGCCCGGCCGTGGCTCCAGCTCGACGGCGCCCATGAGACCGAGATTGCGGATGTCGCGGACGTGGAGTGCGTCCCGCAGGGCGTGGAGACGTTCCTCGAAGACGGGGGCCAGCGCCGCCGCGCGGGCGAAGAGATCCTCGTCGCGATAGACGTCGAGGGTGGCGAGGGCCGCCGCCGTGGCCAAGGGGTGGGCGGAATAGGTGTAGCCGTGGGGCAGCTCGATGCCCCACTCCGGCGCCGGGCTCTCCTCCACCAGCACCCGGTGGATCTCCCGCCGCACCATCACGCCGCCCATGGGCACGGTGCCGGAGGTGAGCCCCTTGGCGAGGGTGATCATGTCCGGCCGCACGCCCAGGGCCTCGGCCGCCGAGCCGGCGCCCAGCCGGCCGAAGGCGGTGATCACCTCGTCGAAGATCAGCAGGATGCCGTGGCGGGCGGTGATCTCCCGCAGCCGCTCCAGATAGCCCACCGGTGGCGGATAGACGCCGATGGACCCGGCCACCGGTTCCACGATCACCGCCGCCACCGTCTCCGATCCGTGCCGCTCCAACAGATCCTCCAGCGCGTCCGCCAGCTCGGCGCCCCGCGGCGGACGGCCGCGGGCGAAACGGTTGGCCTCCAGCAGGGTGTGGGGGAGATGGTCGACCCCCGGCAGCAGCGGCCCGAAGAGGCGCCGGTTGGCGCCGATGCCGCCCACCGAGAGGCCGCCGAAACCGACCCCGTGATAGCCCCGCGCGCGCCCGATCAGGCGCACCCGCTGGCCCTCGCCGCGGGCGCGGTGATAGGCGAGGGCGATCTTGAGGGCGGTGTCCACCGCCTCGGAGCCGGAGTTGCAGAAGAAGGCGTGGTCGAGATCGCCCGGGAACAGATCGCGCAGGCGGGCGGCGAGGGTGAAGGCGTCGGGATGGGCGAACTGGAAGGGCGGGGCGTAGTCCAGCACGCCGGCACGCCGGCGGATGGCCTCGACGATGCGGGGATGGCCGTGGCCGGCGTTGCAGCACCAGAGGCCGGCGGCCGCGTCCAGCACCCGGCGGCCGTCGGCGGTCCGGTACCAGACCCCTTCCGCCCCCACCAGCAGCCGCGGCGCCCTGCGGAACTCGCGGTTGGGGGTGAAGGGCAGCCAGAAGGCCTCGAGGTCGTTGGGCGCGAATCCGGACACGATCGGCCTCCCCGCACGCTCCCCGACGAGTGAGCCCCGTCCGCCGGCGGCCGTCAAGCGCGACGGCACCTCCCGTTTGCGCCGCAGGCCGGCGCCGGCTATGGGAGAAGGAAGGGAGAGGGGGAGGTGGCCCGTGTCGGTCGCGGCGGAAGCGCTCACGACCCTCGCCGCCGCCATGCTGGAGCGGCTGGGATGTCCGCCGGAGGAGGCCCGGGAGGTGGCGGACCATCTCGTGGAGGCCGATCTCCAGGGTCACGCCAGCCACGGCGTGGTGCGCCTTCCCCGCTATGTGGACTGGGTGCGGCGGGGCTGGCTGATCCCGGGACGGCCGCCGGAGGTAGTGGTGGACGGCGCCGCCTTCCTGGTGGTGGACGGCGGCTTCGGCTTCGGCCAGATGCAGGGGCGGCGCGCCACCGAGATGGGCATCGCCCGCGCCCGCCGCCATGGCGTGGCGCTGGTGGCCCTGCGCCGTGCCGGCCATCTCGGCCGCATCGGCCGCTATGCCGAACAGGCCGTCGCCGCCGGCCTCGTTTCCATCCATTTCGTCAACGTGGCCGGTTCGCGGCTGGTCGCCCCCTTCGGCGCCCGCGAACGGCGGGTGTCCACCAATCCGCTGGCCATCGGCATCCCCAGCGGCGACGACCGCCCCTTCGTGCTGGATTTCGCCACCTCGGTGGTGGCGGAGGGCAAGCTGCTGGTGGCGCTGGAGTCCGACCGGCCGGTGCGGGAGGATGCGCTGGTGGACGCCGAGGGGCGGCCGACGGGCGATCCCCGGGCCCTCTACGGCGAGCGCCGGCATCCCTTCCCGGATCCCACCCGCGGGCGCGGGGCGCTCCGCCCCTTCGGCGAACACAAGGGCTCGGGGCTGGCGCTGGCCTGCGAGCTGCTGGCGGGAGCCCTCACCGGTTCCGGGACCAACGTCCGGCCGCGCGACCGCATCCACAACGGCATGCTCTCCATCTTCGTCGATCCCGCCCGGCTCGGCGACGGTGCGGCCTTCCTCGCCGAGGTGCGCGCCTTCCTCGACTGGGTGCGGGCGGCGCGGCCGGTGGACCCGGTGACGGGCACGCGCGTGCCCGGCGATCCCGAGCGGGAGACCGCCGCCCGCAGACGGGCCCACGGCATCCCGCTGGCACGCCCGCTCGGGGCCCGTCTCGCCGCCCTGGCGCGCGAACTGGGCGTCGATGCGGAGCTGGTGCGGACCACGCTGGGAGAAGCGCCGTGACCGTCGACCCGCGTCTTCTGGAACATCTGCGCGCCTTCGACACTCCCACCGTCTGCAATGCGCTGGAGGTGCTGGATCCCTCCCGCCGCGGCCACGGCTTCACCACCCGCCCCTTCGTCTGCGCCCAGCCGGCGCTGGGAGCCGTCTGCGGCTTCGCCCGCACCGCCACCATCCGCGCCGTCCAGCCCTCGGGCCTGTCGCCGGAGGCGCGCCGTCGCCGCCGGCTCGACTACTACGCCTATGTGGCGGAAGCGCCCGGCCCGACGGTGGTGGTGGTCCAGGATCTCGATCCGACCCCGGGCTTCGGCGCCTTCTGGGGCGAGGTGAACAGTGCCGTCCACCGGGCGCTGGGCTGCATGGGTGCCGTCACCGACGGATCCGTGCGCGATCTCGACGCCCTGGATCCCGAGTTCCAGCTCCTCGCCGGTTCGGTGGGGCCGAGCCACGCCCACGTCCACGTGGTGGACTTCGGCATCGACGTGAACGTCCACGGCATGGCCGTCCGCCACGGCGACGTGATCCACGCCGACCGGCACGGGGCGGTGGTGATCCCGGTTGCGCTGCTGGAGGACCTGCCCGACGCCATCGAGCTCTGCCTGCGGAGGGAGCGGCCGATCCTGGAGGCCGCCCGCAGCGGCGCCCTCACCCTCGAGGCGCTGGCCGAGGCCTTCCGTCGCGCCGAGGAGATCCACTGAATCCGCCTCCCCGTCCGCCATGCGCGGACCTCCGGTGCCCTCCGGCGATCCCACGACGGGATCCGGCATGGTTCGCCCCCGTCAGAGGGATCGCCTCCGCCCCCAGGGAAGGGGGATCACGATGTCCGCCACCGGCGGCCATCGGAGGGCGCTGTCCGGAGATCCGACCATGCGATCTTCGATCCGGGCCGGAGGCCGATCCGCCGCACGGCGGACACGCTGGCCACCGGCCTCGTCCGGGACGGCGGGGCCTGCCGGCGGAAGGCTTCCGTTATGGGACCCCGCCCGTGGGCAAGGTATGGACGGGGGGCGAGCGAGGCACCGCACCCGGCATCGCGCCGGTCACCAGCCCCGACGGCGGTTCCCGGACGTGGCCGGCGTGATCCGCCGGCCACGCCGCACCGGAGCGTGGCGGAGATGGCCGCTGGCGCTTTGCCTCGCCCCCGCCGGTCGGGCCATAGGAAGGGACGGAACCCGTGAGCCGAGGGCAGGCGGATGACCGAAACCGACGGCGAGGCCCGGATCGTCAAGGATCTGGCGATCCCCCTCTACCAGGCCAAGGGCTGGATGAAGTTCCTGGCCGTCATGCTGATCCTGGGCGGTGTGGTGACGATTCTCACCATCTGGGGAATCCTGGTGGCCTGGCTGCCCATCTGGGCCGGCGTGGTCCTCTACCAGGCGGCGGGCGCGGTGGAGGAGGTCCAGCTCGGCAGCGGCCGTCGCGAGGCCTTCGAGCGCGCCCTCGGCAAGCTCAAGACCTTCTTCATGATCTCGGGCATCTTCAATCTCGTCTGGGTGATCGTCAGCCTGCTGGGCGTGTTCTTCGGCATCGGGATGATGGCGGTCATGAGCGGCGGCATGGGCGGCCCCGGCATGATGGGGGGCGGCTACTGAAGGCCCTTCCGGTGGGTGAGGGGCCGCCGCGGTTCCGGCACGCCGCCGTCGCGGTGGCGGTCGCGCACCCGGTGGGATCTCACAGGCACTTGAAGTATTCGAAGGGCTCGCGGCAGATGCGGCAGCGCCAGAGGGCCTTGCAGGGGGTGGAGCCGAACTCGGAGATCCGTTCGGTGTCGGTGGAACCGCAGCGCGGACAGGCCACCTCCGGCGCCCGCCCGAAGAGGGCGCCGCGCCGTTCGCCCGGCGCCGGCGGAGCGATGCCCGCCTCCCGCAGCTTGCGCCGCCCCGTCTCGGTGATCCAGTCGGTGGTCCAGGGCGGATGGAGCACCGTCTCGATGCGGGCGCCGGCGAAGCCCGCGGCGTCGAGGGCGCGCCGGATCTCGGCCTCGATGAGGGCGGTGGCGGGACAGCCGCTGTAGGTGGGCGTGATCCGCACCACCGGCGTGCCGTCCTCGCCGCGCCGCACCTCCCGCACGATCCCGAGGTCCACCACCGAGAGCTGCGGGATTTCCGGATCCTCCACCCCGGCCAGCACCTCGCGGATGCGATCGAGCTCCGGATCGCGCACCTCGACGCTCACGGCGCCGTCTCCCCGACTACCATCTCAGGCCCGGATAGGCCCGCTGGAGGAACTGCATCTCGGCGAGGAGATGGCCGAGATGCTCGCTGTGCATGCGGCCGTCCTTGCCGCCGGTGGGCATCCACCCGTCCGCCGGCCGCTCGAGTCCGGCCTCCCGCAGCACCGCGTCCACCCGCTCGTCCCAGAGCGGCTTCAGGGCCGGCAGATCGGGACCGATGCCCTCCTCCGCCATCACCCGGTCGATCTCGTCCGGCGTGAACAGCTCGCCGGTGTACATCCAGAGATCGTCCAGCGCCTTCTGCATACGCCGGTGGCTCTCCTCGGTGCCGTCGCCGAGGCGGATCACCCATTCGCCGCTGTGGCGGACATGGTAGCGCACCTCCTTGAGGGCCTTCTCGGCGATCTCGGCGAGCCGGCCATCCCGCGAGCGCACCAGCCGGCCGTAGAGCTGCTCGTTGAAGGCGCTGATCAGGAACAGTCGAGCGATGGTGTGCGCGAAGTCGCCGTTGGGCTGTTCCACCAGCAGCACGTTGCGGAAGTCGAGGACGTCGCGCAGATAGGCGAGCTGGTCCTCGTCGCGGCCCTTGCCCTCGATCTCGCCGGCATAGGTGAGCAGCATGCGCGCCTGGCCGATGTAGTCGAGGGCGATGTTGACCAGCGCCATCTCCTCCTCGAGCTCCGGCGCCCGGCCCACCAGCTCCGACAGCCGCTGGCCCAGGATCAGGGCGTTGTCGCCGAGGCGGAGGACGTATTCGAACAGCGCGTCGCGCACCTCCATGGCCCCCTCCCCTCACATGTTCTTGACGTCGGGCGGGATCCGATAGTGGCTCGGGTGCCGGTATTCCTTCTCGAGGGGCTCGAACAGGAAGTCCTTGTCCTCCGGTCTCGAGGCGGTGATGGCGGAGGCCGGCACCACCCAGATGCTGCTGCCCTCGCCCCGCCGGCAGTAGAGATCGCGGGCGAGCTCCAGGGCCATCTCGGGATCGGGGGCGTGCAGGCTGCCCACGTGGCGGTGGGCGACGCCGTTGCGCGGACGGATGAAGACCTCGTAGAGCGGCCATCCCTTCATGGCATGCCTCCCCGACTCAGGCGGCTTCCGACTGCCGGCGCCGGCGCTTCTCGGCGTGGGCCAGCGCCGCCTCGCGCACCCAGCGGCCTTCCTCCCAGGCCCGCCGGCGCTGTTCGAGACGCTGACGGTTGCAGGGCCCGTCGCCCTTGATCACCCGCCAGAACTCGTCCCACGGCACCTCGCCGAAATCGTAGTGACCCCGCTCGGGGTTCCACCTGAGATGGGGATCCGGGATCCGGAGCCCGAGCCGCTCGGCCTGGGGCACCACGGCATCGACGAACTTCTGCCGCAGCTCGTCGTTGGTGAAGCGCTTGATCTTCCACTTCATGCTCTGGGCGGTGTGCCAGGAGTCCTTGTCCGGCGGACCGAACATCATCAGGATCGGCCACCACCACCGGTCGAGGGCGTCCTGCAGCATGCGCCGCTGTTCCGGACTGCCCTCGGCCAGCGCCATGCACAGCTCGTAGCCCTGGCGCTGGTGGAAGCTCTCCTCCTTGCAGATGCGGATCATGGCCCGCGCGTAGGGGCCGTAGGAACAGCGCTGGAGCGGCACCTGGTTCATGATGGCGGCGCCGTCCACCAGCCAGCCGATGATGCCGATGTCCGCCCAGGTGAGGGTGGGATAGTTGAAGATGGACGAATACTTCGCCTTGCCGGCGAGGAGTTGCTCGTAGAGCTCGTGACGGTCGACGCCGAGCGTCTCGCAGGCGGAATAGAGATACAGGCCGTGCCCTGCCTCGTCCTGGATCTTGGCCAGCAGAATGGCCTTGCGCCGCAGCGTCGGCGCCCGCGTCACCCAGTTGCCCTCCGGCAGCATGCCCACGATCTCCGAATGGGCGTGCTGGCTGATCTGCCGGATCAGCGTGCGGCGATAGCCCTCCGGCATCCAGTCGGTGGGCTCGATGCGGATCTCGGCGTCGATCTTCTTCTGGAACTCCGCCTCGAGCCGCGCCTCCTCCTCGCTCTTGGGCGCTTCGGGCTTCCCGCCCCCGGATACCAGATCGAGACCCTGCGTGTACATGGAGACCCTCCCCACGTGGCCCCGTCGGCCGACGGCCGGAATATGATACAGAATCGATCGGGTTTCAATCCGATTTCGTATCACGTTCGCCCGGAAGGCGCATGGGTCCCCGCGGCCCGGGCGGTCGCGCCGGCGCGGCCCGCCGTCGCACCGGCGGCGGATCGGTCCCGACCAGCAGATCCGGATGCTCGGGATCGGGGCGCGGATAGCAGGTGATGTCGGCCAGCGTACGGTAGCACCAGACGCGGGCGGTGGGCATCCCGACCGCCGCCGCCACCGTCAGCCTCAGCACGTCCCTGCGCGTTCCCCGCACGGGCGTTCTCCCGGCCGCGCCGCCGGCGAGGATGGCACCGGGATGCCAAGATCCGGTTAACGGGCGCAGGCGGCGGTGCGGGCGAGGGTGACGCGGGCGGTGGGCGTCCGACCCACCCGTCCGCAGATCCAGCGGGCGGTCTCCACCAACGCGTCGAGGTCGACGCCGGTGCGCACCCCCGAGCCCTCCAGCATGTAGACCAGATCCTCGGTGGCGAGATTGCCGGAGGCGCCCGGCGCATAGGGACAGCCGCCGAGACCGCCCACGGCGGCATCGAGGACGCGCACGCCGCATTCGAGTCCGGCGAGGGCGTTGGCGAGGGCCTGACCGTAGGTGTCGTGGAGGTGGAGGGCGAGACGGGCCACCGGCACCCGACCGGCGCAGGCCCGCACCACCCGCGCGATGTGGCGGGGCGTGCCCGTGCCGATGGTGTCCCCCAGCGCGATCTCGGCGCAGCCCATATCGTACAGGGCGCCCGCCACCTCCACCACGCGGGCCGTGGGCACGTCCCCCTCGTAGGGGCAGCCGGCGATGCAGGAGACGTAGCCGCGCACCCGCAGGCCCAGATCGCGGGCCGCCGCCACCAGCTCGCGGAAGCGCGCCAGCGACTCGGCGATGGAGGCGTTGAGATTGCGGTGGGAGAAGGTCTCGGAGGCGGCGCCGAAGACGGCGATCTCCGTCACCCCCGCCTCGCGGGCCCGCTCGAGACCGCGGGCGTTGGGCACCAGTGCCGAAAGCCGCACCCCCGCGAGTTCCGGCAGGCCGGCGAGACGCCGGAACAGCTCGTCGGAGGCCGCCATCTGTGGCACCCATTTCGGCGAGACGAAGGCCCCCGCCTCGATGCGGCGGAGGCCGGCGGCCGCAAGCCGCCGCACCAGTTCCACCCGCGCCTCCACCGGCAGGGACGCCCGCTCGTTCTGGAGCCCGTCGCGCGGGCCCACCTCCACGATCTCCACCGAATCCGGCAGCCCCGCCAGCGGATCCTCCCTCACGTCTCCGTCTCCCCGGCCGCGGCGGCGAGTTCCACCAGCACCTGTCCCTCCTGCACCTGTTCGCCCGCCCGGACCCGCACGGCGGCGATGCGGCCGTCGCGGGGGGCGCTCAGACGCTGTTCCATCTTCATGGCCTCCAGCACCACCACCGTCTCGCCGCGGCGGACCGTGGCGCCGGCCTCCACCATGACCCGTACCACCCGGCCGGGCAGCGGGGCCGTCACCAGATGCTCCCGCGCTTCCTCCTCTCCGGATCGCGCGTGGGCGGCGAGCCAGGGCAGGACGAGGCGCTCGCCGTCCACGTCCACCTCCACCCCCTCGGCATCCACCCAGGCCGGCAGGCGGCGGACGGTCCCATCGCGGCCCTCCACCGTGACGACGTTCCCCGCCTCCCACCGCGGCCGGCCCTCGGCGAGGACCTCCCCGGGCCGGTCCTGCGCCCACACCCGCCAGACGCCTTCCGCCGTGGCGGTGGCGGCCAGCGCCAGCGGTCGGCCGGTCCGTTCGAAGACGAAACTCTGGCGGGCGGGGAGACCGGGGCGGAAGCCGTCGCGGAGGTTCCAGGGACTCGGGGGCTCGCACCAGGGCGGGACTTCTGGCGTCGCGAGACGGTGGGCGAGGGCGGCGAAGACCGCCCACGGCGCCAGCGCCTCCGGGTCCGCCGCGCGCACGTGATCCATCAGCGTCTCGTCCAGCCAGCGGGTGTGGACGGCGACGCTGCGGAAGGCCTCCGCCGCGAGCAGGCGCACCAAAAGCTGGCGGTTGGTGGCGATGCCGCGGATCCGGCTGCGCCGGAGCGCCGTCCACAGCCGCCGGCGGGCCGTCTCGCGGTCCGGTCCGTGGGCGACGAGCTTGGCGATCATCGAATCGTAGTGGGCGGTGATCTCGTCGCCCGCCCGCACGCCGCTCTCGATCCGCACCGAACCGTCGAGCTCGAGGACGGCGAGGCGGCCGGTGGAGGGGAGGAAGCCGCGGGCCGGGTCCTCGGCACACAGCCGCGCCTCGATGGCGTGGCCCTCGAGCGCGATGTCCTCCTGGCGGCGGGGCAGCGGCTCGCCGGCGGCCACCCGCAGTTGCCATTCCACGAGATCGAGCCCGGTCACCTCCTCCGTCACCGGATGCTCCACCTGCAGGCGGGTGTTGGCCTCGATGAACCAGAAGCGGCCGTCCGGCTCCACCAGGAACTCGACGGTGCCGGCGTTGGCGTAGCCGGCGGCGCGGGCGAGGCGGAGTGCCGCCTCGTGGAGGGCGCGACGCACCGCCCCGTCGAGGGCCGGGGCTGGCGCCTCCTCCAGGATCTTCTGGTGACGGCGCTGGAGGGTGCAGTCGCGCTCGAACAGATGCACCACCCGACCGTGACGGTCGCCGAAGACCTGGACCTCCACGTGACGCGGCCGCGCGATCCAGCGCTCGACGAGGAGGCGGCCGTCGCCGAAGGCCGATTCCGCCTCCCGCGCCGCCGCCGCCAGTGCCGCCGCAAGCTCCTCCGGCCGCTCGACCCGCCGCATGCCGCGGCCGCCGCCGCCCGCCGCCGCCTTGACCAGGAGGGGCGGCTCCAGTTCGCCTGCCGCCCGCCGCAGCACCTCCGGCGGTCCCTCGACGCCGGGCACGGTGGGCACGCCGGCCTCGCGGGCGAGGCGCTTGGCCCGCTCCTTGTCCCCCAGCACCTCCATCGTCTCCGGCGACGGCCCCACGAAGACCAGCCCGGCCTCCCGCACCGCCCGGGCGAAGGCGGCGTTCTCGGCGAGGAAACCGTAGCCGGGATGGATCGCCTCGGCACCGGTCCGGCGCGCCGCCTCGAGGATGTGGTCGCCGCGCAGATAGCTGTCGCGGGCCGGGGCGGGACCGATGGGCACGGCGAGATCCGCGAGGTGGACGTGGAGGGCGTCGCGGTCCGCCTCGGAGTGGACCGCCACCGTCTCGATGCCGAGGCGGCGGCAGGCGCGGAGGATGCGGCAGGCGATCTCGCCGCGGTTGGCCACCAGCAGCCGGCGGAACACGGCTCACGCCTCCCCGCGCCAGGCCGGCCGCCGCTTCTCCAGGAAGGCGGCGATGCCCTCGCGCCCCTCGGCGCTGGCCCGCCGCTCGGCGATGGCGCGGGCCGTGGCCTCGGCCAGCAGCGAGCCGTCGAGGCGACGGATGGTGCGCAGCAGCCGCTTCACCTCCGCCTGGGCCTCGGGACCGCCGGCCAGGATCTCCGCCACCAGCGCCCGCACCCTACGCTCCAGCGCCCCCGCCTCCACCACCTCGTGGACCAGGCCGAGGCGTCGCGCCTCCTCGGCGCCGATGCGCTCGGCGGTGAGCATGTAGCGGCGGGCGGCACGTTCTCCCATCGCCCGCACGACGAAGGGCGCGATCACCGCCGGCAGCAGTCCGAGGCGCACCTCGGAGAGCTGGAAGAAGGCCCGGTCGGACGCCACCGCCAGGTCGCAGGCGCACACCAGCCCGACGCCGCCGCCGATGGCCGCACCGTCCACCATCGCCACCGTCGGCATCGGCAGCTCGTCGAGGGTGCGCAGCATGCGCTCCAGCCGCCGCGCGTCCTCTACGTTCTCCTCGAAGCCGTGGTCGGCCGCCCGCCGCATCCAGGCGAGATCGGCCCCGGCGGAGAAGCTGCGTCCGGCGCCCGTGAGCACGAGACAGCGCACCCCGCGATCCGCCGCCAGCGCCTCGAAACGCCCGGTGAGCTCGGCCACCAGCGCGTCGTCGAAGGCGTTGTGACGCTCCGGCCGGTCGAGGGTGAGGACGGCGAGGGGCCCGTCGCGCTCGAGGCGGGTGTGACTCATGACGCTACATCCGGAAGATGCCGAAACGGGTCTCGGGAATGGGCGCGTTGAGGGCGGCGGCGAGGGCCAGCGCCAGGGTGCGACGGGTGTCCACCGGATCCAGCACCCCGTCGTCCCACAGCCGGGCGCTGGCGTAGTAGGGATGGCCCTGGCGCTCGTAGCGCTCGCGGATGGGTGCCTTGAAGGCCTCCTCCTCCTCGGCGCTCCAGCTCTCGCCCCGCCCCTCCAGCGCGTCGCGGCGGATCCGCGCCAGGACACTCGCCGCCTGCTCGCCCCCCATCACCGAGATGCGGGCATTCGGCCACATCCACAGGAAGCGCGGCTCGTAGGCGCGGCCGCACATGGCGTAGTTGCCGGCGCCGAAGCTGCCGCCGACGAGGACGGTGAACTTGGGCACCCGCGCGCAGGCCACCGCCGTCACCAGCTTGGCGCCGTCGCGGGCGATGCCGCCGTGCTCGTATTTCTTCCCCACCATGAAGCCGGTGATGTTCTGGAGGAAGAGGAGGGGGATGCGGCGCTGGCAGCAGAGCTCCACGAAATGCGCCCCCTTGCGGGCGGACTCGGAGAAGAGCACGCCGTCGTTGGCGAGGATGCCCACGGGATAGCCCCAGATGCGGGCGAAGCCGCAGACCAGGGTGGTGCCGTAGCGGGCCTTGAACTCGTGGAACACCGAGCCGTCCACGAGGCGGGCGATCACCTCGCGGATGGCGAGGGGTTCGCGCAGATCCTCGGGAAGGATGCCGTAGAGATCGTCGGCGGGATAGAGGGGTTCTTCCGGCTCCACCACGTCCAGCACCGCCCGCGCGGGCGGCGGCAGATCGGCGACGATGCGCCGGCACAGTTCGAGGGCATGGCGGTCGTCCTCCGCCAGATGGTCGGCGACGCCGGAGACGCGGGTGTGGACGTCGCCGCCGCCGAGTTCCTCCGCCGTCACCACCTCGCCCGTGGCCGCCCGCACCAGCGGCGGTCCGCCCAGGAAGATGGTGCCCTGATCGCGGACGATGACGGTCTCGTCGGCCATGGCCGGCACATAGGCGCCGCCGGCGGTGCACGAGCCCATCACCACCGCGATCTGGGGGATGCCCTCGGCGGACATGGTGGCCTGGTTGTAGAAGATGCGGCCGAAATGCTCGCGGTCGGGGAACACCTCGTCCTGATGCGGCAGATTGGCGCCGCCGGAGTCCACCAGATAGATGCAGGGCAGCCGGTTGGCGCGGGCGATCTCCTGGGCGCGCACGTGCTTCTTGACGGTGATCGGGTAGTAGGTGCCGCCCTTCACCGTCGCGTCGTTGGCGACGATCACGCATTCGCGCCCGCACACCCGGCCGATGCCGGTGATCAGCCCGCCCGCAGGGACCTCCTCCTCGTAGAGGTCGAGACCGGCGAGGGGCGACAGTTCGAGGAAGGGACTGCCGGGGTCGATCAGCGCCTCGATCCGTTCGCGCGGCAGCAGCTTGCCACGGGCGAGATGGCGCGCCCGGGCGCGCTCGGGTCCGCCGCGGGCGATGCGGGCGAGGAGTCCGCGCAGCTCCTCGGCGAGACGGCGATGGTGGGCGTAGCGGCGGCGGAAGACGGGATCGCGCCGGTCGATGCGGCTCTCGAGGACGCTCATCTCACCAGCCGCCGGTGGCGAGCCAGCGTTCCACCTGGTCGAGACGATCGGCGCCCCAGAAGGGTTCGTCGTCCACGAAGACGAAGGGGGAGCCGAAGACGCCCCGGGCGATGGAGCGGTCCGTCTCCTCCCGGAGCCGGGCCTTGATCCGCGGATCCTGGACCGCCGCGATCAGCTCCTCACGCGCGTGGCCGAGTTCGGCCGCCACCTCGGCCACCTGTTCGGGCGCGGACATGTCGCGGCCCTCAACCCAGTGGGCGCGGAAGAGGGCGCGGGCGAACTTGCGGGCGTGGCAGTGGCCGCGGGTGTCGTGGATCCACCAGAAGGCGCGGCTGGCGGCCAGCGAGTTCATGGGCATCACCGGCGGCAGCCGCAGCGGCACGTCGAGCAGGCGGGCGAAGCGCTGGATGTCGCGCAGGAAGTAGTCCTTCTTGAGCGGCACCGTGGCGAGGGGCTTCGAACCGGTGAGCTTCAGTGCCGCGCCGAGCATGATGGGCTTCCACACCACCTCGCGTCCGTAGCGGGCGGCGATGTCGTCGATCTGGGTACTGGCGAGATAGCCGTAGGGGCTCGCGAACTCGAAGTAGAACTCGATCGGGCGCTTGCCGTTCATCGTGTCCCGTCTCCGCTTCAGCGCGTGATCTCGAACAGCTCCCGACCGACGAGCATGCGGCGGATCTCGTTGGTGCCGGCGCCGATGTCGTAGAGCTTGGCATCCCGCAGGAAGCGCCCCGTGGGATAGTCGTTGACGTAGCCGTTGCCCCCGAGGGCCTGGATCGCCTCCAGCGCCACCCGCACCGCGCTCTCCGAGGCGAACAGCAGACAGGCCGCCGCGTCGCGACGGGTGAGCCGGCCCGAGTCCGCCGCCTTGGCGCACATGTAGGCGTAGGCACGGGCCGCGTTCCAGCGGGTGTACATGTCGGCGATCTTACCCTGCATCAGCTCGAAGGTGCCGATGGGCTGCCCGAACTGGTGCCGTTCGTGGACATAGGGCAGCACGGTGTCGAGGCAGGCGGTCATGATGCCGAGGGGACCGCCCGCCAGTACCAGCCGTTCGTAGTCGAGACCACGCATGAGCACGCGCACGCCCCGGTCCACCTCGCCCAGCACGTTCTCCGCCGGCACCTCACAGCCGTCGAACAGCAGTTCGCAGGTGGGCGAGCCGCGCATGCCCAGCTTGTCCAGCTTCTGGCCCACGGCGAAGCCGGGGAAGCCCCGTTCGACGAGGAAGGCGGTGATGCCCCGCGAACCCGCCTCGGGCGTGGTCTTGGCGTAGACCACCACCACGTCGGCCTCGGAGCCGTTGGTGATCCACATCTTGCGTCCGTGGAGGAGCCAGCGGTCGCCGCGGCGTTCGGCGCGGGTGGTCATGGAGACCACGTCGGAGCCGGCGCCGGGCTCGCTCATGGCCAGCGCTCCCACCCACTCGCCCGAGATCAGCTTCGGCAGATAGCGCCGCTTCTGCGCCTCCGTGCCGTTGAGACGGATCTGGTTCACGCAGAGGTTGGAATGGGCGCCGTAGGAGAGGCCGATGGCGCCGGAGGCACGGCTGATCTCCTCCATGGCCACCAGATGTTCGAGATAGCCGAGGCCGGCGCCGCCGTATTCCTCCTCCACGGTGACGCCCAGCACCCCGAGCGCCCCCAGCTTCGGCCACAGTTCCCGCGGGAAGCGGTCCTCCCGGTCGATGGCGTCGGCCCGCGGCGCGATCTCCGCCTCGGCGAAACGGCGCACCGTCTCGCGGATGGCCTCGGCGGTCTCGCCGATGTCGAAGGACATGGAAGGGGTGTGGAAGTTCCAGAAGCTCACGCCGCTCCTCCCCGCTGCGGCCCCCTTCTAGTCCAGCAGCACCAGCTTCGCGAGTCCGAGGAAGGCGAAGAAGCCCACCACGTCGGTGACGGTGGTGAGGAACACCGAGGAGGAGACCGCCGGATCGAGGCCGAGGCGGTGGAGCAGGAGCGGGATCGCCACCCCCGAGAGGGCCGCCGCCACCAGATTGACCAGCATGGCGAGGCCGAAGACGGCGGCCAGCGCGGGATCGCCGAACCACGCCAGCGCCAGTCCCGCGCCCACCGCCAGGAACAGCAGCCCGTTCATGGCCCCCGCCAGCAGCTCCTTGACGATCACCCGCGAGGCGTTGGCCGGCGAGAGCTCGCGGGTGGCCAGCGCCCGGACCGCCACCGTCAGCGTCTGGGTGCCGGCGTTGCCGCCCATGCTGGCGACGATGGGCATCAGCACGGCGAGGGAGACCACCCGCGCGATGGTGTCCTCGAAGAGGGCGATCACCGCCGAGGCGACCACGGCGGTGAGGAGATTGACGAACAGCCAGGGGGCGCGGCGGCGCACCGTCTCCGCCGGCGGCACGAAGACGTCGGTCTCGCTGACGCCGCCCAGCGCCAGGATGTCCTCCTCCGCCTCCTCCTCGATCACGTCCACCACGTCGTCGACGGTGACGACGCCGATGATGCGTCCCTCCCCGTCCACCACCGGCGCCGAGACCAGCCCGTACTGGCGGAACAGGAAGGCCACCTCCTCCTGGTCCATGGTAGCGGGGATGAGATGGAGCTCCTTGAGCTTGAGATCGCGCATGGCCACCTGGCGGCGGCTCCGCAGCACCCGGCTCACCGGCACGCCGCCCACCGGCCGCATGCGCGGATCGACGATGAAGATGTCGTAGAAGTCGTCCGGCAGCCCCGGCGTGGCGCGCAGATAGTCGATGGTCTGGCCCACCAGCCAGTACTCCGGCACCGCGACGAAGTCGCGCTGCATGAGCCGGCCGGCGGAGTCCTCGGGGAAGCGGAGCTGTTCCTCGACGGCGATGCGCTCGTGGAAGGGCAGGCGGCGGAGGATGGCCTCGCGCTCGGCCCGGTCCAGATCCTCCAGCACGTCCACCGCATCGTCCACGTCCAGTCCGGCGACGATGCGGCCGCTCCACTCCGGCCCGAGGCGCTCCAGCAGCTCCTCGCGCACCGTCTCGTCGAGATAGGCGAAGGTGTCCGGATCCACGTCGGGTCCCAGCGCCCGCAACAGCCGCAGGCGCTGGTCCGGCTCGAGGAGCTGCAGCAGATCGGCGAGATCGGAGGGGTGGAGGGTGCGGGCGAGGGCGGTGGCGAGGGCAGTGTCCCCCCGCTCCAGCGCCTCCCGCACCTCGGCCACCAGCGCCTCGTCGAGACCGATGCGCTCGCGCGGCGGGGTCTCGCGGACCTCGGCCGGCTCCGTCATCCGTCACCCCGTTCCCGCTGGCGGCGCAGGATGGCATCCAGCGCGGCGATGGCCGTCATGTTGACGATGCCGCGGGTGGTCACCGAGGCGGTGACCACGTGGGCGGGCCGTGCCGGCCCCACCAGGATCGGGCCCACCGCCACCGCCCCCGTCACCACCTTGGCCAGATTGAAGGCCACATTGGCGGCGTCCAGTCCCGGCATCACCAGCAGATTGGCGCGCCCGCGGAGGGTGGAGCCGGGCAGGATGCGGTCGCGGATCTCCTGCGAGAGGGCGGCGTCGGCGTGCATCTCGCCGTCCACCTCCAGCTCCGGCGCCCGCGCCCGGATCCGCGCCAGGGCCTCGCGGACCCGGAGCGAACTGGGCGTGTCGCGGCTGCCGAAATTGCTGTGGGAGACCAGCGCCACCTTGGGAACGAGGCCGAAGCGGCGCACCACCTCGGCGGCGGCGAGGGCGATCTCGGCCAGCCGCTCGGCGTCCGGCTCGTAGGTGACATAGGTGTCGGCGAGGAACAGCACGCCGTCCGGCAGCACCAGGGCGTGGACGGTGGCGGCCTCGTGCAGGCCCGGATCCAGCCCCAGCACGCCGGTGATGTGGCGCAGGTGGCTCTCGAAGACCCCCACCGGCCCGGCGATCAGGGCGTCGGCCTCGCCGCGGGCCACCATGATGGCGCCGATCACCGTGCGGCGGGTGCGCACGATCTCGCGGGCGAGCTGGGGTGTGACCCCGCGCCGGCCCATGCGCGCGAAGTAGAAGTCCACGTATTCCCGGTAGCGGGGATCGTAGTCGGGGTTGACCAGCTCGAAGTGCTCGCCCGGACGGACGGTGAGGCCGTAGCGCTCGATGCGCGTGCGCACCACCTCGGGACGGCCGATCAGGATGGGGCGGGCCAGCCCCTCCTCCACCACCACCTGCACCGCCCGCAGCACCCGCTCCTCCTCGCCGTCGGCGAAGCAGACCCGCTGCGGCTCCGCCTTCACCCGCTCGAAGACGGGCTTCATGAGGAAACCGGAGCGATAGACCTTCCGTTCCAGCTCGCGGCGATAGGCCTCGAGATCGGCGATGGGACGGGTGGCGACGCCGGAGTCCATGGCCGCCTTCGCCACCGCCGGCGGGATCTCCACCATCAGGCGCGGATCGAAGGGCTTGGGAATGAGATAGTCGGGGCCGAAGGAGAGGCTCTCGAGGCCGTAGGCCATGGCCACCACGTCGGGGGTGACGGTGCGGGCGAGGCGGGCCAGGGCCTCCACCGCCGCCTTCTTCATGGCGTCGTCGATGCGGGTGGCGCCCACGTCGAGGGCGCCGCGGAAGAGGAAGGGGAAACAGAGGACGTTGTTGACCTGGTTGGGATAGTCGCTGCGGCCGGTGGCGACGATGGCGTCCGGCCGCACCGCCTTCGCCTCCTCGGGCAGGATCTCCGGCACCGGATTGGCGAGGGCGAAGACGATGGGACGCTCGGCCATCCGCGCCACCCACTCCGGCCGCAGCACCCGCGGAGCCGAGAGACCGAGGAAGACGTCGGCGCCGGCGATGGCCTCCTCGAGGGTGCGGAGGGCCGTGGGGCGCGCCCAGCGGGCCTTCCACGGATCCATCTCCTCCCGGCGCCCCTCGTGGACCACTCCGGCGATGTCGGTGACGATCACGTTCTCCCGGCGCAGGCCCAGCTTCTCCAGGAGATCGAGGGTGGCGAGGGCGGCCGCGCCGGCGCCGGCGGTCACGAGACGGACGCGATCCAGTTCCTTCTCCACCAGCAGCAGGGCATTGAGGAGGGCGGCGGCGACGATGATGGCGGTGCCGTGCTGGTCGTCGTGAAAGACGGGAATGTTCATCCGCTCCTGCAGTCGGCGTTCGATCTCGAAGCACTGCGGGGCGCGGATGTCCTCGAGGTTGACGGCGCCGAAGGTGGGCTCCAGCGCCGCCACCACCTCGACGAAATGATCGGGATCCCGCGCCGCCACCTCGATGTCGAAGGCGTCGATGTCGGCGAACTTCTTGAAGAGGACCGCCTTGCCCTCCATCACCGGTTTGGCGGCGAGGGGGCCGATGCGGCCGAGGCCGAGCACGGCGCTGCCGTCGGTGATCACCGCCACCAGATTGCCGCGCACGGTGTAGCGGGCGGCGGCGGCGGGATCGGCGGCGATGGCCTCGCAGGCGGCGGCCACCCCCGGCGAATAGGCGAGGGAGAGATCGCGCTGGGTGGCGAGGGGCTTGGTGGGCACCACGGCGAGCTTGCCGGGGTTCGGCCGCTCGTGATAGTCGAGCGCCTCCTCGCGCAGTCGATCGGATCCGCCGGTCATCGCACCACCTCCCCGACGCCGGGTGCGTGACGCCCGATCCCGGATCCGCGCGCCCGCGACCCGGTGTGCTCACGTGGCTGGCCGACACGGGAAAAGAAAATTGGTGCGGCCGAGAAGACTCGAACTTCCACGGGGTTGCCCCCACCAGCCCCTCAAGCTGGCGCGTCTACCAATTCCGCCACGGCCGCACCGTGTCGCGGCCCTGACTTAGCGAAGGGCCCCGGGGCTTTCAAGCCCCGCGCCCCCTCCCCCGCCGCCGCCGGCGGCGCTATGGAGGGGGCGCCCCGAGGTGGATCCCGCCGTGCACCTGCTGAGCACCCTCGAGGCGGGGGCGGCCGACGTGGAGGAGGCGGTCGACCTCGACCTGCCGCCGGCCGACATCGTCGTGCTGTCCGCCGCCGACAGCGACCTCGCCGCCCTCGCCGCCGCCCACGCCGGCGATCCGGCCCGGTGCTGGACCCTGCGCCTCGCCAACTGGACCCGGCTGGGCCACCCCTATTCCGTCGACCTGCTGCTGGAGAAGACGCTCGCCGCCTCGCGCCTGGTGGTGGTTCGGCTGCTGGGCGGCATCGGTTACTGGCGCTACGGCGTCGAACGCCTCGCCGCGGCCGCCGGCGAGGGCCGCTTCCAGCTCGCGCTCCTGCCGGGCGAGGGGGGCGACGATCCGGAGCTCGCCCGCCTCTCCACCGTGCCGGCGGCGCTCCGCGCCGAACTCCTCGCCGCCTTCGACGCCGGCGGCGTGGACAATGCCCGCGCCCTGCTGCGCCGGCTCGCCCGCCATCTCGGCCGGGCGGTGACGGTGCCGCCGATCCGCCCCCTGCCACGCCTCGGCGGCTGGTGCCCGCGGGAGGGGATCGTGTCCCTGGAGGCGCTGGCGGCGCGGGTGGCGGCGGGACGGCCGCCGGCCCTCCTCCTCTTCTACCGGGCGCTGGTGCAGGCGGGGGATCTCGCCGCCGTGGCGGCCCTCGCCGGGGAGCTGGACCGGCTGGGCCTCACGCCGCTTCCGGTCTTCCTCGCGAGCCTGCGCGACGGGGCGGCGACGGCGGCGCTCCCCGGCTTCCTCGCCCGGGTGCGGCCGGAGGTGGTGCTCAACCTCACCGCCTTCGCCGCCGGCGGCTTCGACGGCACGCCCGGGGCGGCCCTCGCCGGCTGCGACGCGCCGGTGCTCCAGCTCCTCGCACCCCGCACGCCGCGGGCGACCTGGGCGGAGGACCCGCGCGGGCTGGGACCGCGCGATCTCGCCATGCAGCTGGTGCTGCCGGAGGTGGACGGGCGCATCGCCACCCGCCCCGTCGCCTTCAAGGAGACGGCGCGGCGCGATCCCGAGACGGGCCTGGCGGTGACCCGCTGGGTGCCGGACCCCGGGGGCGTGGCCGCCGCCTGCACCCTCGCCCGCAACTGGGTGCGCCTGCGGCGCACGCCGCCGGCCGAACGGCGGGTGGCGCTGGTGCTGGCCAACTATCCCGCCCGCGACGGTCGCCTCGCCAACGGCGTGGGACTGGACGTGCCGGCGAGCGCCGTCGCCGTCCTGCGCTGGCTGGCCGAGGCCGGCTATCGGGTCGTGGACCTCCCGCCCGACGGGGATGCCCTGATGGCGCGCCTGCGCGAGGGGCCCACCAACGCGCTCCACCGACGGCCGCGGGTGGTGCGGGTGGCACTGCCCCTCGCCCGCTACCGCGCGCATTTCGCCCGCCTGCCGGAGGCGGTGCGGCGGGCGGTCACCGCGCGCTGGGGCGAGCCGGAGGCGGATCCGCGCCTCTTGGACGGCGCCTTTCCCCTGCCGGTGCTGCCGCTGGGACGGGTGGTGGTGGCGATCCAGCCGGCGCGCGGCTACGAGCGCGATCCCCGGGAGACCTATCACGACCCCGATCTGCCACCGCCCCACGCCTATCTCGCCTTCTACTTCTGGCTGCTGGAGGAGTTCGGCGCCCAGGCGGTGGTGCACCTGGGCAAGCACGGCAATCTCGAATGGCTGCCGGGCAAGGCCGCGGCCCTGTCGGAGTCCTGCTTCCCGGCCGCCCTGTTGCCGCCGGTTCCCCACCTCTACCCCTTCATCGTCAACGATCCCGGCGAGGGCAGCCAGGCCAAGCGGCGGACGGCGGCGGTCGTGGTGGACCATCTGACGCCGCCCCTCGGCCGCGCCGGTCTCTACGGCGAGCTGGCCGAGCTCGCCCGCCTCGTGGACGAGTACGCCCAGGCCCAGGGGCTCGATCCGCGCAGGCTCGCCCCGCTGCGGGAGGAGATCCTGGACCGCAGCCGGGCGCTCGGGCTGGACCGCGATCTCGCCCTCGACGGCCTTCCCGAGGAGGCGCGGCTGCGCGCCATCGACAACCATCTCTGCGAGCTGGGGGAACTCCAGATCCGTACCGGTCTCCACGTCCTCGGCCGCTCGCCCGCCGGCGAGGTGCGGGCGGAGCTGCTGGCGGCGCTGGTGCGGGCGCCGCGCGGCCGCGGCGAGGGGGGCGATGCGGCGCTGCCCAGGGCGCTGGCCCGGGACCTGGAGCTCGCCCCGGATCCCTTCGCCGCCGAGCCCGCCGCGCCCTGGACCGGTTCCCGCCCGCCGGCGCTGGCGGCCCTGGACGACGCCCCCTGGCGCAGCGTCGGCGACACCCTCGAGCGACTGGAGCGGCTCGCCCTCGAGCTGGTGGCGGGACGGCGGCGGCCCGAGGTCGGATGGACCCGCACGCGGGCGGTGCTGGCGCGGGTGCGGGAGGAGCTGGCCCCCCGTCTCGACGCCTGCGGGCCGGCCGAGAAGGCGGGTCTGCTCGCCGGCCTCGCCGGCCGGCGGGTGCCGCCGGGGCCGAGCGGGGCGCCCACCCGCGGGCGGGTGGAGGTGCTGCCCACCGGCCGCAACTTCTTCTCGGTGGATCCGCGGACGGTGCCGACCCCCGCGGCCTTCGCCCTCGGCCGGCGGGCGGCGGAGGAGCTGGTCGAACACGTCTTCCAGACCACGGGCGACTGGCCCCGGCGCATCGCCCTCTCCGCCTGGGGGACCGCCAACATGCGCACCGGCGGCGAGGACATCGCCGAGGCGCTGGCGCTTCTGGGCTGCCGGCCGGTGTGGGAGGAGGGGAGCGGCCGCGTGCTGGGGGTGGAGGTGCTGCCGGCCTCGGTGTTGGGCCGGCCGCGGGTGGACGTGGTGCTGCGGGTCTCCGGCTTCTTCCGCGACGCCTTCCCCGCCCAGATCGAGCTCCTGGACGACGCCGTCCGCCGTGTGGCGGCGCTGGACGAGCCGCCGGAGGTCAATCCCCTGGCCGCCGCCGCCCGCGCCGAGGAGGCGGAGCTCGCGGCCCGGGGCCTCGATGCCGCCACCGCCCGCCGCCTCGCCACCCTCCGGATCTTCGGCTCGAAGCCGGGGGCCTACGGGGCCGGTCTCCAGGTCCCCATCGACACCGGCGCGTGGGTCGATCGGCGCGAGCTCGCCGGGGTCTATCTGGCCTGGAGCGGCTTCGCCTACGGCCGCGGCACCCACGGGCGGGCGGCGCGGGCCCTGCTGGAACGCCGCCTGGCGGCCGTGGAGGCGGTGGTCCACAACCAGGACAACCGCGAGCACGACCTCCTGGACTCCGACGACTACTATCAGTTCCTGGGCGGGCTCACGGCCGCCGTGGGCGAGCTCGCCGGCACGGAGCCGCTGGTGCTCTTCGGCGACCATGCCGATCCCGAGCGGCCGCGGGTGCGGCGGCTCCAGGAGGAGATCGGCCGGGTGGTGCGGGCGCGGGCGGCCAACCCCCGCTGGATCCGCGGCATGATGCGCCACGGCTACAAGGGCGCCTTCGAGATCGCCGCCACCGTCGACTATCTCTTCGCCTTCGCCGCCACCACCCGCTGCGTGGGCGAGCACCACTTCGACGCCCTCTTCCGCGCCTATGTGGAGGACGCGGAGGTGCGGACCTTCCTGGAGCGGAGCAATCCCGACGCCTTCCGCGAGATCCTCGCCCGCTTCGCCGAGGCGATCCGCCGCGGCCTCTGGCGCCCGCGCCGCAACGCCGTCCACGCCACTCTCGACGCCTTCGCTACCGACGGCGGGAAGGACCGGAGAGAGGGCTAGCGACCGCCGGCGTCCGCGGACTCAGGCGTCGGGCTCCGGCAGCCGCGGCAGCGGCAGCACCTCGATGCCCTCTTCCCGCAGCTCCCGCACCTCCTCGCGGCTGGCGCGACCGTAGATGCCGCGCGCCTCGGCCTCGCCCCGGTGGATGCGGCGGGCCTCCTCGGGAAAGCGCTCGCCCACGTCCTCGAAATGGGTCTCCACGTAGCGCTGGAGGGCCCGCACGGCGTGCAGCACCCGGGCCAGATGCGCGCGGCGGCGTTCGGAAGGGGCGGGCAGCCCCTCGCCACCGTCGCGGCCGCCGTGGACGGCGGGCGCCATGGGCGCCTTGCGGATGTCACGGTCGCCGCAGAGGGGACATTCGAGACGGCCGGCCCGCGCCTGTTCCTCGTAGGCGGCGCTGTCGCGGAACCAGGCCTCGAACTCGTGACCGGCGGCACAGGCGAGGGTGTAGCGGATCACGAGGCCATCCTCCCGATGCCGGCCTCGGCGAGGATGCGGTCGAGCTCGCCCGTCGCCTCGAGGGCGTGGAGCTCGTCGCAGCCGCCGAGATGGCGGTCGCCGACGAAGATCTGGGGCACCGTGCGCCGGCCCGAACGCGCCTCCATCTCGGCCCGGCGGGCGGGCCGGAAGGCGACGTCGATCTCCGCGAAGGGCACGCCCTTGCGGCGAAGCAGGCGCACGGCCCGCCGGCAGTGGGGACAGAAGGGCGTGGTGTAGACGACGACGCGCGACACGATCCCACCTCTCGACGGCCATCGCGGCGGCCCCGCCCGACAATATAGGAACCGGCTCAGCGATCCGAGTCCGTGACGGTGCGGGCGAGCACGAGGGCATCCACCCGTGCCGCACCGGCCGCCCGCAGGACCCGGGCGCAGGCATCGAGGGTGGCACCGGTGGTGCAGACGTCGTCCACCAGCAGCACCGCCCGTCCCCGCAGGGCCGCCCGCCGGCGGGGCGGGACGGCGAAGGCGGCGGCGGTGACATTGGCGCGACGGGCCCGGGCGGAGAGCCCCTGCTGGGAGGGGGTGGGCCGCCGGCGCACCAGCGCGTCGAGCAAGAGCGGCCTCCCGGCGGCGCGGGCGAGGGGACGGGCCAGCAGCACCGCCTGGTTGAAGCCGCGCAGGACCAGGCGGCGGCGGTGGAGCGGCACCGGCACCAGCAGGTCGCAGGCGGCCAGCAGCGCGCCGCCGGCCCGCAGCATCCAGCCGGCCAGCAGCGGGGCGAGATCGGTGCGCTCGCCGTGCTTGAGGGCGAGGATCAGGCGCCGGGCGGTGCCGCCGTAAGCGACCGCGGCCAGGCGGCGGTCGGTGACGGGGGGATCCGCGAGACAGGCGGCGCAGACCGCATCGCCGTCGCCGGCGGGCAGGGGCAGACCGCAGCGGCGACAGAGGGGCCCGGCGAGGAAGCGGACACCGTCCCAGCAGTCGGGACAGAGGCGTCCGCCGGCGGCCACCTCGGCGCCGCAGCCGGCGCAGCGCGGAGGATAGAGGAGGTCGAGGGTGCGGGCGAGGAGCCGGGCCAGCCGGTGGACGAGGGGACGGGTGTCGAGGGTGGTGGCCGACGGCACGCGCACGCATCTTCCTTCCGGACCGTTCGGTTCTCTACCTTAGGTAGAGCAGTCCGCCAAGACCGCCGCGCCGGGAGACGGGGTGCGGCGAAGGCATATCATGATACGTCTGCCGCCGTTATACCCTCCATCAGCACTCCCGGATGAACCTTGTGGTGGAACGCCATCTCTGATAGGGCCAGCGCCGTCCGGCGGCGATCGGACGACCCGTGTCGGGACGAATTTCACACGATCGTCACGCCATTGGGGTTGCCTTGCATCGCATCATGCTAAATTGGCGGTGGGCCGTGGGGCAACCCCGAGACAGGAGTGTGGCCGGTGAACGGTGAATACCTCCACTACTGCGAGCCCTACGAACGCGTGGCCTTGTTCATCGACGGCGCCAACCTCTATCAGGTGGCACGCGCCCTCGGTTTCGACATCGATTACCGCAAACTCCTGAGAAATTTCTCTACCAATTGCCGCCTTCTCCGAGCATATTACTATACGGCCCTGCTGGACGAGCAGGAATACTCCCCCATCCGACCGCTGGTCGACTGGCTGGAATACAACGGCTACACCATGGTCACCAAGCCGCTCAAGGAGTATGGCGGCATCGGACGGCGCAAGTACAAGGGCAACATGGACGTCGACATCGCCGTCGACGCCATGGAACTCGCTCCCCACATCCAGCACGCCGTCCTCGTCTCCGGCGACGGCGACTTCCGCCGCCTCGTCGAGGCCCTCCAGCGCCGCGGCGTCCGGGTGACCGTCATCAGCACCATCCGCACCCAGCCGCCCTTCATCGCCGACGAGCTCCGCCGTCAGGCCGACTTCTTCCTCGACCTCGCCGATCTGCGCCCGTATATCGAGCGCCAGCCGCAGGCGCGTCAGGACTCCGCCCAGGAGCTCCACCGCCTGCCGGCCGGGGAACGGGAGGAAGAGACCACCGGTGAGGGCGAGCGGCGCGACTGAGTCCGCGGATCCGCGACCGACACCGCCGCGCGACTGCGACCTGTGCCCGCGCCTCGCCGCCTTCCGGGCGGCGACGCGGGCCCGTCATCCCGACTGGTGGAACGCGCCGGTGCCCAGCTTCGGCGATCCCGCCGCCCGGCTGCTGGTGGTGGGCCTCGCGCCCGGCCTCGCCGGCGCCAACCGCACCGGCCGCCCCTTCACCGGCGACTACGCCGGCGAGATCCTCTATCCTACCCTGCTGCGCTTCGGCTTCGCCCGCGGCACCTACGCCGCCCGGCCCGACGACGGGCTCGAGCTCGTGGACTGCCGCATCACCAACGCCGTCCGTTGCGTACCGCCGCAGAACCGTCCCACCGCCGCCGAGATCCGCACCTGCCGACGCTTCCTCGCCCCCGAGCTCGAGGCGCCGCCGCGGCCGGTGGTGGTCCTGCTCCTCGGCCGCATCGCCCACGATTCCGTGATGCGCGTCCTCGGCCTCTCGCCCCGCGCCTTCCCCTTCCGCCACGGCGCCGTCCACGACCTGCCGGACGGCGGGCCGCGTCTCGTCGCCAGCTATCACTGCTCCCGCTACAACATCCAGACCGGCACCCTCACCGCCGCCATGTTCGCCGAGGTGGTGGCGGGCATCCGTGACTTCCTGGATACCGCCGACATCGCGCGGCGTCGGGCCGCGGTGGGCCGGCGCTGACAGGCCGGACATGGCACGCTAACAGGGCGCCGGCCGCCGCCCGGAGACGACCGCCGTCATGCCCCAGGTGCGTCGCACCAAGATCGTCGCCACGCTGGGACCCGCCACCGACGACATCGCCGTCCTCCGCGCCCTCCTCGAGGCCGGGGTCGACGTGGTCCGGCTCAACATGAGCCATGGCACCCACGAGGACCACGCCCGCCGCCACGCCCGGGTCCGCGAACTGGAGGCCGAGATCGGCCGTCCCGTCGGCGTCCTCGTCGACCTGCAGGGTCCCAAGCTCCGCATCGGCCGCTTCCGCACCGGGCCGGTGCGGCTCGAGGCGGGGGCTTCCTTCCGCCTCGATCTCGACCCGGCGCCGGGGGATTGCGAGCGGGTCCAGCTTCCCCACCCCGAGATCTTCGCCGCCGTCCGGCCCGGCGGCGAAGTGCTCCTCGACGACGGCCGCATCCGTCTGCGCATCGAGGCGGTGCGGGGGGAGGTGCTGGAGACGCGGGTGGAGGTGGGCGGCGAGCTCGCCGACCACAAGGGCGTCAACGTGCCGGGCGTGGTGCTGCCGATCCCGGCCCTCACCGAGAAGGACATGCGCGATCTCGCCTTCGCGCTGGACCTCGGCGTCGACTGGATCGCCCTCTCCTTCGTCCAGCGGCCGGATGACGTGGCCCAGCTCCGCAAGCTGGTGATGGGCCGCGCCGGCATCCTCGCCAAGATCGAGAAGCCGGCCGCCGTGGAGCGGCTGGGCGAGATCGTCGATCTCGCCGATGCCGTCATGATCGCCCGCGGCGATCTCGGCGTGGAGCTGCCGCCGGAGAAGGTGCCGGGCCTGCAGAAGCGCATCGTCCGCCGCGCCCGCGACGCCGGCAAGCCGGTGGTGGTGGCGACCCAGATGCTGGAGAGCATGCGCGCCACCCCCGTCCCCACCCGCGCCGAGGCCTCGGACGTGGCCAACGCCGTCTACGACGGCGCCGATGCGGTGATGCTGTCGGCGGAGACGGCCAGCGGCGTCCATCCGGTGGAGACGGTCCGCATGATGCGCCGCATCATCTACGAGGTGGAGCGGGACGAGCTCTACCGCGCCTATCTCGACGCCTACCGCGCCCGCGTCGAACCCCAGCCCGCCGACGCCATCACCATGGCCGCCCGCGAGGTGGCGCGGGTGATGAACGCCGCCTGCATCGTCACCTACACCACCTCCGGCGCCACGGCGCTGCGGGCCGCCCGCGAGCGGCCGGAGCATCCCGTCCTCGGCCTCGTCACCCGCCTCGCCACCGCCCGGCGGCTCACCCTGGTCTGGGGTGTCCATTCGGTGGTGACGGAGGATGCCCACGACGTGGACGACATGGTGGAGAAGGCCCGCCACTGGGCCCGCACCACCGGCGTCGCCGAGCCCGGCAGCCCCATCGTGATCACCGCCGGCGTCCCCTTCGGCACGCCCGGCGCCACCAATCTGCTGCGCCTCGCCTGGGTCACCTGAGCGCGGGTCGGGTGGCCGGATCCGCCGGCGGCGCCTCAGTAGAGGAAGCCCAGCTCCAGCCGCGCCTCCTCGCTCATCATCCCCGGATGCCAGGGCGGATCCCACACGATGTTGACCCGGCAGCCCTTCACGCCCTCGATCTCGGAGACCTTCCGCTCCACCTCCACGGGCAGCGTCTCCGCCACCGGACAGTGGGGCGTGGTGAGGGTCATGTCGATGACGACGGTGTCGTCGTCCTCCACGTCGATCCGGTAGACGAGGCCCATGTCGAAGATGTTGACGGGGATCTCCGGATCGTGGACGGTGCGCAGCACCTCGATCACCCTTTCGCCGAGGGCCTGCACCCGGGCGAGGCGATCGGGGGGCACCTCCCCGGGCGCGCCCTCGCCCGTCTCCGTCGTCTCTTCCCGCGGCGTCGCTTCCGGTGAGGCCGCCCCGGGTCCACCGTCCTCCGTCTCCGCCGGCGACGGCTCCCGCTCGAGGAAGGCCGCCGCCCGTTCGATGCCGTCGCGTTCCGTCATGACGTCGTCCTCCCTCAGCCGCGGAGCAGCGCGATGGTGCGCGCGAGGATGTCGGCGAAGCGTTCGATCTCCTCGCGGGTGTTGTAGACGGCCACCGACGCACGGGCGCTGCCGGCGAGCCCGAAGCGGGCGTGCAGGGGCATGGCGCAATGGTGGCCGGTGCGGATGCAGACCCCCTCGAGATCGAGCATGGTGCCCAGATCCTGGTGGTGCACGCCGTCCACGGTGAAGGCCACGGCGCTCGCCCGTCGCGCCGGCCGCCCCAGCACCCGCACGCCGGGAATCTCCCCGAGCCGCGCCTCCAGCCGCGCCACCAGCGCCGCCTCGTAGGCGGCGATGCGGGCGCGGCCCAGTGCCTCCACGAAGGCCACCGCCTCGCGCAGGGCGACGATGCCGGCGATGTCGGGAGTCCCCGCCTCGAAGCGGAAGGGCGGATCGGCGAAGGTGGTGCCGGCGAAGGACACCCGGTCGATCATGTCGCCGCCGCCCTGCCACGGCGGCATGGCCTCCAGATGTTCGAGCCTGGCCCACAGCACGCCGACGCCGGTGGGGCCGTACATCTTGTGCGCGGAAAAGGCGAGGAAGTCGCAGCCCAGCGCCGCCACGTCCACCGGCAGATGCGGGGCCGCCTGGGCCGCGTCCACCAGCACCGGCACCCCCCGCGCCCGCGCGAGGGCCGCGATCTCCGCCACCGGATTGACCGTCCCCAGCACGTTGGAGACCCAGGTGACGGCCAGAAGCCGCGTGCGCGGCCCCAGCATCCGCCGCAGGGCGTCCAGGTCCAGCTCCCCCGCGTCGGTGACGGGCACCACCACCACCCGCGCGTCGCGCTCGCCGGCCACGATCTGCCAGGGGACGATGTTGGCGTGGTGCTCCATCTCGGTGACGAGGATCTCGTCTCCCGGCCGCAGGCGCGGTCTCAGGAAGCTCCACGCCACCAGATTGATGGCCTCGGTGGTGGAGCGGACGAAGACGATCTCCCGCCAGTCGCGGGCGCCCAGGAAGCGCTGCACCGCCCGCCGCGCCTGGTCGTGGAGCTGGGAGGCGCGCTGGCTCAGCTCGTACACGCCGCGGTGGATGTTGGCATAGTCCTCGTAGTAGAAGCGCCGCAGTTCCTCCACCACCCGCCGCGGCTTCTGGCTGGAGGCGGCGCTGTCGAGGAACAGCAGCGGGCGTCCGTTCACGGTGCGGGCAAGGATGGGGAACTGGGCCCGCACCGCCTCCACGTCCAGGCTCTCCGCCGTCGCCGCGGCCAGCTCGTTCATGCCACCAGCCCTTCCGGATCCAGCATCCCACCGCCCGGCACCCGGGCCAGGATCGCCCGCCGGAGCTGCGCCGCCAGCTCGGGATCGTCGAAGCGCGTCACCACCTCGCCGGCGAAGGCGTAGGTGAGCAGCGCCTCCGCCGCCGCCCGCCCGATGCCGCGGGTGCGCAGGTAGAACAGGGCCGCCTCGTCGAGACCGCCCACGGTGGCGCCGTGGCTGCAGCGCACCTCGTCGGCGAAGATCTCGAGCTCCGGCTTGGCGTCCACCTCCGCCTCGTCCGACAGCAGCAGATTGCGGTTCTGCTGATAGGCGTCGGTGTCCTGCGCCCCCGGATGGACGGTGATGCGGCCGGCGAAGGCGGCCCGCGCCCGATCCTCCACCACGCCCTTGTAGAACTGGTCGGAGTGACAGCGGGGGGCGTGGTGGTGGACCCGCACCAGCGTGTCCACCTGCTCGCGGTCGCGCGGCAGATAGAGGCCGGCCATCAGCGCCTCACCGCCCTCTCCTTCCAGCCGCACGTCCAGCTCGTTGCGCACGAAGTCGCCGCCCACCGTCGCCACCCGATCCCGCAGTCGCGCGCCGGTGGCGAGCCGCACGGAGGTGCGGGCGAGCAGGGCGTGGCCGCCCTCCGCCGCCTGCAACTTCTCGTGGACCAGCTCCGCCCCCTCGTCCAGCCGCACCTGGAGGACGAGGTTGGTGAGCACGTGGCCCGCGCCCTCGGCCAGGTGGCTCTCGATCAGGTGCAGCCGCGCGCCCGCGCCCAGCCGCACCACCACCCGCGGATGGGCCATCACCGCCGAGGGTTCGCCCACCGCCACGAACAGGAGCTGCAGCGGGACCTCGGGGCGCACCCCCTCCTCGAGCTCGATCCAGGCGCCGTCCTCGGCCAGCGCGGTGTTGAGATCGGTGAAGGGGCCGGGGTCCGGCACCTCGGCGAGGACCTCCGCCACCCGCTCGGGGAAGCGGGCGATGGCCTCGGCCAGGGACAGCACCCGCATCCCCGGCGGCAGTCCGCCCACGTGACTCGGCCCCGCCAGCACCCGACCGTTGGCGAGGATCAGCCGGCGCGCGCGGGGACCGCCGGCGAAGGCCGCCGCCAGCGTGCCGGCAGCCGGCTCCGCCGGGCCGGGCGCGGCGAAAGGCCGCGCCAGCAGGGCGTCGATGCGCGCGTATTTCCAGTCCTCCACCCGCGTGGTGGGGATGCCGGTCTCCAGAAAGCGGCGCCAGGCCTCCCGTCGCACCCCGGCGAGGGCGCCCGCGTCCGCGTGCGCGAGCCGCGTCTCGCCGAGTCGCACCAGCGCTGTCGCCGGCGCCCGGTGTCGTGCCGCCACCATCTCACGCCGCCTCGCGCAGGAAGGGTTCGTAGCCCCGCTCCTCCAGCTCCCGGGCCAGCTCCTTGCCGCCGGAGCGGACGATGCGCCCCTCCACCATCACGTGCACCCGGTCCGGCACGATGAACTCCAGGAGACGCTGGTAGTGGGTGATGACGAGGAAGCCCCGCTCCGGCCCGCGCAGCCCGTTGACGGCCCTCGCCACCGCCTTGAGGGCGTCGATGTCGAGGCCGGAGTCCGTTTCGTCGAGGATGGCGAAGGCGGGCTCCAGCACCAGCAGCTGGAGGATCTCGTTGCGCTTCTTCTCGCCGCCGGAGAAGTCGGCGTTGAGGTCGCGGCGCAGCAGCTCCTCGCGGATGCCGACGGTGCGCGCCGCCTCCCGCAGGCGCTTCATGAACTCGGCCGGCTTCATCTCCGGCTCGCCGCGGGCCTTGCGCAGCGCGTTCACGGCCTGGCGGAGGAAGTAGGTGTTGGAGACGCCGGGGATCTCCACCGGATACTGCATGGCGAGGAACAGGCCCGCCGCCGCCCGCTCCTCCGGTTCCATGGCGAGCAGGTCGCGGCCGAGGAAGCGCACCCGTCCCTCCGTCACCTCGTAGTCCTCGCGGCCCGCCAGCACATAGGCGAGGGTGCTCTTGCCGGAACCGTTGGGCCCCATGATGGCGTGCACCTCCCCCGCCGGCACGGCGAGGTCGAGCCCGCGGACGATCTCCTTGCCGTCGGCGGTGACGTGGAGGTTCTCGATCTCGAGCATGGCCATGGGCGGTGAATCTCCCGGTTCAGCCGACGCTGCCCTCGAGGGAGATGCCGAGGAGCTTGCGGGCCTCCACGGCGAACTCCATGGGCAGCTCGTCCATCACTTCGCGACAGAAGCCGTTGACCACCAGCGCCACCGCGTCCTCCAGCGGGATGCCGCGGGCACGGCAGTAGAAGAGCTGCGCCTCGCTGAGCTTGCTGGTGGTGGCCTCGTGCTCCACGCGGGCGCTGGGGTTCTTCACCTCGATGTAGGGGACGGTGTGGGCGCCGCAGCGGTCGCCGATCAGCAGGCTGTCGCACTGGGTGTGGTTGCGCGCCCCCTCGGCGCCGCGGAGGATGCGCACGAGACCGCGATAGGTGTTCTGGGAACGGCCGGCGGCGATGCCCTTGGAGACGATGCGCGAGCGGGTGTGCCGGCCGATGTGGATCATCTTGGTCCCGGTGTCGGCCTGCTGGAAGTTGTTGGTCAGGGCGACGGAGTAGAACTCGCCCACGGACTCGTCACCCTGCAGGACGCAGGAGGGATACTTCCAGGTGATGGCCGAACCCGTCTCCACCTGCGTCCAGGAAATCTTCGACCGTACACCCTTGCACAGGCCGCGCTTGGTGACGAAGTTGTAGATCCCCCCGCGCCCCTCACGGTCGCCCGGATACCAGTTCTGCACGGTGGAGTACTTGATCTCCGCCTCGTCGAGGGCGATCAGCTCCACCACCGCCGCGTGCAGCTGGTTCTCGTCCCGCATGGGGGCGGTGCACCCCTCGAGATAGCTCACATAGCTGCCGCGGTCGGCGATGATGAGGGTGCGCTCGAACTGGCCGGTGCCGGCGGCGTTGATGCGGAAGTAGGTGGACAGCTCCATCGGACAGCGCACGCCCGGCGGCACGTAGACGAAACTGCCGTCGCTGAACACCGCCGAGTTGAGGGCGGCGTAGAAATTGTCGCCGGGTGGCACCACCGAACCCAGATACCTGCGGACCAGCTCGGGATGGTCGCGCACCGCCTCGGAGATGGAACAGAAGATGATACCCAGCTCCTCGAGCTTCTTCTTGAAGGTGGTGGCCACCGACACGCTGTCGAACACGTAGTCCACCGCCACCCCCGCGAGGATCTCCTGCTCGCGGATGGGAATGCCCAGCTTCTCGTAGGTGCGGCGGATCTCCGGATCGATGTCGTCGAGGGACTTGGGGCGCTCCTTCTGCTTCGGCGCCGCGAAGTAGGAGATGGCCTGATAGTCGATGGGAGGATAGTGGACCCGCGCCCAGCGCGGCTCCTCCATCCGCCGCCAGCGGCGGAAGGCCTCCAGCCGCCATTCGGTGAGCCACGCCGGCTCCTCCTTCTTGCGGGAGATCAGCCGGATCACGTCCTCGTCCAGCCCCGGCGGGACGGTCTCCTCCTCCACCGGGGTGACGAAGCCCCATTCGTAGTCCCGTTCGGTGAGTTCCCTGACGGTCTCGACGGCGTCGGACATGGTCGTGTCCCCGCAGTGGACGTTCAGCGTGCCGGCGACATCGCCGCCCGTTCCTCCGGCGTGAGGAAGGCGGCGGGCACCGTGCCGGCCATGTCGGCCAAGGTGATCTCGGAGAGGGCCCGGCGGATCGCCTCGTTGACCCGCTGCCAGTTGGCGCGGGCCGGGCACAGCGCCTCGAGGCCGCAGTCGCCGGCTCCCTCCTCGATGCAGGCGGTGAGGGCGATGGGCCCGTCGAGGGCCTCGATGATCTCCGCCACCGTGATGACCGCCGCCGGCCGCGCCAGACCGTAGCCGCCCAGCACCCCGCGGTGCGAGGCGAGGATGCCGGCTCTGACCAGCGCCTTGAGGATCTTGGCGGCGGTGGCCGGCGGCACGCCGGTGGCCTCGGCGATCTCGGCGGCGCTCGCCTGCCGCCCCTCCTGCCCGGCCAGATGGGTCAGCATGGCGACGCCGTAGTCGCACAACCTGCTCAGGCGGATCACCGGACGTGGATCCCTTCCAAATTGGGACCGGAACGGTCCGCTTTCAGACCGCAAGATTGCCTTTCCCCCATCCGGAGTCAAGCCGCCCGACGATGCCCTTGCCGCCCCAGGACGGGACGGTTATTTCAGTTCTAAACGGCCCCGACGGCGGAGACGGCATCCATGACCACCCCCCGCGGCACGGCCCGCCTCGACCATCCCCCGGAGACCGCCCGGCGGCTCAGGCTCTGGCTCCGGCTCCTCGGCACCACCACCCGCATCGAGCGCGAGCTGGCCCGCCGCCTGCGCCGCCGCTTCGGCTGTTCGCTGGCCCGCTTCGACCTCATGGCCCAGCTCGAGCGCGAGCCGCGCGGCCTCACCATGAGCCAGCTCTCCGAGCGCCTCATGGTCACCAACGGCAATGTGACGGGTCTGGTGCGGCGGCTGGTGGAGGACGGCCTCGCCGTCCGCGAGGCCGACCCCGGCGATCGCCGCCTCCAGCGGGTGCGCCTCACCGCCCGCGGTCTCGAGCGCTTCCACGAGATGGCGCGCGCCCATGCCGGCTGGGTGGACGAGCTGCTGGCCCCGCTGGATGCCGAGGGGCACGAGGCGCTGACGGCGCTGTTGGACCGCCTCGCCGGGCGCGCGCGGGCGGTGGAGGATGCCCGCCATGTCGCCTGATCCCTTCGCCCCGCGGGAGATCCGCCTCGCGCGCGAGGGACCGGTGCTGGTGGTCCGCCTCGACCGGCCCGAGCGCAAGAACCCCCTCACCTTCGGCAGCTACGCCGAGCTGCGCGACCTGTTCCGGGCCCTGCGCACCGAGGATGCCGTCAAGGTGGTGGTGCTGCGCGGCACCGGCGACGATTTCTGCTCCGGCGGCGACGTCCACGACATCATCGGCCCCTTGGTGCAGCGCGACATGAAGGGGCTGCTGGCCTTCACCCGTCTCACCGGCGACGTGGTGGTGGCCATGCGCCGCTGTCCCCAGCCCATCGTCGCCGCCGTGGACGGCGTCTGCGTCGGCGCCGGTGCCATCCTCGCCCTCGCCTCCGACATCCGCTTCGCCACCCCCGAGGCCCGCACCGCCTTCCTCTTCGTGCGGGTGGGGCTCGCCGGCTGCGACATGGGCGCCTGCGCCCTGCTGCCGCGGGTGATCGGCCAGGGCCGGGCCGCCGAACTCCTCTACACCGGCCGGGTGATGACCGCGGAGGAGGGCGAGCGCTGGGGCTTCTACAACCGCATCGTGCCGCGCGAACGGCTCCACGAGGAGGCCCTGACCTTCGCCCGCGAGCTCGCGGCCGGGCCCACCTTCGCCCACGGCATCACCAAGACCCAGCTCCACCAGGAGTGGGCCATGGCCATCGAGGAAGCGGTGGAGGCGGAGGCCCAGGCCCAGGCCCTCTGCATGGCCACCCGCGACTTCCGCCGGGCCTACGAGGCCTTCGTGGCGCGGCGCCGGCCCGTGTTCGAGGGCGACTGAGGTGGCGGAGCATCTCGCCTGGCCCTTCTTCGAGGACCGGCACCGGACGCTGTGGCGGCGGCTGGACCACTGGTGTCGGGCCGAGGCGGCGACCCTCGCCGACGAGCCGGCGGCCGACGATCACGGGGCGCTGGATGCCCGCTGCCGGGCGCTGGTGACCGCCCTCGGCGACGCGGGGCTGCTGGAGGCGGCGGTGGCCGACGCCTCGGGCCGGCTCGACGTGCGGGCGCTGTGCCTCGCCCGCGAGCGCCTCGCCGAGGCCTCCGCTCTCGCCGACTTCGTCCTGGCGCTGCAGGGACTGGGCGGCCTGCCGCTGGCCCTGGCCGGAGGCGTGCGGGAGGCCCGGCTCCTGGCCGAGGTGCGGGCCGGTCGCGCCGTCGCCGCCTTCGCCCTCACCGAACCCGACGCCGGCTCGGATGCCGCCGCCCTCGCCGCCCGGGCGGTGGACGACGGGAGCGGCTTCCGGCTCTCCGGCGAGAAGACCCTCATCAGCAACGGCGGGCTCGCCGACTTCTACGTGGTCTTCGCCCGCGAGGGGCACGAGCCGGGCGCCGCCGGCATCGCCGCCTTCCTGGTGTTCCCGGACGATCCCGGCTTCCGGGTGGTCGAGCGCCTCGCCATCCTCGCCCCCCATCCCCTCGCCCGTCTGCGTTTCGACGACTGCCGCATCCCCCGCGACCGCCGCCTCGCGCCTCCCGGCGCCGGCTTCCGCCTCGCCATGGCCACCCTCGAGCGCTTCCGGCCCAGCGTCGGCGCGGCGGCGGTGGGCCTCGCCCGCCGGGCGCTGGCGGTGGCGCGGGCACGGGCGCGTACCCGGATCCTCTTCGGCCGCCGGCTCGGCGACCTGCCGCTGGCGCGGGCGCTCCTGGCCGACGCCGCCACGGAGCTGGAGGCGGCGGCGCTGCTGGTCCACCGCGCCGCCTGGGCGCTGGACGTCGGCCGCGGCGGCGCCCGCGAGTCCAGCATGGCCAAGCTCTACGCCACCGAGGCCGCCCAGCGGGTGGTGGACCTCGCCGTCCAGCTCTGGGGCGGGCTCGGTGTGGTGCGGGGCAGCCCGCCGGAGCGGCTCTACCGCGAGATCCGGGCGCTCCGCATCTACGAGGGTGCGTCCGAGATCCAGCGCCTCGTGATCGGACGCGCCCTCCTGCGCGAGGAGGAGAGGATCGACGGAGGGGAGGGATCGTCGTGAACGCCACCGGCCACGTGGACACCTTCGTGCGCGACCGGCTGCCGCCGCCGGAGGACTGGCCCGAGCTGCTCTTCACCGTCCCCGAGGTGCGCTATCCGCCGCGGCTCAACGCCGCCTCGGAACTGCTCCGGCGGGGCGCGGCCGCGGGCGGCTGGGCGCGCCCCTGCCTCGGCGACGGCGAGCGCATGCTCACCTACGGCGAGGTGCGGGAGCGGGTCCATCGCCTCGCCCGCGTGCTGGCGGACGACCTCGGACTGGTGCCGGGCCATCGGGTGCTGCTGCGGGGCTACAACGGGCCGATGCTGGCGGTGGCCTGGCTGGCCGTGCTGGCCGCCGGCGGCATCGCCGTCACCACCATGCCGCTCCTGCGCCGGCTCGAACTCGCCAAGATCGTGGAGAGGGCGGCCGTCGACCACGCCCTCTGCGACGTCCGCCTCCTGGAGGAGCTCGCCGCCTGCCGCGAGGCCACCGGTCGCCCCGCCCACATCCTCACCTGGGGCGACGGCGGGCTGGAACGGCGGATGGCGGCCGTCGCCGACGACTTCCGGCCCGTGGACACCGCCGCCGACGATCCGGCCATCGTCGCCTTCACCTCCGGCACCACCGGCCAGCCCAAGGGCTGCGTCCACTTCCACCGCGACCTGCTGGCCGTCTGCGACACCTACGCCCGCCACGTGCTGGCGCCCACGCCGGAGGACCGTTTCACCGGCACCCCGCCCCTCGGCTTCACCTATGGTCTCGGCGGCATGCTGCTGTTCCCGCTGGCCTTCGGTGCCGCCTCGGTGATGGCCGAGGCACTGCCGCCGGAACGGCTGCCGGCCTTCCTCGAGACCAGCGGCGCGACGGTGCTGTTCACCGCCCCCACCGCCTACCGGGCCATGCTCCGGGACATGACGCGGGTGCCGGACTGGCGGCTGCGCCTGTGCGTCTCCGCCGGCGAGACCCTGCCCGCCGCCACCTTCGAGGCCTGGCGCGCGCGCACCGGTCTCACCATCGTCGACGGCATCGGCTCCACCGAGATGCTCCACATCTTCATCTCGGCGCCGCCGGAGGAGGCGCGCCCCGGCGTCACCGGCCGACCGGTCCCCGGCTATGTGGCCGAGGTGGTGGACGACGACTTCCGCCCCTGCCCGCCGGGCGTGCCGGGCCGGCTGGTGGTGAAGGGGCCCACCGGCTGCCGCTATCTCGACGACCCCCGCCAGCGCGAGTACGTGCGGCGGGGCTGGAACGTCACCGGCGACACCTATGTCCGCGACGCCGAGGGACGTTTCGCCTATGTCGCCCGCTCCGACGACATCATCGTCTCCGCCGGCTACAACATCGCCGGGCCGGAGGTGGAGGCGGCGCTGCTGACCCATCCCGCCGTGGCGGAGTGCGGGGTGGTGGGCGCACCCGACCCCGACCGTGGCCAGGTGGTGGCCGCCTACGTGGTCCTCGCGCCGGGCCACGCGCCCTCGGAGGACCTCGTGCGCGCGCTGCAGGACCACGTCAAGCGCACCATCGCCCCCTACAAGTATCCCCGCCGCATCCGCTTCCTGGAGGCGCTGCCCAGGACCCAGACCGGCAAGCTCCAGCGCTTCCGCCTGCGCGAGCTGGCCCGGACGGAGGCGGAGGCGTGAGGCGGATCCTCCAGCCGGCCGGCTGGCCGCGCCCGCGGGGCTACAGCCACGGCATCGAGGCCCGCGGGCGCCTCGTCTTCGTCGCCGGTCAGATCGGCTGGGACGCGGAGGGACGCTTCGCCGGCCCCGATCTCGTGAGCCAGACCCGCCAGGCGCTGGCCAACGTGCTGGCGGTGCTGCGGGAGGCGGCCATGGGACCGGAGCACCTGGTCCGCCTCACCTGGTACGTGGTGGACATGGACGAGTACCGGGCCTCCCTGCCCGAGCTGGGCCGCGTCTACCGGGCGGTGATGGGACGCCACTTCCCGCCCATGGCGGTGGTGGAGGTGACGCGGCTGGTGGAGCCGGACGCACGGGTGGAGATCGAGGCGACGGCGGTGGGTTGAGGCTCAGACCTCCACGCGGCCGCGCCGGCGCGCCCAGGCCTCGAGGGCACGGCGCAGCTCCGGATCCATGGGCTCCGGCAGGCCCACCAGCACCCGCACCAGATGGTCGCCGCGACCGCCGCGGCGGTCCGGGACCCCGCGGCCGCGCAGCCGCAGCACCCGTCCGGAGCCGGTGCCCGGCGGCACCGTCACGCGCACCTCGCCGTCGAGGGTGGGCACCCGCACCTTGCCGCCCAGCACCGCCACCTCCAGCGGCACCGTCACCTCGCTGTGGATGTCGCGGCCATGCCGCGCGAAGCGCGGGTCCGGCCGCACCTCGATGCGCACGTGGAGATCGCCGCGGCCGCCGGGACCGGCGCCTCCGAGGCCGGCGAGACGCAGCACCGTGCCGTCCTCGGTCCCCGGGGGGATGTCGATCTCCACGGTGCGGCCGTCGGAGAGACGCAGCCGCCGGCGGCCGCCGCGCATGGCGTCCACGAAGTCGAGGGCGATGCGGGTCTCGAGATCGGGACCGCGGGCGAAGCCGCGCCCACCGAAGCCGAAGCCGCCCCGCCGGCGGCGCCCGCCCAGGATCTCCTCGACGAGCTCCTCGAAGCCCGGGAAGCCACCCTCGAAGCCGAAGCCGCCGCCGGCCGTCCCCCGCCCGCCGCGGAAGCCGCCGAAGCCGTGGGCGAAGGCGCGCTCGCGCCCTTCCTCGTCGATCTCGCCGCGATCGTAGCGGCGCCGTCGCTCGGGATCGCCCAGGATCTCGTAGGCGGCGGAGATCTCCTTGAAGCGCCGTTCCGCCTCCGGATCGCCCGGATTGAAGTCGGGATGCCAGCGCTTGGCGAGGCGCCGGTAGGCGTCGCGGATCTCCGCATCGGAGGCGTGGCGGGAGACCCCGAGGATGTCGTAGAGGGAACGCCTCATGCCGACGGGCCCGTGCGGCGGGACCGGACGTTCCATGTTGCGGCCGCGGCCGGCGGCTTCAAGTCCCGTCCCCGGATCCCAGCACCCGCGCCCGGGGCGTCGCCGGGAGGCCGACGCTCGCCGCCACCGCCGGATGGACCAGCTCGCCCGCCGCCACGTTGAGGCCCTCGGCGAAACCCGGATCCGCCGAAAGCGCCCACCGCCAGCCGAGATCGGCCAGCCGCAGCACGTAGGGGAGGGTGGCGTTGTTGAGGGCGTAGGTGGAGGTGCGCGGCACCGCTCCCGGCATGTTGGTGACGCAGTAGTGGATCACGCCCTCCTCCACGTACACCGGATCGTCGTGGGTGGTGGGCCGCGAGGTCTCGGCCGTGCCGCCCTGGTCGATGGAGACGTCCACGAACACCGATCCCGGGCGCATGGCCCGCAGCATCTCGCGGGTGACGAGGCGGGGGGCGGCGGCCCCCGGCACCAGCACCGCCCCGATCACCAGATCGGCGTCCACCACGTGGGTCTCCACCGCCTCCACCGTGGAATAGATGGTGTTCAGCATGGGACCGAACTGGAGATCGAGCTCGTAGAGCCGCGGCAACGCGCGGTCCAGCACGTAGACCCGCGCCTCCATGCCCATGGCCACCCGCACCGCGTTGGTGCCGGCGGTCCCGCCGCCCAGCACCACCACCTTGGCCGCCTCCACGCCGGGCACGCCGCCCAGCAGGATGCCGCGCCCGCCCTGTTCCTTCTCCAGATAGTGGGCGCCCACCTGCACGCTCATGCGCCCCGCCACCTCGCTCATGGGAGCCAGCAGGGGCAGGCGGCCGGCGTCGTCCCGCACCGTCTCGTAGGCGATGGCCACGCAGCCCGAGGCCAGCAGCGCCTCCGTGAGGCGACGGTCGGCGGCGAGGTGCAGATAGGTGAACAGCACCAGATCCGGACGCAGGAAACGGTGTTCCTCGGGCAGCGGCTCCTTCACCTTCACCACCAGCTCCGCCCGCGACCACACCTCCGCGGCCTCGTCCACCACCACCGCACCGGCCCGCCGGTAGGCCTCGTCGTCGCAGCCGATGCCCTCGCCGCAGCCACGCTCCACCACCACCTCGTGGCCGTGGTGGACCAGCTCCCGCACGCTGGTGGGCGTGAGCCCGACGCGATGCTCCTGCACCTTGATCTCTCTCGGGACGCCGATGCGCATGGGCCCCTCCGGTTGCGCTCCCCGGGAAGGGGTGTAAGCTCGTCGCGATCCCGAGGCGAGACTCCCGTGGCGATCGTGCGACGCCTGGCGTGGCTCTTCGCCCTTCTCGCCGCCCTCGCGGCGGATCCCCTGCGCGCCGTGTCCCCGGGCGAACTGGCGGGTCGCTGGCGCGATGCCGGCGGCGGTCCGGTGGCGGAGTTCCGACTCCAGCCGGAGGACGGAGACCGCTTTCTGGTGACGGTCCGCTTCACCGACGGTGGACGCTGGGACCTGGAGTGCGTCCCCACCGGCCGGCCCGGCGTCTGGGCCGCCAGTTCCCCCACCGGCATGCTGGACTGGCTGTTCGCCCGCCGCCGCGGCGAACCCCTGGAGGGGGCGCCGCTGTTCTGGGCGCGGGCCGCGGCCGGTGGGGTCACGCTCGTCCTCTACCGTCTCGCCATCGCCCCCGACGGCGGCTTCCGCCTCGACCGTCTCGCCCTGACACCGGCCGCCGAGGGTCTCGACTACGACCTCCGCATCCTCGCCCACGACCGGGAGACCGTGCGCCTCGCCGGGAGGCTGGTGCGGTGAGACGGGCGGCCGCGTTCCTGCTGCTGGTCCTGGTGGCCTCCGCCCCCGCCGTCCGTGCCGCCGTCCCGCGGGACCTCTTCGGCACCTGGGTGGGCTACGCCACCGTCCTCGACGCCGCCGGCCAGGTGGTGGAGGAGCGGGAGCTGGACGTGGTGATCCGCCCCTTCGCCCGCCGCGGCTTCCGCATCCGCTGGACCAGCGTGACGCTGGTGGCGGGCCGCCGCGATCGTCCCGGCGTGGTGTGGCGGGAGAGCGCCGTCGCCTTCGTGCCGGCGCGGAGCGGCCGCTACTACGTGGAGGCCCCGCGCTTCGATCCCTTCCGCGAGCGGCCGCGCGACGAGGCGCCGGTGGAGGGGCGCCCGCTGCGCTGGGCGGTGGCGGGACCGCGGGGGCTCTTCGTCTATTCCTTCCAGATCCTCGAGGACGGACGCTTCGAGCTCCAGCGCTACCGCCGCTGGCGCGAGGGCGAGCGGCTGCGTCTCCTCTACGAACGCATCCTCGACGGCGAGGTGGTCAAGCGCATCGTGGGACAGGGCATCCGGGTGGCGGACTAGGACCATGGCCGCAGTCGACCGTCGCACGCTGCTCCTGGCGCTGGCCGCGGCGGGCCTCGCCGGAGGCTCCGGCTCCGCGCGGGCCGAGCGCATCCTCCGCATCGCCACCGGCGGTATCGCCGGGACCTACTACGTGGTGGGCAGTCTGGTGGCGGCGGTGGTGAGCGCGCCGGAGGGGGCCCGGCCGTGTGCCCGCGGCGGGAGCTGCGGCGTGCCGGGGCTGGTGGCGGTGGTGGTCTCCTCCCACGGCTCCGTCGCCAACATCGAGATGATCGAGGCCGGGACGGTGGAGAGCGGCTTCGTCCAGGCCGACACCGCCCACTTCGCCCGCGCGGGCCTGCCCCCCTTCGCCGACCGTCCGCGCCGGCGCCTGAGGGGCCTCGCCAAGCTCTACAACGAGACCCTCCACCTCTGCGTGCGGCCGGATTCGGGCATCCGCTCCGTCTACGACCTGCCGGGCAAGCGCATCGCCGTGGACGAGGAGGGATCGGGGACCCTCGTGGACGTGCGGCTGGTGCTCGCCGCCTACGGCCTCGACGAGAGGGACTTCGAGGCCCACTACGTCAAGCCGGTGGAGGCCCTGGCCCGCATGCGGGACGGCGCCCTCGACGGCTTCTTCGTGGTGGCCGGCCATCCCACGCCCAGCGTGGTGGAGGCGGTGACGGCGCTGCGGGCGGTGCTGGTGCCGGTGGACGACCCGCCGGTGGCGACGCTGCTGGAACGCTGGCCCTTCTTCGTCGCCGACCGCATTCCCGCCGACGCCTATCCCGGGCGGCCGGAGGTGCGCACCCTCGGCGTCGGCGCCCTCTGGCTGGTGCGCGACGACTTCGGCGAGGAGCTGGCCTACGGACTGCTGCGGGCCCTCTTCCACCCCTCCTCCCGCGAGCTGCTGGCCCGTGGTCATCCGCGGGCGGCCGACATCCGTCCGGAGACCGCCCTCGATTCGATGACCGTGCCGCTCCATCCCGGTGCCGCCCGCTACTATGCCGAGCACGGGCTCCTCGATGGACGCTGAGCCGGCCATCCGCGTCCGCAGCCTCGGCAAGTGCTACGACGGCCGCTGGGTGGTGCGCGACCTCGACTTCACCGTGCCCCGCGGGCGCGTGGTGGGGCTGCTCGGCACCAACGGCGCCGGCAAGACCACCACCATCGCCATGATCCTGGGGCTGCTGGTACCCTCCACCGGCGAGGTGCGGGTCTTCGGCCACCCCATGCCCCGCGCGCGCTACCGGGTGCTGCACCGCCTCAACTTCTCCAGCCCCTACGTGGACCTGCCGGGACGCCTGACCGTCCGCCAGAACCTCGCCGTGTACGCCCGCCTCTACGGCGTGCGCGATCCGGCGGCGCGCATCCGCGCCCTCGCCGAAGAGCTCGACCTCGGGGAGTTCCTCGACCGCCGCACCCACCGTCTCTCGGCCGGCCAGAAGACCCGCCTCGCCCTCGCCAAGGCGCTGATCAACGAACCGGACCTGCTGGTGCTGGACGAGCCCACCGCCTCCCTCGACCCGGACAGCGCCGACCGGCTGCGCGCCCACCTCGCCGCCTGGGCGGCCCGCACCGGCGCCAGCGTGCTGATGGCCTCCCACGACATGGCCGAGGTGGAGCGGCTGTGCCACGAGGTGCTGATCCTGCGGGCGGGCCGCCTCGTGGCCCGCGGGCGGCCGGCGGAGCTGGCGCGTCGCTACGGGGTGCGGGACATGGAGGGCGTCTTCCTCGCCATCGCCCGCGACCGGGAGGCCCGCCGTGCCCCGGCCTGAGGTGCGGGGCGTGCGCGCCTCCCTCGGCCGGGTGGCCGCCATGATCCTGCGCCACTGGTATCTGCTCACCAGCTCCTGGCCGCGGGCGCTGGAGCTGGTCTACTGGCCCACCGTCCAGATCACCCTCTGGGGCTTCATCACCCTCTATCTGGCGGAGGCCGGCGGCTCGCCCCTCGCCCGCGCCGGCCTCGCCTTCCTCGCCGCCGTGCTGCTGTGGGACACCTTCTTCCGCGGCCAGCTCGGCGTGTCCCTGGCCTTCCTCGAGGAGATGTGGGCGCGCAATCTCGGGCATCTCTTCGTGAGCCCGCTGCGGCCCTTCGAACTGGTCCTCTCCCTCTTCGCCATGAGTCTGGTGCGGACCCTCATCGGCGTGGGCGGTGCGGCGACGCTGGCGATCCCCATCCACGGCTTCGACGTCACCGCCGTGCTGGGGCCGGCGCTGGTGCTGTTCTTCGGGGGCAATCTGCTGTTCGGCTGGGCGCTCGGGCTGGTGGTGGCGGCTCTGGTGCTGCGGCTCGGCCTCGGCGCCGAGGGGCTGGCCTGGGCACTGGTGTTCCTGATCCAGCCGGTGGCGGCCGTCTTCTACCCGCTCGCAGTGCTGCCGGCGCCGCTGCAGTGGATCGGCGCCGCCCTGCCGCCGGCCCACGTCTTCGAGGGGATGCGCGCGCTGGTGCTGGAGGCGCGCTTCGCCGGCCGCGAGCTGGTCCTGGCCTTCGCCCTCGACGTCCTATGGCTCGCCGTCGCCGGTCTCGTCTTCGCCCGGCTGGTGGAGAGCGCCCGCCGCCGCGGTCTCTTCCTCCAGGTCGGGGAGTGACAGCACCAGCGCCGAGAGCTGGAGGCCGAAGCGTCGCTCACCCCGCAGCCGGCTGCGGCGATGGCTGAAGAAGCGTTCGGCCTCGGCGCAGGTATCGCGCCCCAGCACCTCCACCCGTCCCGCCTCGAGGCCGCAGGCGCGCAGCACCGCCGCCGCCGCCCCGGCGAGATCGAACCACCAGCGCCCGGACATCTGGCCGGGGCGGAAATGGGCGGCGAGGGCCGGATCGTGGCCGCAGACCGCCGCATGGACGTCCGGGCCCACCTCGTAGGAGGCGACGCCGATGCAGGGGCCCACCGCCGCCCGCAGCTCCCGCACCCGGCTGCCGCGTCGCACCAGCGCTTCCACCGCCGCCTCGATCACCCCCGCGGCGAGGCCCCGCCAGCCGGCATGCACCGCCGCCGCCCGCGGCCCGAAGGGGTCCACGATCAGGAGCGGGGCGCAGTCGGCGGTGGTGACGCCGATGGCGAGATCCGGCCGTTCCACCACCAGCGCGTCGGCCTCCGGCGCGCGGTCCGGCGGGAAGGGCCGATCCACCACCGCCACCGTCCGGCCGTGCACCTGCCGGGCGGTGAGCAGCCGCTCCGGCGCCACGCCGAGGACGCGGGCGACGCGGGCCCGGTTCTCCCGCACCCGCGCCGGATCGTCGCCCGAGCGCGGACCCACGTTGAGGCTGGCGAAGGGGCCGGTGCTGACGCCGCCGCGGCGGCCGAAGAAGCCGTGGCGCACCCCCACCGCCCGCAGCACGTCCGCCGTCAGCCGCTCGACCATCGCTCGTCCCCGCCGAAGCCGGGCGGCGGCGGATCACCGGGCGCGCCGAGGGCGAGGACCTTGAAGCGCTCGCCCATGGCGGCGGGATCCACCAGCCGCGCCACACCCGCCTCCAGCTCCGCCCGCCGTCCGGGGGCCGCCGCCACCAACCGGGCGAGGCGCGCGCGCACCCCGAGCCGCAGCAGCCAGGCCCCCTGCGGCAGCGGCCCGAAGGCGCGGGCGCCGGCCTCCTCGGCGGCGCGGGCGAGGGCGGCGAAGTCCACGAGGGAGGAAATGTCGGCCTCGCCCGGCGTGGCCAGCGGATCCACCCGCCGGTGGCGGGACACCGCCTGGAGACTGTCGCCGAAGTCGCCGCCCTTCTCGCCGTAGTCGATCACGAGAGCGAGTCCGCCGCCGGCGGCGAGGCGGGCGGCGAGCCCCGCCGCCACCGCCTCCCGCGCCGGCGAGACCTCCACCACCCCCTCCCGCACCGCCGCCGGCAGCCGCAGCGCCTCGCGCGGGACCGCCCGCCCGAGGGTGAAGACGAAACGACCGCGTGTCTCGTCGAAGGTCACCAGCCGCTCGCGCACGCCCGCCTCCGTCACCACGAACTGGCGGACGGGCAGGGCGTCGAAGAACTCGTTGGCGACGGCGAAGAGGGGGAGATCGTCCGGCACCTCCTCCGGATCCCGCACCGGCCGGAGCGGCAGCGTCGCCAGCCGCTCCCGCTGGAGGGCGGCGAGACGACGGCTGCGCTCCACCGTCACCACCTCCACCACCGCCTCGCGGAAGCCGGGGACGGTGCCCGCCGCCCGCCACAGATCGACCAGCAGCGTGCCGCGGCCGGGGCCGTAGTCCACGAGCCGCACCGGCCGGGGGCATCCCAGGGCCCGCCAGTGGGCGGCCAGCGCCAGCCCCACCAGCTCGCCGAAGACCTGGGAGATCTCCGGCGCCGTGACGAAATCGCCGGCGGCCCCGATGGTCTCGGCCCGCTCGTAGTAGCCGTCGCGATGGGCGGCGCAGAGGGCCATGAAGCGGGCCACGTCCAGCGGCCCGTGGAGACGGATCAGCTCGCGCAGCAGATGGGCGAGCGGACGGCTCAACTCCGGCGCTCCCGAACCCGCCACAGCAGCCAGGCCCCCGCCGCCACCAGCGGCAGCGAGAGGATCTGCCCCATGGTGACGACGCCCAGGAGATAGCCGAGCTGGGGATCGGGCTCGCGGAAGAACTCCACGGTGATGCGGGCGAGCCCGTAGCCCAGCAGGAAGACGCCGGCGAGCAGGCCACGACGCCGGGACTCGTCGATCCGCCATGCCAGCGCCTGCATCACGGCGAACAGCACCAACCCCTCGAGGGCGGCCTCGTAGAGCTGGCTCGGATGGCGCGGCACGTCGCCGGCGGCCGGGAAGATCACCGCCCAGGGCACGTCGGTGGGCCGCCCCCACAGCTCGCCGTTCACGAAATTGGCGACGCGTCCGAAGAACAGGCCGAGGGGCGCCACCGCCGCCACCAGATCGAACACCTCGAGGGGAGGCACCCGCCACTTGCGCGCCGCCCACAGGGCCGCCGCCATCACGCCCAGGAGACCGCCGTGGAAGGACATGCCGCCCTTCCAGACGGCCACGATCTCGAGCGGCCGTTCCAGATAGTGGGGCAGATTGTAGAACAGCACGTAGCCGAGGCGCCCGCCCACCACCACGCCGATGGTGGCGTGGAAGAGGAAGTCGTCCACGAACGCCGGCGACAGCGACCAGCCGGGCCGGCGCACCAGCCGCCGGGCCAGCCACCAGCCCAGCAGCAGACCGGCCAGATAGGCCAGCGCGTACCAGCGGATCACCAGCGGCCCCAGTTCGACGGCCACCGGATCGAAGGCGGGGAAGGGAATGGCGAAGAGCGGCACGGCCTCTCCCGCTGCGGCACCGCCCGCCATGTGGCGGCCGCCGTCCGTGCCGGCAAGCGCCATCCCCCTCGACGCCCCGCCGTCGTCGGGCCACACTGGCGCGGGAGCGGGGGAGGAGACGGGAGATGCTGCGGCCCAACGCCATGAAGGCGCGGCTCGCCGCCGGCGGGGCGGTGAGCGGGATGTGGGTGCAGTCGGGCAGCCCGGTGGCGGCGGAGATCGCCGCCCGCGCCGGCTTCGACGTGGTGCTCATCGATCTCGAACACGGTCACGGCGACCTCGACCGGCTGGTCCACATGATCCGCGCCGTCCAGACCACGTCCGCCACCGCCATGGTGCGGGTGCCGGGCAAGGATCCCTTCACCATCGGCCGGGTGCTGGATGCCGGTGCAGAGGCGGTGCTGATCCCGCTGGTGGCCGACGCCCGCGAGGCCGAGCGGGTCGCCGCCTTCTGCCGCTATCCGCCGCGCGGCGTTCGCGGCTACGCCTGGCCGGTGATCCGGGCGAGCGGCTACGGCCTCCATCCGGACCGCTTCGCCCGGGCGAACGACGAGGTGCTGGTGGCGGTGCAGATCGAGACGGCGACGGCGGCGGCCGAGGCCGCGGCCATCGCCGCCCTCGGGGAGGTGGACCTCCTGTTCGTGGGGCCCATGGATCTGGCCGGCAGTCTCGGCCATCCCGGCGATCCCGCCCGTCCCGAGGTGCGCGAGCTGATCCGCACCGTCGAGGAGGCGGTGCGGGATTCCGGCAAGCCCCTCGGAACCATCGTGCGGCCCGACGCCGATGCGGCGACCCTGCTGGCCCGCGGCTACCGCTTCGTGATGGCGGCGAGCGACGTGGTGCTGCTGGCCCAAGGAGCCGCGGCGGTGGCCCGGGAGCTGCGGCGGCTGTGCGAGGACGGGTCCGGGCGATGAGCGCCGGAGAGGGGAGTCCGCCGCTGCCGCCGGTGTGGGACGCCCACAGTTGCGTGCCGCTGCATCCGGATTTCGACCTCGCCGCCCTCGCCCGTCACCGCGCCGCCGGCTGCCGCTTCGTCTCCGTCAACGTGGGGATGGACCTCAACCCGCCGGAGCAGATCCTGCAGGTGCTGGCGAGCTTCCGCCGCCAGCTCGCGGCCCGGCCCGATCTGTTCCTGGCGGCGGAAACGGCGGCGGACGTCACGCGGGCGGTGCGCGAGGGGAAGCTGGCCGTCGCCTTCGACCTCGAGGGCGGGCGGGTGCTGGCCGGCCGCCCGGACATGGTGTTCCTGTTCCGCGATCTCGGCGTCCGCCAGATCCACCTCGCCTACAATCGCGACAACGAGCTGGGCGGCGGCTGCTACGGGGCCGACGTGCCCCTCACGGCGACGGGGCGGGCGGTGGTGCGGGCCGTCCACGAGGCGGGACTGTTCATGGATCTCTCCCACACCGGCCGGCGCACCAGCCTCGACATCCTCGACCTCGCCCTGGGGCCGGTGGTCTTCAGCCACGCCAACCCCCGCGCCCTGCGGGACGATCCCCGCAACGTGGAGGACGAACGCATCCGCCTGTGCGCGGAGAGCGGCGGCGTCTTCTGCGTCACCGGCGTCGGCCGCTTCCTGCCGGACCCCGCCGCCTCCGCCGCCGCCATCGCCGACTGCATCGACCATGTGGTGGAGCTGGTCGGCCCGGCCCACGTGGGCCTGTCGCTGGACTTCGAGTATCCGGCGGACGGGCTCGACGACCGCCCCACCGCCTTCCGTCCGGACCTCGCCTACGATCCGGCCGACTGGTGGCCGCCCGCCTTCGGCTACGGCGACGGCATCCGCGGCATCCGCATCGCGCCGCCGGAGCGGATCCCCGCCATCGCCCGCGAGCTGCGGCGCCGCGGCTATGGCGAGGCGGATCTCGCCGCCATCCTCGGCGGCAACATGCACCGGCTGGCGGCCCGCCTCTGGCGGGCCGGACATACCCCGAGGCTCGCCGGGGTCGATCCCGCTGGTCGCGACGGCTCCGACCGCTCAGGGTAAAGAAAGGGTTGACCATCGAGCGGGACCATGGAGCCCGAGGTGCGGGTGGTGCCGGTGACGGAGATCCTCGGACCGGACGGTCGCGCCCGCCGCCCCGAGCGGCGGGCCCGGCCGGGTCCGTTCCGGCCCTATGCCCCGCCGCGGCCGTGCCCCGAGGGTGTCCGCGAGCGCCGCCGCCGGCCGCGGCCACCGGGCGAGCCACGCCGGGGCGAACGCCTCGATCTGCGGGTGTGAGGCCGCTCAGCGGGTGAGGAAGGGATCGGGCTGGACCTTGGCGAAGGGCAGGTCCGCCTCCGTCCACACCCGTTCCACCTCGTGGACGTGGACCTCCTGGGCGCCGGCGCGGGTCAGGATCTCCCGCGCCTTCGTCTCCTCGGCGGGATCGCGCACCGCCACCAGCAGCACCAGCCCTCCGGCTTCCAGGAGCTGTTCCACCCGCTCGGCCCAGCGCCGCTCCACCCAGCGCGCGAGCAGACCGCCGATGCCACCGCCCACCGCCCCGCCGGCCAGGGCCGCGGCGATGGCGGCGGCGAGGCCGCCACCCGTGGCGACGATGGGCCCCAGCGCCACGAAACTGCCCACCGCGGCGAGGATGCCGGCGAGGTCCACCTCCACCATCTCCCGGTCCTCGTCGGTGAGCGGCGCGTCCGTGGGTGCCCGGGGCGATTCCTCCACCTCGCGGATGTCGCGGATCGGCCGCCCCAGCCGCCGCTCGGCCTCGGCCTTGGAGGTGATCATGTTGATCCGGGCGCGGTCGAAGCCGGCGCCCTCGAGCTCGTGGACGGCCGCCTCCAGCCCCGCCCAGTCGTGGAACAGGCCGGCCACCTCCCGCACCCGTGCGGTGGCGATCACGCGCTCCGTCATCTCCCTGCCTCCCGTCCGTCTCCTTCCCGCATATGGGGATGCGCGAGGGGCACCGGGAGGTGGGACGGGTCCCGCCATGCGGCGACGCGCGGCCGGAGGTCGCAACGCCACGGTCTCCGTTCCCATCACCGGATGGCGACGGGAGTGGCTCCCGTCGCCCGTCCTCCGGTCATCCGCCGAGGGTTCGGTGAGGCGGGAGCGGGCGGGTCCGCGGCGCCGGACTCAGGCGCTCGTGAGGGGTGCGGGATCCAGCAGTTCGAGCACCGCTTCGGGATCGTCGAGGCCGGCCAGCGCCGCCGGCAGCTCGCGGCGCACGAACCAGCGGGCGAGCTGCGGCCAGTGGCGCCCGGCCGGATCGCGGTGCGCCGCCCGCGCGCCGCGGGCCAGAAGGAAGGCGCCGAGGGTGGCGGCGAAGGCGTGGAGATAGGGTACGGCCACCGCCTCGCGGGCATCGGCCCCGGCGGCCTGCAGCGCCCGCGTCGTCCGCTCCAGACGGCCGAGGGCGTCCTCGAGCGCCGGTGCCATCTCCGCCGTCGTCCCGCGGCGGAGGCTGTCCAGCTCGTCGCGGAGTTCTCCGAACAGCCGCCAGGGCAGCGTCCCGTCCTCGACGGTGAGCTTGCGGCCCACCAGATCGCGGGCCTGGATGCCGTTGGTGCCCTCGTAGATGGGGGTGATGCGCACGTCGCGGTAGAACCGGGCGATGCCCGTCTCCTCGATGAAGCCGGCGCCGCCGTGCACCTGGAGGGCGGTGGAGCAGATGTCCACCGCCTGGTCGGTGCACCAGGCCTTGACCAGCGGCGTCAGCAGGGCGACGCGGCCGGCGGCCGCCCGCCGCACCTCCGCGTCCGGATGGTGGTGCTGGAGATCGGTGGCGGCCTTGGCGAGATAGCAGAGGGCGCGCATGGCGGCGATGCGGGCGCGCATGGAGAGCAGCATGCGCCGCACGTCCGGATGCTCGACGATGGGAACCCGCCTTCCGCCCCGCACGCCCTGCACCCGCTCGTGAGCATAGGCGAGGGCGCGCTGGAAGGCGGCCTCGGCCAGCCCCAGCCCCTCGATGCCCACGGCGATGCGGGCGTTGTTCATCATGGTGAACATGCAGCGCATGCCCTCGTGGGGGCGACCGACGAGAAAGCCGACGGCCCCCTCCCGTTCGCCGTAGACCATGACGCAGGTGGGGCTGCCGTGGATGCCCAGCTTGTGCTCCAGTTTCACGCAGCGCATGTCGTTGCGCGCGCCGGGGCGGCCGTCGGCGTCGGGCAGACACTTGGGCACCAGGAACAGGGAGATGCCGCGGGTGCCCTCGGGCGCGCCGGGCAGGCGGGCGAGCACGAAATGGACGATGTTCTCCGCCATGTCGTGCTCGCCGAAGGTGATGAAGATCTTCTGGCCGAAGATGCGGAAGCGGTCGCCGTCGGGTTCGGCGCGGGTGCGCAGCGCCCCCACGTCGGAGCCGGCGTGGGGCTCCGTGAGGCACATGGCGGCGGTCCACGTGCCCGGGACCAGCTTCGGCAGGTACAGCCGCTTCTGCTCCTCACCCCCGTGGGCGAGCAGCGCCTCGATGCCCGCCTGGGTGAGGAGGGGGCACAGCTCGAAGGTGGTGTTGGCGGCGTTCCAGATCTCCGCCACCGCCGCGTCCACCAGCCAGGGCAGCCCCTGACCGCCCCATTCCGGCGGGAACGCGAGCCCGTTCCAGCCGCCCTCCACGAAGCGGCGGTAGGCCTCGGGGAAGCCGGGCGGCGTCACCACCCGCTCCCCCTCGAGGCGGGCGGGACGGGTGTCGGCCACCGGCGCGAGGGGCAGCAGTTCCCGGACGGCGAAGCGGCCCGCCTCCTCCAGCACCTGGCGCACCAGCTCCACGTCCATCCCGGCGAAGGCCTCGAGCGCCAGCACCGCATCGAGCCCGGCGACGTGGCGCTGGACGAAGAGCATCTCCTCCACCGGCGGCCGGTACGCGCTCATCACCCACCTCCCCGCGGCGACCGCGTCCCTCTCTGCCCCAGGCGTGTGCGTCGCACAAGCGCCGCCCCCGGGTCGCGGAGCGGGACGACGGGCTTCACGCCTTCGGATCGGCGGCGTCAGGGGTGGTGCGGGCGGGCGCGGGCCCGTCGCACGGGCCGGCCCCTTCCAGTGCGTGCGGCGTGCGCACCACCGCCTCGGGCAGCAGACGCACCACCGCCGTGGCCAGATGGCGCCCGGTCTCCACCACCTCCGGCACCACCACCGTGGCCCCGAGATCGAGATAGCCCGCCACCTCCTCCTCCAGGTGGGCCCGCACCAGCACCGGTTTCTCCGGGAAGAGATAGCGGACGAAGGCCATCACCCGGCGGGTCCGGGCCGGACCGTCGAGGGCCAGCACCAGGGCCCGCGCCCCGGCCAGACCCACGTCGTCCAGCACGTCGGGCTGGGTGACGTCGCCGTAGTAGAAGGGCAGGCCGCGCCGGCGTGCCGCCTCCACCCGGCGGGGATCCAGATCGAGGCCCAGCACCGGCACCCCCGCCTGCTGCAGACACTCCGCCACCTGACGCCCGACGCTGCCGGCACCGGCCACCACCACGTGGCCCGCGAGCGCCGGTGCCTCGGCGGTGGTGACGGCCCGCGGCGGCGGTTCCGGCACCGCCGCGAGGCGTCGCAGCGCCCAGCCGGCGAGGAGCGGGGTGAGGGCCATGCCGAGGGCGACGGCGAGGGTCACGGGCTCGGCCAGCCCCGCCGGCAGCAGACCGTGGGCACCGGCGGTGGCCAGCAGCACGAAGGCGAACTCGCCGCCCTGTCCCAGCAGCGCGCCGAGGGCCAGCGCCCGGCGGAGATCGAAGCCGAAGGGTCGGGCCAGCGCCGCCACCAGGGCGCCCTTGACGAGATAGAGTCCGACGGCGAGGGCCAGCACCCGGGGCCAGACGGCGAGGGCCGCCGTCAGATCGAGCCGCAGGCCCACGCTCAGGAAGAACAGGCCCACCAGCAGACCGCGGAAGGCCCGGATGTCGGCCGCCACCTTGTGGCGATAGCCGCTCTCGGCCAGCACCATGCCGGCCAGCAGCCCGCCGAAGGCCAGCGACAGCCCGGCCACCTCCGCCGCCAGCGCGAAGCCGAGGGCGATCAGCAGCGACAGGCCCACCATCAGCTCGTCGAGGCCGAGGCGGGCGATGTGGCCGTAGGCGGTCTCCAGCGGCCGGCGGGCGAAGGCGAGGGCGAGGGCACTCACGAGGCCGCCGGCCAGCAGGGTGCGCAGCGCGGCGAGCCCGGCCTCGTCGCGTCCGGCCAGCGCCAGCACCGCCACCAGCATGGGCGCCACCGCCAGGTCCTGGAGGATCAGCACGGCGAAGGCGGTGCGGCCGAGACGGCTCGACAGCAGCCCGCGGTCGGCGAGGAAGCGCACCACCACGGCGGTGGAGGAGAGGGCCAGCGCCATGGCGAGCACGAGGGCGGGCACGGCGGCGAGGCCCAGCAGCAGCGCCATCCCGAAGAGGAGGAGGACGGTGGTGCCGATCTGCAGCAATCCGAGGGCGAGGGGACGCGTGCCGATGCTCCGGATCCGGGGCAGCGGCAGCTCCAGTCCCACGGCGAAGAGCAGGAAGACGACGCCGAATTCGGCGAGGGCGTCCACCAGCGGAGTGGCGTGGAGCAGTCCCAGCACCGCCGGGCCCACCAGCACGCCGGCGGCGAGATAGCCCAGCACCGGCCCGAAGCCGAGCCGTACGCTGGCGGCCACGCAGGCGAGGGCCGCGAGGATCACCAGCAGCAGGGCGGCGAGGCCGGAGGTGGGGGCCACGGCGGGACGGCTCGTCGGGTCCTTCCCCCGCTCACCTAGGGCGGAGGGCGTCCAGCGGAAGCGGGATGCGGAGCGATGGCGCGGATCCGGGTCTCAGGTGTCACCGGCACCGGCGTCGAGGGCGGCCCGCCGCAGGCGGTCGCGGATGGCCTCGCCCAGTCCCTCGCCCGGTATGGGCATCACGGCGATGGCCCGCACGTCGCTCGCGTCCAGCTCCCGCAGCATGCGGAAGAGATTGCGGGCGGCCTCGGCGAGATCGCCCCCGGGCGAGAGATTGCGCACCACCCGCGCCCCCTCCGGCAGGTCGCGGCCGAAGGCGAGCAGCCCCTCGTCCGGGGCCACCGTGCGCGCATCGAGCCGCAGCGGCTTGCTCGGGGCATAGTGGCGGCCGACCAGACCGGGAGAACGGGGCGGCTCGTGCCCGCGCGGGTCCACCACCGGTCCGATCACCTTTTCGATCGTCTCCCGCGGCAGGCCGCCCGGACGCAGCAGCAGCGCCCGCGCCGGCTCCGACAGGTCCACCACCGTGCTCTCGACCCCGACGGGACAGGGACCGGCGTCCACCACCGCCTCGATGCGGCCGGCGAGATCGGCCAGCACGTGGGCGGCGGTGGTGGGGCTGGGCCGGCCGGAACGGTTGGCGCTGGGGGCGGCCACCGGTCGCGCCACCCGCAGCAGCAGGGCACGGGCCACGGGATGGGCCGGCACCCGCACCGCCACCGTGGCCAGTCCCGCCGTCACCGCCGGGGCGATGGCGGCCTCCGGGCGCAGCCGCAGCACCAGGGTGAGCGGTCCCGGCCAGAAGGCGCGGGCCAGGGCCCGGGCGCGGGCGTCGAACACGGCGAAGGCCGCGGCCGCCTCCGGCTCGCCCAGATGGACGATGAGGGGATTGCGGGCGGGCCGGGCCTTAGCGGCGAAGATGCGCCGGGCCGCCGTCCCGTCGTCGGCCAGAGCCCCGAGACCGTAGACCGTCTCGGTGGGAAAGGCGACGAGACCACCGGCGCGGAGGATCTCCGCCGCCTCGGCGAGGTCGGCCTCGGTGGTCCCGAGAAGGCGCGTGGTCACCGCTCTCCGTCGACGACATCCGCGGGCCGCGGCCGCCGCAGGAGCTCGCGCAGGGCGGCCACCAGCCCGATCTTCACCAGATCGCCCGGCAGGAAGGGCAGCAGACCGAGCCGGATCGCCGCCTCCGCCCCCACGAAGCCCGCGAGCCAGGCGAGGCCGGCCCCGTAGATGGCGAGGGAGCCCAGCAGCATGGCCGCGAGGGCGCCGACGATACCGACACCGCGCTCGGCGGCGCGTCCGGCGATCCAGGCGGCGGCGAGGAAGCCCACGAGATAGCCGCCCGTCGGACCCAACATGTAGGGCAGCCCCAGGCCCTTTTCCGGTGTGCCGGCGAAGACGGGAAGACCGGCCGCGCCCTCGGCCAGATAGAGGGCGACGGTGGCGAGGGCGAGGCGGGAGCCGCAGGCGAAGCCCAGGAGGAAGACGGCCGCCGTCTGGAGGGTCATGGGCACCGGCCAGAAGGGCACCTGGATCTTCGCGGAGGCCCAGAGCAGAAGGCTTCCCGTCACGGCCAGCACGAGGGCGCGCAGGGCGGCGGCGGGACCGCGGGCCGGGCGCCAGAGACGGTCGACGGGCAGGACGGTGTGGGACGGCATGGACCTCTCTCCTTGCTCCCGTGGAAGGACGGCGACGGTTCAGGATGTGCGGCCGAGGGCCCGCCAGCCGATGTCGCGGCGGCAGAAGCCCTCGGGCCAGTCGAGGAGATCCACGGCCTCGTAGGCCCGTCGGCACGCCTCCTCGAGGGTGGCGCCGAGGCCGGTGACATCGAGCACCCGGCCGCCGACGGCGAGCCAGCGGTCCCCCTCGCGGCGGGTGGCGGCGTGGAAGACCAGCACCCCCTCCCGCCCCTCCAGCCGCTCGAGCCCGCGGATCTCGGTGCCCTTCGGATGATCGCCGGGATAGCCGCGGCTCGCCAGCACCACGGTGAGGGCGTGTTCGGGACCGAAGCGCACCCCCACGTGGGCGAGGCCGCCCTCGGCCGCGGCCAGGGCGATCTCGCCGAAATCGCTCATGAGCCGCGGCAGCACCACCTGGGCCTCGGGATCGCCGAAGCGGACGTTGAATTCCAGCAGCCTCGGTCCCGCCTCGGTGAGCATGAGGCCGGCGTAGAGGATCCCGCGGTAGGGCGTGCCCGCCTCGGCGAGCGCCCGCACCGCCGGCTCGACGATCCGCGCCATCGCCTCGGCGGTGCGGTCCGCGTCGAGGACGGGGGTGGGCGAATAGGCACCCATGCCGCCGGTGTTGGGGCCGCGGTCGCCGTCGAAGGCGCGCTTGTGGTCCTGGGCGGTGCCGAGCTCGCGGACGGTGGTCCCGTCGGTGACGGCGAACAGGCTCGCCTCCTCGCCGGCCAGATACTCCTCCACGAGCACGGTGCGCCCCGCCTCGCCGAAGGCCCCGCCGAAGGCGGCCTCCAGCGCCTCCAGCGCCTCCGCCACCGTCTCCGCCACCACCACCCCCTTGCCGGCGGCGAGGCCGTCGGCCTTGACCACCACCGGCGCCCCGTGGCGGCGGATCCAGGCGCGGGCGGCCTCCGCCTCCGCGGCCCGGAACACCCGGGCCTCGGCGGTGGGGATGCCGGCCCGACGACAGATCTCCTTGGCGAAGGCCTTGGACCCCTCCAGCCGGGCGGCGGCGGCGGTGGGCCCGAGGGCGGGGATGCCCGCGGCCTCCAGTCGGTCCACCAGCCCCGCCACCAGCGGCGCCTCGGGCCCCACCACCACCAGGTCCACCGCCCGGCGGCGGGCGAGGTCCACGAGACCGTCGAGATCGTGGACCGGCACCGGCACGCACTCCGCCTCGCGGGCGATCCCGTCGTTGCCGGGTGCGCAGATCACCTCGTCGAAGAGGGGCGAGGCGGCGAGCGCCCAGCAGAGGGCGTGCTCGCGCCCGCCCGAGCCCACCACCAGCACGCGCATGGGCGAGACCTCCTTCCGCCGCGCCGGAAGTAAGCGCCGTGCACGCGAGGGACAAGCGGACGGCCCGGGCCGGGGGGACGCCCGCGGTTCAGGCCTCGAAGGCGGGATCCACCGGCACCCCGAGGGCTTGGGCGAGACGGTTGGTCTGGGCGGCCATGGCCACCACCGCCAGCAGCTCGCCGTACATGCGCGCGTCCATGCCGCGGGCGCGGGCGGCGGCGGTGTGGCTGGCGATGCAGTAGGTGCAGCCGTGGGCGATGCTCACCGCGAGATAGATCAGTTCCTTGGTGAGGGGATCGAGGGCGCCCGGCGCCATCACCGCCTTGAGCCGCTCCCAGGTGGCGCGCAGCAGCGGCGGATCCACCGCCAGCGCCTTCCAGAAATTGTTGACGTCGGGGACACCGCGGGTGCGCTTGATGTCGTCGAAGACGGCCCGCACCTCGGGCGGAGCCTCCTCGTACTCGATCAGCCGGGCCATGGGGACCTCCCCTTTCCTCGCCGCGGACACGACCGTCGGCGAGGGTGCGGATCGCCCCGCCCGCGGTCAAGGCCCGGCGCGGTCCCTCAGGCCGACACCGGCGTCCGCGGCGGCGCCGCACCGGACACGGCCTTCCGGGAGGACTCCTCCGGCTGCGGCCGGCGGCGTCCTCCCGTCGCGGGTTCGGGACGGCGCAGGTGACGGGGCAGCGACTGCGCATAGGCGATGCCCGCGAGCGCCGCATAGGTCACCGCCATGCCGGGGATCTGGAGGGAGAAGTCCACGAGCGCGTGGACCGCCACCAGCACGGCGGCACTCACCCCCACCAGCGGAAAGATGCGGTTGCGCCGGCGCGTGCGCAGGCCGCGCCAGGTGCGGAGGAACACCAGCAGCGGGCCCAGATAGAGCAGCAGGGTGGCGGGCAGACCGAGCTCGACGGCGTGCTCCAGATAGGTGTCGTGGGCGCGGTCCCAGTAGCCGGGAATGCGCGCGTCGCGGTAGAGCTGGAAGGTGGCGGCCCAGCCGCCGAGGCCGTGGCCGGTCCACGGCCGGTCGGCGATCATCTCCAGCGCCCGCGCATACATGACGGTCCGGGGATTGTCGACGGTATCCGCCTGCATCAGGCGAGCGAAGGTGACGTCGCCGGCGAGCCACAGCACCCCGCCCACGAAGAGGGCGAGGGCGGCGAGGGCGGCCGCGGCGGCGAGGGGACGCGGGCGGGCGGCGGCGAGGGCTCCGCCCACGAACACCAGGAAGGCCACCGCCAGCGACAGGAAACCGCCGCGCGAGCCCGTCAGCAGATGGGCGGTGAAGACCAGCAGCAGCCCCACCAGCAGCGGCCCGCGCCGCCCCAGGATCTCCTCGCCGAGGGTGACCAGCCGCCGGCGGAGGTCGGTGAGGGAGCCCGCCCGCATCACGCGCTCGAACAGCAGCGCCAGCCCCAGCAGCACACCGAGACCGGTGTAGGTGGCGAAGGTGTTGCGGTTGATGAAGGTCCCCGTCACGTAGCCGGCATAGGCCTTGGGCCCCTCTTCCCACAGCACCGTCTTCCAGCCGGCGAAATGATTGAGAAGACCATAGGCCGCCTCGAGGGCGATCACGACGAAGAGAAGGCGGAAGAGGTCGCGGGCCCGCGCCCCCTCGCGGGCCTGGTGGAAGGCGAGGAGGAAGACGGCCCCGTAGGCCAGAAGGCGCACGGCATTGTCGCGGCTGCCCTCGGGCGAGACCGCCACCGTCGGCGCCGCCTCGAGCCCGCTCGCCGCCACGTCGCGCCAGACGGGATGGGCGAGGTCCGCGAGGAGGGGGAGCGGGGTGCCCTGGACCAGTCCCCAGCCCACGGCGGCGAGGAAGGCGGCGGCGGCGATCCGGAGCTCCCACGGCCAGGGCAGGGGACGACCGCGATCCAGCACCACCGCCAGCAGCCCGAGGCCGGCCAGCACCGCCAGCAGGTGCCAGGCCCAGGGCAGGAAGCTGCCGTAGGGCAGGGGCGCCCAGACCAGGAGGATCACCAGCAGCGGCCGTGCCAGCCGATCGCCCAGGGTCCGCATCCTCGGCGCTTCTCCGCTCCGCGGGCTCGACCGGCGTTTAGAGGCCGCATCGGCATCGGGCAACCACCGGTGGCCGGACACCCGCCGCTCCCGTCCCGCCCTTCACAGGCCGGCCGCGCCCCTCTACAAGCGGGACGGGCTCGGCGAAGGATCCGGTCGGTGGAGCGCATGTCCTGGTGGGCGGGCGGAGCGCTCGCCTCGGTGGTGGGTTTCGCCCTCACGGTCTGGCCGGTGACGGCGACGGCGGCGGTGGAGGGTTTCGCCCTCGATGGCGGCACACTCTCCCTCTGGTGGGCCATCCCCTTCGCCGGCATCCTGCTGTCCATCGCCGTCTTCCCGCTGGTGGCCCCGGTCTTCTGGCACCACCACTTCGGCAAGGTGAGCCTGTTCTGGGCCCTCGCCATCCTGGTGCCCATGACCGCCGCTCACGGCTTCGGCTTCACCCTCTACGAGCTGCTCCACACGGCGCTGCTCGAGTACATCCCCTTCATCATCCTGCTGTTCTCCCTCTTCACCGTCACCGGCGGCATCCGCGTGGCCGGTTCGGTGGTGGGCACGCCCGCCTTCAACACCGGCCTCCTCGCCCTCGGCACGATGCTGGCGAGCTGGATGGGCACCACCGGCGCCGCCATGGCCCTGATCCGCACCCTGCTGCGGGCCAACGCCTGGCGCCGTCACCGCGCCCACGTGGTCGTCTTCTTCATCTTCCTCGTGGCCAACATCGGCGGTTCCCTCACCCCGCTGGGCGATCCGCCGCTGTTCCTGGGCTTCCTCAAGGGCGTGCCCTTCTTCTGGCCGACGGTCCACATGTTCCTGCCCATGCTCTTCGTGGCGGGGATCCTGCTGCTGGTCTTCTGGCTGCTGGACCTGTGGTACGTCCGCCACGAGGAGAAGCCGCCACCGCGGGAAGTGGACGAGCCCATCCACATCGAGGGCTGGCACAATTTCTTCTTCCTCGCCGGCATCGTCGGCGCGGTGCTGCTGAGCGGCGTCTGGCGACCGGGCATCACCTTCGAGATCTACCACGTGGAGGTGGAGCTGCAGAACCTGGTGCGCGATCTGCTGCTGCTCGCCTTCGCCGGCCTCTCCTGGATCACCACGCCGCCGGAGGTGCGGGAGGCCAACGACTTCACCTGGTTCCCCATCCAGGAGGTGGCCAAGCTCTTCGCCGGCATCTTCGTCACCATCATCCCCGTCATCGCCATGCTCAAGGCCGGCACCGAGGGCGTGCTGGCGCCCGTGGTGGCGCTGGTCACCCGCCCCGACGGCACGCCGAACGACGCCATGTACTTCTGGGTGACGGGGATCCTCTCCAGCTTCCTCGACAACGCGCCCACCTATCTCGTGTTCTTCAACGCGGCCGGCGGCGATCCCGCGGTGCTCACCGGCGAGCTCCAGCGCACCCTGCTGGCCATCTCGGCCGGGGCGGTCTTCATGGGCGCCAACACCTACATCGGCAATGCCCCCAATTTCATGGTGCGGGCCATCGCCGAGGAGCAGGGCACGCCCATGCCCAGCTTCTTCGGCTACATGCTGTGGTCCGGTGCCTTCCTGCTGCCGGTCTTCGTGCTGGTGACGCTGATCTGGTTCGCGTGAGCGGACCGTCCCCGCCGCTCAGTGGGCCTCGTCCCAGTTGCGGCCGAAGCCCACCTCCACCTCCAGCGGCACCGAGAGCTGGGGGGCGGCGTCGGCCATCACCGCCCGGACCACCTCGGCGGTGCGTTCCACCTCCGCCTCCGGCACCTCCAACACCAGTTCGTCGTGCACCTGCAGCAGCAGGCGCGCCCCGAGCCCCTCGCGCGCCAGTCGCCGGTCGAGGCGGATCATGGCCCGCTTCATGATGTCGGCGGCGGTGCCCTGGACCGGCGCGTTGATGGCCTGCCGTTCGGCGGCGTTGCGGCGCGACGGCACCCGGTGATTGATGTCGGCCACGAAACAGCGGCGTCCGTAGAGGGTCTGCACCCAGCCCTTCTGACGGGCCGCCTCCACCACCCGCTCCATGTAGGCCCTGAGCTCGGGATAGCGGGCGAAATAGGCGTCGATGTACCGGCGCGCCCGCGCCACCGGCACCCCCAGCCGCTGGGCCAGGCCCTGGGGGCCGATGCCGTAGACGATGCCGTAGTTGATCACCTTGGCGGCACGGCGATATTCGTGGTCCACCCTCTCCACCGGCACGCCGAACATGGCCGCGGCCGCCGCCGAATGGACGTCGAGACCGCGGGCGAAGGCCTCCCTGAGCCCGGCCACGTCGGCGAGATGGGCCACCACCCGGAGCTCGATCTGCGAATAGTCGGCCGACAGCAGCAGATGGCCCTCGTCGGCGACGAAGGCGGCGCGGATCATCCGCCCCTCCTCGGTGCGGACGGGGATGTTCTGGAGATTGGGGTCGCTGGAGCTCAGCCGGCCGGTGGAGGTGGCGGCGAGGTTGAAGGAGGTGTGGACCCGGCCGGTGGCGGGATCCACCTGTTCCAAGAGCGCGTCGCAGTAGGTGCGCACCAGTTTCTGGAGCTGGCGCCACTCCAGCACGACGCGCGCGAGCTCCACCCCCTCCGCCGCCAGCTCCTCCAGTACGTCGGCGCCGGTGGAGAAGCCGCCGGTGGCGGTGCGGCGGGCGCCGATGCCGGCGAGCTCCCGGGCCAGCACCTCGCCGATTTGCTTGGGCGATCCGAGATTGAACGGCGCGCCGGCGAGCTCCCGCGCCCTCTCCTCCAGTTCCCGCATGCGGGCGCCGAAGGTGCGGGAGAGTTCGCGCAGCCGCGCCCGGTCGATGCGGATGCCGGTGCGTTCCATGCGGGCGACGATGGGCACCAGCGGCCGGTCGAGGGTCTCGTAGACGCGCGCCACCCGCTCGTCGAGCATCAGACGGCCGAGGGCGTGATGGAGACGCAGGGTGACCTCGGCGTCCTCCGCCCCGTAGCGGACCGCCTTCCCCACCGGGACCCGGTCGAAGGTGATCTGCCGCCGGCCGGTGCCGCACAGTTCGGCGTAGCTCACCGTGTCGTAGTCGAGATACCGCTTGGCCAGTTCGTCGAGCCCGTGGCCGTGGGCGGTGCCGGCCACCGCGTAGGAGACGAGCATGGTGTCGGCCACCGGGGTCACCGTGAGGCCGTGGCGTTCGAGGATGGCGAGATCGAACTTGAGATTGTGGCCGATCTTGAGGACGGCGGCATCCCCCAGCACCGGCGCCAGATGCCGCAGCACCGTCTCCAGCGGGAGCTGGTCCGCCACCCGCTGGCCGGCCTCGTCGCGATGGTCCACCGGCACGTACCAGCCCGTCTCCTCCTCCACCGCGAGGCCCACGCCGACGATGCGGGCGCGTTCGATGCGCAGCGAGTCCGTCTCGAGATCGAGGGCGAGCCGCCCGCGGGCGTGGGCCTCGGCGAGGATGCGCCGGAGCGTCTCCTCGTCGCGCACGGCCGCGAAGCGCGGCCCGCTCCGTGCCGCCGCCCGCTCGGCGGCCGCCATCTCGGCCACCTCCTCGAGGCGCACGATCAGCGAACGGAAGGCGTTCTCGCGGAAGAAGTCCAGCAGCTTCTTCGGATCCCGCGGCCGGCGGCGGAGATCGTCGAGGGTCACCGGCAGCGGCACTCGGTCGTCGAGCCCCACCAGTTCCCAGGAGAGGCGGGCGAGATGGGCCTGCTCCTCGAGGGTGCGGCGCCGCTTGGGCTGGCGGATGCGGTGGACGTTGGCGAGGATGTCCTCGAGGGAGCCGAACTCCCGGACCAGCTGGGCCGCCGTCTTGACGCCGATGCCGCGCACCCCCGGAACGTTGTCGGTGGGATCGCCCGCGAGCGCCAGCACGTCGCGCACGTGCTCGGGTCCGACGCCGAAGCGCGCCCGCACTTCCTCGGGGCCGATGAAGGCTTCGCGGATGGGATGCCACATCACCACCCCCGGGCCCACCAGCTGCATCAGGTCCTTGTCGGCCGACACGACGATCACCTCGCGCCCGGCCTCGCGCGCCATGCGGACGAGGGTGGCGATGACGTCGTCGGCCTCGACGCCCGGCACCTCCAGCACCGGCAGGTCGAAGGCCTCGGCCGCCCGTCGCACCAGCGGGAACTGGACCTCCATCTCCGCCGGCGGCGGCTCGCGCTGGGCCTTGTAGTCCTCGTAGATCTTCTCCCGGAAGGTGGGGCCACCGGCGTCGAACACCACGACGATGTCGTCGTCGGGATAGCGCTCCATGAGCCTGAGCATCATGTTGGCGAACCCGTAGACGGCGTTGACCGGGGTGCCGTCCGGGCGGGTCATGGGCGGCAGGGCGAAGAAGGCCCGGTAGACATAGCCCGGGGCGTCGACGATCAGGAGCCGTCGCGGTCCGCTGCCGGCGGCGCCGTCCGCGCGGGAGGCGGTGGCGGCCTCGCTCATGGACGCCCTTCCGCTGGTTCCGCCGGCGAGAGTAGCCCGCCCCGCCCCCCTGTCGAGGGGCCGAGGGACCGCGGCGTCGCGCGCCGGTTGCGGGGGCGCCCGGGGCGGACTATGTGGGCGGTGGCCGCGCGGTCCGTGCGGCGGTCGGGTCGCATTCCGCCCTCCCACCGGTGCGAATCGCCTCCGCGGCCGACGGGGGATCGGCGCGGCGACGGCATGTCCCCTTCCCACCCGACGGACGACGAGGATGAAGGTCACGGCGAACGATCTGCGCCCCGGCATGGTGATCGAGCACAAGGGCCGGCTGTGGCGCGTGGTGAAGACCGAGCACGTCAAACCCGGCAAGGGCCCCGCCTACCAGCAGGTGGAGCTCAAGGCGCTGGTCGACGGCACCAAGCTCAACGAGCGCTTCCGTGCGGTGGAGCCGGTGGAGCGGGTGCGTCTGGAGGAAGTCCCCTTCCAGTTCCTCTACGACGACGGCGAGATGCTCCACTTCATGAACCAGGAGACCTTCGACCAGATCTCGCTGCCCCGCGAGTCCCTCGGGGAACGGGCGGTGTTCCTGCGCGAGGGCGTGGTGGTGCGGCTGCTGATGCACGAGGGCCGGCCGGTGGACGTGGAACTGCCGGACACGGTGGTGTGCGAGGTGGTGGAGGCCGAGCCGGTGGTGAAGGGGCAGACGGCCGCCGCCTCCTACAAGCCGGCGGTGCTGGACAACGGTCTGCGCATCATGGTGCCGCCCCACGTGGGCGTCGGCGAGAAGGTGATCGTGGATACCCGCGATCTCTCCTACGTCGGTCGCGCCCGCGCCTGAGACCCCGGGGGAGGCCGCCGTGCCGCGTCGTTCCGCCAATCTCGAGATCATGGTCCGGGCGGCCATCCGTGCCGCCCGCACGCTGGTGCGCGACTTCGGCGAGGTGGAGCAGCTCCAGGTCTCGGTGAAGGGGCCGGGCGACTTCGTCTCGGCGGCGGACCGGCGGGCCGAGCGGATCCTCTACGAGGAGCTGCGCCGTGCGCGGCCGCGCTGGGGGCTGCTGATGGAGGAGAGCGGCCGCCATGCCGGCGAGGACGGGGAGTTCCTGTGGGTGGTGGATCCCCTGGACGGCACCACCAACTTCCTCCACGGCCTGCCCCACTGGGCCATCTCCATCGCCCTGGTGCGCGGCCGCGAGATCCTCGCCGGCGTCGTCTTCGATCCCGTCAAGAACGAGATGTTCACCGCCGAGAAGGGGGGCGGCGCCTTCCTCAACGATCGCCGCATCCGGGTGTCGGCGCGGCGGGACATGGGCACGGCGCTCGTCGCCTGCGGGCTGCCGGTGCGCGACTGGGAGGGCCGGCGCCACTTCACCGCCCAGATGAACCGGGTGGCCGACGAAGTGGCCGGGATCCGGCGCATGGGCACCGCGTCCCTCGATCTCGCCTATGTGGCCGCCGGCCGACAGGACGGCTTCTGGGAGTTCGGGCTCAAACCCTGGGACATGGCCGCCGGCATCCTGCTGGTGCGGGAAGCCGGTGGTCTCGTGGGCCGGCTCGAGGGGGACGAGGATCCGTTCGCGCGCGGCACGCTGGTGGCCGGCAACCCCTGGGTCTATGCCCGTCTCAGGACGATCCTCGAGGAGGTGACGCCGCGGGAGGGCTGAGGGGATCGCCCACGCCGCCGCGCTCCGTCTCCAGCACCGGCACCGGCGCGGCACCCTCCTCGCACACCGCCCGCGCCCGCCGCAGGATCCGCGTCACGGTGGGAAAGGCCAGCTCCGCCCAGGGAATGGTGGCGAAGTCGAACAGCCCCACCTCCAGCGTCTCGTGACCCGGCGCCGGCTCGCCCGCCACCACCTCGGCCAGGAACATCATCTGCACCTGGCCGATCCGCGGCAGACTGTAGACGGCCAGCAGATGGCGCGGACGAATGGTGACACACGCCTCCTCCCGCGCCTCGCGCACCGCGCCCTCCTCCACCGTCTCGCCCAGCTCCAGATAGCCGGCGGGGATGGTCCACAGTCCCGCCCGCGGCTCGATGGCGCGCCGGCACAGCAGGACCCGTCCCCGCCAGAGACAGACGGACCCCACCACCACCCGCGGGTTCTCGTAGTGGATGCGCCCGCAGGCGGTGCACACCGCCCGCGGCCGCTCGTCGCCGGCCGGCACCCGGTAGATCACCTCCCCGCCGCAGCGGGGACAGAAGCGGATGGTCATCGCGTGCCGGCGGCATCCGGCGGCGGACCGAAGAGGGCCTCGGCGGCCCCGCGCACGGCGCGGCGGCGGGCGAGCTCCGCCTCCACGCGGGCGATCTCGGCGCGCAGCTCGGCCAGATAGCTCTCCAGCTCCGCCACGGAGAGCCCCTCCAGCGAGGCGCCCACCACGCGGCCGGGGGACCGGCGGACGTCGTCCTCCTCCATCGCTCACGCTCCTCCGTGTCGACCCAGCACCCGCCGGCGGAAGCGCTGGATGCCCAGCCACACCGCGCCCACCACCAGCGGCACCGCCACTCCCAGCACCGTCTTGCGGATGTCGGCGGAAAGCGGCAGCGCCTTCACCACATAGCCCAGCAGCCCCAGGGCATAATAGCTCAGCACCACCACCGACAGCCCCTCGACGGTCTCCTGCAGCCGCAGCTGCAGCGCCGCCCGCCGCTCCATGGAGGCGAGCAGCTTCTGGTTCTGTTCCTGGATCTCCACGTCGACGCGGGTGCGCACCAGATTGGCCGCCCGCGCCACGCGGTCGTTGGCGGTCTGCATGCGTTCGGCCACGGACTCGCAGGTGCGCACCGCCGGCTCGAAGCGGCGCAGCAGGAACTGGCCCAGGGGCTGATAGGGATCGAAGCGCTCCTCGCGCAGCTCGGCGAGACGGTCGGCCACGAGCTGGGCGTAGGCCCGGGTGGCCCCGAAGCGGAAGGCGGTCTCGGCGACGAGGCGGGCGCTGGTGGCGGCGAGGGCGAAGAGCCGGGCCAGCAGTTCCCGTTCCCCGTCGAGCCCGCGCACGGTGGCGATCTCGCGGGTCACCTCCATGAGCCCCCGCTCCACCTCCAGCAGGGTGGGGGCCACCCGTCGCGCCACCGGCAACCCCACCAGCGCCATCATGCGATAGGTGTCGAGCTCGAGGATGCGCTGGACGAAGCGGCCGGCGCGGAAGCGGTCCATGCCGGTGTCCACCGCGTAGAAGCGGCAGAAGCCGTCGCCGTGGGGACGCCAGTCGGTCCACACCACCGCCGCCCCGTCCATCACCCGGCTGGCCCGCACCCGCGCGCCCTCGAAGAGGGCGTCGATCTCGGCGGGCGGTGGCGGCTCGCGCCGTTCCAGCACCAGATGGCAGGCCGCCGTCACCTCGCCGGGCAGCGCCGCCACCCATTCCTCCGGCAGCAGGTCGAGGGCCCGGTCCTCGAAGGGACGGAGCCCCCGGCCGGGACGGACGGCGGTGAGGGTGTAGAACTCGGTGTGGCGCTCGAACCGGATCTCCAGCCGGCCGAGGTCGACGCTGTGGAAGTGCTCGCGGAAGGGCGGCGGCGCCCCGTAGTCGCGGCACAGCTCGGCCACCCGCTCCAGCGCCCGCTCGAAGCCGCCGGCATCGGTGCTCAGCGCCAGATGGGAGATGGTGACGGGCGCGGTGATGCGCGGGGCCGGCCGGCTGTGCAGCTCGTCGGCCACCCGGCGATAGTCGGGATGGAACGGCAGCGGAGGTGGCGTCGCGATCCGGGGGTCCGGCGTCATGGGAGCACCTCCCCCTCCGTCAGCAGACGGATGCCGGCGAGGGCGCAGATCGCCGCCGTCTCACTGCGCAGGATGGCAGGGCCGAGGGAGACGGGACGGACGTCCGCCCGCGCGCCGAGCGCCTCCCGCTCCTCCGGCGCGAAGCCCCCCTCGGGGCCGACCAGCACCGTCACCTCGTCCGTGGCGAGATCCGCCAGCACCCGGGCCAGCGGCGGCGCGGCGCTCCGCTCCTCCGCGAACAGCAGCGGCCGGCCGGCGGGCCGCTCGGCCAGCGCCGCGCACAGCGGGCGCGGTGCCGCCACCTCCGGCACGTCCAGCCGCTCGCACTGTTCCGCCGCCTCCTCGGCGATGGCGGCGAGACGCTCGGGCCGGCGCAGCGTCACCACCGTGCGACGGGTGAGCACCGGCACCAGCCGCACCGCACCGAGTTCGGTGGCCTTCTCCACCAGCCACTCCAGCCGGGTACGACGGATGGGCGCGAACCAGAGCTCCGGCCCACGCACCGGAGCCGGCGCCCGCAGCCGTTCCCCCAGCTCCAGCACCGCCTGCCGGCGGTCGAGGGCGTGGATCCGGGCGGCGAACTCACCGGTCGCGGCGGAGAAGACCCGGACGGGATCGCCGACGCCCAGCCGCAGGACGGTGCCGAGATAGTGGGCGCGCGGACGCGACAACACGACCCGCCCCCGTCCCGGGTCCAGATCCTCGACATGGAGCCGCGGCGCGCGCATGATCTCCGTGGTCTCGTCCGCCTCCACGGGTAGACCTCCGCTCGTGTCCGGGCAACCGTTCGTCGCCGATCAGCAGCTCGGCTGGATCCGGCACCTGCCGCCGCGGCTGCGGGACTACGCCCTGCTGGCGCGCTGGGACCGGCCCATCGGCACCTGGCTCCTGCTGCTGCCCTGCTGGTGGGGCCTGGCGCTGGCGCCCGGCGGCGACCCCGCCACCCGCCTCCTGCATGCCGCCCTCTTCACCGTGGGGGCCGTGGCCATGCGCGGGGCGGGATGTACCGTGAACGACCTGTGGGACCGCGACATCGACCGGCAGGTGGCGCGCACCCGCGACCGCCCCCTCGCCGCCGGCCGCCTGCGCCCCCGGCAGGCGGTGGTCTTCTTCCTCCTCCAGTCGGCGGTGGGCCTCGCGGTGCTGCTGGCGCTGCCGCCGACGGCGCGATGGGTGGCGCTGGCGAGCGTGCCGCTGATCCTGCTCTATCCGCTGGCCAAGCGGGTGACCTGGTGGCCGCAGGCGGTGCTGGGCGTCACCTTCAACTGGGGGGCGCTGGTGGGCTGGGCGGCGGCGCGCGGCACCCTCGAGCTCCCGGCCCTGCTCCTCTACCTGGCCGGCGTCTTCTGGACGCTGGGCTACGACACCGTCTACGCCCACCAGGACCGCGAGGACGACCGGCGGGTGGGCGTCCGTTCCACCGCCCTCTGGCTGGGCGCCGCGAGCCGCCGCTGGATCGCCGGCTTCTACGCGGCGATGCTGCTCCTGCTGGCCGCCGCCGGCCTCGCCGCCGGTCTCGGGATCGCCCATCTCGCCGCCCTGGGGGTGCCGGCGGGGCTGCTCGTGTGGCACGTGCGGACCGTCGATCTCGACGACCGTGTCTCCTGTTTGCGCCACTTCCGCTTCCACCGCGAAGTGGGCCTCGCGGTGCTGGCGGCGATCCTGCTGGGGCGCCTTCTCGACTGAGGCCCCGTCAACCGCCGGCGGTGAGGAAACGGAATTCCTCCCCCTCCAGCACCAGCGCGGTGAGGCGGTTGGTGATGTAGGCGCCGGTGTCGATGCCGATGCGGTTGCGCCGTACCACCGGCTGTTCGCTCACCGTGTGGCCGTGGACGATCACCTTGCCCGGATCCCCGCGCCAGCTCAGGAAGGGTTCGCGGATCCACAGCAGGTCCTCCGGGCTCTGCTCGGCGAGCGGCACCCCCGGCCGGACGCCGGCGTGACAGAAGAAATAGTCTCCCAGCACGAAGGCATCCTCGAGGGCATCGAGGAAGCGGAGATGGGCCGGGGGGACCCGCTCGGCGAAGCGGCGCTGCAGCTCCGCGATCCGCTCCTCCTCCGGGAGATCGGGCCGGGGCGGAACGCCGTAGCTGGCGACGGTGGCATCGCCGCCCCAGCCGAGCCAGTCCGCGCCCACCGCCAGCTCGCCGCCCACGAACAGACGCATCCAGAGATCGTGGTTGCCGCGCAGGAACACTCGCGGACAGTCGGCGAGGCGGCTCTGGTGAAGGATGTGATCGAGGAGCTGGCGGCTGTGGAGACCGCGATCGACATAGTCGCCGAGATGGACCACCACCGGATCCACCAGACGCCGGTCGCGGGCGAGGTCCTCGAGGATCCGTTCCTCGAGCTCCCGGTAGAGATCGAGCCGACCGTGGACGTCGCCGATGGCGTAGACGCGCACGCCGGCCGGCACCCGGGCGGGGCGGCCGTCCACCCGTGGCCGTTCGACCGCGGCCGTCCCGACCGCCTCCGGCCGTCGGAACCAGCGCGAGAACACGCCGAGCCTCCGTCGCTGCCGTCCTCCTAGCTGGGAGTGTTGCACGGCTGCGACAAGCGTGCGGGAACCGCATGCGCGCCCGGTGTCTCCATCGCGTGACGGTGGTCACGATGCTTGCCATCGTCCACCTCGCGGTTCTACTCAAGGGGTGGCGCCATGCGGGTCGCGGTCCGTCGAGCCCGCCTGTGGGACCATAGCTCAACCGTCGGAGGTGTCGCCGTGCGCAGATCCCTGGCATCCGCTCTCCTCGCCTCGGGCGTCCTGGTGACGCCGCTGGCCGCCATGGCACAGGAAGCCGGTCCGCTGGAGCCCCTCGGCATGCGCGCCGGGGCCTTCCTGCTCTATCCGCGGCTGAACGCGAGCGCCCAGTTCGACAGCAACGTCTACGCCGAGCCCAACCATGAGAACAGTGACCTCGCCTTCGTGGTGCGGCCGGAACTCGAGGCCCGCTCCACCTGGTCGCGCCACGCGCTGGAGGCGCTGATCTTCGCCGAGGGTGGTTTCTATCTCGACGAGACCTCCCAGAACTATCTCGACTTCGGCGCCAGCGTGCTGGGGCGGGTCGACATCTCCCGCATGCAGGCGCTCCGGATCGGTCTGCGCGCCGCCCGGCTGCACGAGGACGCCGCCGCGCCCGATCGGACCCCCGGCAACAATTCCGACGTCACCAAGTATCTGAACCTGGTCGGCAGCCTCACCTACCGGCACGAGTTCAACCGCTTCTTCGTCCAGCCGGGCATCACCGTCTCGCGCAACGACTACGAGGACGTGCCGGGCTTCAACAACGACGACCGCGACCACAACCGCTACGCCTTCAGCCTCCGCGGCGGCGTGCGCGTCTCGCCGGCCATCGGCGTCTTCGGCGAGGGTGAATACCGGATCACCGACTACGATCAGACGCCGGACGACAACGGTGTCGACCGCGAGAGCAAGGCGTGGGCGGCCCGTGTCGGCGTCGAGGTGGAGATGAGCCGTCTGCTGATCGGCGAGGCGGCCGTCGGCATCGCCCACCACGACCCCGACGACAATGCCCTCGACTCCACCACCGGCTTCAACGCGGTCGTCAATCTGACCTGGACGCCGACGCCGCTCACCACCGTCGCCATCGGCGCGCTGGCCGATCTCCAGGAGACCACGGTCACCTTCGGCGGCAACACCGCCTCGGCCCGCTTCCGCAAGCAGGTGTCGGTGTCGGTGAGCCACCAGCTCCGCCGCAACGTGGAACTCGTGGGTTCGGCCAGCTACATGCGCGACGACTTCGAGGACACGGCCCGCTCCGACGACACCATCTCCCTGGGGGCGGGCGTCAACTACACCGTCAACCGCTGGCTGGCGGTGGGCGTGAGCTACAACTTCCAGACCCGCTCCTCCGACGACAACAACGCCGAGTACGATCGTCACGTCGTGCGCGGTGGCATCCGCCTGCAGCGCTGAACGGGACCATGCTTCCGGTAACGGGGCGGCCGGGCTTGTCCCGTCCGCCCCCTTCGCTTAGGTGAGGCCGGTCGAGGCGGAAAAGGGCGTGTATTCAGCCGGTTGACCGGAGCGACGCGAGGGGGGACGGTCGATGAAACGGCGTGGAATCCTGCGACTGGGGGCGACGGTGATCGCGGGTACGGCGCTGGGAGGCCTGGCCGGCTGTACCAGCGCACCGGAGATCGCGCCGGTGCCGGTGGATCCGGTGACGGGCAAGGCGGTGAAACTGAAGGAGGAACCCTACCGGCTCGGTACCGGCGACAAGGTCAAGATCACCGTCTTCCGCCACGAGGATCTGTCCGGCGAATTCGAGGTGGACGGCAACGGCTACCTGTCGTTGCCGCTCATCGGCGAGGTCAGGGCCGAGGGGCTCACCGCCCGCGAACTGGAGGACGAGCTGGAGCGCCGCTACGGCGACGGCTATCTCGTCAATCCCAAGATCAGCGTCGAGATCCTCAACTATCGCCCCTTCTACATCCTCGGCGAGGTCAAAGAGCCCGGACAGTACCCCTACGAACCGGGCATGACGGTCCTCAACGCCGTCGCCAAGGCCGGCGGCTTCACCTTCCGCGCCAAGCAGAACGGCATCCTGCTCCAGCGCGGCGGGGCCGACGCGCCGCCGGTGGTGGTGCCGGGCAACACGCCCATCCAGCCGGGCGACATCATCACCGTGCCCGAGCGGTTCTTCTGATGGTACCGGCGCGAAGGAGCCGGTCCGGCGATCGGGGGGCGGCGGCGGCCGCCCCCTTCGCATCCGGTGCGATCCGTCGTACCACCGGACGGGAACCGTCGGGCGGGAGCGGACCATGGCCTCGGTGGCGGCGCGCGTGGCGGGCTGGCGGGAAGCGTGGCGGGTCTATCGCGATCCGCGGGTGATCGCCATCCTCGCCCTCGGCTTCTCCAGCGGCCTCCCCATCATGCTGGTGGCCACCACCCTCTCCACCTGGCTCGCCGAGGTGGGCACCTCCAAGAGCGCCATCGGTCTCTTCGCCTACGTCTTCGCCCCCTACACCTTCAAGTTCGCCTGGGCGCCGCTGGTGGACCGCCTGCCGCTGCCGCCCCTCACCACCCTGCTCGGCCGCCGCCGCGGCTGGATCCTCGCCGCCCAGATCGGCCTCATCGCCTCCATCTTCGCCCTGGGCCGGACCGATCCCGCCACCGGCCTCGCCGCCACCGCCGTCTGCGCCCTGCTGGTGGCCTTCTGTTCCGCCACCCAGGACATCGCCATCGACGCCTACCGCATCGAGATCCTGCCCCGTGAGGAGCTGGGCGCCGGTGCCGGCGTGGTGGTGCTGGGCTATCGCATCGGCATGTGGGTGGCGACGGCCGGGGCGCTGCTGGTGGCCGACGCCTTCGGCTGGTCCACCGCCTATACCGCCATGGCGCTCCTGGTGCTGGTGGGTGTGGGCACGGTGCTGCTGGTGCGCGAGCCCGCCGAGGAGGGGCCCGGGGTGGCGGCGGCCGGTCCCGGGGATCCCGACCGGCTGGGCCGGGAACGGGCGGTGCGGGGCGACCGCGGGACCGCCCTCGGCCTCGTCCCGCTGCTGGTGGTGGGCTGGCTGCTGCTGGTGGAACCCCTCTCCTGGCTCTTCACCCTTCTCTACGACCTCGGCCCGCGATCGCGCCTGTGGACTCCGGTGGCGATCCTCGACGGCGCGGTGGTGGCCCTGGGGATCGCCACCGCCCTCGCCCTGCTGCGCCGGGTCGAGGACGCGCCCCGCCTGCTGCGCAACTGGGCACTGGTGGCCATGGCCTGGTCGGTGCTGGCGGTCCTCGCCCACCTCCTGGCCGAGGCCCCGCTGGTGCTGGCGAAGCCCTATGCCTGGCTGTTCCTCGGCGCGCTGTTCCTCCTGGCCGACGGCACCGCCCTGCTGCTGGGCGGGACCGGCTTCGATCCCGCCGCGTTCACCGCCCCGATCTGGCTGTTGGTGGCGGGCTTCTGGATCCGCTTCCTGGTGGCCGTCTGGGCCTACGGCGTGCCCTATTTCTCGCGGAGCTTCGTCGCCGTCTTCGGTCTCACGCCGGTGGAGCGGGAATCGCGTCTCCATCTGTGGGTGAGGCGGGCGGTGGTGGAGCCCTTCTACGACTTCTTCGCCCGCCACGGCGTGGCGGCGGCGGTCCTGGTGCTGGCGCTGATCTCGGTGTTCAAGGCCAGCGACGTGCTGCTCACCCTCATGGCCAATCCCTTCTACATCGAGATGGGCTTCACCAAGGCCCAGATCGCCTGGGTGTCCAAGACCTTCGGCCTGTGGATGACGCTCCTCGGCGGACTCGTGGGCGGTGCCGTGGTCTACCGCCTCGGTCTCATACGTTCCATGGCGCTGGCGGTGGTGGTGATGGCGGCCTCCAACCTGGCCTTCCTGCTGCTGGCCCGCGCCCACGCCCTGGGCGCCGCCGCGCTGGGCCTCGACGAGGCCGGCTTCGGGACGCTGATGCTGGCGCTCTTCCACCTGGTGATCCTGATCGAGAACCTCTCGGGTGGGCTCGGCACGGCGGTGTTCGTCGCCTATCTGTCCTCCCTCTGCAACGTCCACTACACGGCGGTGCAGTACGCGCTGCTGACCTCCTTCATGCAGCTCTTCGGCAAGTTCGTGATCGTGCCGAGCTCCGGCTTCTTCGTGGACGCCCTCGGCTGGGAGGCCTTCTTCGCCGGCTCCGCCCTCGCGGCGCTGCCGGCGCTGGCGCTGCTCTACGTGTTGGCGCGGCTGGGGCTCTCGGTGGAGCCGCCGCCGGCGCCGGCCGCCCGCTCCACCGCGAGCAGCGCCCGCAGTCCCTCACGATAGGTGGGATAGCGCAGCACCACGCCCAACTCCCGCTTGATGCGGTCGTTGCGCACGCGTCGGCAGTCGGCGTAGAAGGCGCGGGCCGCCGGCGAGAGCTCCGCCTCTTCGAAGGGGATCTCCGGCGGCGGCTCGACCCCCAGCAGGGCCGCCGCGAAGGCCACCACGTCCTGCGGCGGTGCCGGCTCGTCGTCGGCCACGTTGTAGACGCGGCCCGGATGGGGGCGGGCCATGCTGGCCTCCAGCACCCGCACCAGATCCTCCACGTGGATGCGGCCGAAGACCTGGCCGGGCTTGACGATGCGATGGGCCCGCCCGTCCAGGAGATTGCGGAGCGGATTGCGACCGGGGCCGTAGATGCCGGCGAGGCGAAAGACATGGACGGGAAGGCCGCTCGCGAGCCAGGCCCGCTCCGCCGCGAGCCGCCGCCGCGCCCGGGCCAGGGTGGGACGGGGCTCGTCCTCCTCGTCCACCCACGCGCCGCCGCGATCCCCATAGACGGCGGTGGTGCCGAGCCAGCCCACCCAGCGCAGCGTCGCGAGGCGCCGCAGATGATCGCCGTGGACATCGAGCACGGGATCGCCGGCCTCGTCCGGCGGAATGGAATGGAGCACATGGGTGACGCCGGCGAGGGCGCGGGCGGGATCGGCGAGGGGACGGTCGCGGCGGAACACCCAGCCCTCGATGCCGGCCTCGCGCAGGGCGGCGAGACGGGCGGGATCGCGCACGGTCCCGCGCACATTCCATCCCCGCGCCCGCAGCCGCCGGGCCAGATGCGAGGCCACGTAGCCGCAGCCGAAACAGAACAGCACGCCCATGATCCGCTCCTCTCGGCCGGAGCGGATGTGGCGTGCCGCGTGCGGCCGGGAAAGGTCAGAAGTCGACGCGGATGCCGATCCGTCCCGCCGCCATGGAGCGGTCGGCCTCGCCGAGGCCGAGGGCGAAGTCGCTCTCGAGGGCGAGCCACGAGGTGGCGGCGAGCTCGGTGCCGAAGAGGAGGATGTCGCCGGCTTCGCCGGCGGCGGGATCGGGATGGACGACGCCGAGGCGCGCCACCAGCGGGCCCATGCGCAGCCCGGCACCCACCAGATCCCCCGGCACCCCGCCCACCTCGGGGCGGGCGTAGAAGGCGCCGACGACGACACCGCCGGTGGCGAAGGCCCCGCCCACCACGAGGCCGTGACGCGTCTCGCCCGGGGCGCCCGCGGCCCCGGGCCGCGGCGTGGCGAGGGCGAGCCGATCCGTGCTGCGCCGCAGGGCGCGGTCGGAGCCGAGCGTGAGCCAGACGCGGCTGCGCGGCGTGAAGGCGAACACCAGGCCCGGCTCGTCCACGCTCGCCGGCGCGGGACCGGTGGCGAGATAGACATAGTCACCGGCGACCATGTCGACCGCCGCCGCGTGACCCGGCCACGCCGCCGCCAGTCCTGCCAGGGTCACGACCACCCGGGCCCAGCGCACGGTCCACTCTCCCATCGGAACACGACCCAGTCTTATATCCCTTCGACCGGCACGGGACGCAAGGGCGGGAGGCTCTCCTCTCACGCCACCGTGACCGCCGGGCCTCACCCGGATGCGCCGCGCGCCTCCGCCCGCAGGTCCGGTGGCGTGGCCTCGGCGACCAGGGCCTCCACCGCCGCATCCAGCGTGAGGGTCCGTTGGCCCCTCTCGCCCAGGCGGCGCAGCGCGACGCTCCGCGCCTCCACCTCGCGGCGGCCCACCGCCAGGATCACCGGCACCTTGGCGAGGCTGTGCTCACGGACCTTGTAGGAGATCTTGTCCGGACGCAGGTCGAGTTCGACCCGCAGGCCGGCCGCGCGCAGCTTCGCCGCCACCTCGCCGGCGTAGGAGTCCGCGTCGTTGGTGATGGTCGCCACCACCACCTGCACCGGCGCCAGCCACAGCGGCAGCCGACCGGCGTAGTGCTCCAGCAGCACGCCGATGAAGCGCTCGAAACTGCCGAGGATGGCCCGGTGCAGCATCACCGGCCGGTGTTTGGCGCCGTCCGGGCCCACGTAGGAGGCGTCCAGCCGCTCCGGCAGCACGAAGTCCACCTGCAGGGTGCCGCACTGCCAGTCGCGGCCGATGGCGTCCTTGAGCACGAATTCGAGCTTGGGACCGTAGAAGGCCCCCTCGCCCGGGTTGAGGGCGACCTCGAGGCCGGTCTCGCGCACCGCCCGCCACAGCGCCGCCTCGGCCTGGTCCCACACGGCGTCGTCGCCGGCGCGCACCGCCGGCCGGTCGGCGAATTTGATGTGCACCTCCTCGAAGCCGAAGTCGCGGTAGACCCGACGCAGCAGATCGCAGAAGGCGGCGGTCTCGTCGGCGATCTGTTCGGGGGTGCAGAAGATGTGGGCGTCGTCCTGGGTGAAGGCGCGCACCCGCATGAGACCGTGGAGGGCGCCCGAGGGTTCCTTGCGGTGACAGGAGCCGAACTCGGCCATGCGCAGCGGCAGCTCGCGATAGCTGCGCAGACGCGTGTTGAAGATCTGCACGTGCCCCGGGCAGTTCATGGGCTTGATGGCGAAGGCCCGGTTCTCGTATTCGAGCGTGAACATGTTGTCGCGGAACTTGTCCCAGTGGCCGGACCGCTCCCACAGGCTGCGGTCGAGGAGCTGCGGCGTCTTCACCTCGATGTACCCGTGCCGTTCGAGCTGACGCCGCATGTAGTCCTCGATCACCCGCCACAGGGTCCAGCCCCTGGAATGCCAGAAGGCGGAGCCCGGCGCCTCCTCCTGGAAGTGGAACAGGTCCATCTCCCGGCCGAGTCGGCGGTGGTCGCGCTTCTCGGCCTCCTCAAGCTGCTTCAGATAGCGCTCGAGCTGCTCCTTCTTCGGGAAGGCGGTGCCGTAGATGCGCTGGAGCTGCGGATTGCGCGGATCGCCGCGCCAGTAGGCGCCCGCCACCTTGAGCAGCTTGAAGGCGCCGATCTTGCCGGTGGAGGGACCGTGGGGCCCGCGGCAGAGATCGAACCAGTCGCCCTGGTGGTAGATGGTGACGGGCTCATCCTCCGGGATCTGCTCGAGGATCTCCAGCTTGTAGGTCTCCCCCAGTTCGGCGAAGCGCCGCCGTGCCTCCTCCCTCGACACCTCCTCGCGCACGAAGGGGCGATCCTCGCGCACGATCTCCGCCATGCGCCGCTCGATCCGCGCCAGATCCTCCGGCGTGAAGGGTTCGTCACGGGCGAAGTCGTAGTAGAAGCCGGTCTCGATGGGCGGACCGATGGTCACCTGGGTGCCGGGATAGAGTTCCTGCACCGCCTCCGCCATCACGTGGGCGGCGTCGTGGCGGATGATCTCCAGCGCCTCCGGATCGTCGAGGGTGACGATCCGCACCCGGGCGTCGCGCTCCACCGGCCGCGCCAGATCGCGGATCTCCCCGTCCACCTCCAGCGCCACCGCGTCGCGGGCGAGCCGCCGGCCGACGGCCCGGGCGATCTCGAAGCCGGTGGGCGGACGGTCGAAGGTGAGGATGCGCCCGTCGGGCAGGGTCACGGACACGGGGCGGGCCCCTCCGGCTCCGTCCCGCCGCACCTCCTCGGCCGTGGCGCCGCGGTGCTCGTTCATGGCGGAAATCCTCGATCCGGCGTGGATCTGCGCGATGGCGAAGCTGTGGCGGCGGCGGAGCGCTGTCAACCGCCACGGGCGCGGGGCGGCCGTGCGCCGCCCGCGCTCGACAGCGCCGACATCCCTCGCCTAAGCCGGAGGCGGTCCGCCCGTGGGAGTCCCGCTTGACCCCGGCCGATTCCGCCGCTCCGGTCCGCACGGGGAACCGTCCGGCCGCCGCGCCGGCCGGCTTCGTGCCGCTGCTGGCGGCGATCATGAGCATCTCCGCCATGACCACCGACATCGTGCTGCCGGCGGTGCCGGCGCTGGCCGCCGATCTCGGCGGGTCGGTGGACCTCGCCCAGCTCACCGTGGGCCTGTTCTTCGCGGGCTTCGGCGCGGGGCAACTGCTGGTGGGTTCGCTGGCCGACCGCTTCGGGCGCCGGCCGGTGCTGCTCGCCGGTCTCGCCGCCTTCGTTGCCACCAGCCTCGCCTGTGCCGCCGCCGGCTCGCTGCCGGGACTGCTGGTCCTGCGGACGCTGCAGGGCGCGGTGGCGGCGGCCGCGCCGGTGCTGGCGCGGGCGGTGGTGCGGGATCTGTTCGAGGGCCCGCGCATGGCCGGGGTGATGTCGCTGGTGATGGCGGTCTTCGTCACCGCCCCCATCGTCGCCCCCGGTCTCGGCGCGCTGCTGCTGGCCCTCGGCGGCTGGCGGGCCATCTTCCTGTTCCTCGCCGCCTACGGCACCGCCACCGCCCTCGCCGTCCATCGCTGGCTGCCGGAGACGCTGCCCGCGCCCGATCCGACGGCCCTGGCCCCGCGCCGCTGGCTCGCCGCCTGGCGGGCGGTGCTGGGCCATCCCCGCTCGCGCGTCTACGGGCTCGTGGTCATCTGCGCCTTCACCGTGCTCCTGGTCTATCTGAGCGAGGCACCGGTGGTGTTCATGGAGGGCTTCGGCCTCGGGCCGGGCGGGTTCGGTCTGGCCTTCGCCGGTGTCGCCCTCTTCTCGGTGGCGGGCAATCTGGTGAACGCCCGGCTGGTGCGCCACCGGTCGCTGGCGCGGCTGGTGCCGGCGGCGCTGGGGCTGGGGCTCCTCGCGAGCGGCGGCGGTCTCGCCCTCACGCTCCTGGGCCTCGCCTCCGTCGCCACCACCCTCCCCCTCTTCGGCCTCGCCCTCTTCGCCTTCAGCACCCTCACCGCCAACGGGCTGGCCCTCGCCATGCAGCCCCACGCCCGCATCGCCGGAGCGGCGAGCTCGGTGCTGGGAGTGCTGCACACGGTGGTGCCGGCACTGGTGGCGGGCGCCCTCGCGACGGCGACGGAGGGCGGTCCGGCCACCGCCTTCGCCGCCCAGGCCGCGGCCTTCGCCGCCGGGCTCGGGGTGCTGGCCGCGGCCCGCCCCCTCTTGAAGCGTCGCCCTCCGCTTCCTTCATCATGATCGGCGGTCGCCGCCATGGGACCGCCCGTGTGGGAGTCGCTCGAAGGAGGACCCGTCATGCCCGCACTGGACTTCGCACCGCTGATGCGGTCCACCGTCGGCTTCGACCATCTGTGGCGGCTTCTGGATCAGGCGCTGCAGGTGGACGAGGGAAGCTCCTATCCGCCCTACAACATCGAGAAGCACGGCGAGGACCGCTACCGCATCGTGATGGCGGTGGCCGGTTTCCGGCCCGAGGACCTGGAGGTGGTGACCGAGCCCAACCTCCTCGTGGTGCGCGGCAGGCGGCAGGAGGAGCCGAAGGTGGAGTATCTCCACCGTGGCATCGCCGGCCGTGCCTTCGAACGGCGCTTCCAGCTCGCCGACCATGTGCGGGTGGTGGAGGCGCGCCTCGAGAACGGGCTCCTGGTGATCGAGCTGGTCCGCGAGATCCCCGAGGCCCTGAAGCCGCGGCGCATCCCCATCCGGGGCGAGCGGACGCTGGAGGCGCAGGCGGTGGAGAGCCGCAGCGAGCCGTGCGGCGGGGAGAAGGACGCGGACACCGCCGCGACGGAGACCGGCCGGGTCGAGGTGCAGGCCGCCTGAGCGCACCTCGACCGCGGACGATGCCGAGGTGACCACGGGTACCGAGGTGTCGAGCCATCGAAGGAGGACGAGCCATGCTGGGTCGTGTGCCCGTTCCCTTCCGCACCCTCACGCCCGCCAACCGCGAGGCGTGGGAGGATCCCTTCGTCGCCATCCGCCGCGAGATCGACCGGCTGTTCGACGAGTTCACCCGCACCTGGCCCACGGTGTTCGGAGCCGCGGGCACGGCGACGCTGCTGCCCGAGGTGGACGTGACGGAGGACGAGAAGGCCTGCCGCGTCACCGTGGAGCTGCCGGGCGTCGATCCGAAGGACGTCCAGGTGGAGGTGCGCGGTGACCTGCTGGTGATCCGCGGCGAGAAGCGAGACGAGCACGAGGAGAGGGGCGAGAACCGGCACCTGATCGAGCGCCGCTTCGGCCGCTTCGAGCGCACCATCCGCCTGCCGGCGGAGGTGGATCCGGACAGGGCCGAGGCGGTCTTCGACCGTGGTGTCCTGCGCATCACCCTGCCCAAGCCCGAGACGGCGCAGCAGCCGGTGCGCCGCATCGAGGTGAAGGCGGCGTGATGGCGGGGCCCTGGCCGGCGCCGCGGGCGTGGCTGGTGACCTCGCTCGCGGCCGCACCCTGGCTGTTCTGGACCTGTCCGCCGTGCTGGGTGCTGGCGCTGCTGCCACCCGTCGGCACGGCGGTGCCGGAAGCGGGACGCGGGGACGGGACCGCGTCCCCTTCGTGAGTGCCGATCAGTCCCGGTCCTCCTCCCCGCACACCGGCCGGTAGAGCCGGGGATGGCGGCGGACGGGACGGAGGGCCGGGGTGGTCCCCGTCACCGTGACGAGGCGGACGGTCCCCGGGGCCTCCTCGACGGAGACGTGCGTGCCGTCCGGTCTCCACAGACCCGCGGGGCCGCTCACGGCGGCCCAGACCAGGGGTACGCCGTTCTCCAGCGCGCGGGCCGCGGCCAGCACGGCCGTCGCCGCCGCGGCGGCGCGGTCCAAGCCCACCACCAGCCGCGCCCCCGTCAGCACCAGCGCGCGGATGTATTCCGGCACCCACAGATCCGCCCCCATCACCACCGCGGTGGGGCCGCATTCCAGCGGCGCCACCAGGCCCCAGCGGCCGGCGGCGAAGCGCTCCCCCTCCGCCGCCAGGTGGACCCGGCGGTAGTGGCCGCGGGCACGGCCGTCGGCGCCGAAGACGAGGGCGGAATCGAAGCGGTGCCCGAAGGCCTCCTCCACCAGTCCGGCGATCAGCGCTAGGCGATGCCGGGCGGCGACGGTGGCGAGCCCCTCGGCGAAGGGGCCGTCGGCGCTCTCGCCACCCCGCGGCGGCCACACGCCGGCCGGCAGCAGCAGCAGCCGGGCACGGTCGGCGGCCGCCACCGCCGCCGCCCCGTCCACCGCTGCCAGCAACGTGACGCGTTCCGTCGCCGGTGGAGGCCGGAAAAGGGCGATGCGCACCGTGGGGGGTCCGTTGCGTTCGCGCCGTCCATGACCGATGTTTCACCCCGCGACAAGGCGGCGGTCAGTCGGATCCGCCACCACGACGCGGGTCGCAACGGACGAGCGGGGAGAGACCATGCTGGAGATCCGGGGAGGTTTCCCCTGCACCGCCCGGAGAGCGGTGCGGATCGGGGTCCTGGTCCTGGCCCTCGGCACGGCGGCGGGCGCCGGCGTGTGGGCCGGACGCAATCTGGTGGCCGAACGGCTGGAGGCGGTGCGCGCCGGCGCCGACTTCGAGCGCAGCTACGCCGATCTGGTGGAGGCGGTGGTGCCGGCGGTGGTGTACGTGGAGGTGGAGCGTCGCCAGCAGATGGCGGAGGGGCCGGAGGAGATGCCGATCCCGCCGGAGCTGCGCCGTTTCTTCCGGCGCTTCTTCGGACCGGATTTCGATCCCTTCGGCCGGCCGCCGGGGCCGCGGCCGCCGGAACGGCGGCTGGAGGCGGTGGGCTCCGGCTTCATCATCGACGAGGTGGGCCACGTGGTCACCAACGCGCACGTGGCACGGGAGGCCGAGCGCATCACCGTCACCCTCGACGACGGCACCAAGCTCGCCGCCGAGGTGGTGGGACTGGACGAGAAGACGGATCTCGCCGTCCTCAAGCTCGAGAGCGACGGCCCCTTCCCCTACGTGGAGTTCGGGGACAGCGACCGGGTGCGGGTCGGCGACAAGATCGTCGCCGTGGGCAATCCCTTCGGGCTCGGCGGGACGGTGACGGCGGGCATCGTCTCCGCCACCAAGCGCGAGCTGGGCGTCGGGCCCTACGACGACTTCATCCAGATCGACGCCCCCATCAACCGGGGCAATTCCGGCGGTCCCACCTTCAACCTCGACGGCGAGGTGATCGGGGTCAATTCCATGATCTTCTCGCCCACCGGCGGCAATGTGGGCATCGGCTTCGCCATCGCCGCCAATCTCGCGAAGGAGGTGGTGGCCCAGCTCATCGAGAAGGGGAAGGTGGAGCGCGGCTGGCTGGGAGTGCTGATCCAGCCGGTGGACGAGGACATCGCCCGGGCCCTCGGCCTCGAGGAGGCGCGCGGGGCGCTGGTCAGCCGGGTGGAGCCGGACACGCCCGCCGCCGAGGCCGGCATCCGGCCGGGCGACGTGGTGGTGGGCTTCGACGGCGCGCCGGTGGAGGATCCCCGCGATCTCGCCAAGAAGGTGGCCCGTGCCGGCCCCGGCCACGTGGCGCGCATCGACGTCGTCCGCGACGGCGAACGCCGCACCCTGAGGGTGGAGCTGGGCGAGATGCCGGCGGAGGTGGAGCGGGCGGAGGCCCCGCCGGAGGAGCGGACGGCCGGCACCGCCGCTCTCGGTCTGCGGGTGGCCGTCCTCGACGCGGAACTCAGGGCCCGCTTCCGGATTCCCGAAGGGGTGGAGGGGCTCGTGATCCTCGAGGTGGATCCGGAGGGCCCGGCGGCGGAGAAGGGACTGCAGCCGGGTGACGTGATCGCCGATGCCGGCGGCCGGCCGGTGCGCAGCGTCGCCGATCTCCGGGCGGCGGTGCGGGCGGCCGAGAAGGCCGGGCGCAGGGCGGTGCTGCTGAGGGTGTTCCGGGGCGAGCAGCCGCGCTTCGTGGCGCTGCCGCTGGAGCAGGAGTGAGCGCGTCGGGGAGCCGGGGGATCCCGCCCCTCCCGCCGGCTCCCCGCCGCCCTATCTCACGGGCTGCCATGCGGGTGCTGGTGATCGAGGACGACCGCGAGGCCGCCTCGTACATGGCCAAGGGCCTGCGCGAGGCCGGGCATGTGGTGGACGTGGCCCACGACGGCCGCGACGGACTGCTCATGGCCCAGACCGGCGACTACGACGTGCTGGTGGTGGACCGGCTGCTGCCGGGTCTCGACGGCCTCGCCCTCGTCCAGACCCTGCGCGCCACCGGCAACACCACGCCGGTGCTGTTCCTCTCCGCCCTCGGCCAGGTGGACGACCGGGTCAAGGGTCTGCGCGCCGGCGGCGACGACTATCTGGTCAAGCCATACGCCTTCGCCGAACTGCTGGCGCGCCTCGAGGTGCTGGCGCGACGGCGGATGGCGCCGGCGGCGGAGGCGCGGGAGACGGTGCTGCGCTATGCCGATCTCGAGATGGACCTGCTCACCCGCAAGGTGACGCGGGCGGGGCGCACCATCGAGCTGCAGCCGCGGGAGTTCAAGCTGCTCGAGGTGCTGATGCGCCACGCCGAGCAGGTGATGACCCGCACCATGCTGCTGGAGAAGGTGTGGGACTATCGCTTCGATCCCCAGACCAACGTCATCGACGTCCACATCAGCCGCCTCAGGCAGAAGATCGACAGGGGATTCGAGGTGCCCCTGATCCAGACCATCCGCGGGGCGGGGTACTCGCTGCGTGATCCTCGGAAGACTTCTCCGCACGGCGACCTTTAGGCTCACCCTCGCCTATCTCGGGGTGTTCGGCATCTCGGCCCTGGCGCTCCTCGCCTTCGTCTACGAATCGGCGGTGGGCTTCATGGAGCGCCAGACCCGCGAGACCATCGCCGCCGAGATCACCGGCCTCGAGGAGCAGTTCCGCCAGCGCGGCATCCGCGGCCTCACCGAGGTCATCCGCCGCCGTGCCGAGGCGGCCCGCGACCGCGCCAGCCTCTATCTGCTGATCGACGCCGACGGGCGCTGGATCGCCGGCAATCTCGACCGCTGGCCGCAGGGGGAGGAGAACGAGGACGGGACCATCCGCTTCACCTTCGAGCGCCGTGGCCGCGACGGCGAGGTCCTGCGCCGCGAGGCCCTGGCCCGCCGCTTCCTGGTGGCCGGCCGCTGGCGGCTGCTGGTGGGACGCGACGTCTCCGACCGCATCGGCGTCCAGCACATGCTGGCCAACGCCATCATGCTGGGCGGCGGTCTCATCCTCGTGATCGGCGTGCTGGGCGGCTTCGCCCTCTCGCGCTGGACACTCGCCCGCCTCGAGGGAATCAATCGCGCCACCGAGCGCATCATGGCGGGGGACCTGTCCCGGCGCATCCGCACCGAGGGCAGCGACGACGAGTTCGACGAACTGGCCCGCAATCTCAACGCCATGCTGGATCGCATCGAGGAGCTGGTGCGGGCGATGCGCGAGGTGACGGACAACGTGGCCCACGATCTGCGCACGCCGCTGACCCGTCTCCACGCGCGCATCGAACTGGCCCTCATGGGCGAGCTGGACGTGGGCAAGGCCCGCGAGGTGCTGGAGGAGGCCATGCGCGACATCGAGGGGCTGATCGCCACCTTCGACGCGCTGCTGGCCATCGCCCGCGCCGAATCCGGCACGCTGGAGGCGGAGCTGGAGCCGGTGGACCTCGCCGCCGTCGCCGCCGACGTGGCCGAGCTCTACGAACCCCTCGCCGAGGAACGCGCCATCCGGCTGGTCCAGAGCCTGGAATCGCCCGCCTGCGTCTCGGGACACCGCCAGTTGCTGGCCCAGGCGGTGGCCAATCTCGTGGACAACGCCGTCAAGTACACGCCCGAGGGCGGGCGGGTGGAGCTCAGGGTGCGGCGCGGCCCGCCGCCGGTGGTGGAGGTGGTGGACAACGGTCCGGGCATTCCGCCCGACCAGCGCGAGCGCGCCCGCAAGCGCTTCGTCCGGCTGGACCCCGACCGCTCCACCCCGGGCAACGGTCTCGGTCTGTCACTGGTGGAAGCGGTCGCCCATCTGCACGGTGCCGAGCTCGAGCTGGACGATGCGGCGCCGGGGTTGATCGCGCGCATCCGCTTTCCCGCTCGCGCCGCCGCGCCGGTGCCGGCCGCCCCCGAACCCGCCGCCGGATGAGCGGTCAGACGCCGTGCGCCCGGAGGGCCGGGCGCCTGGCGCAGCTCCCCGAGAGACGCAGCACGGTGCGGTGCAGCGCCCCCAGCAGGAGCAGCAGGGCCGCGGCGAGCAGCGGGATCTCCCAGGTGGCGAAGAAACCCTGGATGCGACCGCTCAGGGTGAAGAGGGTGGGGGTGGTGGCGCCGAGCAGGGCCAGCAGCGTCGGGATCACCGGCGTGCAGCACAGCATGCTCGGCAGGATCGCCAGCACACCGCCGAGGACGCCGGTCCCCCGGGCGCCGGCCCCGGCCGCGGTGCGGAAGCCGTGGACGGCGAGGGTGAAGGTGAGGGCGGCGGCCGCCGCCAGCGCCAGCGCGAAGAAGGCGAGGGTGGGCGTCAGGAAGCGGAGACTGACCCAGCCCACATATCCACCGGTGAAGGTGGCCGGCAACACCGACAGATAGAACGCCGCCAGCAGCACGAAAAGGACGAGCGCGAGCCTGCGATATCGCCTCTCGTGGAACACGCCGCGGAAGACGATCCGGTATCGATCGGCGATCTCGTACATCCCTACTGCATCTCCGCGAAATCCAGGATGGTGGTGAACGTGGCGGCGGGTGCCCGTTCCGATCCCCAGAGGATCCCGTCACGGTCGATCAGCCAGTAGAGATCCGTGATGGCCTGGGGATCGTAGATGCGGCTCGTCTCGAAATCCGCCTCGCCCCAGACGACCCGCGGGTGATCGCGCAGACCTGGTGCGTTGTCCTCCACGAAACGCGCGAGGGGCGGCCCCTCGTAGCCCAGATTCTCGTAGAGCTTCAGCACCACGATCGCGAGGTCGGTCTCGTCCAGCTCCTCGATGCGCCGGTCGAGTTCCCGTGCCGAGGCGGTACAGGAGGGACACCAGGTGGTGATGAACCACAGCATCACCGGCCGGCCGCGGAAGTCCGAGAGACGCAGGGTCCGACCGTCGAGGGTGGTGAAGGTGACGTCGGGCGCGGGACGCCCCGCTTCCGCCCGCGGCGGCTCTCCGTCGCCGGCGGCCCACAGCGGCCCCGCCGCCAGCAGCAGTGCCGCTCCCAGCATCGCCAGGCACCGTCGCCGGAACATCGCGCGCACGCCCATGGATCCTCCCGACCGTCGATCACCGTTCCCGAATATGGCGGGAGGGGCCGTCGCTGTCGACGAGGCTCACCGGGGCGTGAGGACCCGGACGTGCCCGGCCCGCTCAGAGGAGCTCGGCACCGAAGTTGCGGGCGGGGTCGAACTCGGGAGCGGGCCGGCCCAGCGGCCGCGCCGCCTCGCCGCCGGTCCGCGGCAGGAACCGGCCGCTGCCCGGGGCGGCCCTGACCTCGCCCTCCACCACCACCGGCTCCCCCCGGCGGTAGACGGTGCGGATGCGGCCGCGCAGCCGCCGGCCCGCGTAGGGGGTGTAGCCGGCGTCGTCGAACCGGGGGCCCTCCGGGATCTCCCAAGTGACCTCGGGATCCCACACCACGATGTCGGCGTCCGCGCCCGGCGTGAGATCGCCCTTGGCGGGGAGATGGTAGATGCGGGCGGGCGCGGTGGCGGTGAGCCGAACGAAGGCGGGCAGATCGATGTGGCGGCCCTCGAGGGCGGCGTCGAAGAGGAGCGGCAGTCTGAGCTCGATGCCGGGCAGGCCGTTCGCGATCTCGTGGAAGCCGGGGTTCGGTCCGCGGGCGAGCTTGCCCGTCTCGTCCATGCGGTAGGGGGCGTGGTCGGAGGAGACGCAGTCGAGGAGGCCGGTGGCGAGGGCGTCCCACAGGGCCTTGCGATCCTCCGGACCGCGCAGGGGCGGACTGCAGATCCACTTCGCCCCCTCCACCCCCGGCCGGTCGAGGTCGCGGGCGTCCAGCAGCAGGTACTGGGTGCAGGTCTCGCCGAAGATCTTGACGCCGTCGGCGCGGGCGCGGGCGAAGGCGCGCAGCCCCTCGCGGGTGGAGATGTGGAAGACCATCACCGGCTGGTCGAGGAAGGCGCTCATCACCGCCAGCCGCTGGATGGCCTCGGCCTCGGCCGCCCGCGGGTGGCTCACCCCGTGGTATTTCGGCGCCAGATAGCCGCGCGCCACCAGCCGCTTCCGCATCCAGGAGATCATGCCGTGGTTCTCGGCGTGCACGCACACGAGGCAGCCGTGGGCGCGGGCGGCGGCCAGCACGTCCAGCAGCTGTTCGTCGTCCACCCGCAGCCGGTCGTAGGTCATGAACACCTTGAGGGAGGCATGGCCGGCGCGCACCAGCGGCGGCAGCTCCTCCTCCAGCACCTCCGGCCGCGGATCGGTGACGATCATGTGGAAGGCGTAGTCGGCCATGGCGCCGCGGGCGGCGCGGGCGTGGTAGTCCTCCACCACCTCCCGCAGGGACATGCCGCGGTGCTGGGCGGCGAAGGGGATCACCGTCGTGGTGCCGCCGGCGAGGGCGGCGCGGGTGGCGGTCTCGAAGGTGTCGGCATTGTAGAGACCGGTGGCGGCGAGCTGCTCGATGTGGCAGTGGGGATCGACGCCGCCCGGCGTGAGGATGCGGCCGCGCACGTCCACCTCCTCCCGTCCCGGCGGCAGATCGCGGCCGAGGGCGGCGATCCGCTCCCCGCGGATGGCCACGTCCGCCTCCCGCACCCCCGTCGCCGTGACGACGGTGCCGCCGCGCAGCACCCGATCGAAGCCGCTCATGGTCCGTCCCCGCACCGTGCCGGCCGCGAGATGCCCCCGCCGGCGGGCGATGTCCAGCGCCTCAGGGCAGCGGCAGCAGGAGCAGGAGGAGGCCGGCCGCGGCCGCCGGCAGGGCGCGGAGGGGGGCGTGGCCGAGATCGGCGGCACCCCGCGCCAGAAGGGCGAGGGCGAGGGCGATGCGGGCGAAGCCGAGGAGGGCCCCCCAGGGATCGTCGAGGGGCGCGAGCAGCGCCGGCGTGCGCACGAAGGCCACCGGGACCAGATAGAGGCCGCCGCCCAGCACCAGGGCGTGGCGGGCGGCGGTCAGCCAGGGTGCCCCCACCATGCCGGCGGCGATGAAGACGGTGCCACAGACGGGTGGGGTGATGGTGGAGAGCAACGCGTACCAGAAGACGAACATGTGCACCACCAGCGCCGGCAGGCCCAGCTCCTGCAGCGCCGGCCCCGCCACGGCCACCGCCACCACGTAGGCGGCGGTGGTGGGCACCTCCATGCCGAGGAGGAGACAGGCGAGGGCGGTGAGGGCGAGGGCCGCGGGCAGTCGGCCGCCGGAGAGATCGAGGATGGCGCCGGTGACCTTGACGCCGAGGCCGGTGAGATTGAGGGCGCCCACCACCAGACCGGCGCAGAGGATCACCGAGCCGATGGTGGCGGTCTGGCGGGCGGCGTCCACCACCGCCCGCTCGAGGCGGCCGAGGGCGGCCCGCGGATCGAGGGCGAGGCGGCGGTCGGTGAGCAGCAGCAGGGCCGCGAGCAGTGCGGTCCAGACCGCCGCCCGCCCGGGCGTGACCCGTTCGACGAGCAGCATCCACAGCAGCAGGGCCAGCGGCAGCAGGAAGAAGGGGAGCGTGCGGAGGAGCTCCGTCGCCGGCGGCAGATCGCGGGGGTCCACCCGTTCCAGCCGGGCGTGGCGGGCGAGGGCGTCGAGGGCCAGCCAGCAGGCGAGGAAGAACAGGAGTGCTGGCAGCAGCGCCGCCTCCATGACGCGCGGATAGGGCAGGCGCAGCAGCTCGGCCATGACGAAGGCCCCGGCGCCCATGAGCGGCGGCATGATCTGGCCGCCGGTGGAGGCCACCGCCTCCACCGCCGCCGCCAGCGGCCGCGGATAGCCGAGACGCACCATCATGGGGAGGGTGACGGCCCCGGTGGAGGCGACATTGGCGCTGGCCGAGCCGGAAAGGGAACCGAAGAGGGCGGAGGCCACCACCGCCACCTTGGCGGCGCCGGCGCGCCATCGTCCCGCAACCGTCAGCGCGAGGCCGATGAAGGCACGCGCGGCCTCGCCCGCCGACAGCAGCGCCCCCAGCAGCACGTAGAGGGCGACGATGGTGGCGGAGATGCCGGTGAGCGGACCCCAGAGCCCGGCCTCGGCGATGGTGAGGGCCCCGAGGAAGCTCTCGAGGGGGATGCCGGGATGACCGAAACGGCCCGGCAGATGCTGGCCGAAGAGCCCGTAGGCGAGGGCCGCCACCGCCACCAGCGGCAGCGCCGGCCCCACCGCCCGCCGCGCCATCTCCAGCACGCACAGGATCAGCACCCCGGCGGCGGCGAGCTGGAACGGCCCCTGGAGGATGCCGTACTGTTCGTCGAGGGCCTCGCGGACGGCGACGATCCCGAGGGCGAGGGCGAGGCCGGCGGCGCCCAGCAGCCAGCCCACCGCGCGGGCCGCGGGATGGCGCGCCGGGGCGAAGACGAACAGCCACGGCAGCAGCAGCGCCATGTGCAGCGGCCGGCTCAGCAGGTTCGAGACCAGCGGCGCGAAGGCCAGCCACAGGTGGAAGCCGACCAGCGTCAGCGCCGCGACGATCCGGGCCGCCCGCAGCGCCCGTGGTGCCACCGTCCGCCGTCAGCGCAGCGCCGCCGGCAGCTCCACCCCCGCCTCCTCGTACCAGCGGCGGGCACCGGGATGGAGCGGGGCGCCGAGGGTGGCGAGATCGGCCGTCGTCACGCTCCGCCACCAGGGCGCCGTTTCGGCCATCCGGTCCTTGCCCTCCCAGTAGGCGCGGGTGAGGCGATAGGCGGCCTCCGCGTCCATGCGGGTGGTGGTGTAGGCTCCCACCGGCAGCGAGGTGGTCACCACCGGTTCGCTCTGGCCCGGATAGGTGCCGGCCGGGATCACCGTGCGGGCGCGGCCCGTCCTCGCCACCTGCGCGTCGCTCATGGAAAGGACCCGCACCCCCACGGCGGCGGCCGCCTCGATCACGTTGGGCGCCGGCCAGGAGCCGGCGGTGACGAAGCCGTCGATGCTGCCGTCGCGGAGCGCCGGCACGGCGTTGGAGAGCTCCGCCTCCACCAGCTCCACGCCGGCGACGCCGAAGAGCTCCAGCAGCCGCCTCGCCTCGCGTGCGCCGAAACTCCCCTTGCCGATGAGGATGCGACGGCCGGCGAGATCGGCGAAGTCGTCGACGCCGCGGTCGGCCCGCACCACGAAATGCATGGTGAGCGCCGGGATCGGGAAGAGGGCGCGGATCTCGGCGAAGGCGGGGTCGCGCGGCGCGAAGGGCTTCTCGCCCTCCACCGCGCGCCGGATCAGCCCCGGCGGGCTCGTGAAGACGTAGTTGCCGGGGCGGATCGCCGCCTCCTTCACGTTCTGGACCGAGCCCTGGCTCTCCTCCACGGTGACCACCACCGCCCCGCCGGTGGCCGCCCGCACCGCCTCGGCCAGCTGCACCGCCATCTGATAGTAGGAGGTGCCGGTCTTGGCGGACTTGTAGGTGATGCGGATCTCGGCGGCGGCCGGACCGGCGGCGAGGCCGAGGGCCAGTGCGACGGACAGTGCGAATCTCGCGAACGGCCGGAACATGCCCTTCCCTCCCCTCGATTTTCCCCGCGATCGGCCCTAGCACGGGGCGGGAGCGGTGTCAGCCCGTCCCACGGGTGACTTCGAGCGGGGAGGTGGTGGTGTCGTCGGATCCGATCCGGGACGAGATCCGCGCGCTGGAGCTCTCGGGCATCATGAAGATCGCCGCCACGGCGCTGGAGGATCCGGAGGTGATCCCGCTGTGGTTCGGCGAGAGCGATCTGGTGACCCCGGAGTTCGTGCGCCGGGCCGCCGTGCGGGCCCTCGAGGCGGGGCGCACCTTCTACGCCCACCCTCGCGGCATCGTGCCCCTGCGCGAGGCCATCCGCCGCTATCTGGAACGACTGTACGGGATCGCGGTCCATCCGGACCGCATCCACGTGCCCGGTTCCACCATGCTCACGGTGACCGTCGCCGGCCAGTGCCTGCTGGCGCCCGGACGCGAGATCCTGCTGATCGGACCCTACTGGCCCAACATCCGCAACGTGGCGCGGGTGTGCGGGGCGGCGGTGCGGGAGGTGCGCCTGGAAGAGGGGCCGGATCGGTGGTGGCTGGATCTCGACCGGGTGGCGGCGGCCATCGGTCCCCGCACCCGCGCCGTCTACGTCAACTCGCCCTCCAATCCCACCGGCTGGATCGCCAGCCGGGAAGAGCTGGCGGCGCTGGTGGCCCTCTGCCGTCGTCACGGCCTCGGCCTGATCTCCGACGAGGTCTACCATCGGCACGTGCTGGACGATCCGGGCGGGGTGGCGCCCTCGGTGCTGCCGCTGGTGGAGGAGGACGAGCCGGTCTTCGTCCTCAACGGCTTCTCCAAGGCCTGGGCCATGACCGGCTGGCGCATCGGCTGGATGGTGGCACCGCGGCGGCTGGTGGAGCCGCTGGCGGTGCTGGCCGAGTGCGACAACACCGGCGCCACCGTCTTCGCCCAGTGGGGTGCCCTCGCCGCCCTCGAGGAACCCGAGGGCGAGGCCTTCGTGCGCGACTTCGTCGCCCGCTGCGCCCGCAACCGCGACCGGGTCATGGCGGTCCTGGGCGCCCATCCGCGGGTGCGGCTGCTGCGGCCGGAGGGGGCCTTCTATGCCTTTCCCCGGATCGAGGGCCTCGACGACGGCCTCGCCTTCTGCCGGCGGGTGCTGGCCGAGGCGCGGGTGGGGATCGCCGCCGGCTACGGCTTCGGCGAGGGCAACGCCGCCCACGTGCGGCTCTGCTTCGCCATCGCCCCCGAGCGGCTGGAGACGGCGCTCGCGCGGCTGCTGGCGGTGCTGGAGGGGGAGGGCTCCGCCCCGCGCCGGCGCCGGTAGGGCGGCAGCAGCCGCAGATGGCGCAACCCCGGCCGGCGGGCGGCGGTGCCGGTGCGCAGGACGAAGGCGAGATGGTGGAGCACGGCGCCCGGCCGGCCCTCGCCGTCGTCGAGGAAATAGGTGTGGCCGAGGGGATCGCTCTCGTCGTTGACGAGATCGCAGTCGATGGCGACCACGTTGCGGGGAGTGCGCTCGAGACTCTCCGGACCGGTGTGGCCGAGGCGCCGGCTCACCACCCGGTTGGCGAGATTGACCAGCTTGCTGGTGCGCAGCGCGAAGTCGTCCGGTGCATAGTAGACCAGCACGTTGCGGGCGGCGCGGGTGATGGTGTGGCCGGCACGGCCCGGCTCCAGCGTCTCGTTGGCCACGTCGGCGGCCATCATGAAGACGTTGCGGAAGACGGCGGGCACCGCCCCGTGCCGTTCGACGAAGCGGACGAGGGCGGCGCGCAGCACCCGGTTGCCCATGGAATGGGCCAGCACCTCCAGATGGCGCAGACACGGACGCGACTGTCCCTCGCGCCAGTCGAGGAAGCGGCCCAGCAGGCGGGCGAAGGCGAAGCCGCTCATGTCGGCGGAATCCTGATCGGCGAAATAGTCGCGCAGATAGCCGAGGCGGATGCCGCAGGGCCAGATCAGCGGCACCACCGTCACCGCCGCTCCCAGCTCGCGCAGCCGTCGCTCGAGGTGGCGGGCGGTGGGGAAGACCCGCTCCTCCGGCGGGTTGGAGAAGCCGTGGACGTAGAGCAGGATGTGGCGGGCGTCCCCGGCGGCGAGGCGGGCGAACAGGCGCTCGGCGCCGATCTCGCGGTAGCGGCCGGGTCCGAGACGTTCGCCGTAGACCAGCGAGGCCCGCGGCTCGCGATCCTCGGGATGGAAGCGCAGGCTCCGGCCCTCCGGCGTCTCCGGCCCCGTGAGGACGGGATGGTTGGTGACGAACAGCATGGACGGCTCCCCGGGCGGACCGTCATAAGACTACATTCCTAATCCTCTTCCGGCAATCCGCGGGCGGGCCGGCGGTGGCGGTTGCCGGACCCCGGGCACGGGCCTATCTGGGGCGCGGCCTCGGGGCCGCAGCGGATCCTTCCCGGCGCGAGGGACGTCTCCCGTGACTCTGGTGGTCCAGAAGTTCGGCGGCACCTCCGTCGCCAATCTCGACCGCATCCGCCACGTGGCCGGGCGCGTGGCACGGCACGTGCGCGCCGGCGAACGGGTCTGTGTGGTGGTCTCCGCCATGGCCGGCACCACCAACCGGCTGGTGGAGTGGGTCACCGGCATCGAGCCGGTCCACTACGACCGGGCCGAGTACGACACGGTGGTGGCGAGCGGCGAGCAGGTGACCGTCGGCCTCCTCGCCATCGCCCTCCAGCGGCTCGGCGTCCCCGCCCGCAGCTTCCTCGGCTGGCAGGCCGGCATCCGCACCGACGGCGCCCACGGCAAGGCCCGCATCGTCGAGATCGACCCGGCGCCGCTCCGCGCCTGTCTCGAGGCGGGCGTGGTGCCGGTGGTGGCGGGCTTCCAGGGACTGGGGCCGGACGGGCGGGTGACCACCCTCGGCCGCGGCGGCTCGGACACCTCGGCGGTGGCGGTGGCCGCCGCCCTCGGCGCCGACCGCTGCGACATCTTCACCGACGTGGACGGCGTCTACACCAGCGATCCGCGGGTGGTGCCCAAGGCCCGCAAGCTCGAGCGTATCACCTACGAGGAGATGCTGGAGATGGCCTCGCTGGGGGCCAAGGTGCTGCAGACCCGGTCGGTGGCGCTGGCCATGCGCTACCGCGTGCGCCTGCAGGTGCTCTCCAGCTTCGAGGACGTGCCCGGAACGCTCGTGGTGGACGAGGACGAGATCATGGAATCGCAGATCGTGAGCGGCGTCACCTACAGCCGCGACGAGGCCAAGGTGTCGGTGCTGCGGGTGGAGGACCGGCCGGGCATCGCCGCCGCCCTCTTCGGACCCCTCGCCGACGCCCACATCAACGTGGACATGATCGTGCAGTCCGTCTCCCGCGACGGCCGCCACGCCAACATCACCTTCACCGTCTCGCGGGCGGATCTGCCGCGCACGGTGGAGATCCTGGAGCGCATCCGCGGGGAGGTGGGCTTCGAACGGGTGGCCGCCGATCCCGACGTGGTCAAGGTGTCGGTGGTGGGCGTGGGCATGCGCAGCCACGCCGGCGTCGCCCACCGCATGTTCCGCACCCTGGCCGAGCGGGGCATCAACATCCAGGCCATCTCCACCTCCGAGATCAAGATCTCGGTGCTGATCGCCGAGGAGTACGCCGAGCTGGCCCTGCGCGCCCTCCACGCCGCCTACGGCCTCGACCGCGCCTGACCATGCTGCGCGCCGACGATTTCCCGCGCCTCAAGGCCCTCTCCGGTCGCGCCCGCACCTTCCTCGGCAGCGAGCTGCCCTTCCTCGGCGGCGCCATGACCTGGGTCTCCGAGCGCCGGCTGGTCTCCGCCATCTCCAACGCCGGCGGCTTCGGCGTGCTGGCCTGCGGTGCCATGGACTCCGAGCGCCTCGCCGAGGAGATCCGCGCCACCCGCCTGCTCACCGACCGACCCTTCGGCGTCAACCTCATCGTCGTCCATCCCGAGCTCGACCGGCTGGTGGAGGTGTGCATCGCCGAGGAGGTGGGGCACGTGGTGCTGGCCGGCGGCCTGCCGCCCCGCGAGGCGGTGGCGCGGCTGCGGGCGGCGGGGGTGCGGGTGATGGCCTTCGCCCCGGCCCTCGCCGTCGCCCGCAAGCTGGTCCGCGGCGGCGTCGACGCCCTCGTGGTGGAGGGATCGGAGGCCGGCGGCCACATCGGCCCCGTCTCCACCGCGGTGCTGGCCCAGGAGATCCTCCCCCATCTCGACGGGGTGCCGGTGTTCGTGGCCGGCGGCATCGGCCACGGCGAGATGATCGCCGCCTTCATGGCCATGGGCGCCGCCGGCGTGCAGATGGGCACCCGCTTCGTTTGTGCCGAGGAGAGCATCGTCCATCCCCGGACCAAGCGCGCCTATCTGCGGGCCGGCGCCCGCGATGCCGTCCCCTCCGTGCAGGTGGATCCGGAGTTCCGGGTGGTGCCGGTGCGGGCCCTGCAGAACGAGGGAACCCGCCGCTTCGTCCGCTTCCAGCAGGAGGTGATCGCCCGCTACCGCGCCGGCGAGACCAGCTACGAGGAGGCGGCGCTGGCCATCGAACACTATTGGGCCGGCGCGCTCCGGCGGGCGGTGGTGGAGGGCGACGTGGAGACCGGCTCGTTGATGGCGGGTCAGAGCGTGGGTATGGTGAAGAAGATCGAGCCGGTCGAATCGATTCTCGCGGAACTCGCCGAACAGGCGGAACGCGCGCTCGCCCGGCGCTGGCCGGGCTGAGATCGGGAAAGGGGACGGCGGGGCGTGAGTGCTGCGGCCCGAGGCCGACCGGGAGCCGAGGAGATCCGGCGCCACGGCATAGGCGAGCCGTCGCCGGCGCGGCGGCTGCTGCGCCGCATCGTCGAGCTGGTGGCCCAGCCGCTGCCGCCCCAGACCCGCCTCGACCGCATCGTCGAGGTGATCGCGTCCAATCTGGTGGCCGAGGTCTGCTCCCTCTACATCCTGCGCGCCGGCGACGTGCTCGAGCTGTTCGCCACCCACGGTCTCCGGCCCCAGGCGGTCCACGTCACCCGTCTCGCCGTGGGCGAGGGGCTGGTGGGCACCATCGCCGCCGAGGGATCGGTGATCGCCACCAGCGACGCCCAGAGCCATCCCCGCTTCGTCTACCGGCCGGAGACGGGTGAGGAGGTCTACCACTCCTTCCTCGGCGTGCCGGTGGTGCGGGGCGGACGTGTCATCGGCGTGCTCACCGTCCAGAACCGGACCCGCCGCCACTATGCCGAGGACGAGGTGGAGGCGCTCCAGATCGTCGCCTCGGTGCTGGCGGAGATGCTGGCCTCCAGCGACATCCTCGACCGTTCGCGCTACGCCGACGTGGCCGGGCGGTCCGTGGAATCGCTGCGGCTCGAGGGGGTGCGGCTGGTGGCCGGCGTCGGCGTCGGCCGGGCGTGGATGCACGCGCCGCGCATCGACGTCACCCGCATCCTCGCCGACGACCCCGCCCGGGAGCGCGAGCGGCTCCACCGGGCGCTGGCCGAGCTGCGCCGCTCCCTCGACCGGGCCCTGGCCCGTCACGAGTTCGGCCCGGGCGAGGAACGGGAGGTGGTGGAGCTCTACCGCATGTTCCTCGAGGACACCGGCTGGCGGCGGCGCATCGAGGAGGCCATCGCCACCGGCCTCACCGCCGAGGCGGCGGTGCGGCGCGTCCAGGACGAGACCCGGCTGCGCCTCGGCCGCGCCAGCGACCCCTATCTGCGCGAGCGGTTGGTGGATCTGGACGAGCTGGCCGAACGCCTGCTCCTCCACCTCTCCGGCCGCGATCCGGTCGCCGAGGCCCAGCGCCTGCCGCCGGACTCGGTGATCGTCGCCCGCCAGCTCACCGTGGCCGAACTCCTCCAGTTCGATCGCGCCCGCATCCGCGCCATCGTGCTGGAGGAGGGTTCACCCACCGCCCATGTGGTGATCGTCGCCCGCGCCTTCGGCATCCCCACCCTCGGCCAGTGCCGCGGGGCCATGGTCCAGATCGAGCCGGGCGATCTCGTGGCGGTGGACGCCGATCATGCCCAGTGCTTCGTGCGTCCGGGCGAGGAGGTGCTGGAGGCCTTCGCCCGCGCCGCCCGCCTGCGCGAGGAACGGGTGCGGGCGCTGGAGGGGCTGCGGACGCTGCCGGCCCTGAGCCGCGACGGGGTGCGGGTGCGGGTGGAGATGAACGCCGCCTTCCTCGTGGACGTGGCCCACATGGACACCTTCGGCGCCGAGGGCTGCGGCCTCTTCCGCACCGAGATGCTGTTCCTCGACCGCGAGCGCTGGCCCGACCGCGCCACCCAGGCGGGCTTCTACCGACGCGTGCTGGAACACGCCGGCGCGCGACCCGTCACCTTCCGCACCCTCGACGTGGGCGGCGACAAGCGCCTGCCGTACTTCCGCATACCCGATTCCGACAATCCCGCCCTCGGCTGGCGCGGCCTCCGCCTCACCCTCCACCGGCCGCGGGTGCTGCACACCCAGCTGGCCGCGCTGGTGGAGGCGGCGGCCGACCGCCGCCTGCGCCTCATGTTCCCGGTGGTGACGGAGGTGGAGGAGTTCGTCCGGGCCCGGGCGCTCCTGGAGCGGGTGCTGGCGGCGCGGCGCGCGGCCGGCCTCCCCCTGCCGCGCGCCGTCGAGGTGGGGGTCATGTTCGAGGTGCCGGCGCTGTTCTGGCAGCTCGACCGGCTGCTGCCGCAGGTGGACTTCGTCTCGGTGGGCAGCAACGATCTGGTGCAGTTCCTCTTCGCCGTGGACCGCACCGACGCGGCCCTGGCCGACCGCTACGACGTGCTGGCACCGGCGGCGCTGCGCTTCTTCCGCGATCTGGCGGAGCGCTGCCGGGCGGCCGGAGTCGCGCTGTCGGTGTGCGGCGAGATGGCGAGCCGGCCGCTGGAGGCCATGGCGCTGGTGGGCGTGGGGGTGCGCTCGCTCTCCGTCTCGCCGCCGGAGGTGCTGCCGGTCAAGGCCATGGTGCGCAGCCTCGACGTGGGCCGGCTCGCCGCCTTCCTCGACCGCGCCCTCGACTGGCCGGTGCGCAGCCTGCGGGAGGCCCTCTCGGGCTATGCCGCGGACCACGGCATCGTATTGCCGCCCGGCCTGCCCCAAGCCTCGACCGTCACGTGAGATTCCGCCGCGCTCGTCTCGACGGCCCCGTGTCCTTCGTGGTAAGGGGGAACCGCCTCGAGTGGAACCGCCCGGACACGACCACATCGGTACAGGGGGAATCCCCATGGACACGCGTGCGCAACCGGAGTTGGGTGCCTTGACCTCGGAGGCCCGCGACTATCTCGCCCGCATCGGTGCCGCGCTCCGCGAGGCGCGCATCGAGGCCGGCGAGGACCTGCACGACGTGGCCGGGACGCTCCGGATCAAGCCGGCCTATCTGCAGGCCCTCGAGAGCGGCGACTATGCCGTCTTTCCCGGGCGCGCCTATGCCTTCGGATTCCTGCGCGCCTATGCCGACTATCTCGGCTTCGACGGGCCCGAGGTGGTGCGCCGCGTGCGCGAGCGGCTCGCCGCCGACGAGCCGCCCCCCGTGCCGGAGGTACGCCGCCCCTTCGTGGAGCGCCACCGGCCGACGGCGCTGGCCGCCACCGCCCTGGTGCTGGCGGTGGGCGCCGGCTACTGGGGCTGGTACGCCTTCCGGGCGCTGGGACCGGAACTGCTGACGCGGGTGGGCGAGGTGCCGGGCGAGGTGGCGCGGGCCACCGACCGGCTGATGGAGGGCGGGGACGACCGCCCGGCCCGCGAGACGCCCTCGCCCCGGCTGGTCCGCCTCGCCGCCGAGGACGGCGCCCCCACCGTGCTCGCCCGTCTCGGCCCCGACGACATGGCCGCCATCGTGGTGGCCGCCACCACCGGCGAGGGCAGCGCCGCCAGCGCCACCGCCGCCGAGCTGCCGCAGACGCTGGTGGAGGAGGCGGCGCCGGCGACGCCCGCCGACGTGGTGCTGCCCCGGCGGGTGGTGCTGCGGGCCCGCGCCACCACCTGGGTGCAGCTCTATACCGAGGACGGCAGCTTCACCGACACCCGCACGCTCGAGGCGGGTCAGGAACTGGAGGTCCCGGACCGGCCGGGTCTCCGGCTGTGGACGGGCGACGGCGGGGCCGTGGAACTGCTGGTGGACGGCCGCAGCCTCGGCACCGTCGGGGGACGCGGTCAGGTGGTGGAGGGTTTCGTGCTGGAGCGGCGCGCCCTGGCGGCCCGCGTCGCCGATGCCGGCTGACGCCGCCCGGTCGCCGGCATCTCCCCGGATCCCGAGCCGCCGCGGGTGGCGAAGCCCGCCAGCATGTGCACGTGGGTGAGGATGCCCCGGCGGAAGTTCACGAGCTCGAACTTCTCGTCCGGGGCGTGCACGCGATCGTCCTCGAGTCCGAAGCCCACCAGCAGCGGCACCAGCCCGAGCTCCGCGGCCAGCACGCCCGCGACCGGAATGGAGCCGCCGCAGCCGATGGCGACGGGCGCGCGGCCGAAGACCGCCGCCAGCGCCTCGCGGGCCACCGCGAACGCGGGCGATTCCGGATCCACCGCCAGCGGATCGCCCCGCCCCAGATCCAGGAGCTCGAAGCGCGCCCATGCGGGCAGCCGTTCGCGGCAGGCCCGTTCGATGGCGGCGAAGACCTCGTCCGCCCGCTGGTCCGGCACCAGCCGGCAGCTGAACTTGGCCCGCGCCTCGGCCGGGATCACCGTCTTCGCCCCCTCGCCCACATAGCCGCCCGCGATGCCGTTGACGTCGAGGCAGGGACGGGCCCACAGCCGTGCGAGCGTGTCGTGGCCCTCCTCGCCCACCGGCACCTCGAAACCGCCCTCGCGGAAGAAGGCCGCCTCGTCGAAGGGCAGCCGGGCCCAGGCCTCGCGCAGGGCCGGATCCGGCGGCCGCACCCGGTCGTAGAAGCCGGGGAGGGTGACCCGGCCGCGCGCGTCGTGGAGCCCCGCGAGGAAGGCGGCGAGGGCGTGGAGGGGATTGGGGGCGACGCCGCCGTAGAGACCGGAGTGGAGGTCGCGGGCGGGCCCGCGGAGGCGCAGTTCCACATAGACGATGCCGCGCAGCGAGGCGGTGATGGCCGGCGTGTCGGGATCCATCATGGCGGTGTCGGAGATCACCGCCACGTCGGCCGCGAGCGCCTCGCGGCGGGCCCGCACGAAGGCCGGCAGATGGGCACTGCCGCTCTCCTCCTCGCCCTCCACCATCAGCGTCACCGGCACCGGCAGGCCGCCCGTCTCCGCCATCCAGGCCCGCAGCGCCTCGACGATGGTCATGAGCTGGCCCTTGTCGTCGGAGGCGCCGCGGGCGACGACGCGCGGGCCGTGGGGGCCGTCGACGATGCGCGGGTTGAAGGGATCGCCGCTCCAGGCCTCCACCGGATCCGGCGGCTGGACGTCGTAGTGGCCGTAGTAGAGCACCCGCGGTCCGCGGTCCGGGCCACCGCGCGCCAGCACCACCGGATGGCCGCCGGTCTCGGCCAGTTCCACGGCGAGGCCCAGTCCGGCCAGCTCGCGGGCGAGCCATTCGGCCGCCCGCCGGGTGTCGGCGGCACGGGCGGGATCGGTCCCCACCGAGGGGATCCGCAGGAAGTCGACGAGACGGCGGACCGATTCCTCGAAGGCCGCCTCGGCCCGGGCGCGGACTCGCGCGAGCAGAGCCGATCCCTCCGCCATCGCCCTCACACCGTCCGCAGCCGCACCCCGCCCCGCCGGAAGGCGGCGAGATAGCGCGGCACCACCACCTCCACCGGCGTCGCCGCCACCCCGAGCGCGTCCAGCCCGGGGCAGGTGCCGGAGACCACGTTGTCGCGCCGCAGCAGCCGCACCTGGTCGCGGGTGAGCGGCGGCTCCGGCAGCCACTCCAGGAAGCCGGCGAGCACCTCGGCGAGGCCGAAGGGGACGGGCAGCAGCAGCCGCCGGCGTCCGGTCACCGCCAGCACGTAGCGCAGCAGTTCGGCGAAGGTGTAGACCCGCGGCCCGCCCAGCTCGAACGGTCCCTCCACCGCCTCCTCTCCCGCGAGGGCCGCCACCACCGCATCGGCCACGTCGCCCACGTAGACCGGCTGGAAGCGGGTCTCCGGCCCCACCACCGGCAGCACCGGCGAGATCTGGCTCATGGCGGCGAAGCGGTTGAAGAAGCGGTCCTCCGGGCCGAAGACCACGCTCGGCCTCAGGATGGTGGCGCCGGGGAAGGCGTCCCGCACCCGCACCTCCCCCAGCGCCTTGGTGCGGGCGTAGGCGGAGGGCGAGGCGGGATCGGCACCGAGGGCGGAAATGTGGACCAGCCGCGCCACTCCGGCCGCACGGGCGGCTGCCGCCACCGCCCCGGCCAGCTCCTCGTGGACCCGGCGGAAGTCGCCGCGCCGGCGCTCGTGGAGGATGCCCACGAAGTTCACCACCAGGCGGGAACCCGCCACCAGCGGGGTCAACGCCTCGGCGGTGATCTCCCGTGGCCAGGCCACCGGCACGATCTGTCCCACCTCCCCCAGGGGCTTGAGGTGGAGGGCGGTGTGGGGATCGCGCGTCACCACCTTGATGCGCACACCGCGGGCGGCCAGCCGCTGGACCACGTAGCGGCCGATGAAGCCGGATCCGCCGAAGAGGGTGGCGATGGCGTTGCGCATGGGGCGGGGTCCCCGTGACTGCGGCACCGCCACGAGCCTAGCCCCTCCCGCCGGCGCGCTCAACGCGCCCGCTGCCGCACCCGCCCTCAGCCCAGGAGATCGCGCAGCATGGCCACCAGCGGCCGGTCGGCCGCCGGCATGGGAAGACGGGTGAGCTCCCGCGGGCGCACCCAACGCAGCTCCTGCCCCTCCCGTGGCCGCGGGATGCCGTCGAAGACGCGGCAGACATAGAGAGGCATGAGCAGGTGGAAGTCGGGATAGGCGTGGGAGGCGAAGGTGAAGGGGGCGAGGCAGCGGGCGTGGGTGCGGATGCCCAGCTCCTCCTCCAGCTCCCGGATCAGCGCCGCCTCGGGCGTCTCGCCCGGCTCCGGCTTGCCGCCCGGGAACTCCCAGAGCCCGGCCATGGGCCGGCCCGGCGGCCGGCGGGTGACGAGGACGCGACCGTCCCCGTCCACCAGCGCACAGGCCACCACCAGCACCAGCGGGCGGGCCGGCGCGGTGTTCACCGGCCCGTCTCCCCCGGATCCGGCCGCGAGGCGCGCTCGGCCACGGCCCGGCGCGCCCGCTGCTGGGCCTTGCGGCGCCTCAGGTTCTCGCGCATGGCGGCGGCGAGGCGGGCCTCGCGCTCGGCGCGGGCGCGGGCGCGGGCGGTTCCGGGCGTGAGGCGGGGTGCGGGGTGGCTTGTCTCCTGCGTCATGACCGCTACATAGGTCGCGGAACCGGCGCCGATATGGCGTGTCGGCGGGGTTCCGTCGAGACGCTGCCGTAGCTCAGTCGGTAGAGCACGTCCTTGGTAAGGACGGGGTCGGAGGTTCGAGTCCTCTCGGCAGCACCAGAGAATGCACACGGCCGCGAGGAATCGCGCCACTTCCGGAAACGCCCGTCCACCATCGCATCCGCCACCCGGATCACGGACGGCGGCCGGAGCGCGCGCCCGGTGCCGTCCCGGCCCGCGGATCGCCCGCGTCCCCGCCCCCGGACACGCCACGCGGTCCCCGCGCGAACCGGGCCGGGCGGATCCGCCGCGGAACGGCGGGCGCTCGCGTCCCCGCCGGCGGCCGCCGGCCCCGGCCGCGTTGCCGGGGCGCGGCGGGACGGCTAGATAGCGCCGCGACGGACGGACGCCGCCGGTGGCCGCATCCTTCGCCAATCCCCTCTGCATCGCCCTCGACCTCGCCGAGCCGGCGCGGGCCCTCGATCTCGCCCGCCGCCTCGCCCCCCTCGCCGGCGGCTTCAAGATCGGCCTCGAACTGTTCACCCGCGGCGGTCCCGAGCTGGTCCGCGCCCTCGCCGGGCCCGCGCGCGGCCTCTTCCTCGACCTCAAGCTCCACGACATCCCCGCCACCGTGGCCCGCACGGTGGCCGCCATCGCCGATCTCCCCGTCGCCCTCACCACCCTCCACGCCGCCGGCGGGCCGGCCATGCTGGCGGAGGCGGTGGCGGCCCGGGACCGGACCCGCCCGGATCTCCGTCTCCTGGCCGTCACCGTCCTGACCAGCCTGGATGCCGCCGACCTCCATGCCGTCGGCATCGGCGATCCCCCGGCGGCACAGGTGGCGCGCCTCGCTGCCCTCGCCCTCGAGGCCGGCGTCGACGGTCTCGTCTGTTCGCCGCGGGAGGTCGCCATGCTGCGCGCCCGCTTCGGTCCGGCGCCGCTCCTGGTGGTCCCGGGCATCCGCCCCGCGGCCTCCGCCGACGATCAGAAGCGCACCGCCACCGCCGCCGCCGCCCGGGCCGCCGGCGCCGATCTGCTGGTGGTGGGCCGACCCGTCACCCGCGCCGCCGATCCGCCCGCCGCCGCCCGCGCCCTCCTCGCCGAGCTGGAGGCGGCGTGAGCGGAATCGCGGTCAAGATCTGCGGACTCACCGACGCGGCGGCGGTGGAGGCCGCCGTGGCCGGCGGCGCCCGCTGGCTCGGCTTCGTCTTCTATCCGCCCTCGCCCCGCCATCTGACGCCGGACTCCTTCCGCGCGCTGCGGGGGCGGGTGCCGGCGGGTCCCGCCACCGTCGGCGTCTTCGTCGATCCCGCCGACGAGGAGATCGCCCGCGTGCTGGACGCCGCCCCCCTCGACCTCCTCCAGCTCCACGGTCGCGAACCGCCGGCGCGGGTGCGGGCGCTGCGAGCCCGCTTCGGCCTCCCGGTGATCAAGGCGCTGCAGGTGGCGACGGCGGAGGACCTCGCCGCCGCCCACGCCTATCGCGGAGCGGCCGACCTCCTCCTGTTCGATGCCCGCCCGCCGCGGGGCGCCCGCCTTCCCGGCGGCAACGCCGTCGCCTTCGACTGGCGGATCCTCGCCGGCTTCGATCCGGGCCTGCCCTGGCTGCTCGCCGGCGGTCTGCACGCCGGCAATCTGGCCCGGGCGGTGCGGGTTTCCGGCGCGCGGCGCGTGGACGTCTCCTCGGGCGTCGAGCGCGCGCCCGGGATCAAGGATCCGGAGCGGATCCGCGCCCTCCTCGCCCTTGCCCGTGGGCTCGATCCCGACCACATGCCCCGCGGGTCCACGGAAGCCGGACCATGACCGCGACGCCACGCCCCAACTCCTACCGCACCGGGCCGGACGAGCGCGGCCACTTCGGCATCTACGGCGGCCGCTACGTGGCCGAGACGCTGATGCCGCTGGTGCTGGACCTGGAACGGGCGTGGCGGGAGGCGCGCGCCGATCCCGCCTTCTGGGCCGAGTACCGGGCCCTGCTCGCCGACTACGCCGGCCGCCCCTCGCCCCTCTATCCCGCCGAGCGCCTCACGGCCGAGCTCGGGGGCGCCCGCATCTACCTCAAGCGCGAGGACCTCAACCACACCGGTTCCCACAAGATCAACAACTGCCTCGGCCAGATCCTGCTGGCCCGGCGCATGGGCAAGCGCCGCGTCATCGCCGAGACCGGGGCGGGCCAGCACGGCGTGGCCACCGCCACCGTCGCCGCCCGCTTCGGCATGGAATGCGTCATCTACATGGGCGAGCGCGACATGGCACGCCAGCGGCCCAACGTGTTCCGCATGAGGCTCCTGGGCGCCCAGGTGCGGCCGGTGCGGACCGGCGCGCGCACCCTCAAGGATGCCATGAACGAGGCGCTCCGGGACTGGGTCACCAACGTCCGCGACACCTTCTACCTCATCGGTTCGGTGGCCGGCCCCCACCCCTATCCCGCCATGGTGCGCGATCTCCAGTGCGTCATCGGCGAGGAGACCCGCGAGCAGATCCTGGCGCGCGAGGGACGGCTGCCGGACGTGCTGGTGGCCTGTGTCGGCGGCGGCTCCAACGCCATGGGCCTCTTCCACCCCTTCCTGGACGAACCGGAGGTGCGGCTGGTGGCGGTGGAGGCCGCCGGCGAGGGGCTGGAGACCGGCCGCCACGCCGCCGCCCTCACCGGCGGTGCGCCCGGCGTCCTCCACGGCTCCCGCTCCTATCTCCTCCAGGACGAGGACGGCCAGGTGCGCGAACCCCATTCCATCTCCGCCGGCCTCGACTATCCCGGCATCGGCCCGGAGCACGCCTGGCTCAGGGATCTGGGCCGCATCCAGGTGGTCACCGCCACCGACCGGGAGGCCCTGCGCGCCTTCGAGGTGCTGGGTCGCACGGAGGGCATCCTCCCCGCCCTCGAGAGCGCCCACGCCCTCGCCCACGTGCTGGACCTGGCCCCGCGCCTGCCGCGCGAGGCCCTCGTGGTGGTCAATCTCTCCGGCCGCGGCGACAAGGACCTCGACACCGTCGCCCGGGTCACGGGAGTGGAGCCTTGAGCGACCGCATCCGACGGCGTTTCGCCGCCCTGCGCGCGGAGGGCCGGGCCGGTCTCGTCACCTTCCTGGTGGCGGGCGATCCCGACATGGCCACCTTCGGGCGCCTGCTGGCGGGACTGCCCGAAGCGGGGGCCGATCTCCTCGAGGTGGGCATGCCCTTCTCCGATCCCATGGCCGACGGGCCCACCATCGAGGAGGGCTACGGCCGGGCCCTCGCCGCCGGCACCCGCCTCGCCGACGTGCTGGCGGCGGTGGCCGACTTCCGTCGTCGCGACACGTCCACCCCGCTGGTGCTCATGGGCTACTACAACCCCATTCACCGCTACGGTCCGGAGCGCTTCGCCGCCGACGCCCGGGTCGCCGGCGTGGACGGGCTCATCGTGGTGGACCTGCCGCCGGAGGAGGACGCCGAGCTCCGGGTGCCGGCCGAGGCGGCAGGGCTGCACCTCGTGCGCCTGCTCACCCCCACCACCCGCGGCGGGCGGCTCGCGCGGGTGCTGGAGGGGGCCTCGGGCTTCCTCTACTATGTCTCCATCACCGGCATCACCGGCTCGCGCGCGCCCGATCTCGGCGAGGTGGAGACGGCGCTGGCGGAGATCCGCCGCCACACCGACCTGCCCCTCGCCGTCGGCTTCGGCATCCGCGAGCCGGCGCAGGCGGCGGCCCTCGCCCGCATCGCCGACGGGGTGGTGGTGGGTTCGGCACTGGTGCGGACGGTGGCGGAACATCTCGACGGACGGGGACGCCCGCGCGCCGGTCTGGAGGCGGCGGTCCTCGGCCGGGTGCGGGCACTGGCCGCCGCGATCCGGGAGGTACGCAGGGGATGAACTGGCTCACCAACTACGTCCGCCCGCGTCTCAGGGCGCTGGTGGAGCGGCGCCGCGTGGAGGTGCCGGAGAATCTCTGGCACCCGTGCCCGGCCTGCGAGCGTATGATCTTCCACCGCGACCTCGACGCCAATCGGCGGGTGTGCCCCCACTGCGACCACCACTTCCGCGTGGGCGCCGACTTCCGCTTCCGCGAGCTGTTCGGCGAGACGTGGGAAGTGCTGGAGCTGCCGCGGGTGGCGGTGGATCCACTGCGCTTCCGTGACCTCAAGCGCTACACCGACCGCCTGAGGGACGCCCAGAGCCGCTGCGGGACCCACGACGCCGTCGCGGCGGCGGCGGGGGAGCTGGCCGGTCTGCCGGTGGTGGTGGCGGTGATGGACTTCGCCTTCATGGGCGGTTCCATGGGCCGGGCGGTGGGCGAGGCCATCGTCACCGCCGCCCGTGAGGCGGTCCGTCGCCGTGCCGCCTTCGTGGTGTTCACCGCCTCCGGCGGCGCCCGCATGCAGGAGGGCATGTTCTCGCTGGTGCAGATGGCCCGCACCACCGCCGCCGTGCAGGAGGTGAAGGAGGCGGGGCTTCCCTACGTGGTGGTCCTCACCGATCCCACCACCGGCGGCGTCACCGCCTCCTTCGCCATGCTGGGCGACGTCCACATCGCCGAGCCGGGGGCGCTCATCGGTTTCGCCGGCCGGCGGGTGATCGAGCAGACCATCCGCGAGCGCCTGCCCGACGGCTTCCAGACCGCCGAATATCTGCGCGAGCACGGCATGGTGGACATGGTGGTGCATCGCTTCGAACTGCCCGCCACCCTGGCGCGGGTGCTGGACCTGCTGATGCGCCCGCGCGCCGCCGCAGCGGCGGAGCCGACGGCGGGGGACGAGGGTCCGGCGGCGCTGCCGCCGCCGGCACCGGAACAGGACCTCGAGGCCCTGGACGAGGCCGCCGATGACTGACGCCGGCTGCGCGCTGCTGCTGGCGCGGCTGCAGGCGCTCCATCCCCGCACCATCGATCTCTCGCTGGATCGCATGTGGCGGCTCCTCGCCGCCCTCGGCCATCCCGAGCGCCGGCTGCCACCGGTGGTCCACATCGCCGGCACCAACGGCAAGGGCAGCACCCTCGCCATCCTCCACGCCGTCCTCGAGGCGGCGGGACTGGTGGTCCACCGCTACGTCTCGCCCCACCTCGTGGAATTCCGCGAACGCATCCTGCTGGCCGGCCGACCGATCGCACCCGCCCGCCTCGCCGATCTCCTCGCGCGCTGCGAACGGGCCAATGCGGGACGGCCCGTCACCTTCTTCGAGATCACCACCGCCGCCGCCCTCCTCGCCTTCGCCGAGACCCCGGCGGACGTGGTGCTGCTGGAGACGGGACTGGGCGGCCGGCTGGACGCCACCAACGTGGTGCCGCGGCCGCGCCTCGTGCTGATCGCGCCCATCGGCCGCGACCACGAACGGCACCTGGGCCGCACCGTGCGCGAGATCGCCTTCGAGAAGGCGGGGATCCTGCGGCCGGACGTGCCGGTGCTGGTGGGGCGCCAACGCTTCGCCGAGGCGGTGGAGGTGCTGGAACACCGGGCCTCTCTCCTCGGGGCGCCCCTCTCCCTCATGGGCCGCGACTTCGAGGTGACGGAGACGGCGGACGGCCTCCGCTTCCGCGACGGGGACGGCGCGCTGCTGCTGCCGCGGCCGGCGCTGGCCGGCGTCCACCAGATCGACAACGCCGGCCTCGCGGTGGCGGCGGCCCGCCGCCTCGCCCGCGACTTCCCCGGCATCGACACCGCCGCCCTCGCCGCCGGTCTCCGGCGGGTGCACTGGCCGGCGCGGCTGCAGCGGCTCACGGAGGGCCCCCTGGTCGCCCGCCTGCCCCGGGGCTTCGAGCTGTGGCTGGACGGCGGCCACAATCCCGATGCGGGGGAGGCACTCGCCCGCTCGCTGGACGGCATCGCCGCCGGCCGGCCGGTCCATCTCGTGGTGGGCATGCTCGCCGCCAAGGACCTGGACGGCTTCCTCGCGCCGCTGGCCACCCGTGTGCGCGGCCTCGCCTTCGTGCCGGTGCCGGACGACCACCGCGGCCACGATCCCCATGCCGCGGCGGCCCGCTGGCGGGCGCGGGGGACACCGGCGCGCGCCTTTCCCGACGTGGCCGCGGCCCTGGCGGCACTTCCGCCCGCGGGGCCGGGGCTGGTCCTCGTGTGCGGGTCGCTCTATCTCGCCGGCGCGGTCTTGCGGGAGAACCGCCGCGTTCCATGATTCGCGCGGGCGGACCGCTTGGCGCGGACTTCGCTGTCGCGCTATAGCGTCGGCCGCGGGCGGGCGTGGTGGAACCGGTAGACACGCGGGATTTAGGTTCCCGTGGCGCAAGCCGTGCGAGTTCGAGTCTCGCCGCCCGCACCAGCATCGGAGCCGCGGAACACGAGAGCGAGACGACGATGGACATCACACAGGTCGCCGCCGAGGGCCTCCGGCGGGAGTTCCGGGTGACGTACGGGGCCGACGAGATCGAGGCGGAGATCACCCGCCGCCTCGAGGAGATCCGCCGCACCGCCCGCATCCCCGGCTTCCGCCCCGGCCGGGTGCCCCTCAGGCTGCTGCGCGCCCGTTACGGCCAGGCCGTCCTCGGCGAGGTGGTCCAGAAGGCCGTGGAGGAAAGCGCCCGGCGGGTGGTGGAGGAACACGAACTGCGCCCGGCGCTGCGACCCAGGGTGGAGATCACCGCCTTCGAGGAGGGACGGGACCTCGAACTCCGCGTCGATCTGGAGGTGCTGCCCGAGGTGCCCGAGGTGGCGCTCGGCGAGATCGAGCTGGTGCGCCACGTGGCCGAACCCGACGAGGAACGCGTCCAGGGAAGCCTCCGCAATCTGGCGGCCGCCCGCCGCACCTTCGAGCCGGTGGACCGGCCGGCCGAGACGGGGGATCGGGTCACCATCACCTTCACCGGGACCGTGGGCGGCGAGCCCTTCGAGGGCGGCTCCGGCGAGAAGGTCCAGGTGGTGCTGGGCGAGGGGCGGCTCTTGCCCGGCTTCGAGGAGGCGCTGGTGGGCCGGCGCGCCGGCGAGGCCTTCCGCGCCGAGGTGGTGGTGCCGGAGGACCATCCCCGCGAGGAACTGCGCGGTCGCACCGTGGTGTTCGAGGGCACCGTCGAGGAGGTGGCCGCGCCGCGGGAGCCGGCCATCGACGACCAGCTGGCGAAGACCTACGGATACGAGAATCTCGTGGAGCTGGAGAAGGCGGTGCGCGAGCGCCTCCGGGAGGAGTTCCGCCGGCGGGCACGGGAGCGGATGAAGCGCCAGCTCCTCGACTGGCTCGCGGAACACGTGCGCTTCGAGGTGCCGCAGGGGATGGTGGACCTGGAGTTCCGCACCATCTGGGAACAGCTCGAACGCGAGATGCAGCAGAGCGGCACCGATTTCGAGAAGCTCGGCCGCAGCCGCGAGGAGATGGAGGCGGAATACCGGGCCATCGCCGAACGGCGGGTGCGTCTCGGCCTGATCCTGGCCGAGATCGGCCGCCGGCACGGCGTCGAGGTGACGGGCCAGGAGCTGCAGCAGGCCATGATGCGCGAGGCCCAGCGCTATCCCGGCCGCGAGCGCGAGGTGCTGGAGTTCTTCCGCCGCAACCCGCCCGCCCTCGAGCAGCTCCGCGCCCCCATCTTCGAGGACAAGGTGGTGGACCTGATCTTCGAACTGGCCCGGGTGCGCGAGGAGACGGTCACGCCCGAGGAGCTCTTCCGCGAGGAGGACGAGGAGGAGCCCGGCGGCGCGGCGGCGGTGGCGGAGGAGACCGCGGCTGCCACCGGTGCGGGCGCCGAGGCGGAGGCCCGTCGGGAGGGCGAGGGCGGGGCCGCCGCGCCCGGCCGCACCGGCGAAGGCGGATGAACGCGAGCGAGGAGCACGACCGCGTGACCATGCGCCCCCATGCCCAACTGGTTCCCATCGTCGTCGAACAGACTCCGCGGGGTGAGCGTGCGTACGACATCTATTCGCGCATGCTCAAGGAGCGGATCATCTTCCTGACGGGACCCATCGACGACCACATGGCCAGTCTCGTCACCGCCCAGCTCCTGTTCCTGGAGGCGGAGAACCCGGACAAGGACATCAGTCTCTACATCAATTCCCCGGGCGGCATCGTCACCTCCGGGCTCGCCATCTACGATACCATGCAGTACATCCGCCCGGACGTGGTGACCATCTGCATCGGCCAGGCGGCCAGCATGGGCTCGCTGCTGCTGGCCGCGGGCGCCCCCGGCAAGCGCTACGCGCTGCCCCATGCCCGCATCATGACCCACCAGCCCTCGGGCGGCTTCCAGGGACAGGCCACCGACATCGAGATCCACGCCCGCGAGATCCTCAACCTCAAGCGTCGCCTCAATCAGATCTACGTGAAGCACACCGGCCGCCCGCTCGAGGAGGTGGAGGCCAAGATGGAGCGGGACACCTTCATGAGCGCCGAGGAAGCGCGCGAGTTCGGCATCGTCGACCACGTGATCGAGAAGCGGCCGGGCAAGCCGCAGGAGGGCTGACCCCGTTTCCACCGACGCGCGATCCGCCCGCCGCGCCCTCCACCGCTTGCACCTCTCCCGCCCCGCCCTAGGTATGGGAGCGGCGGCGGGCTTCGGCGTCCACGCGGCGCTTGCCCGGCCGCCCGAAGCCGGATAGGCTTGCCGAGGTGAACGGGATCGGACGCGGCGATGAGCAAGATCACCGAGAACAAGGGCACCCTCTACTGCTCCTTCTGCGGCAAGAGCCAGCACGAGGTGCGGAAACTCATCGCCGGGCCCACCGTGTTCATCTGCGACGAGTGCGTCGAGCTGTGCATGGACATCATCCACGAGGAGAACAGCAAGGCGTCCGTCGCGAAGAGCAAGTCCGGCGTCCCCACCCCGGCGGAGATCAAGGCCGTCCTCGACGACTATGTGATCGGCCAGGAGCACGCCAAGCGCGTGCTCTCGGTGGCGGTCCACAATCACTACAAGCGCCTCGCCCACGGCGGCCGGACCGGTGACGTGGAGCTGGCCAAGTCCAACATCCTCCTCATCGGCCCCACCGGCTCGGGCAAGACGCTGCTGGCCCAGACCCTCGCCCGCATCCTCGACGTGCCCTTCACCATGGCCGACGCCACCACCCTCACCGAGGCCGGCTATGTGGGCGAGGACGTGGAGAACATCATCCTCCGACTGCTGCAGGCGGCCGACTACAACGTCGAGCGCGCCCAGCGCGGCATCGTCTACATCGACGAGATCGACAAGATCAGCCGCAAGTCCGAGAATCCCTCCATCACCCGCGACGTCTCCGGCGAAGGAGTCCAGCAGGCGCTGCTCAAGATCGTCGAGGGCACGGTGGCCTCGGTGCCGCCCCAGGGCGGACGCAAGCACCCCCAGCAGGAATTCCTGCAGGTGGACACCACCAACATCCTCTTCATCTGCGGCGGCGCCTTCGCCGGCCTCGAGAAGATCATCGCCCAGCGCACCCGCAGGCGTTCCATGGGCTTCGGCGCGGAGGTGGAGAGTCCGGACGACCGGCGGACCGGCGAGCTCCTCAAGGAGGTGGAGCCCGAGGACCTCCTGCGCTACGGCCTCATCCCCGAATTCGTGGGACGCCTGCCGGTGATCGCCACCCTCGAGGATCTGGACCACACGGCCCTGGTCCGCATCCTCAAGGAACCCAAGAACGCCCTGGTCAAGCAGTACCAGAAGCTGTTCGAGATGGAGGGCGTGAAGCTCACCTTCACCGAGGACGCCCTCCACGCCATCGCCGACAAGGCCATCGAGCGCAAGACCGGTGCCCGCGGGCTGCGGTCCATCATGGAGAACATCCTCCTCGAGACCATGTTCGAGCTGCCCTCCATGACGGGCGTCGAGGAGGTGGTGGTCAACCGCGAGGTGGTGGAGGGGCGCGCCAAGCCGCTGCTCATCTACGCCGAGCGCAAGGCCGACAGCGCCGCCAGCTGAGGGCGGGGCCCGGGGCGCACCGGCCCGTCCGGCGCCGGTGGGCTTCCGGCGGAGGAACGCCCGGGCCGGCGGTGACGACCGCGGGACCGTCTCTATGCTCGACGCCTTCACCACGGCGCTGGTGGCCTTCTTCGTCACCATCGACCCCCTGGGCCTCGTGCCCCTCTGCGTGGCCCTCACCGCCGCCATGCCCCCGGGGGAGCGCCGTCGCACCGTCGACCGGGCCCTGCTGGTGGCGACGGTGGTGCTGCTGCTCTTCGCCCTCGCCGGCGAGGCGACGCTTAGGGTGCTGGGCATCTCCATCCCCGCCTTCCGCATCGCCGGCGGCATCTTCCTCTTCCTGGTGGCCTTGGAGATGGTCTTCGAGCGCCGGCGCGAGCGCCGCGAGGGTGCCGCCGGGCGCCGGCGGGCCGAGGAGGTGGCGGTGTTCCCCCTCGCCATCCCGCTGGTGGCGGGTCCGGCCGCCATGACCAGCGCCATCCTGGTGGGCGAACGCTATGCCGCCGTCACCGGCGGCCGCCTCGCCGTCCTGGCGGCGCTGCTCCTGGTCCTCGCCCTCACCTGGCTCGCCTTCCGCCTCGCCCAGCATCTCCACGGACTCGTGGGGGGCGAGCCGGTGGCCGTCCTCTCCCGCATCCTCGGCCTGCTGCTGGGGGCCCTGGCCGCCCAGTACGTGATCGACGGCGTACGCGAGGCGGTGACGGTCTGATCGCCCCGCGCCCGCTTGACCGGCCGCCCCCTTTCTGCCAGCCCTGCCGTGGGCGGGAGCGGCCCGGAGAGAGGGACACCATGACGCGCTCGGAGCTCCTGCGGCGGCTTGCGGCCGCCCATCCCCATCTCTACAAGCGCGACATCGAACGGATGGTCGACACGGTGTTCGAGACCATCGCCGCCGCTCTCGAGCGCGGCCAGCGGGTGGAGCTGCGCGGTTTCGGCGCCTTCACCGTCCACCTGCGCCGGGGCCGCCGCGGGCGCAATCCCCGCACCGGCCGGGTGGTGGAGGTGCCGCCCCGGCGGGTGCCCCGCTTCAAGCCGGGCAAGGACCTCCGCGAGCGCCTCAACGCCGTGCCGGCCGGAGGGGAATGACCCATGATGCGTGTCCTGCGCGCACTCCTCGCCCTCGCCGTCTTCGTGGCGGTGGTGACCTTCTCCGTCGCCAACCGCACGCCGGTGCCGGTGTCCTTCTGGCCGACGCCGGTGGTGCTGGATCTGCCGGTCTACGGGGTGCTGCTGGTGGGTCTCGGCCTCGGCGCGCTGCTGGCGGTGGCGGTCCTGGGCGGCCGTCTGCTGTGGCTGCTGTGGGAGAACCGCGAGCTGCGCCGGCGTCTCCGGCGCTACGAGCAGGAGGCCCGGGCCCGCGAGGAGGCGGCGGCGGAGGCCCGGCTGCGGCGCCTCCAGGCGGCCGTGGCCGCCCGGGAAGGCGGCGGGAGCGCGCCGGCGGCCGGCGGTCCGGCGGCCCTGCCCGCCTCCGTCTGAGGGGCATGAGGCTTCACTGGCTCGACGGCGCCGCCGTCCATGCCGCCCTGCCCTACGACCGTCTCGCCGACGCCCTGGCCGATGCCTTCGCGGAAGGTCTGCGGGCGCCGCCGCGCCACCACCACGAGGTCCCCCGGCCCGGCCGCGAGCCGGCGGTGCTGCTGCTGATGCCCGCCTGGCGACCGGGTCACGAGACCGGCGTCAAACTGGTCCACGTCGCCCCCGGCAACGAGGCCCTCGGCCTGCCGGTGGTCCAGGGCCTCTACCTCCTCTTCGACGGTCCCACCGGCACGCCGCGGGCGGTCCTCGACGGCACCGCCCTCACCCTGCGTCGTACCGCCGCCATCTCGGCCCTCGCCGCCCGCCATCTGGCCCGACCCGACAGCCACACCCTCGCCGTCTTCGGCGCCGGCGCCCTCGCGCCCCATCTCGCCCGCGCCCACGCCGCCGTGCGCCCCCTGCGGCACTGCCTCGTCTGGAACCGCAGCCGGCCGCGGGCCGAACGTCTCGCCCGCGCGCTCGCCGCCGATTTCGCCTCGGTGCGCGTGGTGGAGGACCGCCACACCGCCCTCGCCGAGGCCGACGTCGTCACCTGCGCCACCCGCAGCACCGAACCGCTGGTGGAGGGGGATCGGGTGCGGCCCGGTACCCACGTGGACCTGGTGGGGGCCTTCACGCCGGCCATGCGCGAGAGCGACGCGGCCCTGCTGGCGCGGGCGCGGGTGTTCGTGGACACGCGCGAGGGCGCCCTCGCCGAGGCCGGCGATCTGCTCCGTGCCATCAAGGAGGGTGCCTTCACGGCCGGAGCCCTCGCCGGCGACCTCTCCGACCTCTGCGCCGGCCGCGTCCCGGGACGGCGACGCGCCGACGAGATCACCGTCTTCAAGTCGGTGGGCACGGCGGTGGCGGATCTGGTGGCCGCCACCCTCGCGCTGGAAAGGGGACGCCCCGGCGCACCGCGGCACGCCGGGGCGTGAGCGGGATGTCGCCGTCCCGACGGATCTAGCGGTTGACCGCCTCGCGCAGCGTCTTGCCGGGGCGGAAGCGGACCGCCTTGGTGGGCGGGATGTCGATGGTCTCGCCCGTGCGGGGATTGCGGCCCTTGCGGGCGGCACGCTGGGCCACCTCGAAGACGCCGAAGCCGGCGATGGCCACCCGTTCTCCCCGGCTCAGCGCATCCTGCACCGCATGCAGCACCGCGTGCACCGCCTTGTTGGCGTTCGCCTTGGTCATGCCCGTCTCGCGGGCGACCGCGTTGATGAGCTCCTCCAGCGTCATGTCCCTTACTCCCATGGCTCCGACCGGGCTCACCGACGCCGTATCATAAAGAACGTCGGTTGAAAACCATCGGTGGAGAGGATCCAGTCTCGCGCGATTTGACGTCCTACGAGTGTTGCCACGATACCATCGATCTCGCCGCCATATGGGGGCCCGGGGAGCCTCGATGCAAGGGATCACGCCCGCTGCGGCGCCCGCGGCAGGGCGGTGCCGATGAGGCAGTCGCGGGTCACCAGCGCCGCCAGGGCCTCCTCGTCCATGTGCGCCGTGCCCTCGGGCCGCATCGGTAAAACCATGTAACGGAGCTCGGCAGTACTGTCGTGGACTTCGATGCGGATTTCGTCCGGCAGCACCAAGCCGAACTCGGCCAGCACCGCCCGCGGCTCGCGGACCACCCGGGAGCGATAGGCCCGCTGCTTGTACCAGTCCGGCGGCGGCCCCAGCAGGAAGCGCGGATAGCAGGAGCAGAGGGTGCACACCACCACGTTGTGGACCTCGGGCGTGTCGGCCACCGCCCTGATGGGGATGGCGCCCGCGTCGATCCCGAGCTCGGCCGCCGCCGCGTTGACGTCCTCCAGGAGTCGCGCCCGGAAGGCCGGATCCACCCACGCCCGCGCCACCAGCCGCGTCCCCTGGGCCGGCGTCGCCTGGTCGATGGTCTCCAGCGTCGCCCGCAGCTCGTCGGCGCCGAAGATCCCCTTGGCCATCAGCAGATCGGCCAGGGCATCGGTCAGCGCCATGTGCCAGGTATAGGGCAGATCCTCGAGATCCGGCTGTTTCGGTCGATGATCGTGTCCCCTCATGCCGCGCGCGCCTCCTCTCCCGTTCCGGCGGGCTCCAGCCAGGTCTCGCCCAGGTCCACCACCACCGTGTCCTCGTGCGGGTCGGCGTCCTCAGGCCACAGCTCCCGCCGGCGGAAGCGGACCCGGTAGACCACCACCGGCGGGGCATCGGTGCGGCCGTAGGCCATCTGCTCGGGATCGGGCATGGGACCGACCACCGTCACCACCTCGCCCACGTGGCCGCGCACGTAGAAGGGCGTGCGGACGTGACCCGGCGGATCCCATCGCTTGACCCGCACCCGGTCCCCGGGCCCGAAACGCGGTGCCGTCATCGCAGCGCCTCCGCCGCCGCCCGTCGCGCCCGCACCCGCTCCATCGCCTCGCCCAGCTCGCGCGGCGTCACCACGCCCTTCTCCAGCAGCACGTTGGCGATGGAGGAGATCCAGCGCTCGAAGTAGGAGAGTTCGTCGTAGGCGCCGGGCCCCAGTTCCTCGATGCCGCGACGCAGCTCGTCCAGAGTCATCACCCCCTTGCCCACCAGCAGCCGCAGGATGGCGTCCACCTTCTTCTCCCACGGCAGCGGCTCGTGCTCGTGCCGTTCGACGGGCCCGGCGGGCAGTCCGCCCATGTCGTGATGTCGCCTCCGCAATCCCGTCCTCCCCCGACCGGTCCGCTCCCTCCGCCCTATCACCCATCCGGCGATCCGCCGCAACCCCCGGCGGCGGACTGGACCGGCTCCGGTCCGCCGCCTATGAGGCCCGTGGCGGCGGACGCCGCACGAGACGGAGGAGGCAGCGAGCCATGAGCGAGACCTTCCGCGCGCTGGTGGTGGATCGCGAGGACGGCCGCACCGTCTGGCGCTTCGAGGACATTCCCGTCGACCGTCTGCCCGAGGGCGAGGTGCTGGTGGAGGTGCACTGGTCCACCCTCAACTACAAGGACGCCCTCGCCATCACCGGCGCCGGCAAGATCATCCGCCGCTTTCCCTTCGTCCCCGGCATCGACTTCGCCGGCACCGTGCGCGAGTCCGCCGATCCCCGCTTCCGCCCCGGCGACCCCGTGATCCTGACGGGCTGGGGCGTGGGGGAGCGCCACTGGGGTGGCCTCGCCGAGCTCGCCCGCGTTTCCGGCGACTGGCTGGTGCCGCTCCCGGAGGGCCTCACCCTCAGGCGCGCCATGGCCATCGGCACCGCCGGCTTCACCGCGGCCCTTTGCGTCATGGCCCTGGAGGCGACCGGCGTGACGCCGGAGAAGGGGGAGGTGGTGGTGACCGGCGCCACCGGCGGCGTCGGCTCCATCGCCACCGCCCTGCTGGCCCGCGCCGGCTACCGGGTGGCGGCGGTCACCGGCAAGCGCGAGGCGGAGGCGTGGCTGCGCGGCCTCGGGGCGATGGAGGTGTTGGACCGGGCGACCCTCGCCGAGCCCGACGAGGCCCCCCTCGCTTCCCAGCGCTGGGCCGGCGGGATCGACACGGTGGGCGGCACCGTCCTCGCCAATCTCCTGAAGGCCACGGCCTACCGCGGGACGGTGGCGGCCTGCGGCCTCGCCGGCGGCGCCGAACTGCACACCACCGTCTTCCCCTTCATCCTCCGGGGCGTGAGGCTCCACGGCATCGACTCCGTGTACAGCCCGCGCGAGGAGCGTCTCGCCGCCTGGCAGCGGCTCGCCCGCGACCTCGATCCCGATCTCCTCGACCGCATCACCACCGAGATCCCACTGGAGGAGGCACCGCGTCGCGCCCCCGACTTCCTCGCGGGGCGGGTGCGCGGTCGGCTGGTGGTGCGGGTGCGGGGCGACGGTTGATCCCCGGGTGTGGCCTCCACGACACAGGATCCGTCCACCACCCCGGCCCGCCCGTGGGCGACAACCCGGTACGCGGGGAAGCGACTTGCCCACCCGGGTGCACCGTGATAGAGGAAGGTGAGGGCAATTCGGCGAGATGGGAGACGGACATGCGTAGCTGGCGGCGATGGTTGGGTGTGGCGGCGATCGGTCTCCTCGTCACCGGGGCGCCGGCATTGGCGTTGACTCCGCAGCAGGAACAGGCGCTGCAGCAGGCGGCCCAGACCGGTCCCAACGCGGTGCAGAACCAGGTGCAGGCCATCGTCCAGGCCGAACTGGCCGCCTTCCGGCCCCTCGACGTGGTCATGGGCGAGATCATGGGAACCCTGCAGGCCCTGGGTCTGCCGGGCGATCAGCTGGCGGATCTCGCCTTCGCCGCGGTCCAGGGTGCCACCCAGGCGGCGGCCATGGCCGGCATCGATCCGCAGCAGGCGGCGCGGACCGCGGCCAACGCCGCCATCGGTGCCGGAACCGGCGACGAGGCCTATCTGCGCGAGCTCTTCGCCAACGCCGCCGCCAGCGGCGATCCCAACCTCTCCGGCGGCTTCGCCGATGCCGCGGCCGGTTTCGGTGGCAATGTCGGCCAGATCGCTCAGGAGAGCGGGCTCGGCGCGGCACCCGGCGGCCTGCCCGGCGGCGGTGCGGCGCCCGGCGGTGTCGGACCGGCGGCGCGGGCGCTCGCCTTCGGTTTCGGTCTGCCGGCGGCGGGTGCGGCGCCCACCTCCTCGCCGGAGCGGCCCGCCAGCCCCTGAGGCATGCCGGACACCACATCCTCGTCACCTTCCGGAAGCGGGGGAGCGGCTCGTCGGAGCCGCTCCTTCGCTTCCCTCTGGCCGGCCCTGCCGGCGCTGCTGCTGCTGCTCCTGGCGGTGCCGCGCCTCGGTGCGCATCTCGCCATGACCGTCGGCAATCCCGGCCTCGACAAGCTGCGTCGGGGCGAGATGCTGACGGAAGCCGGGCTGGAACGCGTCCGACGGTCCCGCGAGACGGCCCTCGCCTGGCTCGACCTGCCCCGCGCCCGCATCGATCTCGGCTATCTCCATCTCCGTCGCGCCCTCCTCGCCAACGAACGGGGCGATCTCCCGGAGGCGCGGGCGGAACTGGAGGAGGCCGTCGCCGCCTTCGTCCGCGGCCTTTCCCGCGAACCCGTCGATCCCTATGCCTGGCACGAACTCGCCTACGCCCACCTCTACGCCGCCCGGCCCGAGCGGGCGGTGGTGGCCCTCGCCATGTCCTACCGCACCGGCCGCTACGTCCCCCCGCTCGCGCCCAGCCGGGCTCGCCTCGCCCTGGTGCTGTGGGAAGGACTGGCCGAGGATCTGCGGCCCTGGGCGCTGCGGGAGCTGACGATCGCCCACCGGCGTGACCGCGAGACCCTCGAGACCTTCGCCCGCACCCTCGGCCTCGAACGTCGCCTCCGGGAACTCCTGGGTCTCGCCACCGGCGGCTATGCCTTCTGAGGGGAAACCACGACCGGGGTTTACAGGGGCGGACGGCCGGCGCATATTCCACCGCGGTGCGGCCGTCGGGGCCGGACCGTCCAGGGTGTCTCGAGATCGTCATGCACGCCGCGCGTCCGATCGAAGTCCCCGTGGTGGGTCGCACCCCGAACGGTGCGGCGTCGGTGTGCATCCTCTCCCTGCACCTGCTTCGACTTAGCCGGCCCTGAGCCCGCCGGTTCCGGCGCGCTCAGGGCGAAGCCCGGCACGTGCCCCGCAGGGTCCGTGTCGCACTCCCGCAGGTCGCTCCCGTCCCACCACGAGGACCCCGACGCCATGACCGCAAAGGAATCCACCTTCGAACGCGAGACCGTCCTCATCTTCGACACCACCCTCCGCGACGGCGAACAATCCCCCGGCGCCTCCATGACGGTGGAGGAGAAGCTGCGGGTGGCCGAGATCCTCGAGGAGATGGGCGTGGACGTCATCGAGGCCGGCTTTCCCATCGCCTCCGAGGGCGACTTCCGCGCCGTCCACGAGATCGCGAAGAGGGTCAAGCGCAGCGTCGTCTGCGGCCTCGCCCGCGCCACCGCCGCCGACATCGACCGGGCCGGCGAGGCCCTGCGTCCGGCCGAGCGCGGGCGCATCCACACCTTCATCGCTACCAGCCCCCTCCACATGAAGTACAAGCTCCAGATGACCCCGGAGGAGGTGCTGGAGCGGGTGCGGGACAGCGTGCGGCGGGCCCGTCGCTGGACCGACGACGTGGAATGGTCGGGCGAGGACGCCTCGCGCAGCGACCGCGACTTCCTCTGTCGCTGCATCGAGACCGCCATCGCCGCCGGTGCCACCACCGTCAACATCCCCGACACCGTCGGCTATGCCCATCCCGAGGAGTTCGCCGATCTGATCCGCTACATCCGCGACCACGTGCCCAACATCGACCGGGCCGTGATCTCGGTCCACTGCCACAACGATCTCGGTCTCGCCGTGGCCAACAGCCTGCGGGCCATCGAGGCGGGCGCCCGCCAGGTGGAGTGCACCGTCAACGGCATCGGCGAACGGGCCGGCAATGCGGCGCTGGAGGAGATCGTCATGGCCATCCGCACCCGCGCCGATCTCCTCCCCTTCCGCACCAACATCGACACCACCAAGATCATGGCCGCCTCGCGGCTGGTCTCGGCCGTCACCGGCTTCACCGTCCAGCCCAACAAGGCCATCGTCGGCGCCAACGCCTTCGCCCACGAGAGCGGCATCCACCAGGATGGCGTCCTCAAGCACGCGCAGACCTACGAGATCATGCGCCCCGAGGACGTGGGCCTCGCCCGCTCCAGTCTGGTGCTGGGCAAACACTCGGGCCGTCACGCCTTCCGCCGCAAGCTGGAGGAGCTCGGCTACCACCTGGGCGACAACGCCCTCGAAGAGGCCTTCCGCCGCTTCAAGGACCTGGCCGACCGCAAGAAGCAGGTCTACGACGAGGACATCGTGGCCCTCGTGGACCAGGAGATCCAGGACCTGGACCAGCGGGTGCGCCTCGAGTCCCTGCGGGTGGAATGCGGAACCGAGTGCACGCCCCGGGCGGAAGTGGCCCTCGCCGTCGACGGCGCCGTACGGCGCGCCGAGGCCACCGGTGACGGGCCGGTGGACGCCGCCTTCCGCGCCATCCGCGAGGCCGTGCCCCACGAGGCGGAACTCCGCCTCTTCCAGATCCACGCCATCACCGGCGGCACCGACGCCCAGGCCGCGGTGACGGTGCGCCTCGCCCGCGACCATCGCGTCTTCCACGGGCACGCCTCCGACACCGACACCATCGTGGCGGCGGCCAAGGCCTATCTCGCCGCCCTCGACCGGCTGTTGCGCGCGGCCGAACGCACCCGGGAGGGGGGCGGGAGCCGGGAGCTGCCGCCGGCCGTCTGAGCGGCGGCGCTTGCGCACGGACGCCGGCGCGCCATCTCCCCACGGGACCGTCCGGGGATCGCGCCGGTGTCCGTGCCGCTCCTCTTCGTCCTCCTCTTCGTGCTGGTCCCGCTCGGGGAACTGGCCCTCCTCATCGAGGTGGGCGCGCGCATCGGCGCGCTTTCCACTCTCGCCCTCTGTCTCGCCACCGCCGTGCTGGGCGGTCTCCTGGTACGGAGCCAGGGACGTGCGGTCCTGGACGCCATCCGCCGCGCCCTCGACGCCGGACGGATGCCGGTCCCCGAGGCCTTCCACGGCGCCTGCCTCCTCGTCGCCGGCGCCCTCCTCCTCACCCCGGGCTTCCTCACCGATCTCCTCGGCTTCGCCCTGCTGGTGCCGGCGGTCCGCGTCCGCCTCCACCGGCTGCTGCTACGCCGCCTCGAGGCGCGGCTGGCGACGCCGGCCGCGGAAGGAGGGCGCGTGATCGAGGTCCGCTTCGAACCCCTCGAAGGCGACGGCCGGCCGCGGGATCCGGGAGAGGGACGGTGATCCTCTTCGCCCGCCACGCCGAATCCGAGTGGAACGCGCGCTTTTCCCGCACCCGCATCGATCCCGGCCTCCCCGACCCCCCTCTCACCGCACGCGGCCGCCGCCAGGCGGAGGAGCTGGCCGAACGCCTCGCCGCCTGCGGCATCGCCCGCGTCCTCACGAGCCCCTACCGGCGCGCGCTGGAGACCGCCCGCATCGTCGCCGCGCGGCTGGCGGTGCCCGTGGCGGTGGAGCCGCTGGTGCGCGAGCGCTTCGCCTTCACCTGCGACATCGGCACGCCGGCTTCCCGCCTGCGGCGGGAATGGCCCGATCTGCCGCTGGACGGGCTCGCCGAGGTCTGGTGGTCGACGCGGGTGGAGAGCGATGCCGCCGTCGCCCGTCGCATCGAGGCCCTGCGCCGGCGTCTCGCCACGGACCGCGGGCCGCGGCCGCTGGCCGTGATCTCCCACTGGGGGTTTCTCCGGGTGCTCACCGGGCGGCCACTGGACAACGCCGAGATCGTGCGCTTGGACTGGCGGCGGTTCGTCGAGACGGAGACGCCCGCGTGAGCGAGAACCCCACCGACGGTGCGGCCGCCACGGGTCGGCCCGCGGCCGGCCAGACCCCCCAGCCGCGCTTCCTCATCCTGGCCCAGTACGTCAAGGATCTCTCCTTCGAGAATCCCGGCGGCCCCCAGCGCCTGCAGGAGGCCCGCACCCAGCCCAACATCCAGATCCGGGTGGACGTGCAGGGCGAGGCCCGCGGCGACAACCGCCACGAGATCACCCTCCGCCTCGAGATCGAGGCGAAGGTCCGGGACCAGGCCCTCTTCCTCCTCGATCTCGCCTACGCCGGCCTGTTCGAGATCGCCAACGTCCCCCGGGAGAGCCTGCAGCCGCTGCTGATGGTGGAATGCCCGCGGCTGATCTTCCCCTTCGCCCGGCGTATCGTGGCCGATCTCACCCGCGACGGCGGCTTCCCACCCCTGATGCTGGACCCCATCGACTTCGTCCAGCTCTACCGCGCCCGCCTCGCCCGCGGGCAGGGCGAGCCGCAGGCCGCCGGCACCTCCGGTGACGAGGGCGCGCCGCCGGCCGGCTCCGCCTGATCAGCGGCCGGCCACGTCCGGCGCGGGCCGCACCAGCAGCGCCAGCGCCTCGCCCACGTCCCGCGCCACCCGCCACAGGCCGAGGCAGGCGGCATCCGCGAAGCCCTCCTCCACCAGACGGGTGAAGGTCACGAGCAGCGGTCCGAAGTATCCCTCCACGTCCAGCAGCACCACCGGCCGGTCGTGGTACCCGAGCTGGCGCAGGGTCACCACCTCCAGGAGCTCGTCCAGCGTCCCGAAACCGCCGGGCAGCACCAGGAAGGCGTCGGCAGCGCCGATCATGCGCGCCTTGCGCTCGAACATGGTGCGGGTGACCTGCAGGTGGGTGAGGCCGGCCTTGGCCACCTCCCGCGCCATCAGCCGCTCGGGGATCACCCCCACCACCTCGCCGCCGGCGGCGAGGGCCGCCTCCGCCACCACGCCCATGAGGCCCACCTCGCCACCACCGTAGACGATGCGCAGCCCCGCCCGGGCCAGCGCCCGCCCCACCTCCGCCGCCGCGTCGGCATAGGCGGCACGCCGTCCCCGCCGGGACCCGCAGAACACGCACACCGTCCGGATCGCGCTCACCGCTCCTCCCGCACGCCCGTCGCCCCGTCCCCGACCGGCCAGCCGAAGCGCAGCTCCCGCACCACGAACCGCGCGCGCCGCCCGTCGCTCACCATGAGCGGGAAGCCGGCGCGCCCCGCCACCGCGAGGGGCAGCCGCCCGCAGCCGTCGAGAGCGATGACGGCGAGGTCCGGCCGCCGGGCGCCGAGGCGCGCGAGCGCCACCAGGACCGGTGCCAGCGCCCGCCCGAGCCAGCGGCTCGCCAGCACCTCGGCGCAGATGCGGCCGTCCCGCCGCACCACATGATAGCGGCTGGTCCAGCCGGCGACCCGCGGCCCCCGGTGCCAGGACTCCACCTGCCAGCCGTCCTCGTCCGCCGTCGACCCGCTCTCGCCGTCACCCACCGGGACCACGAAGGTGCGCCCCTCGTAGCGGATGGTGACCTCCCGCGCCGCGGGCCCCGCGAACACCGCCTCCAGCCGTCGGCCGTCGCGCTCCGCCACCAGCCGCACGCCGGCGCCGGCCGGCGCCGCCGCCAGCAGCGGCAGCAGGACCGCCAGCAGGGCCGCGGGCCTAGGCATCGACCTCCGACCCGAAGACCCGGGCGAAGATGGTGTCCACGTGACGCAGATGGGGGCCGAGGTCGAAGAGCGCTGCCAGCCGCTCGCGTCCCAGCCGGGCGACGATCTCGGCGTCGCGCTCCAGGAGTTCCCGCAGCGGCCGCTCCTCCTGCCACGCCCGCATGGCGTGCTTCTGCACCAGCTCGTAGGCCCGCTGGCGCGGCAGACCGCTCTCCGTCAGCGCCAGCAGCACCCGCTGGGAGAAGATCAGCCCGTGGGTGAGTTCCAGATTGCGCCGCATCCGCTCCGGATAGACCACCAGCCCGTCCACCAGCGCCGCCAGCCGGGCGAGGGCGAAGTCGGCGAGGATCATCGCGTCCGGCAGCAGCACCCGCTCCACCGAGCTGTGGGAGATGTCCCGCTCGTGCCACAGCACCACGTTCTCCAGCGCCGGCGTCACCGCCGCCCGGATCATGCGGGCGAGGCCGGTGAGATTCTCGGCGAGCACGGGGTTGCGCTTGTGGGGCATGGCGGAGCTGCCCTTCTGTCCGGGCGCGAAGGGCTCCTCCACCTCCCGCACCTCGGTGCGCTGGAGGTGGCGGATCTCCACCGCCAGCCGCTCGATGGCCGCTGCCAGCAGGGCGAGGGCGGCGTGGAGGGCGGCGTGGCGGTCGCGCGGCACCACCTGGGTCGCCACCGTCTCCGGCACCAGCCCGAAGCGGCGCGCCACCGCCGCCTCCACCCGCGGGTCGATGTTGGCGTAGGTGCCGACGGCACCGGAGATCTTGCACACCGCCACCTCCGCCCGCGCCGCCTCCAGCCGCCGCCGGTTGCGGGCGAACTCGGCGTAGTGGCCGGCGAGCTTGAGCCCGAAGGTGGTGGGCTCGGCGTGGACGCCGTGACTGCGGCCGATGCAGACGGTGCGTCGGTGTTCGTGGGCGCGCCGTGCCAGCGCCGCCATCACCTCGTCCACGTCGGCGAGGAGCTGGTCGATGGCCCGGGCGAGCTGGATGGCGAGGGCCGTGTCCAGCAGGTCCGAGGAGGTCATGCCGAGATGGAGGATGCGGGCGTCCTCGCCGCACACCTCCTCCAGGTGGGTGAGGAAGGCGATCACGTCGTGGCGGGTGGTGGTCTCGATCTCCTCCACCCGCTGCGGATCGACGATGCGCTCGCGCCGTTCGGCGCAGGTGGCCAGCAGCCGCGAGACCACCTCCCGCGGCACCAGGCCGAGATCGGCCATGGCCTCCGCCACCGCCAGCTCCACGTCGAGCCACAACGCCAGCTTGGCCTCGGGCGAGAAGAGGGCCGCCATCCGCGGCCGGCTGTAACGGGGGATCACGACGCGCGCTCCGCCGGGCTGGTTGGTCGGGCCGGGCGCCTTCTACCAGCCCGCGCCGGTCGCCGGAAGGGCGGGGCGCCGATCCCCTCGCGCCCCCTCGACACCGTCGCCGGTTCGTGGCAGGGCGCGGGGGTGAGCGCCAGCGGCGGAGCCCATGAGCCCACCGGCCATCGTGGTGGCGGCGGCCGCCTCGGGATCCGGCAAGACCATCCTCACCCTGGGCCTGCTCGAGGCCCTGCGCCGGCGCGGTCGCCGCGTCGGTTCCTTCAAGGTGGGGCCGGACTACATCGATCCCGCCTTCCACGCCCGCGTCACCGGCCGCGCCTGCCTCAATCTCGACACCTGGGCCATGCGGCTGGAGACGCTGGTGGGCCTCTACGAGGAGGCGGGCCGGGCGGCCGATCTGCTGGTGGGCGAGGGGGTGATGGGCCTCTTCGACGGCGCTCCCGACGGCCGCGGCTCCACCGCCGATCTGGTGGCCATGCTGGACCTGCCGGTGCTGCTGGTGGTGGAGGCGCAGAAGCTGGGCCAGTCCGCCGCCGCCCTCGTCGAGGGCTTCCTGCGTCACCGCGACGACGTGGACGTGGTGGGGGTGGTCTTCAACCGGGTCGCCGGGGAGAGCCATTTCGCACTGCTGCGCGAGGCGGTGGCGGCGCGCACCTCGCTGCCGGTCCTGGGCTGGCTGCCGCGGGAGGCGGGCCTCGAACTGCCGGAGCGCCATCTCGGTCTCGTCCAGGCCGCCGAACAGCCACGTCTTCCCGAGGCCGCCGCCCGCGCCGCCGATCTGGTGGAGGCCCGGCTCGACCTCGATCGCATCGAGCGCCTCGCTCGCCCCGCCGCCATCGCCGCCCTCGGCCCGCCGCCGGTGCCCGTTCCACCGCTGGGCCAGCACATCGCCATCGCCCGTGACGAGGCCTTCGCCTTCGTCTACGAGAGCGTGCTGGCCGCCTGGCGGCGGGCCGGCGCCCATCTGAGCTTCTTCTCGCCGCTGGCCGACGAGGCGCCGGGCCTCGGCGTCGACGCCGTCTATCTGCCCGGCGGCTATCCGGAACTGCACGCCGAACGCCTCGCCCACAGCCGCCGCTTCCTCGACGGTCTCCGCCGCGCCGCCGCGCACGGCGCCTTCGTCTACGGCGAGTGCGGCGGCTACATGGTGCTGGGGCGGCACCTCACCGACCGCGCCGGCATCTCCTATCTGATGGCGGGCCTGCTGCCGGTGGCCACCAGCTTCGCCCGCCCGCGGCTCCACCTCGGCTACCGCGAGCCGCGTCTCGCCGCCGACCTGCCGCTGGGGGCTGCCGGGACCCTCTACGCCGCCCACGAGTTCCACTTCGCCCGCGAGGTCCATCGCGACGGCGAACCCCTCTTCGCCGCGGTACGGGACGCCCGCGGCCGGGATCTCGGCCCGGCCGGCTGCCGGGTGGGCCGCGTGGCCGGCTCCTTCCTCCACCTCCTGGACCGGCGCTGATCAGGCGACGGCGGCCGCCGCCTCCACCGGTCCGCCGAAACGCGCCCGCAGCCACGCCCGGGCCTGGGCGGCGTGGCCGCGGGTCTCCGGTGCCCGCGTATCCAGCGCCCGTTCCGAGGGCTCCAGCAGCCGCGCATAGAGATCCCGGCACAGCCGGCAGGCGGCGAGACCGGGCCAGTCCGCCGGCAGCAGATCCGCCGGCATCAGCGGATCCGCCAGCACCAGCCGGCGATAGTCGTGGACCAGCAGCAGCCGCGCCCGCAGCGCATCCTCGGGGGAGAGCCCGGCCGGATCCAGCGCCCGCCAGGGTGCGAAACGGCGGAGGAAGTCGCGGTAGCCCGCCTCCAGCTCCTCGAGCCGCCAGGCCCGACGACCCAGCTCGCGCAGTACGGCGGGATCCGCCCGCGGGCGCGGGTCGCGCAGCACCAGCGCCCCGGCCGCCCGGGGATCGGCCGCCAGCACCGCGAGCAGTCGCTCCCGCTCCGGCGCCGGATGGACGTAGACATCGCCCGAGAGACGGCCGCAGCCGAGCCAGCGCAGCGCCCGCCGCACCCCCTCGGGCACGCCCTCCGGCAGCACCACCAGGTGCCAGTCGAAGGGCCGCGGCGCGCCCTGGACGGCGTAGATGCGGCGGGCGGCGGTGCGGATCCACGCCCGTCCCTCGGGTCCGGTCCGGTAGAGACTGCGGCGGCCGTGGAGCTCGCGGGCCAGCCAGCCCTCGGCGGCGAGACGGGTGGCGGTGGTCCGCACCAGCCGTTCGCCGAGGCCGAAGAGGGCGGCGATGCGGATGAGACTCGCGAGCCACAGCGCACCGCCGCGCGGTTCCACCGCATCGCCCCAGAGGGTGACGAGAAAGGATCCGGTGCGCAGCGGCCGCCGGCTGCGGAAGCGTTCGAGCGCCTCGCGGATCACCGCCACCGGCGACGGATCGCGACACATCGCCGGCCTCCGCGGCTCCCCGCTCGCCTTCCTTCCGGGCATGGCCCGCTTAACTTAGCTCCCACACGGGGACGAACAAGCGGAACGGGGCCGAACCGGCATGTCCGGACAACGCCGCGGGCGCGTCGCACGCGCGCTGCTTCCCCTGCTGGTGCTGGCGGCCGGCATCGCCGGGGCGGTGACGCTGGTGATGCTGCGCCCGGAGGTGGAGGCGGCGCGCCCGCGCGAACGGGTGTGGACGGTGCGGGCGGTGACGGTGACCCCCGGTCCGGTGCGCCCCACCATCCGCCATTTCGGCCGCATCGAGGTGGCCCGCACCGTGACGCTGGCGACGGCGGTGGGCGGTCGGGTCGTCGCCGTCTCGCCGAAACTGGTGGCGGGGGCACGGGTCGCCGCCGGCGAGGAGCTGCTGCGCCTCGATCCCTTCCCCTTCGAGCGCCGGCTCGCCGAACTCCGCGCCCAGCGTCGCCAGCAGGAAGCCCAGCTCGCCGAGCTCGACGCCGATCTGGCCGCCCAGCGCCGGCTCCTGGAACTGGCCCGGCGCCGGGTGGCGGTGGCCGAGCGCGAGTTCGAGCGCCAGCGGCGCCTGGTGGCCCGCAAGGTGGCCTCGCCCCGCGCCCGCGACGAGGCCGAACGGCGGCTGCTCGCCGAACGCGAGGCGGTGACCCGGATCGAACGGACCATCGCCCTCCTCGAACATCGGCGCACCGCCCGCGAGGCGGCCCTGGCCGCCCTCGACGCCGCCATCGCCCGTGCCGAACGCGATCTCGCCGACACGGTGCTGCGCGCCCCCGAGGCCGGCATCCTCGACCGGGTGGAGGCGGCGGTGGGCCGCGAGCTCGCCCCGCGCACGGCGGTGGGGATCCTCTATCCCACGGCCGCCTTCGAGCTAAGGGTCTCGGTCACCGAGGCCGAGTTCGGCCGACTGCTCGCCGACGGGCTCGAGGGACGGACGGTCCGGGCCCGCTGGCGGCTGGGCGAGCGCGAGCTGGTCTTCACCGGCCGCATCGACCGGGTGCTGGGTCGCATCGATCCCCGTACCGGCGGCATCGCCCTCGCCGTCGCCCTCGACCCGCCGCCGGATGGCGTGCCCCTGCGCCCCGGCGTCTTCGTCACCGTGGAGATCCCGGATCGTCGCCATTCCGGGGCGATCCGCCTGCCGCGGGAGGCCCTCTACGAGGAGGATACCGTCTATGTGATCGAGGAGGGACGGCTGATGCCGCGGCGGGTGGAGGTGCTGGCCCGCGAGGGCGCGCGGGTGGTGGTGCGGGGCGATCTGGCCCCCGGAGATCGGGTCTTGGTCACCCGCCTGCCCGAGGCCGGCCCCGGCGTCCGGGTGACCGTCGGCGGGGAGGCCGGCGCATGAGTCCGCACCCGCCGCCCGCCTCCGGAGGCGGGCTCGTCGCCCTCTTCACCCGTCATCCCACCGCCGCCAATCTGCTCATGATCCTCATGATCGTCGCGGGCCTGGTCTCCCTCGGCCAGCTCCGCAAGCAGTTCTTCCCCGACTTCGGCATCGACGTGGTGGTGGTGAGCGTGGCCTGGCCGGGGGCCAGTGCCGAGGACGTGGAGAAGAACATCCTCCAGGCCATCGAGCCGCAGGTGCGTTTCCTCGACGGCGTCGACCGGGTGATCGCCACCGCCCGCGAGGGCAGCGGCGTCGTCACCCTCGAATATGTCCAGGGCGCCGACATGCAGAAGGCCCAGGCGGAGGTGGAGCAGGCGGTGGCCCAGATCACCACCCTGCCGGAGGAGGCCGAGGAACCGCGCGTGCGGCGGGTGGTCCGCTACGACACCATCGCCCGCCTGGTGCTCTCGGGCCCCTTCCCCGAGGCAGCGCTGGAAGCCTATGCCGAGCGCATCCGCGACCGGCTGCTGGCGGCCGGCATCGACCGCGTGACCCTCTTCGGCGTGCGCGACGATCGCGTCCTCGTGGAGCTGGATCCCGCCACCCTCCACGGCCTCGGGACCCCCGTCGCCGACCTCGCCCGCACCATCGCCGCCCGCTCCCTCGAGATCCCGGCGGGCGATCTGGAGAACGGCGCCACCGTCACACCGCGGGTGATGGCCCGCGCCCGGACCGCCGCCGAACTGGCCGACCTCGTCGTCACCGTCGCCCCCGACGGCCGCCGCCTCACCCTCGGCGAGATCGCCCGCGTGCGCGACGGGTTCGACGAGGACCAGCCGGAGGGGCGCCGCCGCGGCTTCCGGGCGGTGGAACTGCACGTGGAGCGCGCCACCACCGCCGACGCCCTCGAGGTGCAGGACATCCTCGCCCGCGAGCTCGATCGCATCCGCGCCGAACTGCCGCCGAGCCTGCGGCTCGAGGTCTACAACGTGATGGCGGATCTCATCCGCGACCGCATCCGCCTGCTGCTGGAGAACGGCGCCACCGGCTTCCTGCTGGTGCTCCTGATCCTGTTCCTGTTCCTGGACGTGCGGGTGGCCTTCTGGGTGGCGGTGGGCATTCCCGTGAGCTTCGGCGCCATGCTCGCCGTGCTGTGGCTCACCGGCCGCACCATCAACATGGTGAGCCTCTTCGCCATGATCCTCGCCATCGGCATCGTGGTGGACGATGCCATCGTGGTGGGCGAGCACGGCGTGGCCCTGCGCGAGCGCGGCTACCGCCCCCTCTTTGCCGCCGAACTCGCCGCCCGCCGCATGCTGGCACCGGTGGCCAGCGCCACCCTCACCACCATCGCCGCCTTCCTGCCGCTGATGGTGATCGGCGACATCATCGGCACCATCATCCGCGAGATCCCCATCGTGGTGACGGCGGTGCTGGTGGCGAGCCTGGTGGAGTGCCTACTGGTGCTGCCCGCCCATCTCCGCCACAGCTTCCACCGGCCGCGCCTGCTGCCCCGCTTCCGCGACGGCTTCGACCGCGCCTTCGCCCGCCTGCGGGACGGTCCCTTCCGCCGCCTCGTGGTGCTGGCCGTGCGCTGGCGCTGGACCACCCTCGCCGCCGCCCTCGCCGGTCTGCTGCTGGTCTTCGGCCTGATGCTGGGCCGCCACGTCCCCTTCGTCTTCTTCAAGGGCCCCGAGAGCGACCGCATCCGCGTGTCGCTGGTGATGGTGCCGGGCATGTCCCGGGCCGAGACGGAGCGCGCCCTCGCCACGGTGGAACGGGCCCTCTATCGCGCCATCCGCGACCTCGGCGCCGATCCCGACCAGGTGGTGCGCATGGTCTTCACCCGCATCGGCACCCGCCCCCGCAACGAGGCCGGCGTGCTGCAGGTGCGGGGCGACCATGTGGGCGGGCTGGAGGTGGAACTCGCGCCCTCCGACCGTCGCCCGCTGCGTACCGGCGCCATCACCGAGGCCTGGACGCGGGCGGTGCCGCCCATCGTCGGCCTCGAGACCCTGGAGATCCTCGAGGTGGCGGGGGGACCGCCCGGGCGCGAGGTGGACATCCGCCTCCGCGGCGGCGAGAGCGTCGCCGAACTCGACCGCGCCGCCGAGGAGGTCAAGGCCATGTTGGCGGCGCTCCCCGGCGTCTCCCAGGTAGTGGACGATCTGGAGCCGGGCAAGCCGGAACTCCTGGTGCGCCCCACGGCCTACGGCCGCAGTCTCGGCTGGACGGCGGCCGAGATCGGCCGCCAGCTCCGCGACGCGCTGGAAGGACGCATCGCCCTCCGCTTCCCGCGCGGCGACGAGGAGGTGGAGGTGGTGGTGCGGCTCGATCGGGCGGCCCTGCGGGATCTCGATCTCGCCGCCTTCCCCCTGCTGGGCCCCGACGGCAGCGAGGTGCCGCTCGGGGTGGTGGCCCGCATCGAGGAACGTCCGGGCGTCGCCATCATCCGCCGCGTCGACGGCGCCCGCGAGGTGGCCGTCACCGCCGAGCTGGACGAGGCCACCATCCGCCTCGATCAGGTGCAGGAGGCGCTCGCGCCGCGTCTGGACGAACTCGCCGCCCGCCATGGCCTCGCCTGGCGCTTCGCCGGCCGCGCCGAGGAGCGGCGCGACACCCTCGCCGACATGCGGCTGGGCGCCCTGATCGCCCTCGGCCTCATCTATGTGGTGCTGGCCTGGGTGTTCGGCAGCTTCACCCGCCCCTTCGCGGTGATGGCGGTGATCCCCTTCGGCCTCTTGGGTGCCGTGCTGGGTCATCTGGTGATGGGGTACGATCTCACCATCCTGAGCCTCATCGCCCTGCTCGGCCTCGCCGGCGTGCTGGTGAACGACAGCATCATCCTGGTCAGCACCGTGGACGAACTCGTGGCCGAAGGGCGCGAGATCTTCGAGGCCATCGTCGACGGGACCGTCTCGCGTCTGCGGGCGGTGCTGCTCACCTCCCTGACCACGGTGGGCGGACTGGTCCCGCTGCTGTTCGAGACCAGCTACCAGGCCCAGTTCCTCATTCCCATGGCCATCACCCTGGTCTTCGGCCTTGCCGTCAACACCGTGCTGGTGCTGCTGATCGTGCCGGCGCTGCTGGGGATCCAGGCCGACTTCGGCCGTCGCCGGCCGCCTGCGGTCGGGGCCGCCGCCCCGCGGCCCGCGGACGCGCCGGTGGAGGCCTGAGGCGTCGCGGGGTCGCAAGGGGGTTCCGTTCCGCCCCGTGTCGCCGCTAGGAGGGAATGGGACGACACGCGGGGATGCGCCGATGGCCGCGCTCGCTGCACTGCGCGACATCCTGGAGACGGCGGCGGAGACGCTGGAGGGACGGCGGGCCGAGCTGGACGGACTGGACCAGGCCCTCGCCGACGGTGACCACGGCCGCAACATGGCGGAGGCGGCGCGTCTGCTCAGGGCCGAGGCCGTGGAGCTGACCGCCCTGCCGTTGCCGGAGGCGGTGGCCCGTCTCGGCGCACGGCTGCGGGCGCTCGACGCCGGCACCGCCGTGCGCCTCTACGGCGTCTTCCTGGCCGGCATGGCGACGGCCCTGCCGGCGGCACCGGAGCGGCCCGGCGATCTGCTGCCGGCGGTGGAGGCGGGGCTGGCGGCCCTGAACCGCGAGGGGGCGGTACCCCCCGGCGGCAAGAGCCTCGTGGACGTGCTGGATGCCGTCCATCGCGCCCTCGGCTGGTACGCCGGCGAACGCGACCTCGACCGTCTCTCGGGCCTGCTGCTGGCGGCGGCGGGACACGCCATGCACCAGACCCGCTACCGCGAGGCCAAGTGGCCGCCGGCCGCCGATCGAGGGCCGCGCACCCTCGATCACATGGACGCCGGCGCCTGTTCGGCCGCCCTGCTGCTGGGGGCGGTGCTGGACGGGCTCGACCGGGCGCGACGGTCCGGCCGGTGCTGAGCGTTTCACGTGAAACGGGCCGCTACTTGCCGATGCAGAAGCGGGCGAAGACGCGGTCCAGCACCTCCTCCACCTCCACCCGCCCGGTGATGCGTCCCAGCGCCCGCGCGGCGATCCGCAGCTCCTCCGCCACCAGCACCGTCTCCGTCGCCGCGCCGCTCCGGATCCGCTCCAGCGCCGCCGCGGCCTCCGCCAGCGCCTCCCGCTGACGCGCCCGCGTCATGGGCGCCTCCTCGGCCCCCGCCACCAGCGCCGCCGCCCGCGCCCGCAGCGCCGCCACCAGCCTCTCCAGCCCCTCGCCCGTCACCGCCGACACCGCCACGAAGGGCACCCGCCAGGCCGGCGGCGGCGCCAGATCCACCTTGGTGACCACCGGCACCACCCGCGGCTCCGCCGCCGGCTCCGGCCCCGGCTCCGTCGCCGCCACCAGCCGCAGCTCCAGATCCGCCGCCGCCGCCCGCGCCCGTGCCCGCCGTACCCCCTCCGCCTCCACCGGATCCGCCGTCTCGCGCAGGCCGGCGGTGTCCAGCAAGGTCACCGGCAGCCCGCCCAGGTCCAGCGCCACCTCCAGCACGTCGCGGGTGGTGCCGGGGATCGGCGTGACGATGGCCACCTCGCGGCGGGCGAGCCGGTTGACCAGACTCGACTTGCCCACGTTGGGGGGCCCCGTCACCGCCACCTGGATGCCGCGGGCCAGTCGCTCCGCCGCCACCGCCCCCGCCAGCAGCCGCCGCATCTCCCCGGCCAGCCGGCCGGCGGTCTCCGCCACTTCCGCCGGCGGATCCGCCGGCACGTCCGCCTCCTCGGCGCCGAAGTCGATCACCGCCTCGACCCGCGCCAGCAGGTCCAGCAACGCACCGCGCCACGCCTCGAGCCTCCGCCCCAGCTCCCCCTCGAGGCCGCGCAGCGCCAGCCGCCGCTGGGCCGCGGTGGTGGCCTCCACCAGATCCGCCACCGCCTCCGCCTCGGTCAGGTCCATGCGGCCGGCGAGGAAGGCGCGGCGGGTGAACTCGCCCGGCTCGGCCGGCCGCAGCCCCTCCAGCGTCTCCAGCGCCTCCAGCAGCGCCGCCCGCACCGCCACGCCGCCGTGATGATGCAGTTCCGCCATGTCCTCGCCGGTGTAGGTGCGGGGACCCGGGAGCCACAGCACCAGCCCGCGGTCCAGCACCTCCCCCGTGCGGGGATGGCGGAGGCGGCGCAGCACCGCCCGCCGTGGGGGCGGCAACGGATCGCCGGCCACCGCCCTGAGGGCGGCGGCAGTGGCGGGACCGGAGAGACGCACCACCCCGATGGCGGCGGGCGCCGCCGCCGTCGCCGGTGCGAAGATGGTGGCGGCGCGCGGGCCGGGCGCGCTCACGTCCCGTGGCTGCGCGGACCCGTCCCCGTCCCGGCCGGCCCGGTCCCGCCCGCCGCCGTCGCCGCCTCCGCGAAACGGGCCCAGAAGCTCTGCCACTGCTCCAGCCCGCGCAGACCGAGCGGCAGCCACTGCTGCAGCAGCGCCGCCGGATCGGCCCGTTCCACCGCCTCGCCCAGCCGCTTCTCCAGCGCCTCCATGACCCGCCGCTGGACCGGCTCCACGTCGGGCAGGCCGAAGAAGCGGCGCGCCTCCTCCGGCGTGCAGTCGATCTCGATGTGGATCTTCATCGGTGCCATACTCACCGTCCCGACCACCACAATGGCCCCCCGCCGGGGGGCCGGCAAGACGGGAGACGGGCCGTGGCCGAACGCCTGCGCGATGCCACCAGTCCCTATCTGCGCCAGCACGCCGACGATCCCGTGGACTGGTGGCCCTGGTGCCCGGAGGCCTTCGCCGAGGCGCGCCGGCGGGACGTGCCGGTGCTGCTGTCGGTGGGCTATGCCGCCTGCCACTGGTGTCACGTGATGGCCCGCGAGAGCTTCCGCGATCCGGACGTGGTGGAACGGCTCAATCGCGACTTCGTGGCGGTGAAGGTGGACCGCGAGGAGCGGCCGGACGTGGACGCCGTCTACCAGCAGGCGCTGGCGCTGATGGGCGAGCCCGGCGGCTGGCCCCTCACCCTCTTCCTCACCCCCGAGGGCGAACCCCTCTGGGGCGGGACCTATTTCCCGCCGGAGCCCCGCTACGGCCGCCCCGGCTTCCGCGAGGTGCTGGCGCGGGTGGCGGAGCTGTGGCGGACACGGCGCGACACCCTCCTCGCCCAGCGCGACGCACTCGTGCAGGCCCTCCGCCGCCTCGAGCGCCCCGCGCCCGGCACCCTCGGCCCGGATGCGGTGTGGGCGGCGGCGGAGACCGCCTTCCACGAGTTCGACCCGGTCCACGGCGGCCTCGGCCGTGCCCCCAAGTTCCCGCAGGCCCCGGTGCTGCGCCTCCTGTGGCACGCCACCTGGCACCGCCCCCTGCGCCCCCTGCGCCGGCGCCTGCTCCACACCCTGACGCGCATGTGTCAGGGCGGCATCTGGGACCATCTCGGCGGCGGCTTCCACCGCTATGCCGTCGATGCCGCCTGGCTCGTGCCCCACTTCGAGAAGATGCTGGACGACAACGCCCAGCTGCTGGAGCTGCTGGCGGAGGCCGCCGCCCTCACCGGCCGCCGTCTCTTCGCCGTGCGGGCGGCGGAGCTGGTGGACTGGCTGGTGCGGGAGATGCGGACCGAGGGGGGCGGTTTCGCCGCCAGTCTGGACGCCGACAGCGAGGGCGAGGAGGGGCGCTTCTACGTCTGGACCCTCGCCGAGATCGAGGCGGAGCTGGGGGCGGAGGATGCCGCCCTCTTCGCCGAGGCCCATGGGGTGACCCGCGGTGGCAATTTCGAGGGCCGCAACGTCCTCCACCGTCTCCACGATCCCGATCTGCGGCGCGAGGCGGAGGAGGCCCGTCTCGCCGACCTGCGCCGCCGGCTGCTGCGGGCGCGGGCGCGGCGGCCGCGACCGGCCCGCGACGACAAGGTGCTCGCCGACTGGAACGGTCTCGCCGTCGCCGCCCTGGTGGCGGCCGGCCGTCGCCTCGCCCGGCCCGACTGGATCGCCCTCGCCGGGCAGGTCTTCGCCGCGGTGGTGGCGGCCCTCGACGAGGACGGCCGTCTCCACCACGCCGTCCGCGACGACCGTCGCACTCCCCACGATCTCCTCGGCGACTATGCCCAGATGATCCGCGCCGCAGTGCGCTTGCACGAGGCGACGGGCGATCCCGCGCCCCTCGCCCGCGCCCGCCGCTGGTTCGCCGTCGCCGAGGCGCGCTTTCGCGACGGCGACGGCTGGCGGCTGGTGGCGGCGGACGCCGACGGGCCGCCGGTACCGCCGCGCAACGCCCGCGACGGCGCGGGACCGGCCCCGCTCGCCACCCTCGCCGAAGCGGCCCTGATGCTGGCCCGTTTCACCGGCGACGAGACGTATCGCGTGCGGGCGGAGGAGATCCTCCACGCCCACGGCGGCGATGCCGCCCGCCAGCCCCTCGCCCATGCGGCGCTGCTCACCGCCGGCCTCGCCCTGTGGGCGCCGGTGGAGGTGACCCTGTGGGAGGGGGACGATCCGGATGCCGCGGCCGCCCTCCGGGCGGTGGCGGACCGCCTCGCCCCGCCGGGCCATCACCTGTTTCACGTGAAACGGGGAGCCGCCGCCCCCCTTTCCGTCACCGCTCCGGACGGCCCCGCCGCCGTCGTCTGCCGCGGGCACCGCTGCGATCCGCCCCTCCGCGACCCGGCGGCGCTGGCGGCGGCGCTCCGCGCCCTCGACCCCTCGGACGGCGATGCCGCTACTCCGCCGCCCGCAGGCTGATGCCCAGCTCGCGGGAGAGACGCTGCAGGAGCTCGATGGCCGCCTCGGCGATCACCGTCCCCGGCGGGAAGATGGCGGCCACCCCCGCCGCGCGCAGCACCTCGTGGTCCTGCGGCGGGATCACGCCCCCCACCACCACCAGGATGTCGGCGCGCCCGCGCCGGCGCAGCTCCTCCACGAGCCGCGGCACCAGCGTGCCGTGGGCCCCGGCCAGGGTGGAGACGCCGACGATGTGGACGTCGTTGTCCACCGCCTGCCGCGCCACCTCCTCCGGCGTCTGGAACAGCGGCCCGATGTCCACGTCGAAGCCGAGATCGGCGAAGGCGGTGGCGATCACCTTCTGGCCGCGGTCGTGGCCGTCCTGGCCCAGCTTGGCGACGAGGATGCGCGGCCGCCGCCCCTCCGCCGCCGCGAAGGCGCGGACCAGCGCCCGCGCCCGCTCCACGCCGGACACCTCCCGCACCTCCCGCAGATAGACGCCGCTCACCGCCCGGATCTCCGGCACGTGCCGGCCCCACACCCGCTCCAGCGCCGCCGTCATCTCGCCCACGGTGGCGCCCACCCGCGCCGCCGCCACCGTCCGCTCCAGCAGATTGCCCTCGCCGGTCTCGGCCGACCGCGAGAGCGCCGCCAGGGCCGCCTCCACCGCCGCCCCGTCGCGCTCCGCCCGCAGCTTCCGCAGCCGCTCCAGCTGGCGCCGCAGCACCTCGCGGTTGTCGATGCGCAGCACCTCCACCTCTTCCCGTTCCTCCGGCACGAAGACGTTGACGCCGACGATGGGCTGGCGGCCGGAGTCGATGCGGGCCTGGGTGCGGGCCGCCGCCTCCTCGATGCGCAGCTTGGGCAGCCCCTGCTCGATGGCCGCCAGCATCCCGCCCAGCGCCTCGATCTCGCGGATGTGGGCCCGGGCCCGCTCCGCCAGCGCATGGGTCAGCCGCTCCACGAAGGCACTGCCGCCCCAGGGATCGACGGTGCGGCGGATGCCCGTCTCGTGCTGGAGGAAGAGCTGGGTGTTGCGGGCGATGCGGGCGGAGAAGGGCGAGGGCAGCGCCAGCGCCTCGTCGTAGGCGTTGGTGTGGAGCGACTGGGTGCCGCCGTGGGTGGCGGCGAAGGCCTCGAGACAGGTGCGCACCACATTGTTGAACACGTCGCGGGCGGTGAGGGACCAGCCCGAGGTCTGGCAGTGGGTGCGGAGGATGCGCGAGCGCGGATCCTTCGGCGCGAACTCGCCCATGAGCTCGTACCACAGCAGCCGCGCCGCCCGCAGCTTCGCCACCTCCATGAAGTAGTCCATCCCGATGGCGAAGAAGAAGGAGATGCGCGGCGCGAAGGAATCCACGTCGAGACCCGCGCGGACGCCGGTGCGCACGTATTCGATCCCGTCGGCCAGCGTGTAGGCCAGTTCCAGATCCGCCGTCGCCCCCGCCTCCTGCATGTGGTAGCCGGAGACGCTGATGACGTTGAACCTGGGCATGTGGCGGGCGCAATAGGCGAAGATGTCGGCGACGACGCGCATGGACGGCCGCGGCGGGAAGATGAAGGTGTTGCGGACCATGAACTCCTTGAGGATGTCGTTCTGGATGGTGCCGGTGAGCTTCTCCGGCGACACCCCCTGCCGCTCGGCCGCCACGATGTAGAGGGCCATGACCGGGAGCACGGCCCCGTTCATGGTCATGGACACGCTCACCCGATCCAGTGGGATGCCGGCGAAGAGCCGCTCCATGTCGAGGATGGAGTCGATGGCCACCCCCGCCATGCCCACGTCGGCCATGGCCCGGGGATGGTCGCTGTCGTAGCCGCGATGGGTGGCGAGGTCGAAGGCCACCGACAGCCCCTGCTGGCCCGCCGCCAGCGCCCGCCGGTAGAAGGCGTTGCTCTCCTCGGCGGTGGAGAAGCCGGCATATTGCCGGATCGTCCACGGCCGCGTCACGTACATGGTGGGATAGGGACCGCGCACATAGGGCGGCAGACCCGGTGCCGTGTCCACGAAATCGAGGCCCTTGAGGTCCCGCTCCACATGGAGCGGCGCCAGTTCGATCCCCTCGGGGGTGGGGGTGGCCAGTGCCTCCGGCCCGGCCCCCGTCTCGGCCGCCACCGCCGCCCGCCAGGCCTCCACCTCCTCCGCCGCCTCCGCCGGCAGCAGCGGCGCCCGCGCGAAATCGAGACGCCCGCTCATCCCAGCCGCTCCCCGAACAGCGTCCACAGCTCGGCGAGGAAGGCCGCCGCGTCCATGTCGCGGGCGAGGGTGGCGTCCACCCCCGCCACCGCCGCCCCGCTCACCGCGAACACCCGTCGCGCCCCGGCCGCGCGCAGCCGCTCGGCGAAGGCCGCGGCCCCGTCGGCGAGACGCGCGTCGGCCCCGGTCAGCACGGCGAGGGCGAAGCCGCCCTCGACGAGACGCGCCGCCGCCTCCTCCGGTGCGTGCACGGGCGCGATCTCCTCCCCCGGGAAACCGCCGGCGGCGAAGAGATGGCGCGCGAAGCCGGCGCGATCCACATAGTCGCGCGGCCGGCCGAGGCCGAAGACGGCGACACGGGGCAGGCTCTCGCCGCGGGCTCGCCGCGCCTCGGCCAGATCCCGCAGCCGCTCGAAGGGCGCGGCCAGCGGCCGCGGCGGCAGGACCGCCGCCGGGGCCTCGGCGTCGGGCCGGAAGGTGGCGCCCGCTTCCACCCTCGCCTCCAGGGCCGCGAAGTCGCGGGGGAGCGCCCGCGCCCCTTCCGCCGCCGTCCGGCGCCGGGCGGTGACGGCGCCGGGATCGGGCCGGCGGATCCGCGGGCGGCGTTCCCCGGGATCGGCGAAGTCGCTCACCCCCACGATCACCTGCCGGCGGCGGCGGATCCGCGCCTCGCGCGCCGCCGCGGTGGCGGCGATGCGCCCGGCCAGCCAGCCGTCGGCGAGGGCCGCCGCGAGACCGCCCCGCCCCTCGATCTCCCGGAAGAGCTCCCAGGCGCGTCGGGCGAGGAGATCGGCGAGACGCTTGACCCAGGGACTGCCACCGGCGGCGTCGATCACCCGGTGCAGCCGCGCCTCCAGCTTCGCCACCAGCTGGGTGTTGCGGGCGATGCGGCGGGCTTGGGGATCGGGCAGGCCGAGGGCGTGGTCGAGGGGCCAGACGGTGAGGGCGTCGGCGCCGCCCACGGCGGCGGCGAGGGTGGCGGCGGTCCCCCGCAGCAGGTTGGTCCAGGGATCGTAGCGGGTGTACATGCGGCGGGCCGCCACCGCGTGCAGGTGGGGGCGCACCTCGCCGGCCCCCGCCGCCGCGGCGAGGCTGCGCCACAGTCGGCGGGCCGCGCGCAGGGCGGCGGCGGCCTCGAAGACGTCGGCGTCCACCGCCACCCGCAGGCCGGTGCGGGCCAGCACCGTGGCCACCGCCACGCCGCGGGTGGCCAACGCCCGCAGGTGTTCGGCCACCGCCGCCACCGTCAGCGCCAGCATCTCCGCCGTGGAGGCGCCGGCGTCGTGGGCGACGGTGCCGTCCGCCACCAGCACCCGGTCCCCGCTGCCGGCGGTCTCGATCCGGGTGACGAGACCGGCGAGGCGATCGTATTCCGCCTCCGGGTCCACCGGCTCCCCGCGCGCCCGGGCGGCCAGGGGATCGGCACCGAAATGGAACCGGGGATTCCGGTTCGCGCCCCGCCAGGCGAGGAGGCGCGCCGCCGCCTCGCTCGCCCGCCAGCCGGCCTCGACGAAGAGCGATCCCCGGAGATCGGCGGGATCGCCGAGGGTGCGGGCCACGTCGGCGGCGGACGTCCACACCACGCCCGTGGGGGTGGCCTCCGCGTCCACGCTCCGGTCCAGGTGCAGCCACACCCCGTCACCGCCGCCCGCGAGTTCCTCGCGCAGGGCCGCCCGCGCCTCTTCCGGCACGGGCTCCCGCACCGCCTGCACCACCGCCCAGCCGCGGGGGAGGGTGCCCGCCGCCCGCGCGCCGCGCAGCCAGGCGCCGGAGCCCGGCATCCCCTCGGTCCAGGGCGCGTGATGGCGGAAATGGACCGGCGGGACGACGAACCCGTCGTCGGTGCGGGCGGCCGCCTTCTCCGGATCGAAGCCGGAGAGGGTGCGCCGCACCACCTCGCGCCAGGCCGCCTCCGCCTCCCGTGCCGCCGACCGCGCCATGCCCCACTCCCCGACGCCGCACCGCCTCCCATCAAGCCCATCGGCACGCGTCCCGCAAGAGCGGGGCGACGTCGCCGCCGCAGGGCGGCTCACTCGGTCCCGAGGGTCCGCAGCGGGCTCGCCGCCACCACCCTCCCCTCGGCGTCGAAGGCCACCACCCGCCAGCGCCAGCGGGGCCGGTCGGCGAGACGGGCGCGCACCAGCGGCGAGAGCGCGCTCCCCTCGGCATCCGCCGGCAGCAGCAGGCCGGTGCGGGGCGGATCGCGGTCGGGATCGTCGCCGGGCGCGAAGAACTCGAGCCGGAACGCCCGGGCCCCCGCGACCCGCCGCCAGCCGAAGCGGAACCCTTCCGTGAGCACCGCCCCGTCCGCCGGACCGGTCACCGCGAGCGGCGCCGGCGGTGCGGTCCCGGGCGTCGGCAGCCGCACGAAATAGCGGAGCTGCAGCCCGGGCGCGTCCAGCTCCGGCTCCAGGAGGCGCAGCCGCACCAGATGAAGGCCGGTGCGCTCGGTGGGCAGGCGTGGTCCCTCCACCACCAGCGTGCCGTCCCCCACCAGCCGCCGCTGCAGGAAGCCGATGCGGCGGAAGCCGCCGACGCCGTGCCCGGCATCGGGAGTCGCGATCTCCCACACCGCCCGCAGCCGGCCCTCGCCGCGGTAGTGGATCTCGGCGCGGATGCCGAGACGCTCCCCCCGACTCACCAGCCGGGCGAGGGCACCGTCGTCGAAGCGGAGGCGCAGGAGGGTGAGGACGAGATCGGCGCCGAGCCCGCCCACGAGCGGCAGGATCAGGGTCTCCGTGACCCGGGCCTGCGAGACGGCACCCCGGAAGGTGCGCTCGTAGCAGAGGCCCGTGCCCCCGGCCCGGCGGGCGGCGAGGCCGAGGGCGGCATCGACCCGGAGCCGCTCGCGCAGACGCACCCGTCCCCGACCGTCGGCGGTGCCCCGCAGGGTCCGGGTCACGGTGCGCAGCAGGTCGGTGCAGTTGCCGGCCCGCAGCACGCGGAAACGTCCCGCGTCGGAAGCGACGCCCTCGCCGGCGGCGAAGGGCCCGGCCGGTCGCCAGGTGACGGTGGCGCGGGCGGTCTCGCCGAGGGGAAGGCGGAGGGTGGCGGGCGTGACCGCCGCTCCCGCGGGCGGGGCGATGCCCGCCATCAGCGCGAGGAGAAGGAGTGCCCGACGCGGGATCCACATGCGTCCCCCTCCGCTCAGTAGGACGGACTCCAGCTCGCGGTCAGGGTGGCCGCGAGCCGCCAGGAGTCGGACTCGTCGCCGGTGACGTCGTCGCGCGCCTCCTCGACGGCGCCGCTGAGCACCAGGGCGAGACCGGGATCCCGCCCCCTCCCCCGGATCAGCTCCAGGGTGAGGGCGCCCTCGAGGCCGCGGACGATGGTCTCGTCGGGCCCGGCGTCGTCACGGCTGCGGGTCCAGTAGAGGGTGAGCTCCAGGGCGTGCCGTCCGCCCCACAGCGGCCGCAGGGCCACGCCCAGTTCCAGTTCCTGCTCCCAGGCCTCGTCGCCGCTCCTCTCCTCGCGGGTCCAGCCCAGCGCCGTCCGCGGCGTCAGGGTCAGCCGATCGTCCAGGAAGGCGCGCTCCAGTTCCAGCTCGAGTCGCCGCTCGACGGCATCCGCATCGGCGGGACCGCGATCGTCGCTGCGGGTCTCCTCGAGGGTGAGATCGTAGGCGGTTCCCGCGAGAGTGCCGCCGAGGGCGAGGGTGAGGCCGGAGGTGAAGGTGTCCGTGACGGCGATGCCGGCCAGCCGCCGCACCGGCCGGGTGCGGGCGAGGGTGGCCCGCAGGCCGATGCGCTCGAGACCGGCGAGGGTCGGTTCCTCGAAGCCGTGGTCCAGCCGCAGATGCCAGCGGTCACGGCGGTGTTCGGGCAGTGCCGGTCCCCCGCCGGTGACGTCCCGTGTCCGCTGCCAGGAGATCCGGGCGGCGAGATCGCCCCGACTCAGCCCGGCGCCGAGGGCGAAGCCCCGCCGGCCCCTGGCGGCGGTGGTGCCGAGCAGGCTGGTGTAGAGGGGACCCGCGTGGGTGAAGATGCCCTCGAGGCGCCAGTCCCAGCCCTCCCCGTCGTCCTCCGTCCCGTCGCCGGGTCCGCCGACGGTGCCGGCGAGGGAGACGGCGAGGCGCAGCGCGTCGTCGTCGCGGCTGTTCACGAGTCCGCGGGGGCCGTCGGCATCCCAGCGGCTCCGCGCCGCCTCCGCCGCCCAGGTGACGAGCCCGTCCGCGAGGCGGCCGGAGGCCGAGGCCGCCACCACCGTTCCCTCGCTGCCCGGCATGCCGCCCGCCGCCCCGGCACCGCCGGTGGGCCCGCGGCCGTGGTGCACCACGAGCCCCAGCACCAGCGCTCCGGGATCTTCCAGCGGATGCAGCCGGAGGTATCCGCCCGACACCCGATGGTCGCGGTCGTCGAAACCGAGGAATTCCTCGAAGCCGGTGACCGTCTCGCTGCGCACGAGGAAGACGCCGGCCTCGAGACCGAGGGGATCGCCGCGGGCGAGGGTGGCCACGAGACCGCGGCCGGTGAAGCCGCGACTCGCGAGACCGTCTTCGAGGGGGCGCAGATGGCCGAGGGCGAGTCCCACCCGTCGCCGGCTCCAGTCGAGTCGATACTCGGCCAGATCGAACCGCCGGCCCGGGCGCAGGCGGCGGCTGGTGAGGGTGAGCCGGGCGCCGGCCGAGGCCCGCCAATCGCCGTCGGCGACGCGCACTCCGGGGGCCAACGCCCCCGTCGCCACCGTCTTCGGATCCGAGGCGGCGGAGGGGCTCGCCCCCAGCTCGCGGGCCAGCTCCAGCCCCGCCCGCAGCCGCGCGTCCATCTCGCGGAACGCCCGGGTCTTCCGCACCTCGAAGGGAAAGCCCGCCACCTCGACGATGCGCCCGTCCGGGCGGTACTCCACCACCCGCAGCCGATGCCGTCCCGGCCGCAGCGGCGTGGGCGGGCGGAAGACCAGAAGGCCGCCCTCGAACCGCAGCATGCCGGTGATGTCGATGCCGTCCAGCTCGACGGCGAGGCGCGCCAGCCGCGCCCGCGGAATGTCCCGCGGCAGCTCCAGCCGCAGAGGATCCCGCGGTCCGCGGAAGTCTCCCTCCGGCGGTCTCAGGACGAAGGCACGGCCGGAGGTGGCGGCGAGCAGCACCATGGCCGCCAGGGCGAGGCCGATGCGGCCGCGTCTCCCGCCACCGTCACCTCGTCCGCCGCTCTCCTCCGCCCGCCCGGACCATCGCCACATCCCTCCCTCCCCGGGTCGAGGTCGGCACCCGCGCGCCACCGCGATCTCTCCTTCGACCGACCGCGGATCGGATGCGCCGGATTCTTCGCCACGGTGACGTCGGGTGCAACCCTCGCGGGGAACGGAGGCGGCACCGCCGAGGGTCCCGCGGCCGGCTCCGGAAGAACCCGGCCGGGGGTCCCGGGGCGACGGCCGGCCCGATCAGGAGTTCACCGGCTCCCAGGTCCCGTCGGGATTGCGGCAGGCCATGCCGCGGATGATCTCCTGGCGGCCGTCGATCTCCACCACGTGACGGTACTCGCGGCAGAGGCGGCCCCGATCGTCGCGGCCGGTGCGGATGGGCTCCACATAGCCGCCATGGCCGCTCTCCTCGTTGTACCATTCGATCCGCCGTCCCTCGTCGAGGGAGGTGCGGGTGGCCTGTTCCATCTTCAGGCGGTCCATCTCGTCGAGGGTGCGGCCGATCTCGCCGCCGAGAGCGGCACCCAGCAGGCCGCCCAGCACCGCACCCACCGCCGCCTCGCTCTGACCGCCGGCGGCCTTGCCGATGTAGTAGCCGGCGACGGCACCGCCGATGCCGCCCAGCACGGTGCCGGCGGTCTGCTTGGGACGGTTGGGATCCAGGGCCGGCCCCGCCGCGCAGGCGGCGAGGAAGGCGGGCACCAGGAGAACGGTCGCGAAGCGAAGGCGCATGACGAACTCTCCCGCAGCGTCTCGGTTCCCGCGAGTCGGACGGTGCTTTCCCTCCTTCCGTCCATCCCGCCCTATTCGGCCGCCTCCGGCCAGCGGGGCGGACGCTTCTCCAGGAAGGCGCGCAGGCCTTCCTCGAACGCGCGCCCGAGGGCGTTCTGCACGATCACCTCGGTGGTGAAGGCGTAGGCGTCCTCGAGCGGCATCTCGAGCTGACGGTAGAACGCCTTCTTGCCGAGGGCCAGCACCTCGCGCGGCTTGTCGAGAAGACGCGCGCACAGTTCGTCCACCGCCCGGTCCAGCTCTGCCCGCGGCACCACCCGGTTGACGAGCCCCAGCCGCAGCGCGGTGGCGGCGTCGACGAAGTCGCCGGTCATCAGCATCTCCATGGCGGCCTTGCGCGGCACGTTGCGCGAGAGCGCCACCATGGGCGTGGAGCAGAAGAGGCCGTACTTGATTCCCGAGGTGGCGAAGCGCGCGTCCTCGCTGGCCACCGCCAGATCGCACGCCGCCACCAGCTGGCAGCCGGCGGCGGTGGCGATGCCCTCCACCCGCGCGATCACCGGCAGGCCGATGCGGGTGACGGCCACCATCACCCGCGAGCACAGTTCGAACAGCGACCGCAGGCCCTCGTAGGTGCGGTCCGCGCCCATCTCCTTGAGGTCGTGGCCGCTCGAGAAGGCCCGGCCACCGGCACCGGTGAGCACGATCACCCGCGCCTTCGGTTCGGCCTCCAGCTCGTGGAGCGCGGCCTCCAGCCGCTCCAGCAACTCCCGCGACAGGCTGTTGTAGGCGCGGGGCCGGTTGAGGACGAGGCGCACCACGCCGTCGCCGCGATCCTCGCGCAGCAGCACCGGCTCGCTCACGATCCACCTCCCCCGCCTTCGCGGCACGGTCGTCTCCGCTGGACGATATGGTAGCGCGAGGCCACGAAGTCCTCGTCCACCAGCGTGGCGTTGGCGGCCGGATTGACGCCGGTGGCGTGGTAGTCGCTGAAGGCCGCGGACTGGTTCACGTAGACGCCGCCGGTGAGGTTCTCCGACAGCGCCACGCCACGCGCCAGCGCCATCGCCTCGATGCGCGCCATCACCGCCGCGTCGGTGGCATGGGCCAGCAGCGTGAGGGCACCGCGGGTGGCGAGCAGGTGATCGACGCGGGCGATGGCGTCGTCCACGTCGTCCGCCTCCACCACGAAGGAGATGGGACCGAACAGCTCCTCCCCGTAACGGTCCATCTCGCCGCTGCGCGCCCGCACCACCAGCGGCGTGCGGATCCGCGCCCGCGGGAACTTCGGGTGTTCGAGGGGGGTCGAGGGCCGCAGCACGTCGGCACCCGCCGCCTCCTCGACCCGCGCGATACGCTCCAGGGTGGCCGGGTTCTGGATGCAGCCCAGGATCTCGCCGGCACGGGCGGGATCGGCCAGGAGACGGTCGATGGCCGCGACCAGATCCGCCGCCACCTCCTCGAAGCCCTTGCGCCCCCGGTCGGTGTCGATGCCGCCCGCCGGCACGAAGACGTTCTGGGGCGTGGTGCACATCTGGCCCGAATACAGCGACAGCGAGAAGGCCAGATTGGCCAGCATGCCGCGGTAGTCGTCGGTGGAGTGGAGGATCACGCAGTTGACGCCCGCCTTCTCGGTGAAGACGCGGGCCTGGGGGGCGTTGCGCTCCAGCCAGTCGCCGAAGGCGGTGGAGCCGGTGAAGTCGATCAGGCGGATCTCCGGTCGTACCGCCAGCACCTTCGCCAGCGGCCGCTCCGGCGTGTCCACCACCAGCTGCACCAGCGCCGGATCGAAGCCGGCCTCGCGCAACACCTCCCGCGCCACCTGGACGGTGATGGCCAGCGGCAGGATCACCCGCGGATGGGGCTTGACCAGCACCGGATTGCCGGTGGCGAGGTCGGCGAAGAGGGAGGGATAGCCGTTCCAGGTGGGGAAGGTGGAACAGCCCACCACCAGCCCCAGCCCGTGGGGGACGATCACGTATTCCTTCTCGAAGGTCTCGATCCGGTCACGGCCGGTGGCCCTCGACCACACCGCCCGCCGCGGCACCCGCCGCTGGAGGTCGAGGGCGTAGGCCACCGCCTCCACCCCCCGGTCCTGGGCGTGGGGACCGCCCGCCTGGAAGGCCATGGCGAAGCCCTGGCCGGTGGTGTGCATCACGGCATGGGCCATCTCGAAGGAACGGGCGTTGAGACGGGCGAGGATCTCCATGCACACCCCCGCCCGCGCCTCGGGCCCGGCGTCCCGCCAGGCGGGCAGGGCCCGCGCGGCCGCCGCGATCATGGCGTCCAGCTCGGGCTCGGGATAGGTGATGGCGAGTTCCGGCCCCCAGGGGCTCTCCTCGGCTCCCACGCGGCCGCCGGTGGTGGGCTGGTCCAGTTCGAAGGGCCTGCCCAGCCGCCCCTCGAAGGCCCGCTGGCCCGCCGCCGGCGCCTCCTCGCCGTAGACCCTCCGGCTCGGACTCTCGGGAAAGACGGCGTGGTGGACGCGGCGGCGCACCGCCTCCATCGCCCGCTCCAGCGTCTCCCGGTGTCGTGCGTACATGCCCTCGCTCGCGCTCACGATGCCTGCCCCCTTCCGTACTCGCGGGTTCCGGGTCCGCGGCGGCTCTACCAAAAGCCCCGGGGGCGGTCTATGCTGCGGGTGCGAACGGGAGGACGTCGAAGAGATGAGCGAGACGGTGCTGGTGGCCCGGCGCGGCGGCGTCGTGGAGCTCACCCTCAACCGCCCGGACAGGCTCAACGCCTTCAACGCGGAGATGCACGAGGCCCTGGCCCGGGCGCTGGCAGGGGTGGCGGCGGACGCGACGGTGCGGGCGGTGTTGCTCACGGGCGCCGGCCGCGCCTTCTGCGCCGGGCAGGACCTCTCCGAGCGCACGGTGGCCGACGGCGAGTCACCGCCCGATCTCGGCGCCACCCTGGAGCACTGGTACAATCCGCTGGTCCGCCGCCTCCGCACCCTGGAGAGACCCGTGGTGTGCGCCGTCAACGGCGTGGCCGCCGGTGCCGGCGCCAACATCGCCCTCGCCTGCGACATCGTGCTGGCGGCCCGCTCGGCCAGCTTCATCCAGGCCTTCGCCCGCATCGGGCTGGTTCCGGACTCCGGAGGCACTTGGCTGCTGCCGCGGCTGGTGGGCGAGGCCCGCGCCCGCGCGCTGGCGCTCCTGGGCGAGAAGGTGACGGCGGAGCAGGCCGAGGCCTGGGGCATGATCTGGAAGGTGGTGGACGACGCGCGGCTGATGGAGGAGGCGCGGGCCCTCGCCGACCGTCTCGCCGCCGGGCCGACCCGCGGCTTCGCCCTGATCAAGCGCGCCTTCGCCGCCACCTGGTCCAACACGCTGGACGCCCAGCTCGACCTCGAGCGCGATCTCCAGCGGGAGGCCGGTCGCAGCGAGGACTATCGTGAGGGGGTGCGGGCCTTCGTGGAGAAGCGCCCGCCCCGCTTCGTCGGCCGCTGAGGACATCCGTCCGGGACATCGGGAGCCACCATGGACATGGACGCCTTCGCCGCGCGGGTGGCGCGCGGCATGTACGACAACGACCCCGCCTCGCGGGCCCTGGGCATGGAACTGGTGGAGGTGCGCCGCGGCTATGCCCGCCTCGCCATGCGGGTGCGCGCGGACATGGCCAACGGCCACGCCATCTGCCACGGCGGCCACATCTTCACCCTCGCCGATTCCGCCTTCGCCTTCGCCTGCAACTGGACCAACCGGGTGACGGTGGCGCTCGCCTGCCACATCACCTTCACCGCCCCCGCCCGGGTGGGCGACCTGCTGGTGGCGGAGGCCCGCGAGGTGCACCGCGCCGGCCGCACCGGCGTCTACGACGTCACCGTCACCCGCGCCGACGGCACCACGGTGGCCGTCTTCCGCGGCAACAGCTACACCACCCGCGGCAAGGTGGTGGCGGAGCTGCCCTTCGCCGACGAACTCGCCGAGACCGCCACCGACGGACCCCGAGCCGGAGGAGGGAGTGCCCCATGACCGTGCGCCACAAGACCCGCATCCCCGAGCGCAGCGAGCTGGACCCCATCGAGATCGCGAGCGTCGACGAGATCCGTGCCCTCCAGCTCTCGCGTCTGAGGTGGTCCCTGCGCCATGCCTACGAGAAGGTGCCCTTCTATCGTCGCAAGTTCGACGAGGCGGGCGTGCACCCCGACGACCTCGAGAGCCTCGAGGATCTCGCCAAATTCCCCTTCACCACCAAGGACGATCTGCGCGCCAACTATCCCTTCGGCATGTTCGCGGTCCCGCGCGAGCAGGTCGTCCGTATCCACGCCTCCTCCGGCACCACTGGCAAGCCCACGGTGGTGGGCTACACCCGAAACGACCTTGAGGTGTGGGCCGAGGTGGTGGCGCGTTCCATCCGCGCCGCCGGCGGCCGTCCCGGCGACATCATCCACGTCTCGTACGGCTACGGCCTCTTCACCGGCGGCCTCGGCCTCCACTACGGCGCCGAGCGGCTGGGCATGACGGTGGTACCCATGTCCGGCGGCATGACCGAGCGCCAGGTGATGCTGATCCAGGACTTCGGCCCCGCGGTGATCGCCGTCACCCCCTCCTACATGCTGGCCATCGCCGACGAGTTCGAGCGCCAGGGGCTGGATCCGCGCCGGTGCTCGCTGGAGGTGGGCATCTTCGGCGCCGAGCCCTGGACCGAGGCCATGCGCCGGGAGATCGAGGAGCGCTTCGACATGGACGCCGTGGACATCTACGGCCTGTCGGAGGTGATCGGCCCCGGCGTCGCCCAGGAGTGCATCGAGACCAAGGACGGTCTCCACATCTGGGAGGACCATTTCTATCCGGAGATCATCGACCCGGCCACCGGCGAGGTGCTGCCCGAGGGCGAGTTCGGCGAGCTGGTCTTCACCTCCTTGACCAAGGAGGCCTTCCCCGTCGTCCGCTACCGCACCCGCGACCTCACCCGCCTGCTGCCGGGCACCGCCCGCAGCATGCGACGGATGGAGAAGATCCGCGGCCGCACCGACGACATGCTCATCATCCGCGGCGTCAACGTCTTCCCCTCGCAGATCGAGGAGCTGCTGAAGGAGGACGCCCGCCTGTCCCTCCACTACGTGCTGGAGGTGCGGCGGGAGGGACCGCTCGACCAGCTCACCGTCATGGTGGAGGCGCGTCCGGACGCCGCCGACGAGGCGGCGCGCGAGGCGGCCGCCCGCGAGCTCCGGTCCCACATCAAGAACCGCATCGGCGTGAGCGCCCGGGTGGTGGTGACGGAGCCCGGCCGCATCGAGCGCTCCATGGGCAAGGCGAAGCGGATCATCGATCTGCGCGAGCTCGCCGACTGACCGTCCGGCGGTGCGGGGAGACCGCTGACATCGGCCGCGGCGATCCGATATGAGGGCCGCGGTCGGAAGCGGTCGCGGTCCGACCGGACGGGAGGAGCGGTGGCAAGGCGGTCCACACGGCGCGGCGGGAGCGGCGATCGGGAGACGGGCGGCGAGACGCCCATGATCGCCCAGTACCTGCGCCTCAAGGAGGCGCATCCGGGCACGCTGCTCTTCTTCCGCATGGGCGACTTCTACGAGCTCTTCTTCGAGGACGCCGAGATCGCCGCCCGCACCCTCGACATCGCCCTCACCCGCCGGGGACGCTGGCGGGGGCAGGACATCCCCATGGCCGGCGTTCCCGTCCACAGCGCCGAGAGCTATCTCCAGCGGCTGATCCGCGCCGGTTTCCGGGTGGCCGTCTGCGAACAGCTCGAGGATCCGGCGGAGGCCCGCAAACGCGGCAGCAAGGCCATCGTCCGCCGCGACGTGGTGCGCATCGTCACCCCCGGCACCCTCTACGAGGAGGGACTGCTGGACGCGCGCCGCCACAACTATCTCCTCGCCCTCGCCCGCGTGCGCGGCCGCTTCGGACTCGCCCGCGTCGACGTCTCCACCGGCGACTTCCTGACCGAGCCGGTGGAGATCGCGGACCTGGAGGCGGCACTGGCCCGCATCGAGCCGGCGGAACTGCTGGTACCGGAGGGGCTGTGGGCCGACGAGGGCCTGCGGGCCGGCCTCGCCCCCTGGGCCGGTGCCGTCACCCCCCTCGACGACGACCGTTTCGATCCGCGCGAGGGCGTGCGGCGGCTCCGTGCCCTGTTCGGCGTGGAGACACCGGAGCCCTTCGGCGACTTCGGCCCGGCCGAGCTGGCGGCGGCCGCGGCGCTCGTCCACTATCTCGACCTCACCCAGAAAGGGCTGCTGCCGCGTCTCGCCCGTCCGCGGCGGCTCACCGTCGGCACCGTCCTCGAGATCGACCCCGCCACCCGCCGCAATCTGGAGATCACCCGCAGCCTCGGCGGCGATCGCGAGGGCAGTCTGCTGGCGGCGGTGGACCGCACCGTCACCGGCGCCGGCGGCCGCCTGCTGGCCGAACGCCTCGCCGCCCCCTCGCGCGAGCCGGCCGAGATCCACGCCCGTCTCGACCGGGTGGAGGCCTTCGTCACCGACGACGTCCGCCGCCGCGGGGTGCGCGAACGCCTCGCCCGCCTGCCGGATCTGGAGCGGGCGCTGGGGCGGCTCGCGGCCGGCCGCGGGGGACCGCGCGATCTGCTGGCGGTGGGACGCGGCCTCGGGGTGGCGGCGGAGATCGCCGCCCTGCTGGCGGACGGCCCCGCGCCGCTCGCGCGTCTCGCCGAGGGTCTCGATGCCGGTGCGGACCTCGGCCGGCGGCTGGTGGCGACCCTGGTGGACTCGCCGCCGCTGCAGGCGCGCGACGGCGGCTTCGTGCGTCCGGAGGCGGACCCCGAGCTGGCCGGACTGGTGGAGCTCCGGGACCACGGCCGCCGCGCCATCGCCGCCCTCGAGGCCCGCTACCGGCAGGAGACCGGCATCCCCTCCCTCAAGATCCGTCACAATCACCTGCTGGGCTACTACGTGGAGGTCACCGCCACCCACCGCGCCCGGGTGCCGGAGGGCTTCGTCCAGCGCCAGAGCATGGCCAATGCCACCCGCTACGTGACGGCGGAGCTGGCGGAGCTGGAGGGACGGCTCGCGCGGGCAGCGGAACGGGCCCTCGCCCGCGAGCTCGCCCTCTTCGAGGAGCTGCGGCGGGCGGTGCTGGAGCGCGGGGGGGCGGTGGCGGCCATCGCCCGCGCCCTCGCCGAGATCGACGTGGCGGCCGGCCTCGCCGAGCTCGCCGCCGCCGAACGCTGGGTGCGGCCGAAGCTGGTGGAGGCGCCGGTGCTGCGCATCCGCGGCGGCCGCCATCCGGTGGTGGAACGGGCGCTGGCCCGGGAGCACCGCCCCTTCGTCGCCAACGACTGCATCCTCGAGGAGGGCCGGCGGCTGTGGCTGCTCACCGGTCCCAACATGGCCGGCAAGAGCACCTTCCTGCGCCAGAACGCGCTTTTGGTGGTGCTGGCCCAGGCCGGCAGCTTCGTGCCCGCCGAGGAGGCGGAGATCGGACTCGTGGACCGGCTGTTCTCGCGGGTGGGCGCCAGCGACGAACTGGCCCGTGGCCGCTCCACCTTCATGGTGGAGATGCTGGAGACCGCCACCATCCTCCACCGCGCCACGCCGCGGAGCCTCGTGGTGCTGGACGAGATCGGCCGCGGCACCGCCACCTTCGACGGGCTCTCCATCGCCTGGGCGGTGGTGGAGTATCTCCACGACGTGGTGCGTTGCCGCGCCCTCTTCGCCACCCACTACCACGAGCTGACGGCGCTGGTGGACCGCCTGCCCGATCTCGCCGCCCACACCGTGGCGGTGCGGGAGTGGAAGGGGGAGGTGGTGTTCCTCCATCAGGTGGTGCCGGGCGCCGCCGACCGCTCCTACGGCATCCACGTGGCCCGTCTCGCCGGCCTGCCCGGCCCGGTGGTGGCCCGTGCCCGCCAGGTGCTGCGGCGGCTGGAGGCGGGCGCCGCCCGTGGAGCGGTGGAGGAACTGGCCGATCAGCTCCCCCTCTTCGCCGCCATGACGGTGGTGGAGAGCGCGCGGCGCGAGCCCTCGGCGGTGGAGCGCCGCCTCGCCGCCGTCGATCCCGACGCCCTCAGTCCGCGCGAGGCCCTGGAACTCCTCTACGAGCTGCGCGCACTGCTGGAAGCCGACGGTCTTCGGCCGGACGGTGACGCGTACCATATCCGGGAGGACGGGGCCGCCGCGCGGGGAGAGGTGCGGTGAAGAGGCTCGACGACCGGCGTTTCCAGTTCCACCTCTGGTACGTCATCGCCGCCATCCTGCTGCTGCTCCTCTTCCAGGAATGGTGGCACGCCAGCCGGACCACCGAGGTGGTCTCCTTCACCCGCTTCCAGGAATATCTGGAGCGCGGCCGCATCGCCCGCGTGGTGGTGGGGGAGGACTACGTCGTCGGCGTGTTCGCCGAACCGGTGGACGGCAAGCTGCGGGTCGCCACCCCTCGCCTCGATCCCGCCGTGGCCGAGCGCTTCGCCCGCTATGGCGTGGAGGTGACCGGCACCGTCGAACCCACCTGGATCCGTGAGCTGCTCTCCTGGATCGTCCCCATCGTCCTCTTCTTCGCCATCTGGGCCTTCGTCTTCCGCCGTCTGGTGGAGCGTCAGGGCATGGGCGGACTCATGTCCATCGGCCGCTCCAAGGCCAAGGTGTACATGGAGCGGGACACGGGCGTGACCTTCGCCGACGTGGCGGACGTGGAGGAGGCCAAGGAGGAGCTGCGGGAGATCGTCGAGTTCCTGAAGAACCCGGCCGAATACGGCCGCCTCGGCGCGCGCATCCCCAAGGGGGTGCTGCTGGTGGGCCCGCCGGGCACCGGCAAGACCCTGCTGGCGCGGGCGGTGGCCGGCGAGGCCGGGGTGCCCTTCTTCTCCATCACCGGTTCGGAGTTCGTGGAGCTGTTCGTGGGCGTGGGCGCCGCCCGCGTGCGCGACCTCTTCGATCAGGCCCGCAAGCACGCCCCCTGCATCATCTTCATCGACGAGCTGGACGCGCTGGGCCGCGCCCGCATCGCCGGTCCGGCCCTGGGCGGCAACGAGGAGCGGGAGCAGACCCTGAACCAGCTCCTCGCCGAGATGGACGGCTTCGACCCGCGCGAGGGCATCGTGGTGCTGGCCGCCACCAACCGGCCGGAGATCCTCGATCCGGCCCTGCTGAGGGCCGGCCGCTTCGACCGGCAGGTGCTGGTGGACCGTCCGGACCGCGACGGCCGCCTGCAGATCCTGCGCCTGCACGCGCGCCGCATCCGGCTCGCACCGGACGTGGACCTCGAGAAGGTGGCGGCCATGACCACCGGCTTCTCCGGCGCCGATCTCGCCAATCTGGTCAACGAGGCGGCACTGCTCGCCACCCGCCGCAGGGCCGAGGCGGTGACCATGGACGACTTCACCCGGGCGCTGGAGCGGATCGTCGCCGGCCTCGAGAAGAAGAGCCGGGTCCTCGACCCGCGCGAACGGGAGGTGGTGGCCTATCACGAGAGCGGCCACGCGCTGGTGGCCATGGCGCTGCCGGGGGGCGAGCCGGTGCACAAGGTCTCCATCGTGCCCCGCGGCATCGGCGCCCTCGGCTACACCATCCAGCGCCCTACCGAGGACCGTTATCTCCTGACCCGGGAGGAGCTGGAGAACCGCATCACCGTGCTGCTGGGGGGACGGGCGGCGGAGAAGCTGGTCTTCGGCCATCTCTCCACCGGCGCTGCCGACGATCTGGTGAAGGCCACCGACATCGCCCGCGCCATGGTCACCCGCTACGGCATGGACGAACGCCTCGGCTTCGTGGCCTACGACGTGGAGCGGAACCCCTTCCTGCAGCCGGCACCGGGGACCCTGCCGGCCGAGCGGCGCTACAGCGAGGAGACGGCGCGGGAGATCGACGAGGCGGTCCGCCGCATCGTCGAGCGTGGCTTCGGCCGGGCCCTGCACATCCTCGAGACCAACCGTACGGTGCTGGAGCGCACTGCCCGGCGCCTGCTGGAGCAGGAGACTCTCGACGAGGAGGAACTGCGGGCGCTCACCCGCGATCTGGTGCCGGCGGACCGCATCCCCGAGGCGGCGCCCGCTGGCTGAGACTCACATGAACAGCCGCTCCCCCTCGAGGCCGCGGTAGAGGTGGGCCACCCATTCGCCGTAGCCGTTGAACGGACGCGTGGGGATCCGTTCGTCGCTGCCCAGCGGCCGTTCGGTGCGCTGCGACCAGCGCGGGTGGGGAACCTCGGGATTGACGTTGGCCCAGAAGCCGTACTCGTGCGGAACCACCCGCGACCAGAAGGTACGCGGACGGCGGTCGGTGAAGGTGAAGCGGACGAGGGACTTGGCCGACTTGAAGCCGTATTTCCACGGCAGCACCAGCCTGAGGGGCGCGCCGTTCTGGCGTTCCAGCGGACGCCCGTAGGCGCCGGTGGCGACGAAGGCGAGCTCGTGGGTGGCCTCGGCCAGCGTCAGCCCCTCCACGTAGGGCCAGGGATACCAGGGCTGCTTCTGGCCCGGTGCCACCTCCGGATCGAGGAAGCTCTCCACCCGCAGATAGCGCGCGCCCGCCCGCGGCCGCGCCAGCTCCACCAGCCGTCGCAGCGGAAAACCGGTCCACGGTACCACCGCCGACCAGGCCTCCACGCAGCGGAACCGGTAGATGCGCTCCTCGAAGGGCATGCGACGGAGCAGGTCCTCCACCTCCAGTTCGAGCTCCCGCTCCACCAGCCCGTCGATGCGCACCGTCCACGGCCGCAGGCGCAGCGCCTGGGCGGTCCCGCGGATGTCCTTGCCGGTGCCGAATTCGTAGAAGTTGTTGTAGGAAAGGAAGAGATCTTCCGGCGTCGGCGGTCGTTCGGGGACGAAACGGGGATCGCGCGGGGCCGGATAGCGCCCGGGCAGGATCGGCGGCTCGGGGGGCGGCGGCTCGCGGCCGAAGAGGCCGAAGAGGAGCGGCATGCCGAGGACGGCCCCGCCCTCGCGCAGGAAGCGCCGGCGATCGCGCCACGCCGCCTCCGGCGTGACATCCGTCTCGGGAAGCTGCCAGGGCTGCCGGCGGATCGGTCTCATGTCTCCTCCTCCATCCCCTCGGTCGCGGCGAGGCCGGCGGCGGCGCGGAGCGGCTCCAGCAGCTCCGGCACCACCGCTCGCCGTTCCAGTTCGGTGTAGACCCCCACCAGCAGGAAGCGGATGTTGTTCTCCACCACCTCCCGGTCGTATCGGGCGAGATTGGTGTGGATGGGCATGATGGGGAAGATCTTCCGCGCCGAGTCGTAGCCCACCAGCCGGACCGGCCGCGGCGGCGCCCGCAGTGCCGCCTCCAGCCGTCGGCGCGTGTCCGCCACCACGTCCACCCAATCGTCGCGATGTTCCGGCACCGGATAGGCACCCAGCGCCAGCTCCACCAGATCGGCGAGCACCCCGGGCAGCGGCGCCTCCGGTGCTCCCTCGCGGCGCAGGAAGATCTGGGCCAGTTCGGCCACGTCCTGCAGCACCGCCGCATAGGCCTCCCAGCGACAGTAGTCGAGGGACCGCCGGAAATCCCGTTCCCGGAAGAGCTGGGTCCAGGCGAGGCCGGCACGGGCACGGAGATAGTCGACGGTGGCCTTCTGCGAGACGAAGGCCGCCTGCTGGCCCATGAACTCGCCCAGCTCGCCGAGCCGGCGGATCGCTGTTCTCGGCGGCCCCAGCAGACGGCGCAGCAGATCCTGCAGCATCCCCGATCCACCCTCCGGCCGGTGACGCGGATTGTCGCACGGGCGGCGACTCGACCTTCCAGATGGTGCAGACCGGAGCTGTCGGCGAGTCCGACACCACGGAGGCACGATCACGGAGGGGAGAGAAGGGATGGCGTCACCTGCTCAGATGGAGGAGTATTGGCGCAAGACGCGCAATCTCCTCGTCACCACGCTGATCCTGTGGTTCGTCTTCGGTTACGTGGTACACCTCTTCGCGCCGGTGCTGAACGGCATCACCTTCCTCGGCTTTCCCCTGGGCTTCTACATGGCCGCTCAGGGATCGCTCATCGCCTTCGTCCTGATCATTTTCTGGTATGCCCATCGCCAGAACCGGATCGATCAGGAATTCGGCGTGGCCGAGGACTGAGGGAGGAAGGCCATGCAGCAACAACGTGACGCCTTCATCGCCAATCTCGGCCGGATCTACGGCACCTATACCGGTGGCTTCATCGGCTTCGTCATCTTCCTGGCCATTCTCGAATGGCTGGGCGTGCCGGACCGCATCATCGGCTATCTCTTCGTGTTCCTGACCCTGGCGGTCTACGCCGGTATCGGCATCATCAGCCGCACGACCCAGATCTCCGAGTACTACGTCGCCGGACGGCGGGTGCCGGCGGTCTACAACGGCATGGCCACCGCGGCCGACTGGATGAGCGCCGCCTCCTTCATCGGCATGGCGGGTTCGCTCTATCTGCTCGGCTACGACGGCCTCGCCTTCGTGCTGGGCTGGACCGGCGGCTACGTGCTGGTGGCGACGCTGATCGCGCCCTATCTGCGCAAGTTCGGCGCCTACACGGTGCCCGACTTCCTCGCCGCCCGCTACGGCGGCAATTTCGCCCGCCTCATCGGCGTGGTCATCCTCTTCACCTGCTCGCTGGTCTACCTCATGGGCCAGCTCAAGGGCACCGGCGTGATCGCCTCGCGGTTGCTGGACATCCCGGTCAACTACGGCATCTTCGTCGGTCTCGTCGGCATCCTGGTCTGCTCCATGCTGGGCGGGATGCGGGCCGTCACCTGGACGCAGGTGGCCCAGTACATCGTGCTGATCATCGCCTACCTGATCCCGGTGATCATCCTGTCGGCCCAGAAGACCGGCGTGCCGATCCCGCAGATCATGTATGGCCAGGTGCTGCAGCAGATCACCGAACTGGAACAGCAGTTCGGCATCGACAAGCCTCACGTCCAGCCCTGGGTCAACTACGACGCCGTCAATTTCTTTGCCCTGATCCTGTGCCTCATGGTCGGCACGGCCTCGCTTCCGCACGTGATCATGCGTTTCTTCACCACACCGTCGGTGCGCGAGGCGCGCACGTCGGTCGGATGGGCTCTGTTCTTCATCTTCCTGCTCTATTTCACGGCCCCGGCCTATGCCGCCTTCGCCAAGCTGGAGATCTTCCAGAACGTCATCGGTAAGAGCGTCGAGACCCTGGAGGCGGTCCAGCAGTTGCCCGCCTGGGTCTTCCTCTACGGACGCATCGATCTGGTGAAGATCTGCGGTGTGTCCGCCGCCGATCCCCAGACCGTCTTCGACGCCTGCCGGCAGGCCGGTGTCACCACCCTCACCTTCGACCCCACGGTCTTCTCCATCAACCGCGACGTGGTGGTGATCTCCATGCCGGAGGTGGCCGGTCTACCCTACGTGATCGCCGGTCTGGTGGCGGCGGGCGGTCTCGCCGCGGCCCTCTCCACCGCCGACGGTCTGCTGCTGGCCATGGCCAATGCCCTGAGCCACGACATCTACTACAAGATGATCGATCCGACGGCGACCACCGCCCGTCGGCTGGTGGTGGCGCGGGTGCTGCTGTTCGTGGTGGCGGCGCTGGCGGCCTATCTCACCATCACCGCGCCGGCCCACATCCTCAAATACGTGGCCTGGGCGTTCTCGCTGGCGGCGGCCGGCCTGTTCCCGGCGCTGGTTCTCGGCGTGCTGTGGAAGAACGCCAACACGCCGGGGGCCATCGTCGGCATGCTCGGCGGCTACGGCGTGACGTTGTTCTACATCGTCATGACCAACACCGGCGCCATGGAGCCCTGGTTCGGCATCCGCAACATCTCGGCGGCCATCTTCGGCATGCCCGTCGCCTTCGTCCTCACCTGGGTGGTGAGCAAGGCGACCACGCCGCCGCCGCGCGAGATCCAGGAGTTCGTCGAACAGCTCCGCATCCCCAGAGGTCCGGTGCTGATGGAGGAGGCCCGGCGCGAGAGCTGACGGCGAGATCCCCGCGGCCCGTGGGGGCGGGGCCACGGCCCCGCCCCTTCGTGCCTCCGGGAATCCCCTGGCCGCGGCCACCCGACGATCACGTCCGCTTCCTTCCGAAGGCTCTCTTCCTCGGAACGGGACGGACCGCGGCGACGATCCCACGCCCGGAACGGGCGGTTCCAGCGCAAGACGCGGCGACGTTCCGCTCCAGCCGCATTCACGGAGGCGACGATGGCCTGGCTGGCCGAGAACTGGCTGTTCCACCTGGTCAACTACGTCCTGGCCGCGGTCGGCTACACCATGCTGGGACGCTTCCTGCTGTCCCTCTTCGTGCCGGCCGACTGGGACAACTACATCTGGCGCTTCTTCCGCCGCGTGACCGACCCCGTCCTGCTCGTGGTCCGTCGCATCACCCCCCGTTCCGTCGGCGACGGCCTGCTGCCGCTCGTGGCCTTCTTCTGGATCCTGTTCCTGCGCTGTCTGATCCGCCACACCGCCGCCCTCGGCGTGGTGCTCGCCCATCCGGGGATCGACACGCTGCTGGTCTATCTCTATTTCCTCGCCCGCTGCATGGTGGACATCGTGCTGGTGGACATCGGGCTCCTCTCGTGAGGACGGGAGCCGTTCCGCGGCGACGGGCCGGCGCCGGATCGCAGCGCGCTCCCCGCGGGGGTCCCGCTTCCCCGACCGGGCCGGGAGAGAACCGTGTCCCGTGCCATGCTCGCCAGGGGAGCCGGAGCGGGTGAACGGCACGGGTGGCGCGTCCCGACGGGAGGGCACCTTCGCCCGGTTCCTGGTCGCGCGGCGTGGCGGTCCGGACCTGATGGTCGGAACGCCCCGCATCCCGGGAAAACCCGCATCGACCATGATCGAAGGAGGGACGACCTGCGGGCCGCCCCCTCGCCGCGCGCCCGGGAAAAGCGGCATTCCGCGGCGACGGGACCGTCGGATGGCCGGGGACCACGCCGGACGGCACGTCCCGGTGCCCGGCGCGTTTCGCCGTCCGCACGGCCGCCGTGGGCATGCCCGGAAGGGGCTTTCGCCCCACGCCCGAGGATCTCCGTCCGATTCCACCGGACGCCCGTTCCGTCACCCTCCTGCCCGTGTCCGAGGGATCCCGACTCGCCCGGGTTCTCTCCCGGAGCCGGATCGCCGGCACCGGACCGGGACCCGGAGACGGTCCCCACGCGTCCATTCCGCTCCGACGCACGACGACCATGGGCGGAGACCGGCGTCGGGGGATCCGATGCCGCTCCGGGACGTGCGCGATCCCGACGGACGCGCCGGCCGGCCGGCGGTGGCGGGTGCTGCGGCGGCGGAGCTCCGCGGCGCCGGGGACCTGTACGACGCTCCACCACGACGCTCCGCATGGGAGCCGTCCCGCGCCGCTCCGACCGCCCGCCGAACGGCGCCCCCCGGCCCGAGGCACCTCCGGCCGGGCTCTCGCGTGAAAGGCTCGAAGCCCGTGCTCCCGCCCGGATCCCGCCCGTCGTCGATCCGGTCCCCGCGACCGGTGGGACGGGCCCGGTGTGTCATGTCAGAAACTCATGGTCACCTGCACGGTGTCCGTGTAGGTCCCCTCCGGCACCACCTGTCCGCCGGGAATGCGGGCATAGAGGGTGAGGCGCGCGCTGTTGTCGTTGCCGAGGGAGAGCGATCGTCCGTTGCGGCCGGTGCCGGCGATCTGTCTCATCCCCGGATCCGTGTAGATCTGATAGGCGAGGGTGTTGCCCCTGCCGTCGCTCAGGCGACGGTTCTTGACGTTGCCGCTGCCGCCGCCGTCCAGCTCCACCCGCACGCTGCCCACCGGGCAGTCCGTCACCCGCAGCGTGGCGGTGGCGTCGAGCGGATTGCTCTGGCCGGCCACGTAGGTCCCGAAATCCAGTTCGGCATCGCTGATGGTGCAGGTGGACACCACCTCCACCCGCACCGAGACGGTGGCGGTCTCGGTCGCCGCCCTCACCGGGCCGGCACCCGCGAGGGCGGCCATCGCCACTCCGCCCAAGAGAAGCCTCCACGAGAATCGGCGCGACTGCTGCTGCACGTCCACGACCTCCGGTGCTGGGTCCCGCGCGGATCCGCGGATCTGCAGCGCCGACCCTAGCCACCGGAGGTAAATGCCCCCTTAACGACGATGCGTTTTCCGTCGCGCCCGGAGACGGTCAGTCGAGGCCGAAGAGGCGGCCGCGCACCCGTCGCGCATAGTCGGTCGGATCGGGCACGGTCCCGGCGAGACCCAGGCGCCCGGGCCGGAGCTCGCCGAGGGCGGCGAGCAGCTCGTAGCCGGCGAGGATGCGGTCGCCGCGGGCGCGCACCAGATTGACCTCGGACTGGAACAGCTCCTGTTCGGCGTCCAGCACGTCCAGCACCGTCCGCGCCCCGACCATCGCCTCCTGCTGCACGCCCTCCAGCGCCACCCGGTTGGCGGCCACCTGGGCCTCGAAGGCGCGCGTCGCCGCGCGCGCCGCCCGCAGCCGCTCCCAAGCGGTGCGGGCGCGTCGCTGGACCTCCCGCCGCACCGAGTCCAGCGCCCGCCGGGCCGCCTCCCGACTGCGCCGGGCCTCGCGCACCCGCGCGTATTCGCCGCCGCCCTGGAAGAGGGGTACGGTCACGGAAAGGCGGACGGTGGCGCTGCGCTGCCAGTCCACCAGCGAACTCGGATCGTCGGCGTAGGCGAGGGTCGCCTCGGCGTCGAGGCTGGGCAGCAATACGGCGAAGGCCGCATCGACGCCGGCCGCCGCCGCCCGCAGATCGGCCGCGGCGGCCCGGATCAGGGGATGACCGTCGGTGCGGGCGAGGGCATCGTCGAGCTTCGCCGGGAGATCCGCGGGTTCGGCCGGTTCCGCCAGCGCCTCGGCCGCCGGGCGGCCGACGGTGCGCAGAAAGCGCGCCTCCGCGGCCGCCACGTCCGCCCGCGCCCGCTCCACTTCCGCCTTCGCCTGCTCCAGACGGGCCTCCGCCTGGGCCACGTCGGTGCGGGTCACCTCCCCCACGCGGAAGCGATCGCGGGTGGCCTCGAGGTGGCGCACCAGCCGGTCCCGGTTGCGTCGCGCGAGGCGCAGCACGTGGCGGTCGCGCCAGACCGCCACATAGGCCTCGACGGCGGCGAGGAAGACGTTCTGGGTCGTGTCGACGAGACGGAAGCGCTCGGCCTCCAGCGTCGCCTCCGCCGCCCGCACCGCCGCGGTGGTCCCGCCGCCGGCATAGAGATTCTGGCGAAGGGAGAGAGCGGCACTGGCACCGCCGTTGTCGAGGTCGGTCTCGACGCCGGTCTCCGACTTCGAGCGGCCGGTGGTGGCGTCGACGCTGCCGTTCACGAACAGCCGCGGCCGGAAGCCGGCGAGGGCCTGCGGCACGCCTTCCGCCACCGCCCGCAGCCGCGCGCGGGCCGCCTCGAGATCGGGATTGGTGCGCCAGGTCTCCTCCAGCGCCGTCGCGAGCCGATCCACCGGCTCCGTCGCCTCCGCCACGGCCGCCATCGGTGCCGCCAGCACCCAGGCCGCGAGGATGATGCCCACGCTCTCGCGCATGGTCCTTCTCCGCCGTACGACGCCTCCTCTTCCGGGAGCTGGGCGTCGGCCGCCACCGCCGCAAGCCGGCACGAGGCCACGGGAGCGGAGAACTCACGGATAGTCGCAGCGCTGCACCGCCACCCGGAGCCAGCCACGACGGGCGTCCGCCTGGAGCACGATCCGGTACTCGTCGCCGCCCGCCACCAGCCGGTGCGCCAGCGGCAGCATTCCCTCGATCTCCTCGCGCGCTCCGTCGAGGCGCACGAAGACGACCCGCACCGGCGCGGCCGGATCGAACCAGGCCTCCGGCCGTCCCTCCGCGTCGCGGGCGGGCCGGCCCGAGACGTCCAGGGCGAGACGGCCGCCGGCCAGGGTGAGGCCGAAGCGCACGCCCCGCGCCAGCGGCACCCGCACGTAGACCCGCCCCGCCTCCACCCGCTCGTCGCAGCGCTCCTCCGGCGTCGCGCGTTCGATGAGAAAGCGCAGGCGGGCGAGCGGCACGCCGTCGGCGAGGCGTCGCCGCACCAGCCCCAGCAGTTCCTCCAGCTCGCCCTCGATGGCCTTGCGGCGATAGGCCGCCTGCAGCTCGCGATAGGCGAGTCGCAGCTCGTCCAGCCGCGCCTCGGTCCGTGCCAGCCGCTCCTCGAGGATCCGCACCGTCTCCTGGGCACGCTGGCGCTCGCTCAGCAGGCGGTCGCGCTCGGCCACACCCTCGGCGAGACCGGCCCGATAGCCGCCGTAGGCCGCCAGCACCAGGGCGGCGAGAGCCACGGCGGTGGCCATCGCCCATGCCCAGAGGCGACGGCGTCGGCGGCGCCGCTCGGGACGCGCCGGGATCACGGACGGTCAATCCCTGGGCGGGGCCACCGGGCCGGGCACCGGCACGCCGAGGGCGCCCAGTTCCGGCTGCCGCCGCACCTGGAGGAGCTGATAGACGGCGGCGGCGGTCTCCTCCACCGAGCGACGGGTGACGTCGATCTCGGGCCAGCCCATCCGCGCGAACAGCCGCCGGGCCTCCACGATCTCCCGCCGCACCGCCTCCGGATCCACATAGTCGCGACCGTAACGGCCGCCGCCGTCCGGATCGAGACCGAGGGTGCGCTGGCGCGTGCGGCGAATCTCCACCAGCGCCTCCGGCCGGATGGTGAGGCCCACCACCAGGGGGTTGCGCAGGCGCTCCACCACCCTCGTCTGGGAGGTGGCCAGCACCACCGGCACGTTGGCCGCCTTCACCCCGCGCTGGGCGAGATAGATGCAGGTGGGCGTCTTGCTGGTGCGCGAGACCCCCACCAGCACCACGTCCGCCTCCTCCAGCTCGTCGACGTGCTGGCCGTCGTCGTGGCGCATGGCGAAGTTCATGGCCTCGATGCGGGCGAAATAGCCGCGGTCGAGGGCGTGCTGGCGGCCCACCCGCGGCCGCCCGGCCGCCCCCACCAGCGCCGTCAGCGCGTTCATCACCGGATCCAGCACCGGCACCGCCGGAATGCCCAGCCGGCGACAGTGCTCCTCCAGCCGATAGCGCGCCTCCGGCTCCACCAGCGTGTAGACCACGAGGCCGGGCAGCGCCTCGATGATGCGCAGCAGACGGTCGAGCTGCTCGCCCGTGCGCACGAAGAACCAGACGTGCTCCACGGGCTCGACGTCGTCGAACTGGGCGAGGGCGGCCCGGGTGACGGTGGTGACCGTCTCGCCGGTGGAATCGGAGACGAGATGGACGTGGAGGCGCACGGGTCGGATTCCGGTCTGGGGGATGGCCCGGCGGAAAAGCGTGGGATCGACGTCACCGGCAGCCGGCCGTGTGGCGGGGGAGGCACCCGTCCCGTATCCGTCCACCGCCTCGTCCCGATCCCGCCGGGGATCGGCGGAAAGCGCCGACGGCTCCATCGATCCACACCGTTCCGATCGCGTCGCGGGGATCCGCACGACCGCGGAGACTCGCGCACACCGCGAGGCTTTTCAAGGGATATCCACGGTTCCCTCCCCATGTCTCTCCCCGGTGTCGCGGACGGGGAGAAGACGGGGGACGTGCGTTGAATTCCGGCGCTCCCCGCGCCAAACCGCAACCACCACCTTTCTTCACGAGATTCGGAACGGGGTGTGGTGGATGCCGGATCACGGAAAACCCCTGCTCATGGTGCTGGCCGGACGACGGCGCGATCCGCCGCCGGTGTGGCTCATGCGTCAGGCCGGACGCTATCTGCCGGAATATCGGGCGGTGCGGGCGCGCGTCCCCGACTTCCTCGCCCTCTGCTACACGCCGGAGCTCGCCGTCGAGGTGACGTTGCAGCCCCTGCGGCGCTTTCCGCTGGATGCGGCCATCCTGTTCTCGGACATCCTGGTGGTTCCCCATGCCCTCGGACTCGACGTGCGCTTCGTCGAGGGCGAGGGGCCGCGGGTCCGGCGCCTCGGACCGGAGGACTCCCTGCCGGTCTTCGACCCCGATGCTTTCGACCGTCACCTCCAGCCGGTCTACGAGACGGTGGCGCGCCTTTCCGAGGCCCTGCGACGGCGCCGCGAGGCGCTGATCGGCTTCGCCGGCGCCCCCTGGACCCTCGCCGCCTATCTGCTGGAGGGCGGGGGCTCGCGCGACTTCGCCCGCGCCCGCGAGCTGGCCTGGGCACGGCCGGCCTTCGTGGAGGCGCTGGTGGACCGCCTGACGGAGGCGGTGACCCACTTCCTCGTCCGTCAGATCGAACACGGCGCGGAGGTGGTGAAGCTGTTCGACAGTTGGGCCGGAGTCCTGCCGGAGCCGCTGGTCCGGCGGCTGGTGCTGGCGCCGCTCGGGCGCATCGTGGAGGCCCTGCGCGCCCGCCGCCCGGAGGTGCCGGTGATCCTGTTCCCGCGCGGGCTCAGCCTGCTCTATCCCGAGGCGCTGCAGCTGGGTGCCGCCGCCGTCGCCCTCGACACCACCGTGCCGCCGGCGACCATGGCCGCCGCCGCGGCGACGGCGCCCACCCGCACCCTCCAGGGCAATCTCGACCCGGCGCTGCTGGTGGCGGGCGGCGCGGCGCTGGCCGCGGAGGTCCGGCGCATCGTCCGCGCCCTCGACGACCTCCCCCACGTCTTCAACCTCGGCCACGGCATCCTGCCGCACACGCCGCCCGAACACGTGGCGCACATGCTGGAGGTGCTTCGGACCGCCGGTGGCACGGCCGACGGTGCTTGACGCCGGCACGGGCGCTTCCTAGATGCCGGCATGCCGGCCGTGCCCAGGTGGCGGAACTGGTAGACGCGCTACGTTCAGGTCGTAGTGGCCGCAAGGCCGTGGAGGTTCGAGTCCTCTCCTGGGCACCACCCTCTCGGAACCACGATCGGGAACCATTCGGCACGGGTGGCCGTGCGTGCCGTGGCGTTGAAACCGCTCCGGCCACCGGATATCTTGACGCCCGCGGATGGGGCGTCGCCAAGTGGTAAGGCACCGGATTTTGGTTCCGGCATTCGCAGGTTCGAATCCTGCCGCCCCAGCCGGATCCCTTCGCGGCACGCCGTGCGCGTCTCGAAGAGGAGGCGCTTGTCCGCGGGCCATCGGCGCGCCAGATACGATGTGGGGACCGGGCGGTCGGATGGCCGCTCCCGCTCCGGCGGGGGAGGAAAGTCCGGGCTCCACGGAAGCACGGTGCCGGGTAACGCCCGGCGGGGGCGACCCCAGGGAAAGTGCCACAGAGAGCAGACCGCCCGCCGGGGCCGCGAGGCCTGCGGGCAAGGGTGAAAGGGTGCGGTAAGAGCGCACCGCGCCCCCGGCAACGGGGGTGGCACGGCAAACCCCACCGGGAGCAAGACCGAATAGGAGCGGCGAGGGCGCGTTCGCGTCCGGGTCGGCTTCCGGACCGGCCGCTCGGGTTGGTCGCGCGAGGCGCGGGGTGACCCGCGTCCCAGAGGAATGGCCATCGCCCGGGAGCGATCCCGGGTACAGAACCCGGCTTACAGACCGCCCGGTCCCCGCCGCCGATCATGGGCATTCGATCCGAATCCCAGACGACCGTCCTTGACCCGAGTCCGATGAATCCATAGAATCCATTCGGTCGGCCACGGGCGAGGAAAATCGTCGCGGGCTCCCGCCACCGCGGGGACGTTCGGGTGGGGATGTCCGCGAATCCTTTCCCGCTTGAGGACCGTGCCCCGCGAGGGTAGATTTCACCGACGCGCGGAGAAGCTCTGCCCACTTCTCCGCCGGAGCGAGGCGACGACACGGGCGGGAGCCGCGGCGACCGTTCCTCCGGGAACGGAATCCTCGCGGCGGCCGCCGGAGACCCCGACGACGGGGCGGGTGCCGGACGGCACCGGACGTGGAGGAGAACGACGTGACGCGGGACGTGGGCCACGTTCCCGTGATGGCACGGGAGGTCGTGGAGGCCCTCGCGGTCCGTGACGGCGCGGTCTATCTCGACGCCACCTTCGGCGGAGGTGGCCACAGCCGGGCCATCCTCGCCGCCGCCCGCTGCCGCGTGATCGGTCTCGACCGTGATCCCGAGGCCGTCGCGCGAGGCCGTGCTCTCGCGGCCGCGGAAGCGCGCTTCACCATGCTGGAGGGCCGCTTCGGCGAGCTCGACCGCCGCCTGGCCGAGGCCGGCGTGGCGGGGGTGGACGGGGTCCTCTTCGACCTCGGCGTCTCCTCCTTCCAGCTCGATTCCCCCGAACGGGGCTTCTCCTTCGCCGCCGACGGCCCGCTCGACATGCGCATGGAGGCGCGGGGGCCGAGCGCCGCCGATCTGGTCAATCGCCTCTCGCGGGAGGAGTTGGTGCGGCTGCTGCGCGACTACGGCGAGGAGCCAGCAGCCGGACGCATCGCCCGCGCCATCGTCGAGGCCCGCGAGCGGCGCCCCCTCACCCGCACCGGCGAACTCGCCGAGCTGGTGGCCCGGGCGGTGGGCGGACGGCCGCGCCACCACCATCCCGCCACCCGCACCTTCCAGGCCCTCCGCATCGCCGTCAACGACGAGCTGGGCGAGCTGGAGCGCGGACTCGCGGCGGCCCTCGCGGTCCTGCGTCCCGGCGGCCGGCTCGTCACCCTCGCCTTCCACTCCCTCGAGGACCGGCTGATCAAACGCTTCATCCAGCTCCACAGCGACCGGCCCGGCGGCGGCTCCCGCCATCGCCCGCTGCCCGAACGGAGCGGGCCGCCGCGGCTGCGCTGGGTGATCCGGAGACCGCTCAGGCCGGGTGCCGGGGAAGTGGCCCGCAATCCGCGAGCGCGCTCGGCGCGGCTGCGGGCGGCGGAGCGGCTGCCGGATCCCGGGGAGGGCGAGGTGGACCGGCCGTGGCGGGAGGCGGTGGCGTGCTGAGACGACCGCTGCCGCCGTTGGTGCTGCTGCTGGTGCTGGCCACCGCCTTCGTCTACCGGCAGGAGCTGCGGATGGTGGGGGTGCAGCGGGAACGCACCGCCCTCGCCCGCGAACGCGCACGTCTCGCCGGCGAGATCCGTGCCCTCGAGGCCAGCCTCGCCTGGCTGACCCGGCCCGTGCGCCTCGGCCGCCTCGCGGCTGCCCTGGACATGGTGCCGGCCACCGCCGACCGCCTCGTGCCCGCCGAAGCCGTCGCCCGCCGCGAGGGGATCGAGCTCGCGCGCCGCCGCTTTCCCGTTCCCCTCCCGTCCGGCTACGTGGCGACCCTTCGGGCCCGACCCCCCCTGTCCCCCGTGCGGGACGGAGCAGGGCCATGACGTCGCCCGATCCCCTCGCCCGCGCCCGCGGCCGCCTGCGTCTCTTGGCCCTCGCCTTCCTGCTGGCCTTCGGTGCGGTGGGGGGGCGGCTGCTCCAGCTGCTCCTGGCCGAGCCGCCGGCGACCGCCGCGCGCACGGCGCGAGCGGAGCCGGAGGTCGGACCTCGGGCCGACATCGTCGACCGCCACGGCCGTCTTCTGGCGACCGACATCCCCTCCGTCTCCTTCGCTCTCGATCCCCTCTACGTCCGCGATCCCGCCGCCACCGCCGCGCGGATCGCCGCCGTCCTCGAGGGGGTGGACACGGCGGAGCTGACCCGTCGCCTCGCCCGCCCCGGCAGCCGCTATGCGCCGGTCAAACGCCATCTGCTGCCGCGGGAACAGCGCGCCGTGCTGGAACTGGGGCTGCCCGGCACCATCCTCCGCACCCGCTTCCGGCGGGTCTATCCGCAGGGCGATCTCGCGGCCCACCTGCTCGGCGCGGTGGGCGCCGACGGCCGCGGGCTCGCCGGCGTCGAATACGCCTTCGACCGGCGTCTGCGCGAGGATCCCGACCGGCCGCTCCGTCTCGCCCTCGACCTGCGGGTCCAGTTCGCCCTCCGTGAGGAGCTGGAGGCCGCCTTCCGCCGCTTCCGCGCGAAGGGAGCCTGCGGACTGGTGCTGGACGTGCACGGCGGCGATCTGCTGGCGGAGGTGTCGCTGCCCGCCCTCGATCCCCTGCGCTTCGGCGAGGCACCGGAGGAAGTGAGGCTCGACCGTTGCAGCGGCGCCGTCTACGAGCTGGGCTCCGTGTTCAAGCTGGTGACGGCGGCGATGGCGCTGGAATCCGGGCGGGTGGACCTCGCGCGCCGTTTCGATGCCCGCGGACCCTACCGGATCGGCCGCTTCCGCATCCGCGACGTCCACGACTACCGGCGCGCCCTCACCGTCCCCGAGATCGTCGCCTTCTCCTCCAACGTGGGCACGGTGCAGATGGCCTTCGCCGCCGGCGGGGCCGCCGTCATGGAACCCTTCCTGCGTCGTCTCGGTTTCGACCGTCCCCTGGACTGGCCGCTGCCCGAGCGGGCGCGCCCGCTGTTCCCGCGCCGGTGGCCCGAGATCACCGTGGCCACCGTCGCCTTCGGCCACGGCATCGCCGTCTCGCCGCTGCAGTACGCCCGGGCGGTGGCGGCGCTGGTCTCCGACGGCCGGCCGCGGCGGGTGCGCGTGCGCGCCGACGCGCCGGTGGAGGTGGCACGGGAGCCGGTGGTGGGCGAGGCCACCGTCGAACGGCTGCGCTGGCTCATGTGGCTGGTGGTGGAGCGCGGCACCGGCACGAAGGCCGCCTCCCGGCGCTATCTCGTCGGCGGCAAGACCGGCACCGCCGACAAGCCGGCACGCGGGCGCCGCGGCTACGACCGCGACCGCACCGTCTCCTCCTTCGTCGGGGTCTTTCCCGTCGACGCGCCGCGCTATCTGGTGCTGGTGGTGCTGGACGAGCCGGTGGGGGACGAGGGCACCTTCGGTTTCCGCTACGGCGGCTGGACGGCGGCGCCGGTGGTGGGGGCGGTGATCGAGCGCATCGGCCCGCTCCTCGGCGTGCCGCCGGCGGACGAGGAGGTGCGCCGACGCTACTTCGCGCGGCTGCGGGAGGAACGCTTCGTCGATCCCGGGACCGGACGGCGGGAGAAGCGGCTTGCGTTTGTCGCACCTGATCGACGGTGAGCTGCGGATGGTGGGGCCCGACGTGGAGATCGCGGACCTCACCGCCGACAGCCGCGCCGTGCGGCCGGGGACCCTCTTCGCCGCCCTCCGCGGCCGGCGGGTCGACGGCCTCGCCTTCGTGGAGGAGGCACTGGCGCGCGGCGCGGTGGCGCTCCTGGGCGACGGGCGCATCACGGCCTTCGCCGGACGCGCCACCCTGCTGGTGGCGGAGGATCCCAGACGGGCGCTGGCCCGTATCGCCGCGCGCCTGTACCCCGAACGCCCGGTGCGGCTGGTGGCGGTGACCGGCACCGACGGCAAGAGCTCCACCGTCGCCTTCGCCCGCGACATCTGGCGTACCCTCGGCCGGCGCGCCGCCTCCCTCGGCACCCTCGGTCTCGAGCCGGCGGTGGTGGCGGCACCGCCCCTCACCACGCCGGATCCCCCGGCCCTCCACCGCCTGCTGGCGGCCGCCGCCCGCGCCGGCATCGAGCGCCTCGCCCTCGAGGCCTCGAGTCACGGCCTCGACCAGCGCCGCCTCGACGGTCTCGTCTTCGCCGCCGCCGGGTTCACGCGTCTCGGCCGCGACCATCTCGACTATCACGGCGACGCCGAGTCCTACTTCACCACCAAGGCGCGACTGTTCGAAACGCTCCTCGCCCCGGACGGGACCGCCGTGCTGCCGCTGGACGATCCCCACGGCCGCCGCCTCGCCGGACGGGTGCGCGAGCGCGGCGCGCGGATCGCGGGCTGGGGCGAAGGGGTGGGCGATCCCGCCATCGCCGCGATCCGGCCCGGTCCCGAGGGGCTCGTGGTGGAGCTGGTGCTGGCGGGTCTGCGGCGGCGCCTGGACCTTCCCCTCTACGGCCCCTTCCAGGCGCGCAATCTCGCCTGCGCCCTCGGCCTGGTGCGGGCGGTGGAGACGGGAGCGGACGCGGAGGCGCTGCTGGCGGCGGCGGCCGAGGTCCGTCCGGTGCGCGGGCGCATGGAGCCGGTGGCCGTCACGCCGCGGGGGGCGCGGGTGCTGGTGGACTATGCCCACACCCCCGACGCGCTGGCGGCGGCCCTCCGAGCGGCCCGCGCCCACTTCCCGAGGGGGCGGCTGTGCGTGGTCTTCGGCTGCGGCGGCGAGCGGGATCCCGGCAAGCGCGCGCCCATGGGCCGCATCGCCCGCCGCCTCGCCGATCTCGTGATCGTCACCGACGACAATCCCCGAGGCGAGGATCCGGCGGCCATCCGCCGGCAGGTGCGGGAGGGCGCGGGCGGTGACGCCGTCGAGATCGGTGATCGCCGGGCCGCCATCGCCCATGCCGTCCGCGAACTCCCCCTCGGGGCCGGCGACGTGGTGCTGGTGGCCGGCAAGGGTCACGAACGGGGACAGATCGTGGGCGGACGGATCCTCCCCTTCGACGACGCGGCGGTGGTGCGCGAGCTGTGCGGGATGACGGCGTGACGGTCCTCTGGACGGCGGCGGAGGTGCGGGCCGCCACCGGCGGCGAGGGGCCGGGTGGCTGGACCGCCCGCGACGTCTCCATCGACACCCGCACGTTGGAGCCGGGTGCGCTGTTCGTGGCGCTCCACGGCCCCCGCCACGACGGCCACGACTTCCTCGCCGAGGCCCGAAGGCGCGGCGCGGCGGCGGCGCTGGTCTCGCGCGTGCCCGCCGATGCGCCCGCGGATCTCCCGCTGATGCGGGTGTCCGACACCCTCGTCGCCCTCCGCCATCTCGCCGACGCCGCCCGCCGGCGGAGCCGGGCGGTGCGGCTCGCCGTCACCGGCAGCGTCGGCAAGACCACCACCAAGGAGATGCTGCGCCTCGCCCTCGCCGCCTTCGGGCCGGTCCACGCCAGCGCCGCCTCCCACAACAACCGGGTGGGAGTCCCCCTCACCCTCGCCCGGCTGCCGGCGGAGACCCGCTTCGCCGTCCTCGAGATGGGCATGAACCGACCGGGCGAGATCGGGGATCACGCGCGGCTGGTGCGGCCCCGGCTCGCCGCCGTCACCCGCATCGCGCCCGCCCACATCGGCGCCTTCCGGGACCTCGCCGCCATCGCCGATGCCAAGGCCGAGATCCTCGACGGCACGCCACCCCCGGAGATCGCCGTGCTGCCCGCCGACGACGGCCAGCTCCCTCGCCTCCTCGCCCGGGCCCGCGCGCGCGGCGTGGCACAGGTGGTGACCTTCGGCCTCGACGTGGCGGCGACGGTGCGGGGCCGGGTGGAGAGCGAGGGACCGGAGGGACAGCGGCTGGCGGTGCTGGTGGACGGCCGGGAGCTCACCCTCGGACTCGCCGCCCCCGGCCGTCACCTCGCTCACGACGCCCTGCTGGTGCTGGCGGCGGTCACCGCCCTCGGCCTCGATCCGCGGCCGGCGGCGGCGACCCTCGCCCGCTTCCGTCCCCTCGCCGGGCGCGGTCGGCGGCTGCGCCTGCATCTGCCGACGGGCGGCACCGCCCTGCTGCTGGACGAGGCCTACAACGCCAACCCCGCCTCCATGCGGGCGGCCCTCGCCGTCCTCGCCACCCTGCCGGCCCGCCGCCGGCTCGCGGTGCTGGGCGAGATGGCCGAGCTCGGCGCCCACGCCCCGCGCCTCCACGCCGGGCTCGCGGAGGCGGTGCTGGCGGCCGGTGTCGATCGGCTCTACACGCGGGGTGCGGCCATGGAGGCGCTGCGGGCGCGTCTGCCCGCCGCCCGGCTGGGACCCGTCACCGCCACGCTGGAGGAGCTGGAGACCGTGATCGTGGAAGAGCTGCGGGAGGGGGACGTCCTCCTCGTCAAGGGTTCGCTCGCGAGCGGGCTCGTGCCGCTGGTGACGCGGCTCGCCGGGCGCTTCGCCGCCGAGGAGGTGTAGGCGGATGCTCTACCATCTGCTGGTTCCCCTCGCCGACTGGTTCTTTCCCTTCAACGTCTTCCGCTACATCACCTTCCGCAGCGGCGGCGCCGTGCTCACCGCCCTCTTCGTGGGCCTGCTGCTGGGACCGGCGACGATCCGCTGGCTGCGCACGGTCCAGAACGGCTCGCCGGAACCGCCCCGCTTCGAGACCCTCGCTCTCGAGGGACGCTCCCGGCTCAAGCAGGCGACGCCCACCATGGGCGGACTGCTGATCCTGGTCTCCGTCGCCGTCTCCACCCTGCTGTGGGCGGATCTCGCCAATCCCTTCGTCTGGATCGTGCTGGCGGTGACCCTGCTGTTCGGCGCCGTCGGTGCCGTGGACGACTGGCTCAAGATCCGCCGCCGGCAGGCGCAGGACTACGCCCACCGCTATCGCGGTCTCCCCGCACGCATCAAGTTCGGCGTCGAGACCGTGATCGCCCTCGTCGCCTCCTGGGGGCTCGCGCGCCTGCTGCCGGAGCCGCTCGGCACCTCCCTCGCCGTTCCCTTCTTCAAGGACCTGCTGATCCCGCTGGGGGCGGCCTTTCCCCTCTTCGGCGCCTTCGTGGTGGTGGGGGCGGCCAATGCCGTCAATCTCACCGACGGCCTCGACGGCCTCGCCAGCGTGCCCGCGGCCATCGCCGCCGGTTCCTTCGCCCTCATCGCCTATCTCGCCGGCAACGCCATCTTCGCCCGCTATCTCGGCATCCCCTTCGTCCCCGGCACCGGCGAGCTCGCCGTCTTCTGCGGCGCCGTCATCGGCGCGCTCATGGGCTTTCTCTGGTACAATGCCCCGCCGGCCAGCGTCTTCATGGGGGACACCGGTGCGCTGGCGGTGGGCGGGGCACTGGGGGCGGTGGCGGTGGCCACCAAGCACGAGCTGGTGCTGGCCATCGTCGGCGGTCTGTTCGTGCTGGAGACCGTCTCGGTGATCGTGCAGGTGGTCTCCTACCGCCTCACCGGCCGGCGCGTCTTCCGCATGGCGCCGCTCCACCACCACTTCGAGAAGAAGGGCTGGCGCGAGGAAACCATCGTGGTGCGCTTCTGGATCGTCGCCGCCGTGCTGGCCCTTTTGGGCCTCGCCACCCTCAAGCTGAGGTAGCCGCCGTGGATCCGCGGGAGCTCCACGACCGCCGTGTGGGCGTTCTCGGCATCGGCCGCAGCGGCCGCGCCGCCGTCCGCTGGCTGCGCGCCCGCGGGGCCGTCGTGGTGGCCTTCGACGACCGCGGGGACGCCCTCGCCGAGGCGGTGCGTCTCGGCGCCGTCGCGGGCGACGCCGGGGACGCCCAGGCGGCGGTGACGGGGCTGGACCTGCTGGTGGTGAGTCCGGGGGTGCCGGCGGCGGGACCGCGGGTGCATCCGCTGGTGGCGGCGGCGCGCCGGGCGGGCGTTCCGCTCACCGTCGACGTCCAGCTCTTCCGCGACGCCGCGCCCGATCGCACCCTCGTCGGCGTCACCGGCACCAACGGCAAGTCCACCACCACCGCCCTCGTCGCCCATCTGCTGCGGCGGGCGGGCCAGGCGGCCGAGGCGCTGGGCAACATCGGGGTGCCGGTGCTGGCGGGGGAGCCCGACGCGGCGGCGGTGGCGGTGGTGGAACTCTCCAGCTTCCAGCTCGAGCTGGTCGGCGATCTGCGCCCGCGGGTGGCGGTGTGGACCAATTTCGCTCCCGACCATCTCGACCGCCACGGCGACCTCGGGACCTATCTCGCCGCCAAGCGCCGTCTGTTCGGCACACCGCTCCCCGACGCGCGGGCGGTGGTGGCGGTGGACGATCCCACCTCCGCCGCCCTCGCCCGCGAGCTGGTCGCGCGCGGCTGGCGGGTGGTGCGGGTCTCGGTGAGGGGCGCGCCGGCCGAGGTGACCGTGGACCACGGCCGGCTCCGGGAGGCGGGGCGGACGGTGGCCGATCTCCGCGCCCTGGCCACCCTCCGCGGCCGCCACAACCATCAGAACGCCGCCCTCGCCTATGCCGCCGTCCGTGCCCTCGGCCTCGCACCGGACGTGGCCGCGGCGGGGCTCGCCGACTTTCCCGGCCTGCCCCACCGCATGTGCGAGATCGCGCGGATCGGCCGCGTGCGTTTCGTCGACGACAGCAAGGCCACCAATCCCGAGGCGGCCGCCCGCAGTCTCGCCTGTTTCGAGGCGATCCACTGGATCGCCGGCGGCCGTCCCAAGCCCGGCGGCTTCGCGTCCCTGCGCCGTTTCGCGCCCGCCCTCCGCGGCCTCTACGCCGTCGGTGAGGCGGCGGCGGAACTCGTCGCCACCTTCCGCGACCTCGTCCCCTGCCGCCACTGCGGTACGCTGGAGCGGGCGGTGGCCGAGGCCTTCGCCGCCGCCCGCGCCGATCCGGCGCCGCAGCCGGTGGTGCTGCTGGCACCCGCCTGCGCCAGCTTCGACCAGTTCCCGGACTACGCCGCCCGCGGTCGCGCCTTCGCCGCGGCGGTGGAATCCCTGCGCCACGGGGAGACCGTGCCGTGACACCCCTCGCCCGCACCGATCGCAGCGCCCTCGGCCGCTGGTGGTGGACCCTGGATCGGCCCAGCCTCGGCGCGCTGCTGTTCCTCTCGCTGGTGGGGGTGGTGATGGCCTTCGCGGCGAGCCCGCCGGTGGCCGAGCGGCTCGGCTACGACCAGCTCCACTTCGTGCGCAAGTTCCTGGTCTTCCTGGTGCCGGCCTGGCTGCTGCTGGTGGCCACCTCCCTCGCCGGTCCGCGCACGGTGCTGCGCCTCGCCGTGCTGATGGCCACCGTCGCCCTGCCGCTGGTGGCGGCGACGCTGCTGGTGGGCGCGGAGATCAAGGGTGCGCGCCGCTGGCTGTCCCTCGCCGGGGTGAGCCTGCAGCCCAGCGAGTTCGCGAAGCCGGCGGTGGCGGTGGTGGCGGGCTGGCTGCTGGCGCGCCGGCCGGGGCTCTCCGGCCTGCCGGCGGCGGCACTGCCGGTGGCGGTGCTGGTGACGCTGCTGGTGCTGCAGCCGGATCTGGGCACGGCGGCGGTGGTGGTGGCCGCCTTCGCCGTCCAGCTCTTCGCGGCCGGCCTCGGCTGGTTTTGGATCGGCCTCCTGGCCGCCGGCGGCGGCCTCGGCCTCGCCGGCGCCTATCTCGCCTTCGATCATGTGCGCCGGCGCATCGACGCCTTCCTGGATCCCGCCGCCGAACCCTATCAGGTGGAGGCGGCCCTGGCGGCCATCGTCTCCGGCGGTCTCTTCGGCCGCGGCCCCGGCGCCGGCGAGGTCAAGTACTATCTCCCCGAGGCCCACGCCGACTTCGTCTTCGCCACCATGGCCGAGGAGTTCGGCATCCTGCTCTGCCTCGTGGTGCTGGGCATCTTCGCCTTCGTGGTGCTGCGCACCCTCTCGCGCCTGCTGGAGGCGCACTGCCGTTTCGTGCTGCTGGCCGGCACCGGTCTCCTCGCCCAGTTCGGCCTGCAGGCGGTGGTGAACATGGGCGTCAATCTCGATCTGCTGCCCACCAAGGGCATGACCCTGCCCTTCGTCAGCTACGGCGGCTCCTCGCTGCTGGCCCTCTCGCTGGGGGTGGGGATGATGCTGGCCCTGAGCCGGCGCGACGTGCGGCTGGAGGACGTGCCGTGAACGCGGGACCCGTGCTGTTGGCGGCGGGCGGCACCGGCGGTCACGTCTTCCCGGCGCTGGCCGTGGCGGAGGAGCTGGCCCGGCGCGGCGTCGAGAGCGTCTTCGTCACCGACGCCCGCGGCGCCCGCTGGTTGCCACCCGGACGCCCCCACCGCACCGTGCGGGCGGCGAGCCCGGCCGGACCCCTCGCCACGCGCCTCTCGGCCCTCGTGGAACTCGCGGCCGGCCTCCGTGAGGCGCGACGGATCCTCGCCACGATCCGCCCCCGGGTGGCCGGCCTCTTCGGCGGCTACGCCACCGTGCCGGTGTGGCTGGCGGCGCGGCTCCGGCGACTGCCGCTGCTGCTGCACGAGCAGAACGCCGTCCTCGGCCGGGTCAACCGCCTCGCCGCCCGAGGCGCCCGCCTCCTCGCCCTCGCCTTCGCCGACACCGAGCGGGTGCCGGCGGGAGTGGCGACGGTGGTGACCGGCAATCCGGTGCGCCCCGGCTTCCGCACCGACGGCCCGCGCCCCCGCGCGGGAGCCGGCGGCCCGGTGCTGCTGGTGACCGGTGGCAGTCAGGGCGCGCGGGTGTTCGGCGAACGGGTCCCGGGGGCGCTGGCGCGGCTTCCGGAAGGGCTGCGCCACCGGCTCGTCCTGTGGATGCAGGTGCGGGCGGAACAGGTGGAGACGGTGCGCGCACGCCTCGCCGACCTCGTGGCCGCGGCCGAGATCCGGCCCTTCTTCGAGGATCTGGACCGCCGCCTCGCCGCCGCCGATCTGGTGTTGGCCCGGGCCGGCGCCTCCACCCTGGCGGAGCTGGCGGCGGCCGGCGTGCCGGCGGTGCTGGTCCCCTATCCCCATGCCGCCGACGACCACCAGCGGGCCAATGCCCGACGGGTGGCGGCCGCCGGAGCGGCGGTGTCGGTGGATCAGGAGGAGGCCACGCCGGAACGGCTCGCCGCCGTTCTCGGGGACCTCCTTCTGGACGAGGGGCGGCGCGCCGCCATGCGGCAGGCCATGGCCGCCCTCGCCCGACCCGACGCCGCCCGCCACATCGCCGACCATCTCCTCCGCCTCGCCCGGGAGGGTGCGCCGTGAACCGTCTCGCCCCCTTCGAGATCGGTCCCGTCCATCTGGTGGGCATCGGCGGCATCGGCATGAGCGGCATCGCCGAACTCCTGGCGCAGCAGGGTCATCCGGTGCAGGGCTCGGACATCGCCGAGAACGCCAACGTCCGACGCCTGCGACGGCGGGGCATCCCCGTCCACATCGGCCACCGGGCCGAGAACCTCGGACGGGCGCGGGTGGTGGTCCATTCCTCGGCGGTGGCCGCCGACAATCCGGAGCTGGTGGCGGCGCGCGCCCGCGGCATCCCCGTCCTCCGCCGCGCCGAGATGCTGGGCGAGCTGATGCGCTTCCGCTGGTCGGTGGCGGTGGCCGGCACCCACGGCAAGACCACCACCACCGCCATCGTCGGGGCGCTCTTCGAGGAGGCCGGCCTCGACCCCACCGTGGTCAACGGCGGCATCGTCAACGCCTGGGGCAGCAACGTCCGCATCGGCCGCGGCCACTGGATGGTGGTGGAGGCCGACGAGAGCGACGGCTCGCTGCTGCGCCTGCCCGCCACCGTCGGCGTCGTCACCAACATCGACCCCGAGCATCTGGACCACTGGGGCGACACGGCGCGCCTGGAGGAGGGCTTCCGCGAGTTCGTGGAGCGCCTGCCCTTCTACGGCTTCGCCGTGCTGTGCGGCGACCATCCGGCGGTCCGGCGGCTGCGCGCCCGCATCCGCGACCGCCGCGTGGTCACCTACGGCTTCAATCCCCAGGCCGACGTGCGGGCCGTCGATCCGCGCCTCGGTGCGGATCTCCGCGAGCGCTTCGACGTGGTGGTGCGCACGGGAGCGGGCGAGGTGCGGGTGGCCGGGGTGGAGCTGGCGCTGCCCGGCCGCCACAATGTGCAGAACGCGCTGGTGGCCTTCGCCCTCGCCCGCGAGCTCGCCATCGACTTCGCGGTGGTGCGGCGGGCGCTGGCGGGTCTGCGCGGCGTCCAGCGCCGCTTCACCCGGGTGGGCCGGGTGGACGGCATCACCGTCGTCGACGACTACGGCCACCATCCCACCGAGATCCGCCACGTCCTCGCCACCGCGCGGGCGGCGGGGGCCGGCCGCGTCCTCGCCGTGGTGCAGCCCCACCGCTACACCCGCCTGCGGGATCTCTTCGACGAGTTCTGCGGTGCCTTCGTGGACGCCGACGTGGTGATCGTCGCCCCCGTCTATCCGGCCGGCGAGGCGCCGATTCCCGGCATCGACCACGCGGCCCTGGTGGAGGGACTGCGGGCCCAGGGCCAGCGGGAGGTCCACCGCATCGACGACGAGACGGAGCTGGCGCCGCTTCTGGACCGCCTCGCCGCTCCCGGCGATCTCGTGGTCTGCCTCGGTGCCGGCAGCATCACCCGCTGGGCGCGGGCGCTGCCGGAGGCGCTGGCCCGCCGCCGCGGGGTGGAGGTGGAGCGGTGAGATGGGACCCGCCGCCGGTCCGCGGCCGTCTCCGCCGCGATCTGCCGCTGGCCCCCCGCACTTGGCTGCGGGTCGGCGGCCCGGCGCGCTGGTGGTTCACGCCCGCCGACGAGGACGAGCTGGCCGCCGTCCTCGCCGCGCGGCCGCCCGAACTCCCGGTGATCCCGCTGGGCGTCGCCTCCAACGTGCTGATCCGCGACGGCGGGCTGGACGCGCTGGTGGTGCGGCTCACCGGACCGCTCGCCGGAGTGGCGGTGGTGGACGGACTGCTGGTGGCCGGCGGCGGCGCCAGCGACCGGCGGGTGGCGCGGGTGGCGGCCGCGGCGGGGCTCTCCGGCCTCGAGTTCATGGTGGGCATCCCCGGCACCATCGGCGGCGCGGTGCGCATGAACGCCGGCGCCTTCGGCGGCGAGACGGCGGACCGGCTGGTGTGGGTGGAGGCCATGGACCCGGAGGGACGGCGTCACCGGCTCTCCCGCGACGAGCTGGGCCTCGCCTACCGCCACAGCGATCTGCCCGAGGGCTGGATCGTGCTGCGGGCGGCCTTCCGTCCCGTCGCGGGCGATCCCCTCGCCATCCGCCGGCACATGGAGGCCATCCGGGCGGAACGGGCCCGCAGCCAGCCCCTCCACGTCGCCACCGGCGGCAGTACCTTCAAGAACCCGCCCGGCGCGAAGGCGTGGCGGCTCGTCGACCGGGCCGGCTGCCGCGGCCTGCGGCTGGGGCGGGCGATGGTGTCGGAGAAGCACTGCAACTTCCTGATCAATCTCGGCGGGGCCACGGCGGCGGAGCTGGAGGCGCTGGGCGAGACGGTGCGGCGGCGGGTGTACGCCACAAGCGGCGTGTGGCTGGAGTGGGAGATCCTCCGGATGGGGCGGCCGCGGCCGGCGGAGGCGGAGCTTTGAAGCACGTGGCGGTGCTGATGGGCGGCTGGTCGGCGGAGCGGGAGGTGTCCCTGGTCTCCGGCCGCGCCTGCGCCGCCGCCCTGGCCGAGGCCGGCTACCGCGTCACCACCGTCGACGTGGATCGCGAACTGCCGCGTGTCCTCGACAGGCTGCGGCCCGACGTGGTGTTCAACGCCCTCCACGGCCGCATGGGCGAGGACGGACGGGTGCAGGGGCTTCTCGACCTCCTCGGCATCCCCTATACGCATTCCGGTGTGCGCGCCTCGGCCCTGGCCATGCACAAGCCCACCGCCCGCACGCTGTTCCGGGCGGCGGGCCTGCCGGTCGCCGAGGGGCGGGTGTGCACGGCGGAGGAGCTGCGGCGGGCGCCGCCGCTGACGCCGCCCTTCGTGGTCAAGCCGGAGGACGAGGGCTCCAGCGTCGGGGTGGTGATCGTGCGCGACGAAGCCGACCTCGTCCGGCTGGCGGCGGAGGACTGGCCGGCGACGCGGCGCCTGCTGGTGGAGCGCTACGTGCCCGGACGCGAGCTCACCTGTGCGGTGCTGGACGACGAGCCGCTGGCGGTGACGGAGATCGTCGCCGCCGACGGCTTCTACGACTATGCCGCCAAATACGTGCCGGGCCGCTCGCGCCACCTGCTGCCGGCGCCGCTTCCCGCCTCCGTCACCCGGCGGGTGCTGGAGATCGCCCGCGAGGCTCACCGTGTGCTGGGCTGCCGCGGCGTGAGCCGGGCCGATCTGCGCTGGGATCCGGACCGTGGCGAGGAGGGGCTGGTGCTGCTGGAGGTCAACACCCAGCCGGGCATGACCCCCACCTCGCTGCTGCCGGAGCAGGCCGCCCACCGCGGTCTCTCCTTCCGCGATCTGGTGGTGCGACTGGTGGAGATGGCGCGATGCGACCCGTGAACGCGATGCTGGCCCGGGCCCGCCTGCAGGATGTCCCGCGGCGCCGCGGCCTCCGCCTGCGGTCCGGCACCCGCGCGCTCTTCGCCCTCGCCCCGCTGGCGCTGGCGGGGTTGGTGCTGCCGCCGGAGGGGCCGTCGCTGGCCGAGCGGGCCTGGCGGGTGGCGGAGCGGGCGTTGATGGCGGAACCGGCGCTGCCGGTGCGGACCATCGCGGTGCGGGGCGCCGTGCGCACCGACCTGGGCGAACTGCGCCGTCTGCTTGCGCCCTTCTATGGAAAGGATATACTCGAAGTTGATATCGGTCAGGCGGAACGACTGTTGCATTCCCTTCCCTGGGTTGCCGACGCCGAGGTCCGGAGACTGCTCCCCGATCGACTGGAAGTTGAAATAGAGGAGCGCACGCCCACCGCCCTCTGGCGGGGCCCGGACGGGCTGCACCTGCTGGACGAAGGCGGCCGGCCCATTCCCGTCGCCGATCCGACCGCCTTCGCCCATCTGCCGCGTCTCGCCGGCGCCGGCGCCCCCGCCGCCTGGCCCGCCCTGGTGGCCGTCCTCGCCGATTTCCCCACCGTCGCGGAACGGCTGGTGGGGGCGGTGCGCGTCGGCGAACGGCGCTGGAATCTGCAGTTGCGGGACGGGATCGAGGTGCGGCTGCCGGAGCGGGACGTGCGGGCGGCGCTCGGGCGTCTCGCCGCGGCCCAGCGGCGGCACCGCCTGCTGGAGCGGGCGGTGAGGGCCGTCGATCTCCGCCACGGCGGCTGGATCGCCGTGCAGCCGGATCTGCCGGTGGAGGCGGCGGCGGGGAGGGTGCGGTCGTGAGCGCGGTGGTGGAGCCGGGCGAGGCGGGAGGACGCACGGTGTTGGCCCCCCTGCGCGCCACACCCCTCGCGGTGCTGGACGTGGGGACCGACCGCTTCGCCTGTTTCCTCGCCCGGCCGCGGCCGTCGCGCGGCTTCGCCCTGCTGGGCCGCGGACTCCGGGAGGCGGCCGGCATGCGCGCGGGGGCCGTCGACGAACCCGAGGCGGCGGCCGCCGCCCTCGCCGCCACCCTGCAGGCGGCGGAGGAGGAAGCGGGCGAGGAGATCCGCGGCGTGGTGGTGGTGACCTCCGCCGGCCGGCCGCGCTCGCGGCTGGTGCGGGTGGAGGTGGAGGTGCCGGGCGGCATCGTGCGCGAGGCCCACATCCGCCGCGCCCTCGACGCGGCCCGCCGCATCGCCCTGCGCGCGGGAGAGACGGCATTGCACGCGGTGCCGGTGGAGGGGGTGGTGGACGGCGGCAGGGCCCTGCGCGATCCCCGCGGCGCCCGCGGCACGCGCCTCGATCTGCTGGCGACGGTGGTGGTGGCGGAGGCCGCCGCCGTGGAGACGGTGGTGGATGCGGTGGCCGCCTGCCACGTGGAGGTGGCCGACGTGATCGCCGCCCCCTATGCCGCCGGCGTGGCGGTGGCCGGCGAGGACGAGCTGGAGCGCGGCGTGCTGGTGGCCGAGTTCGGCGCTGGCACCACGGCGCTGGCCCACTTCCACGACGGCCGTCTGCTGTTCGTCCACACCGTCCCGTGGGGCGGCCGCCATCTGACGGCCGATCTCGCCTACGGTCTCTCCACCTCGCCGCGCGTGGCCGAACGTCTCAAGACCCTCCACGGCAGCCTCGGCCACCGCGACGGCGATCTCCGCATCGAGGTGCCGGGGCCCGAGGGCGGCGAGGTGGAGACCACCGTGGCCCGCGCCGATCTCGCCCGCATCCTGCGGGCACGGGTGGAGGAGATCTTCGACTTTCTCGAGAAGGGAATCGAGGCCCAGCGCGACCTCTTCGACGGCCGACCGCCCCGCTCGGTGGTGCTCTCGGGCGGCGGCAGCCTGCTGGACGGGCTCGCGGAGACGGCGGAGGAGATCTTCGGTCTGCCGGTGCGCCGCGGCCGCGCCGGACTGGTCTTCGGCCCTGCCGGGGTGGAGGACGATCCCGGCTTCGCCGCGGCGAGCGGTGCGCTGGCGCTGGCGGTGGGAGACGACGGGGGACTTTCGTGGCATGATATGAACCGCGCCGAAGGCGGCGGGTGGCTGGCCCGGCTCACCCGCTGGCTCGGCTGGCGCGCCTGAAGCGGAGCCGGAGAACCGGCCCGGGCGACCGGCCGCCTGCCCACGGTCGGATCGCCGCGAGGCGAGCGTCGCACGCGCAGTGGAGGAGCGAGGAAGGATGACCATCAATCTCACCATGCCCGTCACGCACGAGCTCAAGCCGCGCATCACCGTGGTCGGCGTCGGCGGCGCCGGCGGCAACGCCGTCAACAACATGATCACCGCCCATCTGGAGGGGGTGGACTTCGTCGCCTGCAACACCGATGCCCAGGCCCTCGGCCACTGCCTCGCCGAGCGCAAGGTCCAGCTCGGCGCCAGCATCACCCACGGCCTCGGGGCCGGCGCCCGTCCCGAGATCGGCCGCGCCGCCGCCGAGGAGGCGCTGGACGAGATCCTCGATCACCTGCAGGGCAGCCACATGGTCTTCATCACCGCCGGCATGGGCGGCGGCACCGGCACCGGGGCCGCCCCGGTGATCGCCCGCGCCGTCCGCGAACAGGGCATCCTCACCGTCGGCGTGGTGACCAAGCCCTTCCACTTCGAGGGCGCCCAGCGCATGCGCATCGCCGAGGCGGGGATCGAGGAGCTGCAGCAGTACGTGGACACCCTCATCGTCATCCCCAACCAGAACCTGTTCCGCCTCGCCAACGAGCGCACCACCTTCGCCGAGGCCTTCCGCATGGCCGACGAGGTGCTGCACATGGGCGTGCGCGGCGTCACCGATCTCATCGTCATGCCCGGCCTCATCAATCTCGACTTCGCCGACATCCGCACGGTGATGAGCGAGATGGGCAAGGCCATGATGGGCACCGGCGAGGCGGAGGGCGAGCGCCGCGCCATCGAGGCGGCGGAGGCGGCCATCTCCAATCCGCTGCTGGACGAGGTGTCCATGAAGGGGGCGCGCGGCGTCCTCATCAACGTCACCGGCGGCAAGGATCTCACCCTCTTCGAGGTGGACGAGGCCGCGAACCGCATCCGCGAGGAGGTGGATCCGGACGCCAACATCATCTTCGGCGCCATCTTCGACGAGAGCATGGAGGGGCGCATGCGGGTGTCGGTGGTGGCCACCGGCATCGAGGCGCCCCAGTCCCGGGCGGAGAAGGGAACGGAGACGGCCGCCCAGCCCGAGCGCTCCGCCCCGGTGATCCCCGGCTTCCGCTTCCAGGCGAAGCCGGCCGAGGCGCCGCGGCCGGCGGCGGCCGCGCGCACGCCCGTCCGCGAGGAACCGGTGCCCGAGCCCACCGCCCGGCTGGAGCGGCCGAGCCGGTCCGCCGACGGGGAGACGGAGAAGGACGCGCCCGCCACCGCCGGCGGCGAGGATGACGGGGAGATGACGCCCGCCGCGACGCCCTCGCCGGCGGCGACCGGCGGTCTGTTCGCCCGCGTGCGGCGCTTCACCACCCAGGTCGGACTGGGCACCACCAGCGGCGGCCGGCCGGTGCGGCCCCATCCCGCCCCGCGGCCGCGGGCCGAGCGCGACACCGTCGAGGACGAGATCGCCGACATCCCGGCCTTCCTCCGCCGCGAGCGCATCCGCTCCTGACCTCCGGCGGATCGGACCTGCAGGGGGGCGGTCCGCGGGACCGCCCCTCGCCGTCGCGGGGCGGGGGTCAGCGATCCGGAAGGCGGCGTGCCAGCAGCAGGCCGTCGCCCACCGGCACCACCAGCGCCTCCACCCGAGGATCGGTGCGGGCGGCGCGCACCAGCCGGCGGATGCCCGCCACCTGGCGGGAGCGGTCGCCGGGATCGGCCACCCGCCCCTCCCAGAAGACGTTGTCCGCCGCCACGAGGCCGCCCGGCCGCACCAGCGCCACCGCCCGCGTCCAGTAGTCGGGATAACGCTTCTTGTCGGCGTCCACGTAGACCAGATCGAAGGTGCCGGCGCCTCCCTCCGCCAGCATCCGGTCGAGGACGGCGAGGGCCTCGCCCTCCACGAAGCGGATCCGTCCCTCCACGCCGGCCGCCCGCCAGTGGCGGCGGCCCAGCTCGGCCCACGCGCGGTTGACGTCCACCGTCACCACCTCGCCGTCCTCCGGCAGGGCGAGGGCCATGGCCAGCGCGCCGTAGCCGGTGAAGCAGCCCACCTCCAGCACCCGGCGGGCGCCCATGAGTCGCAGCAGGAAGGCCAGGAGCGCCATCTGCTCCGTCGAGGAGCGCATCTCCGCCTCGGGCAGGCGATCCGTCTCCTCGCGCAGGGCCCGCAGCGCCGGATGCTCCGCGATGCCCTCGCGCAGGAGCCATTCGTGGAGACGGGGATCGAGGCCGACGGTGCGCGGACTCACGACGCCGCCTCCTGCCGGCCCAGCCGCCGCTCCGCCTCCGCCAGCACCCGCTCGGCGTGGCCCGGTACCCGCACGTTGCGCCAGACCCGGAGGATGCGTCCGTCGGCGCCGATCAGGAAGGTGGAGCGGATCACCCCCTCCACCACGCGCCCGTAGCGGTTCTTGGAGCCCCAGGCGCCGAAGGCGCGGTGCACGCGGCCGTCGGCGTCGGTGGCGAGACGGACGGCGAGACCGTGCTTCTCGCGAAAGCGGCGATGGCGCTCCGGCGGATCCATGGAGATGCCGAGCAGGTCCACACCGAGGCGGCGAAAGGCTTCGGCGAGCCCGGAGAAATCCCTGGCCTCGCGGGTGCAGCCCGGTGTGTCGTCCTTCGGATAGAACCAGATCACCCACGGCCGGCCACGGATGGTCTCGTGGGTGAGGGTCTCGCCGTCGTCACAGGTGACGGCGAAGGGCGGCACCGGATCTCCGGCCTCGACGGCACGTTCGCTCATGACTCCACGCTCCACGGTCGGGGTCTCAGGAGGAAGATGGGGCGGATTCCGCCGCCGACAGCCGCTCGGCGAAGTGTCGGGCGAGGGTCTCGATACCGGGCCACAGGGCCGGATCCAGCTCCAGCACGCGCTCGTCGGCGTGGAGGACGAAGACGTGACGGGAGAAGGTGCCGCGCGGGCGCAGGGCCGAGAGGAAGATCAGCTCCAGCAGCGGACGCTGGCGGTAGTCCACCCGGCGCACCGCGGCCGCGGCCGTCTCGCCCTCCTCGAGCCCGCCGGCCGACGACAGCCGGCCGCCGCGGGGCAGGCGCCAGCGGAGACGACGGCCGTCGAAGTCGAGGCGTGCACGCGCGAGCAGCGCCGCCTCGCGCAGGAAGACGTGCCCGCCCCACAGGAAGGGGACGCTGAACAGGAGGAGCGCCAGCAGGCGCTGGCTCCAGGGCGCGCGCCCCTCCAGCAGCACGAAGAGGCCGAAACCGGCGCCCACGGCGAGGGCGAGCGCACCGATGCGCCGCAACCGCCGGATCACCTCGGCGGCGGGGGTGAAGGTGCGGGTCAAGCTTCCGCCTCCCCAGCGAGGGGCGGGCAGAGCGCGTCGAAGGCGGCGCGGGCGGTCCGCTGGGCCTCCACCAGCCGGGCCTCGAGGGCGGCGAAGTCGCCCACCGGCGGATGGCCCTCGAGGGCGCGGTTGGCGGCGCGCACCAGCGCCTCCTTCATGCCCGGCGGCGCCCGCTCGGGTCGCAGGCCGGCATCGCCCGAGAGCCGCAACACCGCCTGCAGGGCGTGCTGCAGGTCGAGGGCCGTCACCAGCGCCTCGGCCCACTCACGGGAGAGCAGTCCCACCTCCCCCGCCGACCGCAGCACCGCCCGTGTCTCCGGCCGGCGCAGTGCCGGATGCGTGCGGGCATGGGCGAGCTGCAGGAACTGGGCGGTGAACTCGAGGTCCACGAGCCCGCCGCGCACGTGCTTGAGGTGCCAGGGATCGTCGCGACCGTGTTCGCGGTGGACGCGCTCGCGCATGCGGCGGATGTCGCGGGCGAGGGCGGCGGGATCGCGGGGGCGGGTGATCACCTCGTCCACCAGCGCACGGATGGCGGCACACAGCGTCGCGTCACCGGCCACCGGCCGCGCCCGGGTCAGCGCCTGATGCTCCCAGGTCTCCGCCGTTTCCGTCTCGTAGCGGCGGAAGGCGGCGAGGCTGGTGGCGAGGGGGCCGATGTTGCCGGAGGGCCGCAGACGCATGTCGATCTCGTAGAGGCGGCCGCCGCGGGTGCGGGCGGTGAGGGCGCTCACCAGCCGCTGGCCGAGACGGGCGTAGTAGGTGGTGGCGGCCAGCGGCTGCGGACCGTCGGAGCGGGCGTCGAGAGGGGCGTCGAAGACGAAGACCAGATCCAGGTCCGAGCCGATGGTGAGCTCGCGGCTGCCCAGTTTGCCGAGCCCCACCACCGCGAAGCGGCCGCCCGCAATGTCGCCGTGGCGGTGGCGGAGCCAGGCGTGGGCGTAGGGCAGCAGCGTCTCCAGCACCACCTCGGCGATGGCGGTGAGGGTCGCCTGCACCTCCTGCACCGGGGCGATGCCGAGCAGCAGATGGAGGCCGGCCTGGAACTGGCGGGCGTGGGCGAAGCGGCGGGTGGTCTCCAGCACTTCCTCGAGCCCGCTGGTTTCGGCCAGCAACCGGTCCAGCTCGCCGGCGAGACGCTCCCGGTCCGGCAGCGGCTCGAAGAAATCCGGCTCCAGCATGGCTTCGAAGAGCTCGCTCTGCTCGGCGAGCGTGCGGGCGAGACGTGGGGCCGCGCCCATGAGATCCGCCAACAGCCGCAGCAGTCGGTCGTTGGCGTGCAGCAGCGAGAAGATCTGCACGCCGGCCGGCAGCGCCGTCAGGAACTCGTCGAAGAGGGCGAAGGCGGCGTCCGGGTCGGGCTGGTGGGCGAGGGCGGCGAGGATGGCCGGCATCATCTCCGTCAGCAACTCGCGGGCGCGGGCGCTGCGGGTGGCGCGGATGGTGCCGTGGTGCCACTCACGGATGCGGGCCGAGATCCGGGGAGGCTCGCGGAAGCCCAGCCGCCGCAGCGTCTCCAGCGTCTCCGGATCGTCCTCGGTGCCGGTGAAGACGAGGCTGCCGCCCACCCCCAGCTCCACCTCGTGCTCGAAGAGAGCGGCGTAGTGGCGGTCCACGGTGGTCAGCGCCGCCCGGATCTCCGCCTCGAAGGCGGCGGCGTCGCGACGTCCGCAGAAGAGGGCGAAGCGGGCGAATTCCTCCGGGCGCTCGGGCAGGCGCTGGGTCTGGCGGTCGTGACGCATCTGGAGACGGTGTTCGAGGGCGCGCAGGAAGAGGTAGGCGCGATCCAGTTCGTCACGCACCTCCTCGCCGATCCAGCGACCGGCGGCGAGGCGGGCCAGGGCCTCGCGGGTGCGGCGGGTGCGCAGCTCCGGGTGGCGGCCGCCGAGGATGAGCTGCTGGGTCTGGACGAAGAATTCGATCTCGCGGATGCCGCCGCGGCCCACCTTGAGATCGTGGCCCGGCACGCGGATCTCGGCGAAGCCGCGGTGGGCGTGGATCTGGCGCTTGATGGCGTGGATGTCGCGGATGGCGGCGTAGTCCAGATATTTGCGCCAGACGAAGGGGGCGAGACGGGCGAGGAAGGCCTCGCCGGCCTCCACGTCGCCGGCGTGCGCCCGCGCCTTGACGAGGGCCGCCCGCTCCCAGTTCTGCCCGTGGCGCTCGTAGTAGGCCTCCGCCTCGGCGGTGGAGAAGGCGAGGGGATGGCCCGGCAGGTGGGGCCGCAGCCGGAAGTCGGTGCGGAAGACGTAGCCGTCTCGGGTGCGCTGTTCCAGCAGATAGCCGAGGCTGCGGGCGATGCGGGTGGCGAGGGCCCGCGGCGCCTCGCCGCCGCGATAGCGCAGCCGCTCGGGGTCGTGGAGCACCACCAGATCGATGTCGGAGGAATAGTTGAGCTCGTGGGCGCCGAGCTTGCCCATGGCCAGCACGACGAGGCCGCTCTCGCGTTCCGGTGCCTCCGGGTCCGGGAGCTCGATCTCGCCCCGCACCAGGGCCTCCCGCAGCAGATGGGCCACCGCCCGGCCGACGCAGACGTCGGCGAAGGCCGAGAGGACCGCCATCTGCCGTTCCGGATCCCAGAGACCGGCGAGGTCCGCCCAGGCCACGGCGAAGGCGAGACGGCGGCGGAGCCGGCGGAGGCCGGCGGCGAGCGCGCTCCGCGAATCGAGGGGGAGGGCCCGGGTCTCGGCGAGGATGCGGGCGGCGAGGTCATCCACCCCTTCCTCCACCAGCGCTGCCGCCACCTCCGGATCCTGCAGCAGGCATTCGGCGAGGAAGGGGCTGCCGGTCAGGAGACCGTCGACGACCTCCCGGTGTTCGGGCGCCTCGAGGAAGGCGTGGGCTGCCGCCCACCACGGCCGGTGACGCACCAGTTCGAGCCGGCGCCGCAGTCGCGCGCGCCCGGTGCGCACGGCCTCGGCGTCGTCGGCGAGGGGCGGGGCGAGGCGATCGGGGAACACGGGCGGGATCCGTCGGCGCCGACCGGAGGGTGCGGCCGCGGACGAGGGCGGTCAAGGCCGCGGGACACGTTGCGCCGGCGTCCGCTTGCGGTTATGCCGGGTGCGGGAGGTTGGACGTGCAGATCGACGGAGTCGAGATCCGCGAAGGCTTCGCCGAAGCCTTTCCCATGCGCGCGACGCGTATCCTGGTGACGGCCGCCACCGCCGACTGGGCGGAGACGGCGGGGCGCACCGCCACGGGCTTCGCCACTTCGGTGATCGCCTGCGGGGTGGAGGCCGGCATCGAGCGCGGCCTCGCACCGGCGGAGACGCCGGACGGCCGGCCGGGCGTGGCGCTGCTGTTCTTCGCCACCTCCCGCACGGTGCTGCGGGAACAGCTGGTGGCACGAGTGGGCCAGTGCGTCCTCACCTGCCCCACCACCGCCTGCTACGCGGGCATCGACGGCGAGGAACGATTGCCGCTGGGCAAGGCGCTGCGCTTCTTCGGCGACGGCTGGCAGGTGGCGAAGCGCATCGGCGAGCGCCGTATCTGGCGCATTCCCGTGATGGAGGGGGAGTTCCTCTGCGAACACGAGACGGGGATGGTGCGCGGCGTGGGCGGCGGCAATTTCCTGCTGCTGGCGGAGACGGCGGAGGCGGCGCGGGCGGCGGCGGAACGGGCGGTGGCGGCGATGCGCGGACTGCCCGGGATCATCCTTCCCTTCCCCGGCGGCATCGTCCGCTCCGGCTCCAAGGTGGGCTCCCGCTACCGGTCGCTCGGCGCCTCCACCAACGACGCCTATTGCCCCACCCTCCGCGGGGTGGCGGACACGGCGCTGCCACCGGAGGTGGGGTCGGTGCTGGAAGTGGTGATCGACGGCCTCGACGAGGCGGCGGTGGCGGAGGCCATGGCCCGCGGCATCCGCGCCGCCTGTACCGTGGGGCGGCGCGGCGGGCTGGTGGCGGTGGACGCCGGCAACTACGGCGGCCGCCTCGGGCCCTACCACTTCCACCTGCGGGAGATCCTGGCATGAGCCCGCGGGTGCTGGAACTGCACACGCCGCCGACCGCTCCCCTCGATGCCGGGCCGCTGCGGCCCGACCGGCTGGCCTCACGGACGGTGGCGGAGATCGAGCGGCTGGAGCTGCGCCACGGCGGCGGGACGGTGGCGGTGGCGGATCTGTTCCGGGTGCGCGACGGGGCGCGGGAGGAACTGGTGATCGCCGGCGGCTCGCCGCTGCTGGACCGGGTGGCGGCGGAGATGGAGGGCGGCCGGCTGCGGGTGGAGGGCGAGGTGGGCGACGAACTCGCCCTCGCCATGCGCGGGGGCCGGGTCGAGGTGGAGGGCTCGGCCGGGCTCCTGGCCGCGGCCGCCATGCGCGGCGGCACGGTGGTGGTGCGCGGTGACGTGGGAGCCTTCGCCGCCGCCTGCCGCCACGGCCACCGCTTCGGCATGGGCGGCGGTGTGCTGTGGGTGGACGGGACCCTCGGACCACGGGCCGGCGAGCGCATGCGGCGGGGCATCGTGGTGGCGGCGGCGGCGGCGGAGGGTCTGGGGGTGCGCATGCTCGGCGGCACCTTCGTGATCCGCGGGGAGGTGGGGCCGGATGCCGGCTTCGCCATGCGCCGCGGCACCCTCCTGCTGGACCGGCCGCCGGCGGATCCGCCGCCCACCTTCGTGGACTGCGGCGTCCACGACTTCCTGTTCGTGGAACTGCTGGCCCGCGAGCTGGCCGCCCGCGATCTGCCGGTGCCGGGACTGCGCCGGCGCCGGCGCCGCCTCGTTGGCTGCCGGGCCGCCGGCGGCAAGGGCGAGATGCTGATCGCGACCACGCCGCCGTGACGGTCGTCGTCCTCGGCCCCGCCGTCCTCGACCGCTTCTACCGACTTCCGCGACTGCCCCGCACCGGCGAGAGCGTGCTGGTGGAGACGACGTGGCTCGATGCCGGCGGCAAGGGGCTCAATCAGGCGGTGGCCGCGGCCCGCGCCGGGGCGCCCGCCCGTCTCGCCTGCGCCCTGGCCGGCGACCGTGCCGGCCGCTTCCTGCGGCGGGTGGCGGTGCGGGAGGGGGTCGCCACCGACGAGCTGCTGCCCGCCCGCGGCGGCCGCTCCGACGAGACGGTGATCTGGGTGGACCGGGCGGGACGGCACGTGCTGGCGAGCCGGCTCGCGCCCGGCGCGTGGCTGCCGCCGGAACTGCCCCGCCGGGTCGAGAGGATGCTGGCGGCCGGCGACCGGCTGCTGGTGGCGGGGCCGGTGCCGCCGGCGCTCCTCGTGCCTTTGGCCGCGCGCCTCGCCGGTCGCGGCGTGCACGTCCACCTCAACCTCGCCCCCTTCCCGTACGACTACGGCGATCTCTGGCCCCATCTGGCGCTGGTGGTGGCCAACGAGGGGGAGATGCGGCTGCATCTGGGCCGGCCACCGGGCGCGGCGGCGCGGGCGCTGCTCGCCCGCGGGGTGCGGGCGGTGGTGACGACGCGGGGTGCGGGCGGCGCCGTGTGGATCGACCCGGAACGGCGTCTGCGGGTACCGGCGCCGCCGGTGCCGGTGGTGGACACCACCGCGGCGGGCGACGTGCTGGCGGGGGTGCTGGCGGCCCGCCTCGCCGCCGGAGCGCCGCCGGAGCGGGCGCTGCGGGTGGCGGTCCGGGCGGCGAGCGCCACCGTGGGCCGGCTCGGCGCGCGGCGGGCCGTCCCGCGGGCCACCGAGATCGCCCGCTGGTGCCGGGAGGAGGAGGCCGCGGGCCGCCCGCGCCGTCCGTAACGGTCGCCCGGCATTCGCGGGACATTCGCGGCGATCACGGATCGATCGCGCTGGACGGTCTCCGATCCGCGAGTCACGCTCGTCGACGTCGATCCCGGAGCCGACCCGTGCGCCTCCTCCCGGGCCGTCGTCCTCGCCGCCGGAGGAGAACCCGAAGGGGGGCCCCGCCGCCGGGAAGGCGCGCCTCCGGGATCACCGTCGACGCGGAGAAGGAGTCCGAGGGCCACATGGTCGTCGGAACCCCGCACGGGCGGTCCGACGGACGGCGGAGGCCGAGCCTGATGGAGGGGGCGATGCCGGGGACTGATGGCCGGATGCGACGGCGATCGATCCTTCTCGGTGCGGTCCTGGCCGTGGCCGTGGCGATGGGACTGGGGCCGGGGGATTCCGAGGCGCGGGTGGTGCGGCTCACCGCTCCGCGGGACACCCTGGAGATCCGCCTCGAACCCGGGGAGCGGGCCGTCACGGTGGTGCTCGACGGCTGGGTCTGCGTGCGGGGTGCCCGCGACTTTCCCTCACCGAGAAGGATGGTCGAACATTTCCGCAAGGGCGCCGTGGGCCGCTTCGATCCGAGAACGCCGCCCGGTCCCTTGGACCGCTATATCGTCCAACAGTATCTGACCGATCGTTTCCTCCGGGATCCCGCCGTGGTCCTCGGCAAGATCCGGATCCGCTTCCATCGGAACCCACGGGTGCGGGTCGACGCGCCCCCCGGCGGCCGGCGTGTCCACGTCTTCCGCTGTGTGAGGGAAGAGCGCTTTCGCCGCTATTTCGCCGCGGTGGGCGAGGCGCTGAGCGCCGATCTGTGGCGCCAGTGGCAGGGGCTGCGGTCCTTCCGGATCCGCGAACCCGACGGCAGGGAGGATAGGCTGGATCTGACGCCCGGCCTCGAGCCTCCCCCCGGACGGCCACCGCGCGGGCGGCGTTCACCTTCCACGCGGAAACTTCCGGCCCGGGAGATCCGGATCGTGGTGGTGCGGGAGGCCCGGGTGCGTCCCGCCGAACGCGGGGCGCCCGGGAAGCGCGAAGCGCCCCGCGGGCGTCCGGAGCCACGCGGGCGCGACCGATCCGCCGCGGGGACCGTGACGGGCGGCGGGCATCGGGTCGTGACGGAGGGGCGGTCCGGGACGCGGTGACGTCCGGTGCGGGGACCGCGGGGAGGGTCCGCCCACCGACCGCGGTATCGGGCATCGCGGGGATGACGGACATCCCCCGTCACCGTCCCGGATGCGATCCCGCGAAATCGCTCGCCATCGCCGCACCGTCGTCCCCCGCGTGCCGGTCCCGGGTGGGTGATCCCGTGCCGGATCCCGGGCGCGCCCGTTCCCGGGAGGCCCGCGCCACGGCGGGAGACGCCCTGCAACGCCGATCCGTTGGGATTTCGGCAAAATCCGGCGATGGCGGGACGGGCCGAAACGGCGGGAAACGCCTCGCTGGCGGATGGGGTGGGATTCGAACCCACGGGGCGGTCGCCCGCCCGGCGGTTTTCAAGACCGCTGCCTTAAACCACTCGGCCACCCATCCCCGCGCCGAATCTCGGCGGCGGCGACGCCGTGCGCAAGAGGCACGGGCTCAGCGCCGCAGATAGACGAAGCCCGGATCCGGCCGGCCGACGAAGCAGAGGCGACGGAAACGGTAGCGGCGGACGATGCGCAGCGCCGTCCGCGCCTCGTCCTCGCGGAAGCCGAAGTCCAGGAGCCAGTGCTCGCCACCGCCCGCGAGCGGTTCCACCAGCTTCCAGCGACCGCCCACCCGCCGCACCCGCAGGGCATCGGGATCGAAGCGCACGCAGTCCTCGTCCACGAAGCGCCCCTCCGGCGGACGCGAGCCCCGCAGGACGTAGGTGAGGGACGGGTCGGGCCGGCCCACGAAGCAGAGGCGGTCCACGCCGTAATGGCGGAGGATGCGCCGCGTGAGCTCCGCCTCCCGCCGCGAGCCGTCGAAGTCCAGCAGCAGGTGGCGCCGACCGCCCGGCAGCAGTTCCACCAGCTTCCAGCGGCCACCGATGCGCTCCACCTCCAGCCAGTCCGGATCGAAGCGCACACAGTCCTCACGCAGGGGCGGCGGGGGCGGCGGGACCGGGCGCGTGTCCACGACACGCAGCGGCATGCAGGCGACATTGTCGTCCTCGCGGCGTTCGCGGACGCGGTCGGTGGAGTCGACGGCGGCGCAGAGATAATAGCGCCCCGGACGGATCCGACGCGGCAGCCGACCCTCGCCGCGCAGCCGCACCCGCGCGCCCGGCCGCAGATCGTCGCGCAGTTGCAGGCGCCCGCCCGGCAGCAGCACGTCCTCGTGGAAACGGTCGGAGGCGGTCGCGGGCAGACCCTCCACGCGGCGGTCGCTGGAGAGCACCAGATCCACGTGGGCCAGATAGCCGTCCCGGCCGAGGGCCGGGCCGCGCCCGCGGTTGGCGATCTCGAGGCGCAGCCACGGGCCGATGGCCTCGCCCGGCCGCGCGGTGGCGGGACCCGTGAGCTCCGTGATCACCAGATCCGGCAGATCGCGCCCCGGGCCCGGCAGGGGTGCCGGCGCGGGGCCGCCGCGGCGCGGGCAGCGCACCCGGAAGTCCACCGCCAGCTCGCCCTCCGTCAGCACGGCCGTCTCGTAGAGCTCCTCGTTCACCGCCCACATGCGGAAACGCAGCCGCCGCAGGCGGATCTCGTCGGGCGAACGCTTCCGGCAGCGCACGCCCGTGCGCAGCTCCACCGTGCCGCTGCCCCGCATCACGTAGATCATGCCCGGCACCGACCGGTAGCGGACGCCGCGATCGGCCAGCAGCGCCACCTCCAGCTTGGCGCGCTCGCTGTTCTGGAGCTCGTAGCGCAGGATCACCTTCACCGAATTGCCGCGCTTGAGGCGCTGCTTGCGGCGCACGGGGTCGAGGGCGCCGGAGGGCGGCTCCAGCCGCACCACCCCCAGCCGGTCCACCAGTCCCTCGGCCGCCGCGAGCGGGGGGAGGAGCGGGACGAGGAACGACAGGAGGAAGAGGATGCGGACGGCGGACACGACAGCATCTCCGGATCGGGCCGGGAGGGACGCGGGCACGCGGAGTCTCCCGTCGCCGGAGCCTAGTCCGGACGGGAGCCGGCCGCAACCGGCCGGCGAGATCAGGCCCCCTCCGGGATCGAGTCGAGGCCGAAGGCGCGCAGCAGCAGGGCCTCGTCGGTCCGGCCGGCGGCGAAGCTGCGGCCGCTGGAAAGTGCCGTCACCACCACCCGCGCCGGCGAGAACAGCATGCGGTCGATGGCGTAGAAGTCGCCGCCGGCCTCGCGGAAGATCTCGGCGAAGGGCCGTCCCCAGAGCGGCGAGGCGGTGCTGGGGAGGGCGGCGGCGAGATCGCGGGCCTCGCCCTCCGGACCGTCCACCCACAGCCACACCTCGCCCCCGAGGAGGATGGCGTCGTTGCTGCGGCCCATGGCGGTGAGCAGATCCGGCGCCGCCGGCGGCAGCGGGGCGCGGCCCATGCCCTCGTGGATGCGGTCCAGCGGAAAGCGCAGCTCGTGCACCTTGTGGAGGGCCACCTCCAGCACCCGGGCGGCGATCTGCACCAGCCCGGCGGCGCTGGTGGTGGGGGTGACGATCACCGCCACCGCCTCCGGGCCCACGTCCGCGGCCGCCACCAGGGCGTCGAGGGCGGCGGCATCCGGAAGTCCCGTGCTCTCCACCACGAACACGGCGTGGGCGTCCTCGTCGACATAGCCGAGTTCGCCATAGAGCCGCTCCCGTCGCACCCGCGCCCGGCCGGGGCCGGAGACCATGAGGGTGCGGCGGCCTTCCGTCCCCTCGTATTCCAGGGCCCAGCCCGCATATTGGGAGAGCAGGCAGGCGGTCACTGGCTCCCCCGTGTGGACGCACAGGGAGAAGGGCCAGGCCGGCACCGGCGAGCCGCCTTGGAGGGTGACGGTGCCGAGGCCGCCGAGACAGATCTCGGCGATGCGCCTTCCCGCCTCGAGCCCCCCCGGCACGCCCACCCCGGCGTCGATCACGAGCGGCCTTCCCGCCTCCCGGACCACCCGCAGGCGGAGCGCGCCGGCCTCCTCCACGAGCCGCTCGACGAGCGGCCATGCGCGCGCATTCACGCTCACGCGCCCTCCGTCCATCGTCCAGCCTCCGTGTCGTTATGGTTCGTCGTGCGGAACCCGCGCCGCGATCCCTCGGTACAGCGCCGCACGCCGCCTTTCCAGATCCTCTTCGGCCGCGGCGGCGTCGGGGCCGGTGGCGAGGAGGGTGCAGAGAGGCGCGCCCGCCGGCACCGGTGTGCCCGGTGGGGTTCGGTCCCGGCACCCCTCCGGCCAGCGGAACTCGTCCGGCAGACGGAGGGTCGTGGGCGCGAAGACGATCTCGCTCGCCGCGGCCCTTCGCGGCCGCAGGACTGTCGGCAGTCGACCCCGGCATGCGGCCAGATGGAGGGGGAACAGCCGCAGGTCGCAGGCCGTCTCGAAGGCGTCGAGGGCGGCGGTGGGCCGGGGATTGAGCTCCAGGACCCAGAAGCGCGTTCCATGCCGGAGGAAGTCGACGCTGCCGAGGCCCACGAGGCCGAGGGCCGCGGCCAGCGTCTCGGCCGCCGCGAACAGGCGTTCGCTCCCGCGGGGCGGCGCCCGCGGCACGGTCACGCCGCGGAAGCGGAAGCCTCCCGGCCGGGTCCGCTGCCAGGCGAAGCCCAGCGCCCGCGCCCGGCGTCCGTCGCCCGCCACCAGCACCGAACAGGGCCGGCCCGGCATCCGACGCTGGAAGTAGCGGTCGGGCCGGGGACGGGCGCCGGCGGCGGGTCGCACGTGGGCCCCGCCGGCCGCACCCCGCCGTTTGACCAGCCAGCCCGCGGGATCGGCGGGCGGGGTGCGGCGCACCTCGGGATGGGGGAGACCCAGACGCCGGCAGACCCGTGCCAGGTGGAAGGGATCCTTGGCCCGCCGGAGCCGCTCGGGAGGCGTGCCCCACAGCGGCCGGCCGCGGGCGAGGGCCGCGAGGGTGGCGGGATCGCGCTCGAAGCCGGAACCGTAGACCAGCGGGCAGGTGGGCGGAGCCAGGGTGCGCGCGGCGGCCAGCAGCGCCGCGCGGGAGAGACGCCAGTCGGCACCCACCGGGATGCGGGCCCAGGCCACCGCCACCTCCCGCAGATCGAGATCGCCGAAGGCGTCGAGGGCCACCGGCCGGAAGCCCGCGGCGGCCGCCGAGGCGGCCAGCGCCCGGGCCGAGAGGGCGACGATCAGGACCGGATCACCCCTTCCGGGCACAGCGCCGGGCCGCCTCCAGCGTCTCGTCGAGACCGACGAAGCGCCGCGGGTCGGCGTCGCGCATGGAGGCGAGGAGTTCGTGCTCGGCCCGGAACTTGACGTCGCCCACGGCGAGGGCGCCGATGCCGGGGATCTCCGTACCCTCGACGGGCTTGCCGTCGGCGAAGGGATCGAGCCCCTCGACGCCCGAGGGCGGCACCGCGTTGACGTCCACCACCAGCCGCAGCCGCGTCGCGGCCTCCAGATGCCGGCGGTGGAGGATGCGCACGCCGGCCCGCCCGGCGCAGAAGACCACCTCGGCCTCCCGCATCAGGGCGGTGATCTTCTCGTCGTCGCTGGCGTCCGCCGGTTCGAGGGCGATGCCGGTCCGCTCGCCCAACTGGTCCGCCCGCAGGGTGACGCGATGGACGCCGTCGTAGCCGGCCAGCACCCCGCGGGCCCCGGCCTTGGCGGCGAAGAGGGCCGCCATGCTGCCCACCGGACCGGTGGCGCCGAACACCACCACCCGCTTGCCCCGCAGGGTGTCGCCGCGGCTCTCGAGGCAGCGTTCGGCCACCGCCACCATGGCGGCCGCCGTGGTGAAGGCGCCCGAGGGATCCACCATCACGGAGATCTGGAAATGGGGCGGCACCATCGCCTTCTTCGCTTCCGCGAACATGTCGAGGGCGAGGACCGGGTCGCGGCCGCCGATGAGCACCGCCGTGCGGGCGCCGTCCTTCGGGCGGCGCGAGAAGATGGCGTCCTGGACCAGCGCCCGCGTCGCCGGCAGCCCCACGTCGGTGTAGGGCGCGATCACGTCGAAGCCGGCGTCCGCGGCCATGTTGACGTCGAACGGACTGACATGGGCGAGGGGGGTGAGGAAATGCAGGATGTAGGGTCGCTCGCTCATGTGTGGTTCCTCCGGGCTCGGATCCGGGGCCCGTTCCGCGTCCAGCCTCCGCCGGCCTTCTAGTCGGACGTGGACGGCGCTCCAAGGGGCGAGTCCGCGCATCGGTTCCCTCTGGCCGGGGACGAGCGGCCGTCCTATCTGGGACATGGATCAGGGAGGAAGACATGGTGCGCGGAAGTGGGAGGTGGCGCCATATCCTGCTCGCGGCGGCCATCCTCGCCGTGGCGCTCCCGGATGGCGCGGGTGCGGGGAAGGACGAAACCGACTGGCCCTGTCCCGGCCCCAAGGTGGAACGGCTGTCGCTGGCCCAGGTCTGGCGGGGCGAGCTGCCGGCGCTGCCGGCCGGGAGCTGGGCGGCGGATCGGGAGATCGCTCCGCTCGCGGCCAGGCTCGCGTCCCCCGACCTGCCGGCCGGGGAGATCGCCCGTCTGGTGCGGGACTTCGCCCGGCGCCAGCCGCCCGAGAACCGTCGGGCGCGCCTCCTGACCCTGCTGCAGGCGGTCTTCGAGACCGTGGACGGTCAGCGACGCCGCGTGATCCGACGCGTGGAGGCCTTCGGCCGCAACCAGAAGCGGCTGGTGGAGCGGATCGTCGCCGACACCGAGGCGCTGGAACAGGGGCGGGTGCCCGAGGAGGAGCGAACCCTGGTGGAGGCCCGGCGGGACTGGAACATCCGCATCTTCGACGATCGCCGGCGCATGACCCGGGTGGTGTGCGAGGAACCCGACCGCTACGAGCGCCACCTGTTCGCGGTCGCCCGCACCATCCGGACGGTGCTGGAGGAGACGACGGAGGCCCGCTCGTGACCGGCCGATGGATCGGCGCGCTCCTGGCCCTCCTGGTGGCGGGGACGCTGCCGGCCGCGGCGCCCTCCGCCGCCGGCGACGGCGGGACGGCGGAGGCGGTGGTCTTCCGCCCCGGCTTCTTCGCCCGGATCCCGGTGCCCACCACCCTGATCTACCGCTACCGGCTCGAGAGCGAACTCATGCGGGAGCCCTACATCAGCCGAGTGCGGGTGGAGGTGCGCGGGCAGGATGCGGACGGGACCAAGCGGGTGTGGCTCGACATGTTCGACGGGCCCAACCACCGCCGTTTCGGACCGGTACCGGCGGTGGATCAGAACCCCGTGATCCTGGCGCTGCTGCAGAAGGACGTGGCCACCATGCGGAATCTGAGCGGCGGTGCCAAGGGCTACTTCCAGCAGCAGATCCGCCGGGCCTTCACGCGGCCGCCGGATCTCGTGGAGCCCATCACCGTCCGGCTGGGCGAGCGCCAGGTGGCGGCCACCCGGGTGCGACTGGTCCCCTTCCGCAACGATCCCGCCATCGTCCGCTTCTCCAAGTTCCGTGACAAGCGCTACGAGTTCGTGGTGTCGGACGCGGTCCCGGGCGGGCTCTACCGCATGACCATCGAGGTGCCGGATCCGGAACGGCCCGACCGGCCGGTCCTGCGGGAGGTCCTGACCTTCGTGCGCGCACTGGGGGCGAAGCCATCCGCGGGAGGTGAGGGATGAGGCTTCGGAAGGGTGTCACGACGGCGCTGGTGTGGGCGACGGCGGCGGTGGCGGGTGCGGCGTTCGCGGCCCCGGCCGACTATCCCACCGAGGTGCTGGCCGAATACGTCTACACCTGCATGGCCGCCAACGGTCAGGATCCGGAGACCCTGCGCCGCTGCAGCTGTTCCATCGACCGCATCGCCGAAAAGATTCCCTACGAGGACTACGAAACGGCACGGACGATCCTGGAGATGCGCAGTATCCCCAGCGGCAAGGACCAGGTGGTGATGTTCAAGTCCTCCAAATGGGCCGACGAGATCGTGGATCGGATGCGACAGGCCCAGGTGGAAGCCGACATCCGCTGCTTCCGCTAGGTCCGTGTTCACGCTGCGCCAGCTCGAGATCTTCGAGGCCGTCGTCCACCATCGGTCGCTGACCCGGGCGGCGAAGCAGCTCGGTGTCTCCCAACCCGCCCTCTCCCAGCAGATCGCCCGCCTCGAGCGGGAGCTCGGGGTGCGCCTGTTCGAGCGCAGCGGCCACGAGCTGGAGCTGACCGAGGCGGGGCGGCTGCTGGCGGAGAAGGCGGCGGAGATCCTCGCCACCACCGAGGAGATCCAGGCGGCGTTGCAGGATTACGCCAGCGGCCGGCGCGCGCGGATCGCCGTGGGCGCCATCGCCTCGGTGGCACGGCTGCTGCTGCCGGACGCCCTGCGCCGCACCCGGCAGGTCTATCCCGGCATCCAGCTGGACGTCCACGAGGGTGCGCCGGGCGAACTCATCGAGCAGCTCTATGCCCGCGGCCTCCAGCTCGCCCTCCTCAACGAGGCCTCCGTGGCCCGCGACCATCTCTCCTTCGCCCGTCTCCACCTCTTCACCGACGATCACGTGCTGGCGGTGCCGGCGACGCTCGACCTGAGCGGGGTCCGGGATCCCGCCCGCGATCTGCCGCGGGAGGCCCACGCCCTCCTCCAGCGCACCGTCCAGTTCAGCTTCGGCACCGCCCACGTGCGGCGGGTGGGCGAATGGTACCGGGCGCACTTCGGCCGGGTGGAGGTGGTGGCCTGGGTCCGTCACTACGAGACGGCCCTCGCCCTCGTCGCCGCCGGTCAGGGGGTGGCGCTGGTGCCCCACGGGACGGTGGGTCTGCTGGGCCCGGCCTTCGCCGGCCGGGTGCGCTTCTTCGCCGTGCCGGGTCTGGAGCGACGGGTGGTGGCCCTGTTCCCGGCCCAGTATCGCCACGTCCAGCCCTGGCGGACCTTCCTCGGCGCCCTCGAGGAGGCCGGCCGCGCCCTGCGGCTGGATCCGCCGGAGCCGCCGCCGCCCTTCCTGCGACGCCCGCCCGCGCGGGAGGACGACCGTCCGGCGGAGGTGGAGACACGGCCCCGGTCCCACGCGAAAGGCTTATGACGCGGCCGATTATCGTTTTCAGAAGTTGTCCCTGGGCCACCTCCCGAGCAGTTTTCCCACTGCCGGTCGTCGAGCCGGACAACCTGCAGCATCAGGGAGGGTGTCATGAAGAAGGTCTGGAGGAAGCCCCAGCTCTCCACTCGTCCGGTCGGCATGGAAGTGACCATGTACCTGCCGGCCGAGGCCTGAGAACCGGAGGTGCCGCCGCTCGCGGGAGGAGGGGCCGTGCGCGTCCTCGTGCTCGGTGCCGCCGCGGGCGGCGGCTTTCCCCAGTGGAACGCCGGCAGCGCGGCGTGCATGCGGGCGCGCCGGGGCGATCCCGCCGCCCGGCCCGCCACCCAGGCCTCCATCGCCCTCAGCGCCGACGGTGAGCGCTGGGTGGTGGTCAACGCTTCGCCGGATCTGCGCCAGCAGATCGAGGCCAACCCGCCGCTGTGGCCGCGCCGCGGTCCGCGCCACTCGCCCATCGCCGCCGTGGTGGTCACCAACGGGGACGTGGACGCGGTGGCGGGCCTCCTGCACCTGCGGGAGGGCACGCCCTTCGCCCTCTACGCCTCGCCCCGCACCCTCGCGGTCCTCGATCGCAATCCCATCTTCGAGGTCCTGGACCGCCGGCTGGTACCGAGGCGGCCGCTGCCCTTCGAGGAGCCCTTCCGCCTGCGCGATGCGGCCGGCGAGGAGCTGGGGCTCGAGGCGGTGGCCTTTCCGGTGCCGGGCAAGCCGCCCCTCTATCTCGAGGGGGAGTACGGCGAGCGCCTCGTCACCGACGCCGAAGAGGGCGACGTCGTCGGAGTCGAGTTCCGCGCCCGCGGCTACCGCGTGGTCTATGTGGGCAATGTCGCGCGCATCGACGATTCCCTGCGCGCCCGCCTCGCCGGCGCCGAGGTGGTGTTCGTGGACGCCACCCTCTGGCGGGACGACGAGATGATCCGGGCCGGCGTCGGCGCCAAGACCGGCCGGCGCATGGGTCACGTGTCCGTCTCGGGTCCCGACGGGGTGCTGGCGCGGCTCGCGGACCTGCCCATCGGCCGGCGGATCCTGATCCACGTCAACAACACCAATCCCATCCTCCTCGCCGATTCGCCCGAACGCCGCGAGGTGGAGGCGGCCGGCTTCGAGGTGGCCCACGACGGCATGGAGATCGTCCCGTGATCACGCTGGACCGCTACCGTGATCTGCGGAGCGCCGAGGAACTGGAGACCGCGCTGCGCGAGATCGGCGCCCACCGCTACCACAACCTCCATCCCTTCCATCGCCTGCTGCACACCGGCCGGTTGAGCCGCGGCCAGGTCCAGGCCTGGGCCCTCAACCGCTACTACTACCAGAGCCGCATTCCCATGAAGGACGCGGCGTTGATGAGCCGCTGCGAGGACCGCGAGCTGCGCCGCGCGTGGATCGTGCGCATCCACGACCACGACGGCTTCGGCGACGACGAGGGCGGCATCGAGCGCTGGCTCAGGCTGTGCGAGCATCTCGGTCTCGACCGCGCCTACGTGGTCTCCGAGCAGGGGATCCTGCCCGGCACCAGGTTCGCCGTCGACGCCTACGTGCGCTTCGTGCGGGAGCGGACGCTGCTGGAGGCGGTGGCCTCTTCGCTCACGGAGCTGTTCGCCCCGAAGATCCACGAGGAACGCATCCCGGGACTTCTGGAGAACTACGACTTCGTCTCCGAGGAGATGGTGGCCTACTTCCGCCGGCGCCTGACCCAGGCGCCCAGGGATGCCGGTTTCGCGCTGGAATACTGCAAGCGCCACGCGGACACGCCGGAAAAGCGTCACCTCGTCTGTGCGGCGCTGTGGTTCAAGTGCGACGTGCTGTGGGCCCAGCTCGACGCCCTCCACCACGCCTACGTGCTGGGCGGCGGCATTCCGCCCGGCTGCTTCGTCCCCGGGGACATGGGCGCGGAGGCCGCGGCATGAGTCTGCTCGCCGCCGACGATCACGTCCGCCTGCCCTCCTGGGTGATCCTGCGCTTCGACCGGGTGCGCGGACGCCACGTGCTGCTGGCCCCCGAACGGGTGCTGTTCCCCTGTCCCACCACCGTCACCGTCCTCGAACGGCTGGGCGCGGAGGGACGGCGGCTCGCGGATCTCGCCGACGAGCTCGCCGCCGAATTCGACGCGCCCCGCGAGGAGATCCTGGCGGACGTGATCGGTGTCCTCGAGGAGCTCGCCCGCGGATGTCTGCTCGAGATCCGGAGATCCGGCCATGACCGCGTCGGCACCCGTGCCGCCTGAGCCGGTGGAGCCCCCCATCGGGCTTCTCGCCGAGCTCACCCACCGCTGTCCGCTCCAGTGCCCCTACTGTTCCAATCCGGTGGAGCTGGTGCGCCGGGGGAACGAGCTGGATACCGCCACCTGGATCTCCGTCCTGGACCAGGCGGCGGAGCTGGGGGTGCTGCAGGTCCACCTCTCCGGGGGCGAGCCGGCGCTGCGGGAGGATCTGGAGGAGATCGTCGCCCGCGCCGTCGCCGCGGGGCTGTACACGAATCTCGTCACCTCGGCGGTGGGCGTCGACGCGGATCGCCTCGCCCGCCTCCGGGACCGCGGTCTCCACCACGTCCAGATCAGCTTCCAGGACGTGACGGAGGAAGGGGTCACGCGCATCGGCCGCGCCCCCGGCGCCCTCGCCCGCAAGATCGCCCTGGCCGAGGCGGCGGTGCGACTGGGGCTCCCCTGGACCCTCAACGCCGTCCTCCACCGCCACAATCTGGATCGGGTCGAGCGCTTCCTGGAGCTCGCCCTCGAACTGGGGGCGCACCGCATCGAGCTCGCCAACGTCCAGTACTACGGCTGGGGCTTCGTCAACCGCGCGGCCCTGATGCCGACGCCGGCGCAGCTCGAACGCTTCCGCACGGTGCTGGAGCGGGCGGCACGGGAGCTCGCCGGCCGCCTCGCCATCGACTATGTGATCCCGGACTACTACGCCCGCTATCCCAAGCCCTGCATGAACGGCTGGGGACGGGCGGTGATGGTGGTGGCGCCGGACGGCCGCGTGCTGCCCTGCCACGCCGCCCACGTGATCGAGGGACTGGAGTTTCCCCAGGTGCGGGCGATGCCGCTGCGGGAGATCTGGTACCGGAGTGCCGCCTTCGCCGCCTTCCGCGGCACCGGCTGGATGCGCGAGCCCTGCCGGAGCTGTCCGCGACGGGAGGAGGACTTCGGCGGCTGCCGCTGTCAGGCGGCCATGCTGCTGGGCGATCCCACCGCCACCGATCCCGCCTGTTCCCTCTCCCCCCACCATGCCGCCATGCGGCGGCTGGCGGAGGTGGAGAGCACCGGCGAGCCGCCCGCCTTCGTCTACCGCCGCTTCGGCACGCGGGCGACGATGCGGCGGCGCGAGCTCGCCCCCTTGCCGGCGGACTGATCCCGGTCCGCCGCCTCCCGATCCCGCCGACGGAAGGGGCCGGCTCCGGCCGGCCCCGCTCCGCCGTACCCTCGCTCCCGGCGTTCAGCCCAATGCCGAGGCGATGGCCCGCTTCGCCATCACCTTGACGAGATGGGCCCGGTAGTCGGCGGAGGCGTGGATGTCCGAATTGAGTTCGGAGGCGTCCACGGTGACGCCGTCCACCGCCTCCGGCGCGAAATTCGCGGCCAGCGCCCGCTCCAGCGCCGTCAGGCGGAAGACGCAGGGCGCCGCCCCGGTCACCGCCACCCGCACGCCGCCGTCGGTCTCCGCCACGAAGACCCCCACCATGGCATAGCGCGAGGCCGGATTGGGGAACTTGGCGTAGGCCGCCCGTCTCGGTCGCGGGAAGACCACCGCCGTGACGATCTCGTCCGCCTCCAGCGCCGTCTCGAACATGCCGGTGAAGAAGTCGTCGGCGGCGATCTCGCGGCGGTCGGTGCGGACGGTGGCGCCCAGTCCCAGCACCGCCGCCGGCCAGTCGGCGGCGGGATCGTTGTTGGCGATGGAGCCGCCGATGGTGCCGCGGTTGCGCACCTGGGGATCGCCGATCTCGCCGGCGAGATGGGCCAGGGCCGGGATGGTGCGGCGCACCAGATCCGACGTCTCCACCTCGCCGTGGGGCGTGGCGGCGCCGATCACCAGGGCCCCGCCCTCCTCGCGGATGCCGCGCAGCTCGGCGATGCCACCCAGGTCCACCAGATCCGACGGCTGGGCCAACCGCTGCTTGAGGGTGGGGATCAGCGTATGGCCGCCGGCCAGCAGCTTCGCCTCCGGCTTCTCGCGCAGCAGCCGGACCGCCTCGGCCACGCTCGCGGGTCGATGGTACTCGAACGCGTACATCTGAGCCTCCCTGTCACTCGGCCGCCTGCGGCATCTGCGTCTGGCGGATCGCCCGCCACACCCTCTCCGGCGTCGCCGGCATCTCCACCCGGGTGCCGACGGCGTCCCAGATGGCGTTCATGAGCGCCGCCGGCGCGCCGATGGCGCCCGCCTCCCCGGCGCCCTTGGCCCCGAGGGTGTTGGACGGCGTGGGCGAGCCCGGCGCGAACTCGACGGTGAAGGAGGGGACGTCGTCGGCCCGCGGCATGGCGTAGTCCATGAAGGAGCCGGTCAGGAGCTGGCCGGATTCGCGGTCGTAAACGGCGTGCTCCAGGAGTGCCTGACCGATTCCCTGGACGAGGCCGCCGTGCACCTGCCCCTCCACGATGAGGGGATTGATGATGCGACCGAAGTCGTCGACGGCGACCCACTTCTCGATCCGCACCCGGCCCGTCTCCGGGTCCACCTCCACCTCGCAGACGTAGGTGCCGGAGGGGAAGGTGAAGTTGGGCGGGTCGAAGAAGGCGCTCGCCTCGAGACCGGGCTCCAGATCGGCCGGGTAGCTGGCCGGGACGTAGGCGGCGAAGGCGATCTCCTGGATGGTCTTCCGGCGGTCGGTGCCCTTCACCCGGAAGACGCCCGCCTCGAACTCGATGTCCGCCTCCGAGGCCTCCAGCAGATGGGCGGCGATCTTCCGGCCCTTCTCGATGATCTTGTGGCAGGCGCGCAACAGCGCCTCGCCGCCCACCGCCTGCGAGCGCGAGCCGTAGGTGCCCATGCCCACCGGCGTGGTGGCGGTGTCCCCGTGGATCACCTCCACGTCCTCGAAGGGCACGCCCAGCGTCTCGGCCACCAGTTGGCTGAAGGTGGTCTCGTGGCCCTGACCGTGGGTGTGGGTGCCGGTGTAGACCTGCACCTTGCCGGTGTGGGTGAAGCGCACCTCGGCGCTCTCCCAGAGACCGACGCCGGCGCCCAGGCTGATGGCCGCCTGCGAGGGCGCGATGCCACAGGCCTCGATGTAGCAGCCGATGCCGATCCCGCGGAGCCGGCCCCGCGCCCGCGCCTCCTGCCGGCGCCGCTCGAAGCCGGCATAGTCGGCGAGTTCCAGCGCGCGGTCGAGACAGGTGCGATAGTCGCCGGAATCGTAGGTCATCACCACCGGCGTCTGATAGGGGAAGGCGTCGGGGGGGATGAAGTTGCGCCGGCGGATCTCCGCCCGATCGATGCCGAGCGCACGCGCGGCCGCGTCCACCAGCGTCTCCACCACGAAGCAGGCCTCCGGCCGGCCGGCGCCGCGATAGGCGTCCACCGGCGTGGTGTTGGTGTAGTAGGTGCGCACCCGGGCGTGGATGGCCGGGATGCGGTACTGGCCGGAGAGCAGCGGCGCGTAGAGATAGGTGGGGACGGCCGAACTGAAGGTGCTCATGTAGGCGCCGAGATTGGCGCGGGTGTCCACCCGCAGCGCCAGGAAGCGGCCGTCGGCGTCCACCGCCAGCTCGGCGCGGGTGACATGGTCGCGGCCGTGGGCGTCGGCGAGGAAGGCCTCGCCGCGCTCCTCCCGCCACTTCACCGGACGGCCGAGCTTCCGCGCCGCCCAGGCCACCACGCACTCCTCGCCGTAGATGAAGATCTTGGAGCCGAAGCCGCCGCCCACGTCCGGCGCCACCACCCGGAGCTTGTGCTCGGGGGCGATGTTGTTGAAGGCCGACATCACCAGCCGGTGGACGTGGGGATTCTGACTGGTGAGATAGAGGGTGATCTCGTCCCGGCCCGGATCGTAGGCGGCCAGGGCCGCGCGCGGTTCGAGGGCGTTGGGCACCAGCCGGTTGTTGACGAGGTCCACCGAGACCACCCGCGCCGCCTTCGCGAAGGCCTCCTCCACCGCCGCCCGGTCCCCCAGTTCCCAGTCGTAGCAGAGGTTCCCGGGGATGTCGTCGTGGACGAGGGCCGGCGCCTCGTCGGCGGTGGCGAGATCCACCACCGCCGGCAGCTCCTCGTACTCCACCACCAGCGCCTCGGCGGCGTCACGGGCCTGGTGCAGCGTCTCGGCCACGACACAGGCCACGCGGTCGCCCACGTAGCGCACCTTGTCGGTGGCCAGCACCCGGTGGGTGCCCACCTTCATGGGCGTGCCGTCGCGCGAGTGGATCATCCAGCCGCAGATGAGGGGCCCGATGCCGTCCGCCTCGGCGTCGGCGCCGGTGAACACGGCCAGCACGCCCGGCATGCCCTCCACCGAGGCCTTGTCGACGCGCCGGATGCGGGCGTGGGCGTGGGGCGAGCGCACGAACACCGCCCAGGCCTGACCGGGCAGCCGGATGTCGTCCACGTAGCGCCCCCGGCCCGTGACGAAGCGGCGGTCCTCCTTGCGCGGGACCGCCTGCCCGATTCCCTTCTCCACCATGGCCGTCTCCTCCCTCCTCAGGCCGCCGGCCGCGGCGCCTGCCGCATTTCCTCCGCCGCCTGGAGGATCGCCCGCACGATGTTGTGATAACCGGTACAGCGGCAGAGATTGCCCTCGAGCCACGCCCGCACCTGCGGCTCCGTGGGCGCCGGATGGCGCTGCAGCAGTTCCAGCGCGCTCATGATCATGCCGGGCGTGCAGAAGCCGCACTGGAGACCGTGGCACTCGTGGAAGGCGCGCTGGATGGGATGGAGCTCGCCGTTCCGGGCGAGGCCCTCGATGGTGAGCACCTCCGCGCCCTCGCACTGGACGGCGAGCACCGTGCAGCTCTTCACCGAGCGGCCGTCCAGGTGGACCACGCAGCAGCCGCACTGGCTGGTGTCGCAGCCCACATGGGTGCCGGTGAGGCCGAGATGCTCCCGCAGGAACTCCACCAGCAGGGTGCGCGGCTCCACCTCGCCGCTCACCTCCTTGCCGTTCACCCGCATCACCACACGTGGCATCGATCCCTCCCTCCTTGTCCGCGGGGCCGGCGGAACGCCATGTGCCGGCCGGGCCGGCGGGCACGCGACCGTCGTGATGCTTAGCCCGAAACCGCGGGCGCGAAAAGACGTGGCGCGCTGTGCCGTCACAGCCCCAGATAGGCGGCCTTGACGCGTTCGTCGGCGAGCAGGGCCCCGGCGCGGTCGGCCAGGGTCACCCGCCCCGATTCCAGCACATAGCCGCGGTCGGCCACCGAGAGGGCCGCATAGGCGTTCTGTTCCACCAGGAGGATGGTGGTGCCGCGCCGGCGCAGCTCCCCGATGGTCTCGAAGATCTGTTCGACGATGCGCGGGGCGAGGCCCATGCTGGGCTCGTCCAGCAGCAGCAGGCGCGGGCGCGCCATCAGCGCGCGGCCGATGGCCAGCATCTGCTGCTCGCCGCCGGAGAGGGTGCCGGCCGGCTGGTCGCGGCGTTCGCGCAGGCGGGGGAACAGGGCGTAGACCTCGCCCAGCGTCTCCGTGCGCTCGGCGGCGCTGCGCACATAGCCGCCCAGCAGCAGATTGTCCTCGACGCTCATGGGCGCGAAGACCTGTCGGCCCTCCGGCACCTGGGCGATGCCCAGCGCCACCCGTCGCGGGCCGGCCACGCGGGTGATGTCGCGCCCGTCGAGCCGGATCGTGCCGGCACTCGCCGGGTGGACGCCGGAGAGGGTGCGCAGCAGCGTGGTCTTGCCGGCTCCGTTGGCGCCGACGATGGCCACCAGCTCGCCCTCGGCCACGTGGAGATCGACGCCGGCCAGCGCCCGGATGCGCCCGTAGTGGGCCTCCAGCCCCTCAACCTCCAGCAGCATGGGCGAACTCCCGTGCGGCCCTGCCGAGATAGGCCTCGATCACCCGGGGATCCTCGCGGATCTCGCGGGCGGTCCCCTCGGCCAGCTTGCGGCCGTGATCGAGGACGATGATGTGGTCGCAGACGTTCATCACCAGCTGCATGTCGTGTTCCACCAGCACCACCGTCACCCCGTCCTCCGCCTCCACGGCGGCGATCAGTTCGGCGATCTCCCGGGTCTCCGCCTCGTTGCAGCCGGCCGCCGGCTCGTCCAGCAGCAGCAGCCGCGGCTCGGCGGCCAGCGCCCGGGCGATCTCGAGGCGCTTGAGGGCGCCGTAGGGGAGGCTGTCGGCGGGGCGGTGACGCCAGTCGGCGAGGCCCACCCGCGCCAGCAGATGTTCGGCGAAGTCGCGGGCCGCCGCCTCGCTGCGGCGGAAGCGCGGGGTGCGGAAGAGGGCGCCGAGGGCGCCGCGGTAGAGGTGGAGGTGGCGCCCCACCAGCACGTTCTCCAGCACCGTCATGTTGAAGAAGACGCGCAGGTTCTGGAAGGTGCGGGAGATGCCGAGGCGGGCGAGCGCCTCCGGCGGCCGGCCCGCCACGTTCTCGCCGTGGAAGAGGATCTCGCCGGCGGTGGGCCGCAGCACGCCGGTGACGAGGTTGAAGAGGGTGGTCTTGCCGGCGCCGTTGGGGCCGATGATGGCGTGCACGCCGCGCTCGGGGATGGTGAAGTCGACCCCGTCCACCGCCCGCACGCCGCCGAAGTGACAGACGAGGCCGCGCACCTCCAGCATGGCTCAGCCTCCGCTGCGGGCGCAACGCGTGGCCAGCGTCGGCACGAGACCACGCGGCAGGAAGATCATGGTGGCCATCATCACCGCCCCCAGCAGCACGTGTTCGTAGTCGTGGAAGACGGTGAGGAACTGGGGCAGGGCGGTGAGCAGGGCGGCGCCGACGATGGCCCCGAAGGTGGAGGCCATGCCGCCCAGCACCACCATGGTGACGAACTGGATGGAGCGCAGGAAGCCGGCCTCGTCCGGCGTGAGCCAGCCGGCGAAATGGGCGTAGAGGGAGCCGGCGTAGGAGGCGATCACCGCCGAGAGGACGAAGACCATCACCTTGTAGGCGGTGGTGTCGACGCCGCAGACCCGGGCCGCGATCTCGGCGCCGTGCACCGCCCTGAGCGCCCGTCCGATGGGGCTGTCCACGAGATTGAGGGAGAGCCAGGTCACCGCCAGCAGCGACACCGCCACGGTGGCGTACCAGGCGAGGGGACCGGTCAGCTCGAGGCCCGCCACCGTGAAGGGATCCACCGGCATGCCGTCGGGGCCGCCGGTGAGCTCCACCTCCTGGGAGAGGACGATGGAGACGATGATGCCGAGGCCGAGGGTGGCCATGGCCAGATAGTGGCCGCGCAGGGCCAGGATGGGACGGGCGACGGCGAAGGCGAGGAGTCCCGAGAGGGCCATGCCGGCGAGCATGGCGAGGAGCGGCGGCCAGCCCTCGTTGGTGACGAGGATGGCCGAGGCGTAGGCGCCGATGCCGAAGAAGCCGGCATGGCCGAGGCTGATCTGGCCCGCATAGCCGATCAGGAGGTTGAGGCCGACGCAGACGATGGCGGCGATGCCCACATTGGTGAGCACGTCGAGGGCATAGGTGCCGGGAAGCGCGAGGGGCAGCAGCACCAGCACCGCCGCCAGCACGGCGAGGCCGAGATGGCGGGAGGAGGGGAGGCGCATGGGGGTCACACCCGTTCGATGGTCTTCGCGCCGAACAGACCGCTCGGGCGCAGCACCAGGACCAGCAGGATGATGACGAAGGCGATGGCGTCCTTGTAGGCCGAGGAAAGATAGCCGGCGGCCAGGGACTCGGCGAGGCCCACCACGAGCCCGCCGACCATGGCCCCCGGACCGGAGCCGAGACCGCCCACGATGGCGGCGGCGAAGCCCTTGAGGCCGAGCATGGTGCCCACCTGGAAGTGGGTGGGCGCGAGGGGCGTGACCAGCACGCCGGCGAGGGCGCCCAGGGCCCCGGCCAGGGCAAAGCTCACCAGCACCACCCGCCGCGGGTCCACCCCCACCAGCTCGGCGGCGAGGGGGTTGAAGGCGGCGGCGAGCATGGCCTTGCCTTGCAGCGTGCGGGTGAAGAACAGCCACAGCGCCAGCGCCACCGCCGCCGTCACTCCGAAGATCCAGAGCGACTGGGGAGCGAGGGTGGCGCCCAGGATCCGGAGGGGTTCCTCGCCGGAGATGGGCGGCAGGCCGTGGAAGTTGCGGTCGAAGACCACGCCGGCGAGCCCCTTGAGGAGGATGGAGGCGCCGATGGTGACGATGATGAGCCCGACGGCGGTGGCCCCGCGCGCGGGCGCCACCCCGAAGAGGTAGAGGGCCACGCCGACGGCGGCGGCGGCGAGGATCGCCAGCAGCGCCGCCAGCGGCAGCGGCACGCCGGCCGCGAAGACGAAGACGGTGGCGAGCCCGCCCAGCATCACGAACTCGCCCTGGGCGAAGTTGATCAGGTGCGAGGCGTTGTAGATCAGCGAGAAGCCCAGCGCGATCAGCGCGTAGATGGCGCCGACGGTGAGCCCGGCCAGCAGGAACTGCACGAAGGTGGCACTCATCGGCCCGACGGTCCCTTCCCCGACGCGCGGGCGGCTAGCACGCGCACCGCCCCGTGCCAACCGACCCGGAACGGAAAGTTTCAAACGAAACCGAATCTGAAGCGTCGCCGCGCGGCGGCAAGTCCCGACCGCCGGCGCCTGCCGGCCGCATCGTTGGAAGCCGGCAACACTCGGGGGCGGCCGCCGGGCGTGGTGGACCGGTGCCTTGATCTCGGCCGCGGGGCCGCGCGATATGCGGGACGGACGGGGCGACCGCGGCGGTCGTCCCCGCGGCGGATAGCGGTGCGGATGTCGCAGGACCCGAGACGAGGGGACGAGGGATGACCAGGCGCACGGGATGGTTGGCGGCCGGCCTCGCCACGCTGGTGCTGGCCGCCTGCGCTCCGGTGCAGAAGGTGGAGCCGGTGGCGCAGGACTACATCGACCTGATGCTGTTCGACCGCACCGACGTCCGGGCGATGCAGCCCAACGGCCCCGCCTTCGTCCAGGCGCTCAGGGCGGGCTATCTGCCCCTCGCCGACGTCGAGTATGGTGAGAGCGACTTCCGCGATTCGCTGCACTTCCTGAGGAAGGGCATCGCCGCCGCCGAGGGTGTCAACGTCCAGCCGGACATGCCGGCACGCTATCCGGGGCGGCTCACGGCCGATGCGCTCGGGGGCTTCGAGCAGGCCCGCGCCCGTCTACTGGAGGCCTTCGAGCGCGACGCCCGCAGACTCGCCCCGCTGGCCGCCGCCCGCGCGCAGGTGGCCTACGACTGCTGGCTCGAGAACGCGGCCGAGGGGGATGCGGCCGACGCCGACGCCTGCGCGCAGGCCTTCGAGACCGCCATGGCCGAGATCGACCGCGCCCTCGCCGCCGGCATCGAGAACGTCTACATCGTCTTCTTCCCCTTCGACAGCGCCGAGATCACGCCGGCGGCGCGGCGGGTGCTGGAGGAGGTGGCGCAGCGCGTCCGGGCGGGCGAGGCGGTGCGTCTGGAGCTCGCCGGCCATGCCGACCGTGCCGGTCCGAAGCCGTACAACGACCGTCTCTCCAAGCGGCGCGCCGAGGCGGTGGCGAAGATGCTGCGGGAGCTGGGCGTGCCGGCCGACGCCATGACCCTGCGCTGGTACGGCGAGACCCGGCCGCGGGTGCCGACCCCCGACGACGTGCCCGAGCCGCAGAACCGGCGGGTGGAGATCACCCTCGGCTAGAAGGGGCCGGACGGTCCGGGGCAGGAACAGGCGGGGCCCGGTGGCGTCACCGGGCCCCTTCCGTCGGCCCGCCGGAGCGGGGCGGATCCGGGGGCTCAGCCCCCGGTGCCGGAGACCAGCTTCTTCTCCGCCAGCCACGGCATCATGGCGCGCAGCTTCTCGCCCACCGCCTCGATGGGATGCTCGGCCTCGAGACGCCGCAGCGTCTTGAAGCGGGTCTGCCCGGCCCGGTTCTCCAGCACCCATTCGCGGGCGAAGCTGCCGTCCTGGATCTCCTTCAGGATCCGCCGCATCTCGGCCCGTGCTCGCTCGTCGATCACCCGCGGCCCGCGGGTGTAGTCGCCGTACTCGGCGGTGTTGCTGATGGAGTAGCGCATGTTGGCGAGACCGCCCTCGTAGATGAGATCGACGATCAGTTTCACCTCGTGGACGCACTCGAAATAGGCCATCTCGGGCGGATAGCCGGCCTCCACCAGCGTCTCGTAGCCCGCCTTGATGAGGGCGGTGAGGCCGCCGCACAGCACCACCTGCTCGCCGAACAGGTCCGTCTCCACCTCGTCGCGGAAGGTGGTCTCGATGATGCCGGCGCGGCCGCCACCGATGGCCGCGGCGTAGGAGAGGGCGAGGTCGTGGGCACCGCCGGTGGCGTCCTGGTGGACGGCGAGCAGGCAGGGCACGCCCGCCCCGCGCAGATATTCCGAGCGCACCAGATGGCCCGGTCCCTTGGGCGCCACCATCGTCACGTCCAGGTCCGGGCGCGGCTCGATGAGGCGGTAGTGGATGTTGAAGCCGTGGGCGAACATCAGCGCCGCGTTCTCCCGCAGGTGCGGCGCCAGCTCCTCGCGATAGAGGTCGGCCTGCAGCTCGTCCGGCACCAGCACCATCACCACGTCGGCCCAGGCCGCCGCCTCCGCCGGCGTCAACACGCGGAAGCCCGCCTCCTCGGCCCTGGCCCGCGAGCGCGAGCCCGGCCGCAGCGCCACCACCACCTCGGCGACGCCGGAATCCCGCAGATTGTTGGCATGGCCGTAGCCCTGGCTGCCGTAGCCGACCACCGCCACCCGGCGGCCCTTGATCAACTCGAGATCGGCATCGGCGTCGTAGTAGACCCTCATCCCTGCTTCTCCCCCCGTTGGCGGACGCGACCGCCGTCCTCCTCGTCGCGCAGGTCCAGCACCGTCTCGCCGCGGGCGATGGCCACCACCCCGGCACGGCTGATCTCCACCGGCTGGACCAGTTCGATGAAGGCGTCGATGTCGTCGGAACGGCCGGTCATCTCGAAGACGAGACCGCCGGGCGTGCTGTCCACCAGCCGCGCGTGCATGAAGTCGGCGATGCGCAGCGCCTGCACCAGCCGCTCGCGGTCGCCCAGCACCTTGACCAGCGCCAGCTCCCGCTCCACCGCTCGCCCCTCGACGGTGAGGTCCTGCACCTCGTGGACCGGCACCAGCTTGGCCAGCAGCGCCTTGATCTGCTCGATCACCTGGGCGGTGCCGGTGGTGACGATGTTGATGCGGGAGAGCCGGCGGACGTGGTCCACCTCGGCCACGGTGAGGCTCTCGATGTTGTAGCCGCGCCCCGAGAAGAGACCGATCACCCGCGCCAGCACGCCGGGTTCGTTGTCCACCAGCACGCAGATGGTGTGGCGGCGCTCCTCCGGATCGAATGCCGTCATCGTCGCGTCCGTCTCAGACCAGCACCATGCCCTCCTCGGAGATCGGCCGGTCCCCGCCGTCCTCCTCGGGGCTCAGGATGATCTCGTTGTGGGCGGCGCCGCCCGGGATCATGGGATAGACGTTCTCGTGGGGATCGATGAGCACCTCGACGATGACGAGCCCGTCGTGGTCGAGCATGGCGGCGATGGCGGCATCGAGATCGCGCGCCCGCTCCACCCGCAGGCCGCGGGCGCCGAAGGCGTCGGCCAGTTTCACGAAGTCCGGCAGGGCGTCCATGTAGGACTCCGCCCGCCGGCTGCCGTGGAACAGGTCCTGCCACTGGCGCACCATGCCCATCCATCGGTTGTTGAGCAGGAAGACCTTGACCGGAAGCCGGTACTGGATGGCCGTCGACAGTTCCTGCATGTTCATCACCCAGGACGCGTCGCCGGTGATGTTGATCACCAGCCGGTCGGGATGGGCGATCTGGGCGCCGAGGGCGGCGGGGAAGCCGTAGCCCATGGTGCCGAGGCCGCCGGAGGTGAGCCAGCGCCGCGGCCGCTCCATGGGGAAATGCTGGGCCGCCCACATCTGGTGCTGACCCACGTCGGTGGTGACGATGGGATCGCGATCCTTCACCGCCTCCCACAGGCGGCGGATGGCGTACTGAGGCTTGATGAGCTCGCCGTTCTGGCGGAAGCGCAGCGAGTCCACCGCCCGCCAGCGCTGGATCTGATCCCACCAGGGACGGATGCGGTCGCGGTCCGCCCGATGCGCCCGCCGCCGCCAGCCCTCCAGCATGGCCTCGAGGGCGCGTTCGGCGTCGGCGACGATGGCCACGTCCACCGGCACGTTCTTGTTGATGGAGGAGGGGTCGATGTCGACGTGGATCTTGCGGCTGCGGGGCGAGAAGCCGTCGAGCCGGCCCGTCACCCGGTCGTCGAAACGGGCGCCGATGCAGATCATCACGTCGCAGTCGTGCATGGCCATGTTGGCCTCGTAGGTGCCGTGCATGCCGACCATGCCGAGGAACTGCGGATCGCTCGCCGGATAGGCGCCCAGGCCCATGAGGGTGAGGGTGATGGGATAGCCGGTGGCGCGCACCAGCTCCACCAGCAGTTCGCAGGCGAGCGGACCGGAATTGACGAGACCGCCCCCCACGTAGAAGACGGGCCGTTCGGCGGCGGCCATCAGGTCCAAGGCCGCCTCGATGCGGTCGGGATCGGGATCGCGCCGGGGGCGGTAGCGGTGGAGCGGCACCTCGCGGACGCCGCGCCAGGGCGCCTCACCCATGAGGATGTTCTTGGGCAGGTCCACCACCACCGGGCCGGGCCGGCCGCTGCGGGCCACGTGGAAGGCCTCGTGGAGCACCGGCGCCAGATCCTCCGGTCGCTTGACCAGATAGTTGTGCTTGGTGCAGGGGCGGGTGATGCCGACGGTGTCCGCCTCCTGGAAGGCGTCGTTGCCGATCATGTGGGTGGGGACCTGGCCGGTGAGACACACCACCGGCACGCTGTCCATGAGTGCGTCGGTGAGGCCGGTCACCGTGTTGGTGGCGCCGGGACCGGAGGTCACCAGCACCACGCCCACCCGGCCGGTGGACCGCGCATAGCCCTCGGCCGCGTGCACCGCCGCCTGCTCGTGGCGGACGAGGACGTGATGGATGGCGTTCTGCTTGAAGAGCTCGTCGTAGAGGGGCAGGACCGCGCCGCCCGGATAGCCGAAGATCACCTCGACCCCCTGCTCGATCAGGGCGCGGACCACGACCTGCGCGCCGGTCAGCGGTTCGCTCGGGGTCTCGGTGGTGGCACGATCTCGGGACATGGTGCGCCTCCCATCACGCACGCGCGCCACGGCAGCGATACCGGGGGACTGCCGGCGGCCGCCTCTCCGCCGGGACGGGCAAGCTAGCGGTGCGCTGCAGCACGGTCAATCGCACGACGGGGCGACACGAGGCCTCACTCGGGCGACTCCAGCCCGTGGCGGGCGAGAGCCTCGCGCTGGCGACGGCGCAGACGCTCCACATCGAAGTCGCGGATCAGCTCCAGATAGATCCGGTGCCAGTTCACCCTCGCCCGCAACCGCAGGAAGACGGCGCCGAGGCCGATGGCGGCGCGGTCCATGTAGACGAACTCCCTGGGCGGGGCGACGCCGCCGAGTTCCGCGAGCCGCCGCCGCACCCGGATCACCACCTCGCGCCCGTGGTGGATGCTGCCGGTCTCGTCGATCAGCCGCGGACGGTCGTCCATGAGGGGGCCGTAGAGATAGGCGGCCCAGTCGTTGAGCACGTCCATGAGGTCGTCCGACAGCTCCCGGAAACCCCACAGCCGGTAGGCCCGGCGCGCCCGTTCGCGGTCGCCCGTCGCCAGCGCCCGGTAGAGCTCGATCACGCCCTCCACGAACGCGGGCGGGAAGATGCGCACGCAGCCGAAATCCAGCAGATCGAGGGTGCCGTCGGCGGCGACGGTGTAGTTGCCGGGATGGGGATCGCCGTGGACCACCCCATAGTCGTAGAAGGGCCGGTACCAGGCGCGGAACAGGCGGGCCGCGAGATCGTCGCGCACCGCCTGCGGTGCGTCGGTGAAGTCGAGGAGCGGGCGGCCCTCCAGCCACTCCATCACCAGCAGCCGGCGGGTGGTGAGCTCGAACACCGGCGCCGGCACCCGCACCCGCGGCTCGGCCGCCAGCATCTCGCGATAGAGGGCCATGTGACGGGCCTCGCGCCGATAGTCGAGCTCCTCCCGGAGCCGCGCCGCCACCTCCTCGTAGACGTGGCGCGGGTCGATGGCCCGCTCGGTCAGACGGTAGACCCCGAGCAGCAGCCGCAACTGGGCGAGATCGGCCTCCACCGCCGCCTGCATGTCCGGATACTGCAGCTTGCAGGCCACCTCTCGTCCGTCCCGGAGGCGGGCCCGGTGCACCTGTCCCAGCGAGGCGGCGGCGGCCGGCGTCTCGTCGAACCAGTCGAAGTGGCGGCGCCAGTCGGGGCCGAGCTCGGCGGCCATGCGCCGGCGCACCAGCGGCCGGCCCATGGGCGGGGCCCGCGACTGCAGCTCGGCGAAGGCGGCGGCGTAGTCCTCGGGCAGCGCCTCGGGGATGGTGGCCAGCATCTGCGCCACCTTGACCAGCGGCCCGCGCAGCTCGCCCAGGACCTCCTTGAGCTCGCGGGCGTGGGCGACGGTGTCCAGGCGGCGGCCGGCGAGGCGGGTGGCGGCGAGCTTCGCCGCCTGGCCGGCGAGGGTTCCGGACACCCGGGCATAGCGTCCGAGACGGGCCGCGAGGCGACCCTCGCGGTCGCGCCCGGGCGGGCCGCCGCCTTCCCGTGTCGCGCCGCTCACCCCACCTCCAGCTCCCGCTCGAGGGCATCGATGCGCGCCTCGGTGACGGCGAGCCCGCGCCGCCAGAAGTCGGGATCGCGGGCGTCCAGCCCGAAGGGGGCGAGGAGTTCGTCGTGGCGGAGCGTCCCGCCGGCCTCCAGGAGCGCCAGATACTTCTCCGGAAAGCCCTCCGGTTCCCGCCGCCACAGATCGTAGAGTGCCTTCACCAGACAGTCGCCGAAGGCGTAGGCGTAGACATAGAAGGGCACGTGGACGAAATGGGGGATGTAGCTCCACCACACCGCATAGTCCGCATCGAGATCGAAGGCCGGTCCCAGGCTCTCGCGCTGGATGGACAGCCAGATCTCCCCCAACTCCTCCGCCGACAGCTCGCCGTGGCGGCGCCGTTCGTGGACCTCCGTCTCGAACAGGCAGAAGGCGATCTGCCGTACCACGGTGTTGAGATCGTCCTCGATGGCACCGGCCAGGAGGGCGCGGCGGGCGGCGGGATCCGGCTCGTCGGCCAGAAGGCGGTCGAGGACCAGCTGTTCGCCGAAGACCGAGGCGGTCTCGGCGAGGGTGAGGGGCGTGGCCGACATGAGAAAGCCGCGGCGCCGGGCGAGGGTCTGGTGGACGGCGTGGCCCAGCTCGTGGGCGAGGGTGAGGACGTCCCGCACCCGCCCGCGCCAGTTCACCAGCACGTAGGGATGGACCGAGGGAACGGTGGGATGGCAGAAGGCGCCGGCGTCCTTGCCCGGACGGACCGCGGCGTCGATCCAGCCGCGGGCGAAGAAGGGCTCCAGGATCTCCCGCATCACCGGCGCGAAGGCGCCGAAGGCCTCCAGCACCAGATCGCGGGCCTCGGCGAAGCTCCACCGGCGCTCCGGCCGGTCCGGCAGCGGCGCGTTGCGGTCGTAGTGGGCGAGCCGTTCGAGCCCCAGCAGCCGCGCCTTGATGCGGTAGTAGCGGTGGGAGAGGCGCGGCCAGGCCTCGCGCACCGCCGCCACCAGCGCGTCCACCACCTCGTCCTCCACCTCGTTGGCGAGGTTGCGGCTGGAGATGGGCCGCGGGAAGCCGCGCCAGCGGTCCTCGATCTCCTTGTCCTTGGCGAGGGTGTTGGTGATGCGGACGAAGAGGTCGATGCGCCCGGCCAGCACCGTCGAGATCGCCTCGGCCACCCGCCGCCGCAGTTCCCGGTCCGGCTCCTGCAGCAGATCGAAGGCCTCGGCCGCGGTCAGCTCGCGCCCGTCCACGGGAAAGCGCAGCGCCGCCGTCGTCTCGTCGAACAGGCGCACCCAGGCGCCGCGGCCGGTGAGGTCCTTCTCCCGGAGGATGCGTTCCACCTCGTCGGCGAGCTGATGGGGACGGAAGGCCCGCACCCGCCGCAGCCAGGGCCGGTAACGGGCCAGCGCCGGCGACGCGGTCAGCAGCGCCTCGATGCGGTCGTCCTCGATGCGGTTGATCTCGAGGGTGACGAACAGCAGCCGGTTGGCGATCTCGGTGGTGCGCTCGCGGATGCGCTGGTGGAAGCGGGCCACGTGGCCGTCGTCGCGGTGGACGGCGAAGAGGAGCTGGGCGTAGCTGCCCACCCGGGCGAGTCGCTCGCTCACCGCCTCGAAGGCGGCGACGAGGGCGGCGAGGGCGTCGCCGTCGAGGCCGGCCACCCGTCCGCGATGCTGGCGCTCCAGCGCCTCGGCCTCGCGCGCGGCCGCATCCAGGTCCGCCTCGATGCGCGGATCGTCGGGTCCGGCATAGAGGTCCGAGAGGTCCCAGCGCGGCAGCTCATGCTCCTCCAGGACGATGGCGGCGCCGGTTCCCGTCGCGTAGGCGGTCACCCTCATGTCTTCTCCTCCGTCGTGGGCTCGACTATAGGAACGCGGGTCGCGGGCGCCCCGGCGGGCTGCGACGCCGGATCGGACCATCGGCTGCGGGAACGAGAATGGCGCTTCCCGATCTGGGATCCAGTCTGCTCGAGGTCTTCCGCCGCTCCTGCCGGCGCCGGGGCGAGGCCCCGCTGTTCCTGGCCAAGCGGGACGGGAGGTGGAAGGCCTGGAGCTGGCGGCGGGTCGACGCGGAGTCGGCGGCCCTCGCCCGCTTCCTCGCCGCCCGCGGGGTGGCGCCCGGCGACCGAGTGCTGCTGCTGGCCGAGAACCGGCCGGAGTGGGGCATCGCCGATCTCGCCGTCATGCGGGCCGGTGCCGTCACCGTGCCGGCCTACACCACCCACACCTCCGCCGATCTCGCCTATCTGCTGGACCACAGCGAGGCGGTGGCGGTGATCTGCTCCACCCGGGCGCTGGCCCGCCGGCTGCTGCCGGCCCTCGCGGAGGCCCCGGCGGTCCACACCGCCGTCTTCCTGGAGCCGCCGGACGGCGAGCCGTCCGCCCGGGTGCGGGCCGTCACCTGGACGGAAGCGCTGGCCGAGGGAGAGCGCGCACCGGCGGTGGACGCCACCGACACGGCCGGTCCCGACCATCTCGCCTGCTTCATCTACACCTCCGGCACCGGCGGCCGGCCCAAGGGGGTGATGCTCACCCACGGCAACATTCTCGCCAATGTGGGCGGTGCCGTCCGCCTGCTGGAACGGGTGGGGCTGGGCGAGGAGGTCTTCCTCTCCTTCCTGCCCCTCTCCCACGCCTACGAGCACACCGCCGGCCTCTGGCTGCCCGTGGCCATCGGCGCCCGTATCCACTACGCCGAGAGCATGGAGGCGCTGGCCTCGAACTTCCTGGAGGTGCGGCCCACCATCGTCACCTGTGTCCCGCGGCTGTTCGAGGTCATGCATCAGCGCATCCGCCGCCAGGTGGCGCGCCGGGGCGGGCTCGCGGCCCGCCTGTTCGAACGGGCGGTGGAGATCGGCCGGCGGCGCTACGAGGGACGTCCCCTCTCCCTCGGCGAGCGGCTGCTGGATCCGCTGCTGGAGCGGCTGGTGCGGGAGAAGGTGCGGGCGCGGTTCGGCGGCCGGCTCAAGGCGCTGGTCTCGGGCGGTGCGCCCCTCTCCTACGAGGTGGGGGTCTTCTTCGTGGCCCTGGGACTGCCGCTCCTCCAGGGCTACGGCCAGACGGAGGCGGCGCCGGTCATTTCCTGCAATCCGCCCGGCGCCTGTCGCATCGACACGGTGGGCCCGCCCCTCGAGGGAGTGGAGGTGCGCATCGCCGGCGACGGCGAGATCCTGGTCCGCGGCCCCAATGTGATGCGGGGCTATTTCAAGGACGAGGTGGCCACCGCCCGCGCCCTCGAAGGGGGCTGGCTGCACACCGGCGACGTGGGCGAGCTGGATGCGGACGGCTATCTGCGCATCACGGACCGCAAGAAGGACATCATCGTCAACTCCGGCGGCGACAACATCGCTCCTCAGAAGGTGGAGGCCACCCTCTGCTTCGAGCCGGAGATCGCCCAGGCGGTGGTCTACGGCGACCGCAGGCCCTATCTGGTGGCCCTGATCGTGCCGGATCCGGAATTCGTCGCCGCCTGGGCACGCCGCCGGGGCATGGCGCCGGAGCCCGAGCGGGTGGTGCTGGAGGCGGCCTTCCACCGCGCCATGGCCGAAGCGGTGGAGCGGGCCAACCGTCGCCTCTCCGCCGTCGAGCGGGTGCGCCGCTTCGACCTGCTGCCGCAGCCCTTCACCATCGACAACGGCTTCATGACCCCCACCCTCAAGATCCGTCGGCAACGGGTCTTCGAACGCTACCGCGAGCACTTCGAGCGGCTCTACGAACCCCGCACGGCCACCGGCTAGGCGCGGGAGGTCCCGCGGTCGCCGCCCTCCGCCGACAACGGGACGGCGGGACGGGGCCTCGCGAGACCGTGGGCCCGCGCCTCGTCGAGGATGGGATAGGCGATGGCGGTGACGTGGCCGTTGATGCGCTTGAGGTCGCGGATCACGTCCAGATGGAGGGCGGTGGTCTGGACGGTGTCGGGCAGACCCAGCTCCAGCCGCCGCAGATGGTGGCGCCAGGCGCGCCGCTCCAGCTCGCGGATCTCCGCCTTGCTCTCCACCAGCCGGCGGGCGAGTTCGGCGTCGCGATTGGTGAAGAGGGCCAGGGCCAGATCGAAATGCTCCAGCACCCGCTGGTGCATGGTGCGGAGTTCCTCGAAGCCCTGTGGAGAGAAGCTCAGGTTCTCGCGTGTCTTCTTCTCGGCCGTCTCCATGAGGTTGAGATCGACGATGTCGCCGATGTGTTCCATGTTGGTGACGAACACCAGGATCTCCTGATAGCGGCGACTCTCCTCCTCGTCCAGTTCCTGACGGGAAATCTTCATCAGGTAGAATTTGATTGCCTCGTGGAGGCCGTCGAGCACGTCGTCGCGGGCCCGGATCCGCCGGATCAGGTCGAGGTCGTTGCGGGCGAGGGCCTCGAGGCTCTCGGCCAGCATCTCGCGGGCCACGTCGCCCATGCGCAGCGCCTCGCGGGCGGCCGCCGCCAGCGCCACCCGCGGCACCTCCAGCGCCTCCGGATCGAGATAACGGGGGGCTGCGGGATCCGCCCGCGGCGCCGGGGCCGGCAGCAGCCTTTCCAGCAGCCGCGCGAGGGGGCCGAGCAGGAGGAGGCCCGTGGCCGCCACGGCGAGGTTGAAGGCGGTGTGGAAGTCGAGCAGGCGGCGGCCGGGGTCCGCCTCGAGACCCGCCAGCACCGGCGCGATGCGCGGCAGCAGCCCCAGCAGCGCCACCGCCGCGAGCCCGCGCAACAGCAGATTGGCCACCACCGCCCGCCGCGCCGCCGGATGGCTGGTGGCGGTCAGCACCAGCGCCGGCAGGCCGGCGCCGAGATTGGCCCCGAGCACGAAGGCGAGGGCCGTGGGATCGTCGAACAGGCCGTGGCGGGCGAAGGTGGCGAACAGCAGCACGGCGGCGAGGCTGGAATGGAGCAGCCAGGTGACGGCGGCGGCCAGCAGCAGCACCACGGCGGGATCGCGGGCCACGCCCTCCACCAGCACCCGCACGCCGGCACTCTCCCGCACCGGTGCCGTCGCCTCGCCCAGCCAGCGCAGCGCCAGCAGCACCAGCCCCAGTCCCACGAGGATGCGCCCGAGATGACGGGGGAGCCCCCCGTCGTGGCGCAGATAGAGCACCACGCCGGCGAGCAGCGGCAGCGGCAGCAGGAGATGGAGCCCGCGGGAGAGGAGCTGGGCGGCGAGGGTGGAGCCCACGTCGGCGCCCAGCACCACGGCGACGGCGGCACCGGTGGCGAGCAGGCCGCGGCCGGCCAGCGAGGCCACCAGCAGGGTGGTGGCGGTGGCGCTCTGGAGGGCGAGGGTGACGAAGGCCCCGGTGACCGCCGCCCGCAGGCGCGAGTCGGCGGCCCGCGCCACGAGGCTGCGGAACTGGGCGCCGAGGGCACGCGTCATGCCCGTGCGCACCAGCCGTACCGCCCACAGCAGGAGGGCGGCGGCGGCCGCGATCTCCAGCAGGATGCCCAGCGCCGAGCCGTTCACCGACACGTCTCCGCCCGCTTCCGGAGGCAATATGGACCGACCGCCGCGGCCGGCGACGAGACCGGCTCCGCCGGTGGTGTGCCGACGGGCATGGCGGGGATGTGCCACGAAATTTCCGTGTATTGGAAGGAGAAATCCTTGCCGCCGCGGGTGATCGCGATGTAGTGGAGTCGACTCCCTGGGCTCACGGCGGTGGACCCGTCGGAGCCGGGCCGTCGCCGTCCGGCGCGGCCGATCGCAACGGGGCCACGGGCGGACTCGGGGCGACGGGAGCGGGGGCCGTGACGTGGCAACGACCCTGTGACCGGAGTGGAACCGTGCTCGCCCTCGTGATCGTCGCCTGTCTTTCCGGCCAGCCCGACCTTCCCGGCAACTGCCGCGGATTCGTGCACGCGGAGCGCTGGTCCTCGCCGACGGGCTGTGCCGTCGCCGCCATGCGGGTGGCGCCGGATTTCGAGCGCAGCCATGCCGGCTGGCGCTTCCGGGAGGCCGTGTGCGTGCCGGGCCCGCACCTGCGGCGGGTGCTCGCCCGCCTCAACGGCGAGGACGTCTGAGCCCCTGCCGGGGGCGGCGGCGGGCCGCGTCCGCCATCGGGATCACGCCGCGGCACCGGCGTCGCGCGGTCGCCGCGACGGGCGTCGTCTCCGGCCGCGGACGGCTTCCGGCCGGGAGACCGCGCCCCGACCGACCCGGCGTCGGCCGGTGACGGTGCGGCATCCCCGAGGGGCGGCACGGCGCGGGAAGCCCCCGCACCGCCGCCTCGCTCCCGGGCCGGGGTTCCCCTCGTGGGCCGTCAGGCCCACACTTCGCGGGCACCGCGGCGGCGGGCCCTGGGGCCGTCCCGGCGCACCGCGCCCTCCGGCAGCGGCAGGGTCGGCGCGCCCCGGCCGAACAGCCAGCCCTGGCCGAGATCGGCGCCGAGGGCGGCGAGCCGGGCCGCCTGCTCCTCCCGTTCCACCCGCTCGACGACGGTGCGAAGCCGCAGCCGCCCGCACGCCTCCAGCATGGCCCGCAGCAGCGTCTCCTCGCGGCTTCCCGGCGCGGGATCGGTGAAGGAACCGTCGATCTTGACGAAGTCCACGGGCAGCGCCTGCAGATAGGCGAAGGAGGCCTGACCCACGCCGAAATCGTCGACGCAGATCTCGTGGCCGGCCTCCCGCAGCATCCGCACGGCGGCGGCGAGACGTTCCATGTCGCGGGCGGCGAAGGTCTCGGTCACCTCGAACAGGAGTTGGCGGGGAGCGATCCCGGCCGCGCGCACCCGCCCCAGCATCCGTTCCGCCGTCTCGTGGTCCTGCAGCGAGCGGGCGGAGACGTTGACGGCGACGCGCTGACCGTGGCGGGCGGCGTCCACCGCCCGCAGCTCCTCCAGCACCCGCTCCAGCACCGCGAGGTCGAGCTCGGCCACCAGCCCCACTTCCTCCGCGAGGCCCACGAAATCGACCGGGTCCATGTCCCGCGGCCGCACCAGCGCCTCGTAGTGGTGAACGGTGCGGTCGGCGAGATGGACGATGGGCTGGAAGACGAGATCGAAGGCGCGGCGGCGCAGCGTCCGCCTCAGGACGGCCACGCGCTCGACGGTGGTCTCCATGCGATGCGCGAGCAGGCGGCCGAGATCGCGGGCGTCCTCCGGCAGGGTGCCGGCGGCGAACTGGCGGAGGGCCAGGGCCAGCGCCTCGGCGGTGGTGCGCAGGTCCTCGGCGGGATGCGAGAGATCGAGGGAGCGGGCGTTCAGGCCCACCAGGCCCTCGCCGTCACCGGCCAGCACGTGGCGGAGGTCGTCCAGCACCTCCCCGGTCCGTCCCGGCGCGTGCACCACCGCGTAGTGCCGGGCGTCGATGCGGGCGGCGCCGCCGTCCTCGAGGGCGTGGCCGCGCAGCACCGCCCCCACCTCCTCCCGCACCCGACGCCCGCGATCCTCGTCGAGCCGGTCGATGCCGTCCAGATCCAGCAGGGTGAGCGTGGCCTCCCGGCCGCCGGCGAGGATCGCCCGCAGCCGCTCCAGCAGCACCGGTGCGTCCACGAGCCCGTCGAGGGCGCCGCCGTCGACGGGCGCCAGATCCAGAAAGGCGAGCTGGACGCGGTCGTCGCGCACGGCGGCGCAGGCGCGTACCCGCGCCGTCGTGGTTCCGCCCGCGCCCGTCACCCGCACCGGTCCGGCCCGTCCGTGCCGGCGGGCGCGCGCCACCAGATGCCGCAAAAGCGGTCGCTCCGGCTCGCGCACCAGTTCCTCCACCGGTCGGCCCCGCAGGGCCTCCGGCTCCGCGCCGGTGAAGGTGCGCACGGCGCCGGTCAGGAAGGTGATGCGGCCGCGGGCGTCGCATTCGGCGAACAGGTCGCCGGCAGCGAACATGAAGCCGACCAGACGATCGCGCGAAGGGCGTTCGCTCGACACGGGGACGATCCGGACCCGACCGTCCGGCAGTCTGCCCCATGTTCGTCGACGAAACGTTAACACCCGAAACGGCGACGCCCCGGGCAAGGCCCGGGGCGTCCCGTCCGATGGGGACGGGATCCGGCGTCAGCCGACGAGCCGGAGATTGTCCGCCGCGGACTTGCCGTTGCGGCCGCGCACCAGATCGTACTGGACGCGCTGACCCTCGTGCAGCGTGTCCATGCCGGCGCGCTCGACGGCGGAGATGTGGACGAAGGCGTCGGGACCCCCCTGATCGGGGGTGATGAAGCCGTAGCCCTTCGTCGCGTTGAACCACTTCACGGTACCGGTGTGCAAGGTCCTGTTCCTCGGTGGATGTGGTGTCACACCGGACACCCGTCCGGTGCGAGGCGCGGTCGGCTCGTCGGGGAGTGACTCGGAGCGAGACTTCCGGGCGAGGACGTCGTGCCTGGGGCAGAGGTGGGGCACCGTGCGGCGGGAACAAGGGGCGGTCGTCGTTTTTCCGGGGATGGCCCGTGCGGTTGCCGGTCGCCCCGCGACGTCCTACCCTCGACGCGGACCCCCACATCGACGCGGATCCATCCCATGGCGCTGGACAGGGAGACGGTGGCGCGCATCGCCCGGCTCGCGCGCATCGCGGTCCCGGAGGAGGAGCTGGACGGGCTCACCGGCGAGCTCGCGCGCATCCTCGAGTGGATCGACCAGCTGCAGGAGGTGGACACCGAGGAGGTGGAGCCGATGCGGCGGGTGATGGACATCACCCCCCATCTGCGCGCGGACGAGGTGACCGACGGCGACTGCCGCGAGGCGATCCTGAAGAACGCCCCCAAGCGCTTCGACGGCTATTTCGTGGTGCCGAAGGTGGTGGAATGAGCGGGCGGGAACTGGTGGAGCTCACCCTCGCCGAGGCGCGCCGCCGTCTCGCGGCCCGCGAGATCTCGGCGCGGCAGCTGGTGGAGGCCCATCTGGAAGCGATGGCGCGGCACCGCGCCCTCAACGCCTTCGTCACCGAGACGCCGGACCGGGCGCTGGAGATGGCCGCCGAGTCCGACCGGCGGCTCGCCGCCGGCGAGGCCCGGCCCCTCGAGGGCATTCCCCTCGCCGTCAAGGATCTCTTCTGCACCGCGGACGTCCGCACCACCGCCGGCTCGCGGATCCTCCACGACTTCGTGCCGCCCTACGAGAGCACCGTCACCCGTCGGCTGTGGGAGGCGGGGGCGGTGCTGCTGGGCAAGACCAATCTCGACGAGTTCGCCATGGGTTCGGCCAATGTGACCAGCTGGTTCGGGCCGGTGGTGAACCCGTGGACGCCGCCCGGCGAGGAACCTGGGCGGGTGCCCGGCGGCAGCTCCGGTGGCTCGGCGGCGGCGGTGGCGGCCCGCCTCTGTCTCGGGGCCACCGGCACCGACACCGGCGGTTCGATCCGCCAGCCCGCCGCCTTCTGCGGCATCGTCGGCCTCAAGCCCACCTACGGCCGCTGTTCGCGCTGGGGCATCGTCGCCTTCGCGAGCTCCCTCGACCAGGCCGGTCCCATGGCGCGCACCGTCGAGGACTGCGCCATCCTGCTCGAGACCATGGCCGGCTACGATCCGCGCGATTCCACCAGTGCCGACGTGCCGGTGGAGCCCTGGTCGCGGCGTCTCGACGCGGGGATCCGGGGACTCCGCGTCGGCGTGCCACGGGAATACCGCATCGACGGCATGCCGGAGGCCGTCGAACGGCTGTGGGCGGCCGGCGCCGACTGGCTGCGGGCGCGGGGCGCGGAGGTGGTGGAGATCTCCCTGCCCCACACCCCCTATGCGCTTCCCACCTACTACATCGTCGCACCGGCGGAGGCCTCCTCCAACCTCGCGCGTTACGACGGCATGCGCTTCGGCCTGCGGGTCGAGGGCCGCGATCTGACCGAGACCTACATGAAGACGCGCGGCGAGGGCTTCGGCCGCGAGGTGCGCCGGCGCATCCTCATCGGCACCTACGCGCTCTCGGCCGGCTACTACGACGCCTACTATCTCAAGGCCCAGAAGGTGCGCCGGAAGATCGCCGACGACTTCCGCGCGGCCTTCGAGACGGTCGATGCCGTCCTCACCCCGGCGGCGCCCGGCGCCGCCTTCCGCATCGGCGAGAGGATGGACGATCCGGTGGCCATGTACCTCAACGACGTCTTCACCGTCCCCGCCTCGCTGGCGGGACTGCCCGCCATCGCCGTGCCCGCGGGGCTGGACGGCGAGGGCCTGCCGCTGGGGCTGCAGGTGATCGGCCGTCCGTGGGACGAGACCACGGTGCTGCGGGTCGCCCACGCCCTGGAGGAGGCGGCGGACTTCCGGGCACGGCCGCCGCGGCTGGTGGAGGATGGGGCATGAGCTGGGTGATCGAGGGCGAGACCGGCGCGTGGGAGCTGGTCTGCGGGCTCGAGATCCACGCCCAGGTGATCTCGAAGGCCAAGCTGTTCTCCGGCGCCTCCACCGAGTTCGGCGCCGAACCCAACACCCGGGTCTCGCCGGTGGACGCCGGCATGCCGGGCATGCTGCCGGTGCTCAACATGTTCTGCGTCGAACAGGCGGTGCGCACCGGCCTCGGTCTGCGGGCGCGGATCAACCTCTTCTCGGTGTTCGAGCGCAAGAACTACTTCTATCCCGATCTGCCCAACGGCTACCAGATCAGCCAGTATGCGCACCCCATCGTCGGCCGCGGGTCCGTCACCATCGAGCTCTCCGACGGGACCACCAAGGAGATCGGCATCACCCGCCTCCATCTCGAGATGGACGCCGGCAAGTCCATCCACGACCGCCTGCCCGACGCCACCCTCATCGACCTCAACCGTTCCGGTGTGGCGCTCATGGAGATCGTCACCGAACCGGACATCCGCGCCCCCGAGGAGGCCGTCGCCTTCATGCGCAAGCTGCGCGCCATCCTGCGCTATCTCGGCACCTGCGACGGCAACATGGAGGAGGGCTCGCTGCGCTGCGACGCCAACGTCTCGGTGCGACGGGTGGGGAGCGCCGAGCTCGGGACCCGCACCGAGATCAAGAACGTCAACTCCATGCGCTTCATCGCCAGGGCCATCGAATACGAGGCGCGCCGGCAGGTGGAGATCCTGGAGTCCGGCGGGGTGGTGGAACAGGAAACCCGCCTGTTCGACGACCGCCGCGGCGTCACCCGCTCCATGCGCACCAAGGAGGAGGCGCACGACTACCGCTACTTCCCGGACCCGGACCTGCTGCCGCTGGAGCTGGATCCCGCCTTCGTGGAGCGCATCCGGGCGAGCCTGCCCGAGCTGCCCGACGAGAAGAAGGCGCGGTTCGTGCGCGAATACGGTCTCTCCGCCTACGACGCCGGCGTGCTGGTGGCGGAACGGGAGGTGGCGGACTGGTTCGAGGCGGCCGCCCGCGGGCGCGACGCCAAGAAGGTGGCCAACTGGATCATCACCGAGCTGTTCGGCGCCCTCAACCGGGCGGGGCTCGACATCGGCCGCTGTCCGATCCGGCCGCAACAGCTGGGCCGGCTGCTGGACCTGGTGGAGGAGGGGAAGCTCTCCGGTCGGCTGGCCAAGGACGTCTTCGCCGTCATGTTCGAGACCGGCCGCGATCCCGACGCCATCGTCGAGGAGCGGGGACTGGTGCAGGTGACGGACGCCGCCGCCCTCGAACCCATCGTGGAGCGGGTGGTGGCCGAGAATCCGCGACAGGTCGAGACCTATCGCAAGAACCCCAAGGTGATCGGCTGGTTCGTCGGACAAGTGATGAAGGCCACGCGCGGCAAGGCCAACCCGCAGCTGGTGCAGGAACTGCTGCGCAAGCACCTGGAGCGGGCCTGAGCCCACCCTTCCGCTCCCTCGTGCGGCCTCCCACATGGTGGGAGAACGGAGCGGGAGGCGTGTGGTGCCGGAACTCCCCGACGTGGCCCTCTTCGCCCGCGTGCTGGAGCGGTCCGGGACGGGCCGGCCCATCGCGGCGGTCGTGGTCCGCGATGCCCGCATCCTCGCCGACATCACGCCGGACCGCCTCGCCGCGGAACTCGGGGGCGATCGGCTGGAGGCGGTGCGGCGCCACGGCAAGCACCTGTTCGCGGCCCGCGCCCGTGGCGGTTTCCTCCGCTTCCACTTCGGCATGACCGGCACCCTCGAACCCTTCGCGGAGACGGAACCGTCCCACGCCCGGCTGGTGCTGCGCTTCGCGACGCCGCCCCATCTCGCCTATGTCGACGTGCGCATGTTGGGCGAGGTGGGGCTGGTGGACGACGCCGACGCCTGGCTCCGGGCCCACCACATCGGTCCCGACGCCCTCGACCCGGCGCTGACCGCCGAGGCCTTCGCCGCCCGGCTCGGCCGTTCGCGTCGGAGCATCAAGGCGGCACTCGTGGACCAGTCGGTGGTGGCGGGCCTCGGCAACGTCTATGCCGACGAGGTGCTGTTCCAGGCCGGGCTCCGGCCCGACGTGCCGGTGGCGGCCCTGGATCGCGGCTGGCGCGAGCGCCTGTTCCGCACCATGCGGACAGTGCTGGAGACGGCGGTGCGGCTGGGCGCGGCCTCCGAGCGCTTCACCGAACGGCTGCCGGAGGACTGGCTCACCCGCGTGCGCGGCCGCCGGGACGCGGCCTGCCCCCGCTGCGGCGGGCCGCTCGCGACCCTGCGCATCGGCGGGCGGACCAGCCGCTACTGTCCCCGCTGTCAGCTCGACCCGCGCGCGGCGAAGGGCTAGTCGCCGTCGGCCCGCACCGCGAAGACGGCGCCCACCTCCACCGGCGCGTCCAGCGGCAGGCTCGGGCAGCCCACGGCGAAGCGGGCATGACGCCCCGCCTCGCCCAGCACCGACACCAGCAGGGTGGAGGCGCCGTCGATCACCTTCGGGTGGTCGGTGAATTCGGGGGCGGAGGCCACGAAGCCCCGCAGCTCCACCACCCGGGCGATCCGGTCCAGATCGCCGAGCGCCGCCTTGACCTGGGCCAGGAGATGGAGCGCGCACAGCCGGGCCGCCTCCACCCCCTCTTCCAGGGTGAGCTCGGCCCCCACCCGGCCCCGCACCCGCAGTTCCCCGTCCTCCAGGGGGAGCTGGCCGGAGACGAACAGCAGCCGGTCGATCCGCACCGCCGGCACATAGGCGGCGACGGGACGGGACGGCGTCGGCAGGGCGAGGCCCATCTCGGCGAGACGGCGTTCGATGCGGCCGGTCACGGCGACGGCCCTCCGTGGGGGATTCCGGCGTTCGATTGCCAGATGCCCCGGAATGCCGCAAGCTGCGGGTGCGAGCCGGCCAAGGGAGAGGGAGGCGCCATGCAGAGCCCCCGCGATCTCGGCTATCGCGCCGTGCCCGAATGGGCCCGCCACGCGCGCTGCTGGATGGCCTGGCCGTGCCGCGAGGAGCTGTGGGGGGAGCGGCTCGCGGCGGCGCGGGAGGCATGGGCGCGGGTGGCCCGCACCATCGCCGACTACGAGCCGGTGACCATGATCGTGCGCCCCGATCTGGTGGCGGAGGCGTCGCTGCTGCTGGGCAAGGGCGTCTCCATCCTGCCCATGCCCCACGACGACTCCTGGACCCGCGACACCGGCCCGGTCTTCCTGGTCGGACCGCGGGGGCGGGCGGGGGTCTGCTTCCGCTTCAACGGCTGGGGCGAACTGTACGAGCCCTATGCCCAGGACGCCCGCATGGCGCATCGCGTGCTCGAGCATCTGGGACTGCCCGCCTTCACCAGCGAGCTGGTGCTGGAGGGCGGAGCCCTGGAGGTGGACGGGGCGGGCACGGCGATGCTGTGCGAGCCGTCGGTGCTGGACCCGGCCCGCAATCCGGGCACCAGCCGTGGCGAGGTGGAGCGGGAGCTGGCCGCCCTCCTGGGCGTCGAGCGCACCATCTGGCTGCCGGCCGGTCTCGTGGACGACGAGACCAAGGGCCATGTGGACAATGTGGCCCGCTTCGTGGCGCCCGGGGTGGTGGTGGTGGCGCGGGATGCGCGCGGGCCCCACCGGCTGGTGCTGGAGGCGGTGCGGGAGGTGTTGGAGGAGACGGTGGACGCCGCGGGACGGAAGCTGGAACTGGTGCCGCTGGACCTGCCGCAGCCGCGGCGGCGCCACGACGGCCGCTGGCTGACGACGAGCTACGTGAACTTCTACTTCGCCGAGGGGGCGGTGCTGGTGCCGGCCTTCGCCGACGCCGCCGACCGGGCGGCCCTGCGCACCTTCGAGCAGCTCTTCCCGGAGCGGGAGGTGGTGCAGGTGGAGCTGGGACCCATCCCCGAGGGTGGCGGCGGTCTCCACTGCATCACCCGCGACGAGCCGGCGGCCGGGGACGGGGCGGGGACGGGGTGAGGGCGGCGGCGCGGCGGGCGACCGCCGCCCGGGCGACGTCCCGGAAGATGCGGGCCGGCAGGGTGCCGCCGGCGAGACCCGGCACCGGCCGGGCGTCGTCGCGACCCACCCAGACGCCGATCAGGAGATCGCCGGCGAAGCCCACCATCCAGCCGTCGCGCCCGCCGGTGCCGGTGCCGGTCTTGGCGCCCACCACGGCACCCGGCACGGCGGCGGCCCGCGCCGTCCCCTCCCGCACCGCCGCCACGAACAGCCGTTCGAGCGCCGCCGCCGTGGCCGGCGTGACCACCCGTGCACCCGGTAGCGGGGCCGTGGCCAGCACCCGGCCGGCGCCGTCGTCCACCCGCACCACCGCGGTGGCGGGAAGGCGCCGGCCCGTCAGCAGCGCCCCCACCGCCCGGGTGAGTTCCAGCGGCGTCACCGGCTGGGTGCCCAGGGCGAGGGAGGGCAGCGGGGCGAGGGGTGCGGTGATGCCGGCCGCGCGGGCGAGGGCGATCACCCGGTCCCGCCCCACCCGCTCCTGCAGGCGCACCGCTGCGGTGTTGAGGGAGAGGGCGAAGGCGCGGGTGAGGGTGACGGGGCCGCGGAAGCGGCCGTCCCAGTTGCGCGGACTCCAGCCCTCCACCGTCACCGGCCGGTCGTCCACCACCGTCGCCGGCGTCATCCCCGCCTCCAGCGCCGCCGCGTAGACGAAGGGTTTGAAGGCGGAGCCGGGGGGACGGGGCATGGCGGTGCGATCACGGGCGCTCCGCCGCGGGTGGCTCACCGCCAGCGCCCTCAGGAGGCCCTGCCGGTCCAGCACCACCACCGCACCCTCGAGACCGGGCCGGACGGCCAGCGCCCGGGCGAGGGCCGCCTCCACCCGGCGCTGGAGCGCGGGGCGGAGCGCGGTGTGAACCACCCGGTCGGCGGTGGGCGGGCCGAGACGGGCGTCCACCTCGCGGGCGGCCCGGTCGAGGAAGTGGCGGGCGAAGGCGGGAACGGGCGCGAGCCGGAGCGGCCGGGCGAGGGCGGCGCGGGCGGCGGCCTCGTCGATGGCGCCGGTCGCCACCATCGCCCGCAGCACCACCCGTGCCCGCGCCCGGGCGGCTTCGGGATCGCGCAGGGGCGAGAGGCGCGCGGGCGCGCGCAGCAGCCCGGCCAGCACCGCCGCTTCCAGGAGGTCGAGATCAGCCGCCGACTTGCCGAAATAGGTGCGGGCCGCCGCCTCCGCCCCCCAGGCGCCGGCGCCGAAATAGACGCGGTCGAGATAGAGCTCGAGGATCTCCTCCTTGGAGAGGGCGAGTTCGAGCCGCACGGCGGCGGCCAGCTCCCGGAGCTTGCGCAGCAGCGTGCGCTCGCCGCCGGTGAACAGGTTCTTGGCGAGCTGCTGGGTGATGGTGCTGCCGCCGGCCACATAGTCGCCCTCCCGGACCACCCGCCACAGGGCCCGCAGCAGACCGCGGGGATCGATCCCGGGATGGCGGAAGAAGTCCCGGTCCTCCACCGCCAGCACCGCCGCCACCAGATAAGGCGAGATCTCGCCCAGCCGCAGATGGGTGGGACCGCGTCCGCCGCGTTCGGCCAGCACGCGGCCGTCGGCGGCGAGGAAGGTGACGCGGGGGAGATCGCGGCCGGCCAGCTCCGCCCGCGGGTCGGGGATGCGCGGCAGACTCAGGAACAGCAGCAGTCCGCCCGCCGCCACGAGACCGGTGAGGAGCGCCGGCAGCGCCAGCAGCGACCGCGTCAGCCGGCGGCGCCAGCGGGCGGGGCGGCCGCCGGGACGGCGCCGCGCCGGCACGCGCCGACGGGTCCGTGTGGTGGACCGCGCGGGGCGACTCGACTTTCGCGTCCGCCTCGCCATGCTCATGCACCACCGCAGACGGGAGGGCGGGGACCATGTCCGAGACGTCCGCGCACGGCGAGGCGCTGCTGCTGCCGGATCCCGACGACCCGCGGCTGACGCGGGCGGTGACCGGCCTCGACCACGAGGGGCGGCGGGTGGAAGCCCACGTCGTTCACGAGCGTCCCCTCACCATCTTCCTCAACGACCAGGAAATCGTCACGGTGATGACCATCGGGGACCATCCCGAGTATCTCGCCCTCGGCTTCCTCCTCAACCAGAACATGCTCCGGCCGGACGACGAGATCACCGGCATCGACCACGACGAGGAGCTGGACGTGGTGGTGGTGCGCACCGCCCGCGCCACCGACTACCAGAAGAAGCTCGAGAAGCGCATCCGCACCTCCGGCTGTGCCCAGGGCACGGTGTTCGGCGATCTCATGGAGCACTTCCACGAGATCCGCCTCGCCGGGGACGCGGTGATCCGCACCTCCTGGCTCTACGCGCTGCTGAGGCGCGTCAACACCACCCCCTCGCTCTATCTCAAGGCCGGCGCCATCCACGGTTGCGCGCTGTGCGTCCGCGACCGGGTGCTGGTCTACATGGAGGACGTCGGCCGCCACAATGCCGTGGACAAGATCGCCGGCTTCATGTTCCGCCACGGCATCCGCCCCGAGGACAAGATCTTCTACACTACCGGCCGTCTCACCTCCGAGATGGTCATCAAGACGGTGCAGATGCGGATCCCCGTTCTCGTCTCGCGCTCTGGCTTCACCGCCTGGGGGGTGGAACTCGCCCGCGAGGCCGGTCTCACCCTGATCGGGCGCGCCCGCGGCCGCCGCTTCCTCGCCCTTTCCGGCGAGCACCGCATCGTCTTCGACGCCCCCCTGTCGGCGGTGGAGGAGCGGGAGGATCCGCGCACCGTGCGCAAGGGCAGTCTGCCGGAGGGAGAGGTGGCGTGAGCGTGCGGGTGCTGGCGGTGGTGCTGGCCGGCGGCCGCGCCCGGCGCATGGGCGGTCGCGACAAGGCGCTCCTGGAGCTGGGCGGCCGGCCGCTGGTGGAACACGTGATCGCCCGTCTGCGCCCGCAGGTGGACGCGCTGATCCTCAACGCCAACGGTGATCCCGGTCGCTTCGCCCGCTTCGGCCTCGAGGTGGTGGCGGATCCGGTGGCGGGCCATCAGGGCCCGCTCGCCGGCATCCTCGCGGCGCTGGACTGGGCACGGCGGCGGGCGCCGGACGTGGGCTGGGTGGTGAGCGCGGCCACCGACACCCCCTTCCTGCCGCTGGACCTGGTGGCGCGCCTGCTGGAGGCGGTCCACCGGGAAGGGACGGCGCTGGCCTGCGCCGCCTCCGGCGGGCGCACCCATCCCGTCTTCGGCCTGTGGCCGGTGGCGCTGTGCGGGGCGCTGCGGACGGCGCTGGTGACGGAGGGGGTGCGCAAGATCGACCTCTTCACCGCCCGCTATCCGCTGTCGGTGGTGGACTGGCCGGCCCGGCCCGCGGATCCCTTCTTCAACGTCAACCGACCCGAGGACCTGGCGCACGCCGCGGCGCGTCTGCGGGCCGGTGGGGATGGAGGCCCGCTCTCGCCAGGGCAGGATCGAGGCGCGTAGGCACGTGTGCGTCGGACGCGTGCGGGGGTGTTCGCTCGTGCCGCTTCCGCTAACGTGATGCCATCGAAGTGCGGCGGGTGAGAGGAGGAAGAGGTCCATGAGTCGGGCGCGATGGTTGCGTGGCGCGGCGGCGGTGGCGCTGCTCGCGGGGCTCGCCGGTTGTGCGGGCGGCGGCTCGGGCGGCGGGGCGGCCGCGCCGTGGCAGGGGCTGTTCAACGTCCCCAACATCTACGTGAGGAACGGCGCCACCACCCAGGACGACGTCCGGGTGCCGCGGGCGGTGGTGTTCGGCGACAGCTACTCGGTGCAGGATCCCCAGACTCCCTTTCCCTTCCGCCAGTGGAACGAGCAGGCGCTCCGAAGCGGTCTCTTCGCCAGCATGAGCAATTACGCGGTGGGCGGTGCGGAGGCGAGTTCCACCCCGCGCAGCGGCCGCTCCCTCGAACAGCAGGTGGACGCCTTCCTGCAGCGCGACCGCTACTCGGGCCGCGAGCTCACCCTCGTGTTCATCGGATTCAACGACATCCGCCTCGCCCGCAGCATCGCGGAGATGGACGCGGCCGAGGCCGACGCGCAGGTGCAGTTCGAGCGTCTCAGGGCGGCCGGGGCCACCGCCGACGAGCGGCGGGTGTTCCTGCTGCTGAGCCCCGACTACGGCCGCTATCCGAACGTCGCCGACCGCGCCACCCGGACGCAGTACACCCTCGACTGGGCGAACTTCCTCACCGACTACGGCAACGCCAATGCCAATTTCGTCCCGGTGGACGTCTACACCTTCTTCGAGCGGGTGTTCCGGGATCCCGCGAAATGGGGGCTCGTCAACGTGACCACGCCCGATCCGGCCAATGCGGTGGGTCCCAACGCCACGGCCCTCTTCTACGACAGCGTCCACTTCGGCGAGCGGGGACACGCCCTCCTGGCCGCGCTGGTGGAACACTATCTCACCCAGGCCTGGGACTGGTCCAACACGCTGGTGGCCGGCGCCGACACCGTCCGCCAGCTCAACGCCGACATCGACGCGGGACTGATCACCGCCTTCGCCGGCGGCGGGAAGGCCGGCGAGACCCTCGCCTTCGCCATCGGCGAAGCGGAATCCGGGACGGAGACGACGACCTTCGCCTTCGCCGAGGAGGGGCGGCGCGGGATCGGGGCGGGCCTGCGGCTCACCCCCGGTCTCGGTCTCGCCCTGATTCACGCCGAAGCCGGACGTGATCTGACCTTCGCCCGACGCGACGGCGAGGAGCGGACGCGGAGCCGCTTCCGTGCGGAGGGTGTGGCGCTGGTGGGCGAGGCCCTGGGCTTCGGCTGGACCGCACGGGTGACGTGGGGGCACGAGGAGCTGGCGCGCTCGCGCTTCGATGCCGTCTCCGCCACCGGCAGCCGCGGTCGGGCCGAGGTGACGCATCTCGCCTTCGGGCAGCGTCTCGCCACCTCCTTCGGCGTGGGCGGGGCCACCCTCTCGCCCTGGGTGGGGCTCGATGTCACACGGCGACGTATCGGCGCCTACGGCATGGCCGATCCCTATCTGGGCCGGGTGCGCTTCGGGGCGGCGACGGTGACGGAGACCCTCGGCCGCGCCGGCCTGCGCTTCGAGCTGCCGCCGGTGACGGTGGGCGACGGCGACCTGCGTCTCGCCGCCGACGTGGCGGTGGTGCGGGACTTCTCCGACGACACGGTGACCCTCCGGCTGCGGCAGGGGCGGTTCGGCCACCGCGAACGGGTGGTGCTGGCGGGACAGGATGCCCTCACCCTCGGCCTGTCGGGGGATCTGACGCTGGGCGACGGCCTGCGTCTCGGCGCCGGCTACGGTCTGACGCGCACCACCGCCGGGACCGAGCACGCGGCGGCCGTGCGCCTGTCCTGGCGCTGGCCCGTGATCTCCGTCCGCTGAGCCGTATCCCGGTGTGAAGGTTCCGCATACTCGGCTATCGAGCCCGCGGGGGATGTCCGAGACAGCCGGGGACGTTTCTGCTATGGACAATGGGCGATGCGGGAGAGGAGGAACGCCGTGAGACACGACGCGCGCATGATGGCAGGGGTCGCGGGCGTGGCGCTGGTGCTGGGGCTGGCGACGACGCCGGCCGCGGCCTTCGAGGTCTGCACGGACGACGATCCGACGGCCGTCGCGGCCTGTCCCGGGACCGTGGCGGATGGCGCGCTCGCGGTGCAGGCGAAGAAGCGTGGGCGCGGCAAGCCGAAGCCTTACCGGTTCGATCCGGCGAATCCCTACGCCAAGAAGAAGCCGCGCGACGCCAATCAGGTCCGGGTGAAGCAGCTCTTCGTCCTCGGCGACGAGGAGTCGGTGGCCGGAGGCTCCGTCAAGGTCTGGTGGGAATGGCAGCGGGATCGCGGTCTGTTCCGCAAGGTGACGAGCTTGGCGCGGGCCGGGGCCACCGGCGGCGACACGGACAACGACATCGCCCAGCAGATGGACGATCTTCTCCAGAAGAAGAAAAAGAGAAAGAACAAACCCAGGCCGGACAAGTTCAGGGCCAGCAAGAAGGCCCTCACGGTGGTCCAGATCGGGCTGAACGACATCACACAGGTGTACAACACGTCCGAACTGGACAGCCGCTGGACCTTCGCGGAGGCACAGCTCGACCGCCTCGAGAACGCCGGTGCCACCGCCAAGGGACGCAAGGTGTTCCTGATCCTGCCCCACGACGTGGGTCGGCAGCCGGGGTGGACCGCGAAGGAAGCGGCAGCACTCCGCAGCTTCTCGATCCATTGGGCAACCAAGTTGACCGACTATGCCACCCCACCCACCGGCGGTTTCGTGGCCGTCGACGCCCTCACCTTCTTCGACCGGGTGATGGACCGGCCTTCCAACTGGGGTCTCTCCGCCGCCACCGACATCTTCAGCGGCTCGCGTTTCAACGCCGTCTATTCGGAGGCCGGGCAGAAGCTGCTGGGCGCGCTGGTGGAGCACTATCTGACCCAGGGCTGGAACTGGGCGAACAGCCTCGATCCGGGCGTGAGCACCACCGTGCCCCAGCTCATCGCCGACATCGACAACGGCCTCGTCGACGCCTACGCCTTCGCCGCCGAGACGGAAATGCCGGTGTTCGGCTTCACCGTCGGCGACACGGGGGCGCCTTCCGGTACCGCCTTCACCGCCGGCGACGGTTATCGCGGTGTCGGCATCGGCTGGCGGCTGGGGGAGGCCACCGGTCTCGCCTTCGTCCATGCCGAGAGCGTCGACGGCATCCGCTACGCCGGTCGCTTCGGCGAGGAGCGGGCGACGGTGCGTGGCGGTCTCGACGGCTTCGCCCTGGTCCACGAAGGTGAGGGGTATGTGTGGACCGCCCGGGTGCTGTGGGGCCGCGAGGACGTGAACCGCAGCCGCTTCGACGCCCTCTCCGGCGAGGCGGTGCGCGGCGGTACCGGGGTGACCTCCCTGCGCCTCGGCCAGCGCCTCGAGACCGCCTTCACGGTGGGCGGGGCCACCCTCTCGCCCTGGCTCGGCCTCGAGTTCGCCCGGCGGCAGGTGGACGGCTACGCCCTCGACGATCCCTACGTGGGCCGGGTGCGCTTCGGCGACGCCACCCTCGACGAGCGCACCCTGGAGCTGGGGCTGCGCTTCGCCGCGCCCGAACGGCCGGTGGAGGGACTGGGCCTCCTCCATCTTTCCGGCGAGCTCGCCTGGGTGCGGGACTTTTCCGACCGCACGGTGGAACTCGCCCTCACCGAGGGCCGCACCCGCCGTGTGGAAACGGTGGAGCTGCCCTCCCGCGACGCGCTGCGCGTCGGTCTCTCGGCCACGCTGGTGCGCGGGGACGGTCTTTCGCTCGGCGCGGACTGGGGGCTGGTGCGCGGCGATGCCGGCACCGATCAGCGGATCGGCTTCCGTCTCGGCTATCGTTTCCCGGTGGACTGAGCGTTCCGGGAATCCGCACCGGAAGGAGGCCCCACCGCCCGGCGGTGGGGCCTCCCGCGTTCATGGCCGGCAGGCCCGGCCGCGGTCAGCCGCGACCGGCGCACAGCCACGCCAGCGCCGCCAGCACCACGAAGCCCAGCACCAGCATCACGTAGAACACGCCGGCCGGCCAGAACACCGCCAGCAGCACCAGCAGCACCACCAGCAGCAGCACCAGCCAGCCGAAACCGCCCAGACCCTCGTCGTGGGCCATCGGGCCCTCGCCCGCTTCCGCCATGTTCCGCTCCGTCCGTTCGGGTCCCGCACCACCCATGGGATTCCGGCGACGGCCCGACAAGCGAGCCGGTCGTCGCAGCTCTTCAGGCGATCCGCCAGAGGAGCCCCACCAGCCACAGTCCGAGGGCGGCGGCGAGGGCGAGGCGGGCGTAGCGGCGGAAGGTCTCGGCCAGCACGCCGCCGACGATGCGCTGGGCCACCTCCGGTGCCCAGGCCGGCGCCGGCTCCAGCATCAGCCAGGCCTCGGTGCGACGGTAGGGGTAGGTGGGGGCCATGCGGGCCTTGAGGGCGAGCACGGCGGCGAGGCCCAGCGTCAGCACCGCCCCGGTGGTGAAGGCGAGACCCGGATCGAAGGCGAGACCGGCCATGGTGACGCAGATGCCGAGGGCGGCGAAGCCCACCGCCCGACCGATGGAGATCTCCGCGGCCCGCTCGAGGGGCGACATGGCGACGGATCTCCGGTGACGGTCCGGACCCGGACGGGGCCACGGCCAGTCTACCATGATCGCGCCCGGGCGCCAATGCGGCGCGTCGGAGGGCGCGGCCGGGCTTGTCCCGCCGCGGCGGGCCGGCTAGTCCGCCGGCGGAGCCGCGGGGAGGCCGACATGGAGGGACCGGTGCGGATCGAGCGGCCGGAGGCGCAGGTGGTGCTGGTGCGCCTGTGGCGGCCGGAACGGCTCAATGCGCTCGACATGGAGCTGCGGCGGGCGCTCGCCCGTACCTTCCGGGATCTCGCCGAGGACGAGGAGGTGCGGGTGGCGGTGCTGGCCGGCAGCGAGCGCGCCTTCGCCGCCGGCGCCGATCTCGGCGAGATGGTGGACGCGGATTCGGTGGAGATGATGCGTCGGGCCACGCACCGGCTGTGGCAGGCCGTCGCCGACTTCCCGAAGCCCCTGATCGCGGCGGTGCGCGGCTATGCCCTGGGCGGCGGCATGGAACTCGCCATGCACGCGGACATCATCGTCGCCGGTGAGAACGCCGAGTTCGGCCAGCCGGAGGTGCGGGTGGGGATCATGCCCGGCGCCGGCGGCACCCAGCGCCTGCTGCGGGCGGTGGGGCCCTATCGCGCCGCCTGGCTGGTGATGACCGGCGAACGCGTCTCCGGTCGCGAGGCGGCGGCCATGGGGCTGGTCTCGCGGCTGGTGCCGGATGCGGAGGTGGAAGCGGAGGCGCTGGCCGTCGCCCGCCGCATCGCCCGCATGCCGCCGCTGGCCGTCCGCGAGATCAAGGAGGTGCTGCGGCTGGGGGCCGACGCGCCGCTCGCCACCGCCCTCGCCCTCGAGCGCAAGGCCTTCCAGCTCCTCTTCTCCACCCGCGACCAGAAGGAGGGCATGCGCGCCTTCCTCGACAAGCGCCGGCCCGAGTTCGAGGGACGCTGAGATGTTCGATCCGAACCGCCCCGATCTCCTCCTCGGCATCGTCGGCAGCGGCGTGATGGGCCGCGGCATCGCCCAGGTGGCGGCGTCGGCGGGACTGCGCGTGCGCCTGCACGATGCCCGCCCGGGTGCGGTGGCCGAGGCCCGGGAGTTCGTCGCCCGCATGCTGCGCCGGCAGGCGGAGAAGGGCCGGCTCCCGCCGGAGGCGGCGGAGGCGGCGCTCGCGCGCATCGAGGAGACCGCGGACCTCGGCGACTTCGCCGGCTGCCATCTGGTGGTGGAGGCCATCGTCGAGGAGTTGGAGGCCAAGCGCACCCTCTTCCGTGACCTGGAATCGGTGGTGGGCGAGGACTGCGTGCTCGCCACCAACACCTCCTCCCTGTCGGTGACGGCCATCGCCGCCGCCTGCCGCCGGCCGGAGCGGGTGGCCGGCTTCCACTTCTTCAATCCGGTGCCGCTGATGCGACTGGTGGAGGTGGTGGGCGGCGTGCGGACGGCGCCGGCGGTGCTGGAGGCCCTCGAGGGGCTGGCCCGCCGCTTCGGCCACGAACCGGTGCGGGTGGCCGACATGCCGGGTTTCCTGGTCAACCACGCCGGCCGCGGCTATCCCACCGAAGCGCTCGCGCTGCTGGGGGAGGGCGTGGCCGATCCCGCCACCCTCGACGCCATCCTCCGCGAGGGGGCGGGCTTCCGCATGGGCCCCTTCGAGCTCCTCGATCTCACCGGTCTCGACGTCTCCCATCCGGTGATGGAGAGCATCTACCACCAGTTCTACGAGGAGCCACGCTTCCGCCCCTCGCCGCTGACCCGCCGCCGGCTGGAGGCGGGACTGCTGGGTCGCAAGAGCGGACGCGGGTTCTACGCCTACGAGGCCGGCCGGCCGGTGGTGCCGGCACCACCCGCCCCGCCCGCCGCGCGCCCCGCCTCGGTGTGGATCGCGCCGGGTCCCCACGCGCCGCGGCTGGAGCGGCTGGTCCGCGAGATGGGCGGACGCATCGAGCGCGACGTGCGTCCCTCGGCCGAGGCGCTGATCCTGGTGACGCCGGTGGGAACGGACTGCACGGCCACCGCCCGCGCCCTCGGCCTCGATCCGGCGCGGACGGTGGCCGTCGATCCCCTCTTCGGGCTCGACTCCCACCGCACGCTCATGACGAACCCCGCCACCCGCCCCGAGTACCGCGACATGGCCCGCGGCCTGCTGGCGGCGGACGGCGTGCCGGTCGGCGTGATCCGCGACAGCGCCGGCTTCGTGTGCCAGCGGGTGGTGGCCACCATCGTCAACATCGCCTGCGAGATCGCCCAGCGCCGCATCGCCGCGCCCGAGGCCATCGACCGGGCGGTGCGGCTGGGCCTCGGCTATCCGAAGGGGCCGCTCGAATGGGGCGATGCGCTGGGGCCGGGGGTGGTGGTGGAGATTCTCGACGCCGTTCACGCCCGCACCGGCGATCCCCGCTACCGGGCGAGCCTGTGGCTGCGCCGCCGTGCCGAACTCGGCCTCTCGCTTCGAACGCCCGAAGATCTCCGGCCCCTTGGCCGGAGAAAGCACATACGCTAGTATCGCCATGGGCGATACGGAGATCGGGGGTGCCTCCTTCCTGGAGGATTTCAAGCGGGGTGTCCTCCATCCGGAAGGAGTTGGAACAGGCCGGGCCACGCGAAGGTCTGGACCGCGCGGGCAAGAAGAATTATGCGGAGCGCCTGTCGCGAGCCCTTGCCCGCCGCCTTGCCGACGATCTCCGCCCACGTTTTCCGGTCATTCTGCCCGATGCTCAAGGACGCGGTCAGGAGTCACCCGCCCGTGGGGCTCACGGCGTCAAGCGCTTGGATGTCAACTACAGTACCCCCGAGCTGGGCTTGGGATTGGGGCTGTCCATCAAGACCGTCAACTTTCCCGATCCGCGCTCGAAGCGTTATACTAAAAACTTTACAAGAATAGATAATGAATTGAGAGTTGAATCTCTAGATTATCATATACGACAGCCATACGCGGTACTCGTTGCAATAATATTCATGCCCTACGATGCCTGCATCGACGTTGACGAGAACAATAGCACATCCATATCGAGTTTTGCTCATGCATACGAAATATTCCGTCGTCGGACGGGGCGCGAACATCCTCACGAGAGGGCAGAGTTGTTCGAAGCAATTTTCATCGCCCTTTACGATCCGGAAACCGGTAACGTGCTTTTCGCGGACGCAGCAGCACCTGTACCGAAGCGAGGCCCACCCGTCAAAAATCGCTTGGAATGGCCCGACGTGATCCGTCGTATCGTCACTCTCTACGAAATGCGCAACGAACCACCGGTCAGTTGGGAGGACGACTGACCGCGGTTTCACGCCGCCGGTGCACCTGCTCGAAGAACCTTTCGAGACGTGCCCGCAAATGTCGCGGATCCCGAGTCTGGCACTGCCAGATAATGCAAATGAGTAGCCCTGCACGGCGCAGTTCACACAGTTTGCGCGCGTCGCGTCGTCGGTTCTGGGCAAATTTATCCATCCAGAATTCACGGTTGTGCGTCGGAATCGTCGCGAGTGGACAGTTCCTGTGATGGTGCCAGAAGCATCCGTTGACGAAGATCGCCCATCCTCGCCGCCGATTGGCAAAATCCGGACTGCCCGGTAGGGCTCGGACATTGCGCCGATAGTGTACACCCAGTTCACGCAACACGCTCGCCACGATGTCTTCCGGACGGGTGCGTACGCGACGTACACGTTTCATGAGCACGCTGCGAGCAGGGTCGAGCGGTCGCGCGCGGCGTGTTTTCATTCCGCTGCCACCGAACCTCGTACGCTTACGGTCGTGCGAGCAAGAAAATTCTCCAAGCGCTCGAGGAAGCCGTCGGGGAACCGCAAACGCGAACGGCGCGCGCGTGCGAGAAAGCCGCGGATCGCGCGCGGAGACAGCGGTGTTCCCGGAAAGGTCAGAAATTCGTGTAGATGCGGACGCCTCCTCCGAACCGGAAAGGTCCCGATGTCGACGGCGATACGGCGTTTACCGTCCCACCGGGCGGCCAGAGGCCACGGCGCACCGTCGAAATCCAGTCGGTCGCGACGATGGTCGTACGGCATGGGCCATCGAAGGCGCCTACCGAGCCATTCGGCGACCGGGACCGAGACAGCGTTCCCCACCAACGACCAGCGGTAGGAGGCACGGGCGACGTCGGCGGCCGGGGCCGTCCAGTCGGCCGGGAACCCCTGCAGTCGCTCCGCATCGCGCAGATCGGGTTTGACGACCCGTCCGTCCTGCAAGAGGATGGCAGGAGGCGAAGGAATCCCGACGGCGGATCCGTTCTTGAGAGTCGGGACGGCATCGACGGCCCAGCCCAGGCCTCGGAGACCTTCGGTCCAGTAGAAGCCGTGGGCGTAACGATCGAGATCCGTGCGCGGCAGATCCACGGTCACGTCGTCCCCGAACAGGACGTCGGCCGGATCGTTCTCGCGTGAAGCCAGAATGAACACGCGTTCACGACGCTGAGGAAGGAACGCGAGCGTGTCGACCACCCGGTAGGCCCATCGATATCCGCGCTCTTCCAAGGCACCGAGGACGTGACTCATGGCCCGACCGCGCCCCAGTCTGAGCATGAAGGGCACGTTCTCCAGCAGAACCCACGGTACGGGCCGCCGATCCAGCAGGCGGAACAGCTCGCCGACGAGACTCGATCGAGCACCCGCGATTCCCGCGGTACGACCCGCCTGACTGAGGTCCTGACATGGAAAACCGGCACAGACCAGGTCGGTCTCCGAGGGAAGATCGTGCAGTCCACACACGTCTCCCACGCGAGGAATCTCGGGAAAACGTGACGCGAGCACCGCCACCGCCGGGCTCCAGTTTTCGCAGAACAGGATCGCTCGGTGCCCCGCACGTGCGAGGCCGAGTTCGAAACCACCGATCCCGGCGAACAATCCCGCGATTCTCAGTCGCCGTCCATCGATCTCACGATCGATCGCCTCGGGCGATGTCATGACGTTCCGGGTCCCCGGTTCCCGTCACGACACTATCACCTTCCCGACGAAGGTGCATCCGTCCGGGCCCTTGCCTCTTCCGCCGCCTTGGCCTCCTGCCAGAGGCGTTCGAGGGCGGGGAGGTCGAGGGCGTGGAGATCGAGGCCGCGGTCGCGGGCGCGCCGTTCCAGGGTGCGGAAGCGGCGCTCGAACTTGGCGTTGGCCCGGCGGAGGGCGCTCTCCGGATCGAGGTCGAGTTTGCGGGCGAGATTGGCCACCGAGAACAGCAGATCGCCGATCTCGTCCTCCAGCCGGTCGCGCTCGCCCCGCGCCAGCTCGGCCCGCAGTTCGCGGATCTCCTCCTCGATCTTGTCCAGCACCTCGCGGGCGTCGGGCCAGTCGAAGCCGACGCGTGCGGCCCGCTGCTGCAGCTTGAGCGCCCGCACCAGCGCCGGCAGGGCCAGCGGCAGGCCGTCGAGGACGCTCTCCCGCCCCGCCGCCGCCCGCTCCCGCGCCTTGTGCTCCTCCCACGCCCGCACCTGGGCCTCGGCGCTGTCGACGCGGGCGTCGCCGAAGACGTGGGGATGACGGCGGATCATCTTGTCGGTGACGCTGCGGGCCACGTCGTCGAAGTCGAACCAGCCGCGCTCCGCCGCCATGCGGGCGTGGTAGACCACCTGCAGCAGCAGATCCCCCAGCTCCTCCCGCAGCGCCTCGCGGTCGCCACGGGCGATGGCGTCGGCCACCTCGTAGGCCTCCTCGAGGGTGTAGGGGACGATGGTCTCGAAGGTCTGCTCCAGATCCCAGGGACAGCCCCCCTCGGGATCGCGCAGCCGCCGCATCACCTCCAGCAGCCGGTCGATGGGCCGGGTCTCCGCCATGCCTCACCCCTCTCCCCCGTGCGGGAAGAGCCGCGGCTGGGGATCCGCCGTCTCTCCCCCGCGTGCACGCCGCCGTCCGCCGGCGCGCACCAGCTCCAGCTCGCCGTCGGCGAACTCCACCGCGAAGGCCCGCACCCCCTCCGCCGCCGCCCGCCGCGGCACCAGCCGCCGGTCCGGCAGGCGTCGCACCAGGGCGTAGCCGCGCTCCAGCACCCGCCGATGGCTCAGACTCTCCAGCGCCCGCCCGAGGCCGGCGAGCCGGGTCTCCTCGCGGGCGAGGCGGCCCTCGAAAGCGGCGGCGAGCCGGCGGCCCTCGCGGAG